>Ga0302114_10000152_pt1 | contig 50535 bp, 44 predicted proteins | sample AG5_Surface_MG_FD_203107 | JGI IMG/M metagenome (GOLD analysis project Ga0302114, IMG submission 203107) | Marine microbial communities from Western Arctic Ocean, Canada - AG5_Surface | ecosystem: Environmental > Aquatic > Marine > Oceanic | place: Canada: Western Arctic Ocean | collected... | reverse complement strand
CTCCTGCTCGCCGACGGGGTCGTCACGCGCGTGCGGGGTGCGCAGGCGCCGACCTCGTTCGGTCCTTCAACTCGGGAAGGTGCCCGGTCGAATGGCATCGGCGCGGAGCAACTCCAACGGCTAAAACGGATTTGTGATCAAAAAGTCAATTGATTCAATCTAATCTTTGACATCACACGTTCACGTTACGTCACACACAGAAACTCCTCACTCGTAACAACAAATACGCACTCACGCCGCCGTGACCACCAGGCCGTTGTGGCGGAGCAACGCGTCAACCTCGGGTTCCCTGCCGCGGAACTTGGTGAAGACGTCCAGCGGAGCCGAACCGCCGCCCAGCGCCAACACCGTATCCGCGAACCGCTTGCCGCACTCCGCAACCTTCGCCTCGTCCTCGAGGCCGACCTCTTCGAACGCCCCGAAAGCGTCGGCGGAGAGAACCTCCGCCCAGAGGTACGAGTAGTAACCGGCGCTGTACCCGCCGGCGAAGATGTGGCCAAAGCCGCACAAAAATCGATCCTCCTGTGAAGAAACACGTCGTCAGTCTAATTGCCCGTGTAAAGGTTGAAATGAACTCACCTCGATGGACGGCATGATCATCGTCTTGGACGCGATGGCGCGCTCGGTGGCGAACACGGCGTCCGCGCCGGTGCCCGGGACGTACCTGGCGTGAAGCTCCAGGTCCGTCATGGCGAAGTGGCACTGGCGGAGGTACCGGGTGCCTGTGAACAAAACGCGGCGTCAGTCTAATTGCCCACCACACGAGAAGTAAAAATAAACTCACCGCTGCCGAAGTTCTTGGACGCGACTAACTTTTCGTACAAGTCGTCTGGAAGCGGTTCGTTCGTCTCGAAGTGTTTGCCAATCTTGCGCAGCACCTTCTTGTCGTAGCACCAGTTCTCCATGAACTGCGACGGGAGCTCGACGGCGTCCCAGTCAACTTGGTTGATCCCCGCGACGGGACCGCACGACTCGGTGGTGAGCATGTGCTGAAGCGCGTGGCCAAACTCGTGGAACAGCGTGGTGACCTGTACACAAAACACACACGACGTCAATCTAATTGCCATAAGATAAGAGTTAATTAAAACAAGCGTACCTCGTTGTGCGTCATGAGGCTGGGTTTGTCTCCCACGGGCGGGGTGCCGTTGCACACCATGTGCGCGCATGGCAGACGCACGCCGCCGCCGTTCGCCGGGGCCATCGCGGAGGATCGCCCGACGACGTCGTCCATCCACGCGCCGCCTCGCTTCTCGGACGGCCTGGTGTAGGGATCCAGGTAAAAGTACGCCCTGGGCGCCTTGGTGGCGGCGTCGAGCACCTTGAAGAAGCGGACGTCGGGGTGCCAGACCTCGACATCGCCGTCGCACGCTTGGACCTCGATGCCGAAGAGCTCGCCCGCGAGCTCGAACATGCCGTCGATGACGGCGGGGAGCTGGAAGTAAGGCCGAAGGTCTTCCTCCTTCAGCTCGTACTTGGCCTCGCGAAGGCGTTCGGACCAGAACCCGAGGTCCCACTGCATCAAGCCGGTGACAGCCTCCTCCGCGCCTTGCTCCGCGGCGAAGGACCGGATCTCCTCGAGCTCGCGCTCCGCCGCGGGCCTAGCCTTGGCGCGGATGTCCTCCAGAAGGGACTCCGCGCGGTCCAGCGTGGCCATCTTCTTGGCCATGGAGACGTCGGCGAAGGTACCTGTAAGGTGTGAAACATGACGTCAATCTATTTGCCCGTATGGAAATTAAAAGAGAAACTCACCGTAGCCCAGTAGCTTCGCCTTCTCCGCGCGGAGGGTGAGGATGCGCTCGATGAGCGGCGCGTTGTCGCCCTCGCCACCCTTGGAGAACTTGGTTTTCATCTCGGCATCGTCCACGAAGGGTGCGAAGTGTTCCGAGGCTCGTGAGAGGTACGCGCGGTACACTGTACACAAAACACGACGTCAATCACATTGCCCATACATGTACGGAAATAAAAAAAGACTCACCTTTTTCCCTCAGCGTTCTGTTCTTGGAGTGCGACCTGACGGCCATGTAGGAGGGCGCGTCGAGGGTGAACATCCAAGGCCCGTCCGCCGCGGTGGCGTTCTCGTGCCCGCCCTTCTGCGACGCCGTCTGCGCCGCCTGCTCCAGCGCGCTGTCCGGCATGCCCTCCACCTCGCTCTTTTCGACGCACGTGTGAGAAAACGCCTTGGTGGCGTCCAGTACGTTGTTGGAGAACTTCGTGGAGAGCTCGGACATCTCCTTCGCGATCTCGTTGTACCTGTCCTTCTCGGCGCCGTCGAGGGCGACGCCGCTGAGCTTCGCGTCGCGAACCTCGCACGTCACCGCCCTGCGCTGCGCGTCGGTGAGAGACGCCCACGCTTCTTTGTTCTCAGTCAGCGCCACCAGGGCGTCGTAGACGGGGCGGGATTGGCCGACCCTGAGTGAGGCGGTGACGACCGCGGGCTGGCACTCGTCGTACGCGGCGCGGAGTGCCTCGCTGTCGCGCACGCCCTTGAGGTGCGAGACGACGCCCCACGGCCTGCTGAGTTCTTCGGAGAGGCGTTCGAGCGGGTCCATGAGTTCGGACCACGAGGACGGGTTGGTCTTGGTGAGCTCCGCCTCGATGGCGTCGATCTCGGCGTTGACCTTGTCCACCGCGGCCATGATCGCGGGCTTGACGTGCTCGGGGGTGATGGACGACCACTTGGGGAGGTCCGGCGCGTCGCTCGGGGGCGAACGGCCGAAGGACCAGGACGCCAGAGGGTTGGCGGTCAGGTCACCGGCAGCCATGATCGTGGCGGAGCGGTGGACGGCGCGGACGCGGGTGGACTTGGAGCGGACGCGGAGGGCGGCGGCGGCGGTGGCGCGGAGGGAGACGAGACGCACGGGCTGGATGACCGCACTAATGGACATTATTCGAACGTGCCGGATGCGGACGCGCGACGAAGAGTGAGATCCCGATGATTGATCCGGGAGACTTGACACGTCACGCGCACAGCTGTCAAACGTCGCCCGTTTTTTTGGCACAACGTCCGAGCCGTGCAAAGGAAGGTTCGTGATGAATCGACGTCGTCTTCTGTTCAATGAGGGTGATTATCACACGCGATGCTTCTAACTACGGGGAAGGAGGACGTCTGGAACGCGGCGGGGGCGTGGGCCCGCGCGACGGCAGCCTGTCCACCCCGCCAGACTGAGGGAGCACGGCGACGCTCTGCTGCCTCAGCGCCTGGATGCTGCTCGAGTCCAGGATCGGCGTCTCCGTCGCGCCGTAGCCCGCGGATTTCTGAATCTCCAGTCGCTCCTTCTCCCGTTTCTGCTCGCACTTCAAACGAAACTGCCGCTGAAGGAAGATGACCCAGAACACCTTCCGGAGTTCGATGAGCTCCGGGAGGTGTCTCCACGCCCACGCGGTTGTCGCGATGATGTAGAGGGTATCCGTGGGGTTCAATCGAACGACGTGAGGGGGCGCGGTGAGCACGTAGCTGTGATCCGGGCGTCCCCCTTCGTCGTCGGAGTCGCTGGTGGAGTCGCTGTCGGAGTCGTCGTTGGAGGACGATGACTCCTCGGATGACGAGTGGGAGTCCGAAGAACCCTTCCGTTTGCGGCGACGGCGAAACGGCCTCTTGACGTTGCGGTATACGCCGATGACGAGCGCCTCGGATTCCGCGTACCAGTCGAAGGCGTCGCCCATGGTCTTGCCGTGTAGCGCCTCCGGCAGCGGGACGCTCCATATCCGTGGGTGGTGCCCGACGTTCTCCCCGGCGCGAGCGTCCCTGGTGAGCGAATCCACCAGCTCCATGAGACCCGGGGTGTAAAACACGGTGGCCATGACGCGGGACACCTCGGTGCGGAACATGACGTTACCACGCGCGTACTGCGTGTGCGACTCCGGGTGCTCGATCCAGGATAGCCGGTTCTGGTCCTGGAACCGCTCGCGGTACTTGCTGTAGTTGTTCTTGGACCCGCGCTCGTTGCCCTCCATGTCCAACACGCCGCAAAACTTTAAAAGTCCACCCACGATTTTGCCACCCTTCGTGTTCTTCTTCGACAGGTCCACCGCCGCGCGCACCGGGTTCAGCGAGTTGAACCTCCCGGATAACGTAGGCCTGAGCCTGTTGCCGTCGACCTCCGGCCTTTGGCCGGGCATCGGCGAGTCGTTGTACTGCTGCGCCCTGAACCGCTCGAGCGTCGCCGCGTGTCCCTCCGGAGAGATCGAGGGTCTCCCGGTGGGGTTCTCGTGACTGGCGCGGCGCGTTCTTCGAACCTTGGTGCGCTTGTACCGGCGCGCCTCGTGCGCCTTCGCGCCCTTCTCCGTGAGTTCGGACGCGAGCGAGCCGAAGTCTTTGGTCTCGCGCACGTGCCACACGGATTTGGGATGATGAAACTCCAGGATGACCTTGGGGAGGAGCTCGTGCGGGGCCATGTTGGGGTACCCCTCGCACGCGCGCTCCAGCACGGACGTCGCCAGCAGCACCTTGCGGTCCATCAGGAGCTCGTTGTCGCTGTTGCACACGTCCGCGAGGAGCACGATGCAGTGCGCGACGTCGAACCCGAGGATGTTGGACTCCGATCCTTTGTCCACGTTAACCTTGAAACCCTCGGAGACGTAGACGTCGATGGATCTCCACGTGATGAGCTTCTGCACCGACGGCGGGGTCCTCGTGACCACGACGATGGGCTTGATGTTGCACCCGTCGTTACCCCGTAGGCGGTACAGCAAGACCTCGATGTCGTCCCAACGCTGCTCGTCGAGGTCCGCGTCGGTGATGACCAGGATGTGGTTACCCGCCTGCGCGATGCGCTTGATCGTGCGGTTGGGCGTGAAGTCCCGCTCCTCCAAACCCATCGCGCGCTGCTGCCGCACGACGAGCGCGGCGTCCTGCACCGCGGCGGTGGCGGTCAACCTCGCGGCAAGGTCGCAGAGGTTGGTCACGTTCAGGGACCCGCGGTAATCAAACTTTGACGCCATGGGCGGATGCGGATGGCTCAGCATCGCCGTCGTGGCGCCGCTCTCGGTCAAACCGTAAGCGTATCGCTTACTCCGCGCCTCGGACGCCGCGATGTCCCTCGGCTTCGTCTCCGCCTTGGGCAACGGGACGTTCCAACCCGTGTCGACGTGCATGTTTCCGGAGTGCAGGTTATCCAAACCGACGACGCCGGTGGACGAACCCTGCAACCCGGGGTTGGGGTTGGTGACGCCGCCGAAAACCTGCTCGATGCTCGTCCGCCGGTTGTGATCGTCGCTCCGTCGTTTCTGCTTCCGCTCGGCGCGCATCTCCTTCGCCACTTCCTTCGCGAGCTTACCGGCGGTGTGAGCGTCCATGCTGTACCCGTCGAGCGAGCGACTGTGCGATAGCGTCGGCGTGACCGGCGCCGCCGTCGCGACGGGAGCCGTGTTGAGGTTGGTGCTACCCCCCTGCGCCCACTGGTCACCGCCGCCCTGGCTCGGTCGACGCCTGTGGTGGATCGAGCCGCCGTGGACGCTCTCGCCAACTCTCTGCATCGCGGTCACGTTCAACTCCGTGGGCGAGAACGTTTCACGACGTATCCCGAGCTTCGCCGCCAGCTTGCGCACGGTGTGAAACCGCTTCCGCCACGAATCCGGGTGCTTGCTCACGCTGCCAACCGCCTTGAGCACCCTGTCGACGTCCCGTCCCAGGCACATCACCACGTCCCCTTCCGCGAGCACGTGCAGCTTGCCCCCGGAGAAACCCGCGGGGCACAACCGTCCACCGTTCTCCGGCGCGGACTGCACCGCGAGCAGGTTAACGTCGTGGTTCTTGTAGATGATCGCGGCGGCTTTCAAGAAGGGCATGCCGTCGTATTCGGGACCCACCTGGGCGCCGTAGACGTCGTGTCGCATGGACGTGAAGTACTCGCGGACCCACGGCTGGCCACTGGACGGCAGCTGCGACCAGTCACCCGCGAGCTTGCTGTACATCGTGGTCAGCAGCACGGGCACGCCCGGGACCCGCACCGAGAGCGCGGTGCGGTAGTAGTTCAACACCCCCGAGGTGAGGCACGACAGCGGGTTGATCCCCGCGGTCCTCGCCATCTCCTTCGCCCACGGCCGCAGGAGCAGCACCCTGACGGGTAAGCCCGGTAGCTGCCGTTGCAGTAAGCTCGCGCGGAGGATTGTGTCCTCATCCTCCGCGCTCGCGAGGTGCTCGAGGCACGACAGGTCTCCCATGATGAACGACATATCAGCGTTGGCCGCGTCCGCCCTGGCGAGCGCGGATTGGTCCATCGGGGACCCGCGGATGAACTTGACGTGCTGCCTGCCCAGCGCTGAGCCCAGGATCCGTCTCAGCCCGTTCCCGGGCGCATCCTCCGACATCAGCACCACGTCCGGTAACATGGTGGACGGCCTCGAGGGATGCAGCAACTCTTCAAGAAAAATTTGCAACGTCGCCGACCCGCTAGTAACCGCGCCGCCGAGCACCAGGATGTGCGAGTTACGAAACCGTGAGCGCCTGTACTGCCCGGTACCGGTGTCGATGGAATCCTTCAGCGCCATGATCGCGGAGACCTCGGATGACGCGATCAGCACGCCGCTGACGATCATGATCATGGCGTAAATCTGGTGCAAAGTCGTATCCGGCGAGATGTCTCCGTAGCCAACCGTGCTCAGCGTCACCACGACGTAGTACAGCTGCTTCAGAACCGTCTGCTCGTAGTCCGGGTTGACGGAGACGAAGATCCTGTCCACGGAGTCGTCCTTGTTGATGTCGATGTCGCCCAGGATCTCGATGCAAAAGCCGCAGCACGCGAAAAAGTACGTGATGCAGATGAAGCGAAGCGCGGAGAGACCGAGGCGTTGACGCACCTCGCCGAACCAGTCGTTGAGCAGCCCGAGCTCGAGCATCTCCTCGTAGCGGATGAGCGCCGCCATGGACCGCGCGAAGAGCGGCGTGAGGAAGGTTGGCATGCCGGAAAATATCTGGTACAAGATGACCGCGACGGAGTACGAGTCGAAGAAGTTGCTGAACGTGATTGCGACGCCGTAGTCGAAATTCCTGAGCCACAGCCGTCGCATCATGGCTGCGAGGTAGAAGACCGCGAAGACGCCCTCCACCACGGTCAGCCCGATGTTATACACCCGGATGTCCGTGGACGCGATGAACGAGAACATGGACCCGGTCGAGAAGAGGATGTCCACGAGACAGAAGTACGTGTCGATCTTGCTCTTGTGCCGCCGCTTCAGGAATCGCGTGCTCGTGAACGACGTCCACAGGCGGGTGAGGATGAGGACCGTGAAGAAGCCCCCGAGGCCGCACGCCTGCTGCAGGAGGAACCTGTCCCACGAAGCCTCACTGTAGCTCTCATCCTTCATTCGCCCGCTGTCGTAATCGTACTCCGACATCGTCTCCCGAACCCAACCCCCCCGCCGTCAACAACACCCGACACCCCTTTTCCCCGCGAACGAAAAGGTGGGCGGGGGTTTCCGCGCTAGAACGGCGCCTCCCGCGGTCGTCGGTGTCCACCGGTGTCCTCTCCAAACGACGGTCGCGGTTACACACCTGCGACACGATCGAACCAGGGATCGCCGGTACCGTGACGTCGTCTAACGCGGCCGCCGCCCCGCAGAATGCCGCCTCGATGTTGACGTAAATTGGACTAGCACTACCAAAGCGCCCGCAGAACTTCGGCGGGCGGGGGCGAAATATTCCTTCTCTTTTTTGTCTCCGCCGATACCAGTTCACGGACTTATTTGGCCGGGAAAATTTCCGGGAAATTTGTAACTCCAAGTTGACGGTCTAATTCGGTCCGATAGCAAAGTTTATGTTTTATTTTTATCTTTTGATTCAAGATTGCCCCAACGTGGTCAGAATAGTCAAATTATTTATATTTCCCAGCTGATTTCCCCAGCCAAATTATAGTCCGGGGTCATACTTTCGAAGTCCACATGCTGGCGAGGAAAAATTGTCAGTTTTGTTTAGCCCGTCTCGTATGAGAATCAGTGTGAAAAAATTGATTTTAAACTGACCGCTTTTCCCAAAGCCAAAAGCCACTTTAGTGGCGCTACCCCTGCTCCGCGCCCTCCTCTCCGTTGGGCTTCTCCACCACCGCCTCGAGCGTCGACGTCGACTCGTCCAGGGACTCCTTGAAATCCCTGAACCCGCTCAGCTGACTTAGCGCCCAATCCAGGGTCATGACGTCACCGCCGCCGACGCCGCCGTCCAACGTCGTCGAGCCGCCGCTGTCCGAGCTGCGGACGTTACTACTCGCGAGCGAATCATCCCCTTGGCTCCCTCCCTTGGCACCGCCGCCGTCGATGGAGGCGCCGCTCCCCTTGTTACCAACACCGCCGCCCTCGTGCAGGGGCGCGGCGTCCTGGAGCATGCGCACGAGCGCGCCGACCGCGGCGTCCGACCTTCCGGAACCCAGCCCGAACGATCCGTCCCGCTGGCCCCGCTGACGCGCGTCCCGATGAAGCGATTGGGGATGATGACCGGACGCGCCGCCGTCCGATGACCCTGGGCCCCTCGGCGAGTCCGTGGATACAGACGGCGCCGCGCTGCTGATCGGCCCGAACGCGCCGTCGTCGTCGTCCAGCACGAACGGCAAGGGATCCACGTCGCCGCTCTCGAACATGCCCGCGTTATTCTTTTCAAACTCTCCGGCGCGGACGGACGCGTCGCTCGCGTCGCTCGCCCGCGACCCCGGTCCTTCTCCGTGGTGCGTACCTTGTCGCTCGCGTCCCTCGGTCAAGGCGCGCTGCGAGCGGAGGTGCGCCATGGCGTTCGCGAACGACGACGAGGCAACGGCGCCGGACCCGGGCGAAGCGCCGTACGACGACGAGTATCTCTCCGGCGGGTACCCCCCACCGCCGCCCGATTGCCTTCCCAGGGACGGGGTGCCGAAGGGGGTGCCCACCGCGCTGCCGATGGCGGCGCCCATCCCACCCCCGTGCGTCGATCCCCCGCGGTGGTGAGCGCCCTCGTGCATCGACACGCTCAGCGACGACGACGGCGACGACCAAGACGGCCTTCGGTTGGTGGCTCCCCGGCCCGGGCTCCACGGATTGTTCGTGTTCGGAACGGCTGTACCTCCGACGTTCATGCCTCCGCCGCCTCCTCCGTGGGACCCGCGGGGATCCGTGCGCGTGCTCCCCGGGGTGCTCCCCGGCGACGCGGAGAGCGCGCCGGTCAAACCGCGGAAGTGCCACGGCGGGGAATCGTTCGAGCCGTAGACTGGGGACGTTCCGTTCGAAGGCATGTGGCCGCGGTGCGTCGCCGACGTAGGCCGGGACCCCGGCGATGTCCCGTATTGTTCCCGCGCGCGTCGAGCGAGCGCGTGATCGCGCGACGCGAGCGACGTGGAGAACCCGTACGCGCCGCCGCCGCCGCTTCCCCCGAACCCCGCACTCGACACGTGGCTCGTCACGAACGGAAGCGACGGGGATCCAACCGGAAGCGATCCGGGACCATTCGACGTCTGTCTGTTATGGCCGGGGAGGGAACCGAGCCCAAAGCCGTACGTCGTTTGACCGTACGAGCCGGGTGGGGTGGTGGGCGCGCTGCCGTACGTGGTGGTGGCGGTCTGACCTTGGTTCAGGGGAGACGGCGGCGGCCGAGAGGAGGAACCCGAGCGTGTGGAGCCCGGCCGATCTCGATCCGAGTCCGGCCGGGCGCCTTCGGATCGCGCGTCGCCGTCGCCGCCCGCCTCGGCGAACGCCTCGGAGAGCATCCCGCGGGAGTTCTGCCGCGGTATACCCATCCCCGCGCTTCCTTCGTGACTTCCCTCTAGAGATGCGAAAGCGGCGCCGCCGCTGACCGTACGAGTCGGCGGCGAGGCGCCGAAGCCGTACGTCGCCTTACCCGCCCACGAGTTTTGCCTGAACGGTCTGGCGCCCGTCTTATCGTCGGGGGTCCCGGTGGATCCCGCGTTCGGGTTCGCGCCGGACGACGGCACCCCGGTGCCGAAGCCGAAGTCTCGCCGCGGCGGGGCCGGCGCGTCGTACGTGTGGTCAGCGCCGGTGGTCATCGCCGCGTGACCCACTGACGCCCTCCGGGTGAGGTTAGTGAGGTTCGACTTCTCGACCGAAGCACCCGCGCCGCTCTCAGCTGCGACGTTCCTCTCGGAGAGGTATCCGTCGATGACCTTCGGCGCGATGGGGCGCGGGACGCAGTCCATCCCTTGCAGCGCGTCGGCGTCCAGGAAGTACACGGTGGCGCGGAGCGTCCCACCGGCGGGTGTGCGCACCGGCGTGAACGAGTGCTCCCGAAACGTTCCGCGGTTTCCAGTCGGCTTTTGCGTTAAATCATCTGAGAGACCTGGTCCTTCTCCTTCGTCTTCTTTTTGCCTCCCTTGTCGTACCTCGTGTTCGACGGCGAAGCGCAAGCCGCGGTTCTGCGACTGCCGCGCGGCTCGGTGGAACCTGTTCGCCGGCAACGAGCGGCACAGCGCGTGCAGCGTGCGGACCATCACCACCGTTCGCTTGTACGCCACCGCCGTCGTCTCCGCCTTTGTTCGTCGCGGTTTATTCGGCGATCGATGCACAGCTGTGTCGGCACCCTCCTCGGCACCCCCCGGGTCGGTGTCGTGACGCAGCACCCACCGCTCCACCATGACGCGTTCGGGTTTAGGCGTTGAGTCGTTGCTAGAGACGTAAACCTCCAAGATTAGAGGAGGGAGTTGGTCCTGTCGCGTCCCCCCGGCGCCGGTGCGCTTCGATCGCCACGGCTGGAGCGACGGGGCGTGCGCCTCGAGCTCCGTGACGTCCAGGTTGAACTGTTCGATGCCGGGTTTGAGGGTCATCGTCGGTCAGTATCGGGACGGGGACGGGGTGAAGACGTGGAGGCGCCATTTGGAACATTCATTCGTCACTCGCGAAACGGGAAAAAAGAATGGTCGCGTGGACGGGGCGGTGACGTTGCGCGGGGCGGGTGGGACGCACCCATCGGTTCTGCTTCCCCTCGGTGGCATCGAGCACTATCCGGGACTGTAGCACCACGTTGGCGCACTTCACGAACCACTCCGACACGATCTGCGCCGCCCTGTCCGCCATGACCGCCGGCCTATTCCGAGAGTCGCGGTCGCCGCGTGTTTCTGAGATGCGACCCCGTCACGACTCCGAGTCAGCGGGCGCCTCGGGGCGTCGACTCGCGTGGCCTTCCGGTACCCGCGACGCGGCGCGTGCCTCGCGCGATCCGCGAGACTCGTCTCGATCGCGCGAGGTCCTTCACCACCCGCGGAAGCTCACCGAGACATGCCACGCGCGCTGCCAACTGCGGGCGCGGAGGCCTCGGTTTGAACTCTGCTGGTTTTTTCGCGGTAAATCGGATATGCAGATCCTACTTTATGGAGCTTTTGAGTCAAATATACCGCGATGACACTAAATGCCCATAGACTGACAGCAATTCCCTATTTCAATGAGCACGACAGACCATTTAAGTACCCAGACGGACGAAGCACGAAGCACCTTCACGAAGCTCGTGGAAAATCCAACACGATAACGTGGCGTCACGGCACGTCGAATCGCCGCTTACGCGCATAATCGTCGACGCGTATCGGCCGTAGCGGTAGACCCACGCGCTTAGCAGACGCGGATCGGCCTCTCGACGATGTCGCACTTCACCGTGGCGGCGTCCACGTCCGCCGCGTCCCTCGGGGCGCGCGCGGCGGCGGCGGCCAAGCGCCGGCCCGGATCCCTCAGAGCAAAGGGTTCCGGTGGTACCGGCGGGTCCATGACGAGGGGCGTATCGCTGCGGGTCCGCGCGATGAACGCGGACGAGGCACCGAAGAAGATGAACCCAGAGCAGCGGGCGCGCGCGGCGAGGCAGGCCAAGATGGAGGCGGAGGCGGAACTGGCGGAGGCGGAGGCGGAACAGAAGGCGGAGGCGGAGGCGAAGGCGAAGGCGGCCGAGGTGGGCATCGAGGCTCGCGCGAGGGCATCTCTGCGACAGAAGTTGGAGGCGGAACTCGCGGAACTCGCGGCCATGGATGCCTTGGAGGAGGAGAAGCTCGCGGCCGCCGAGCTCGCGGCCGCAGAGCCCGTCGTGCCCGTCGTGCCCGTCGCGGCCGCGGCCACCGCGACGCCCAACGCGGCCGTCGCCAAACCAGCGATGGAGGAGGAATCTGCAGAATCGAGCGAGTACAAATCGTCGCTCTTCACCGACGGAGCCTTCGAGGATGCGCTCAAGGGCGTGAACGACATGGCGGAGGACATCGGCGTGGACGTGAGTGACGCGCCGATCGACGCGCCGACCATCGACTGGGGCGGCATCGACTCGGTCCGATCACTCACCGAGGACGATCCCTTCCCGGGCTTCGACGGCGGCATCACTCCAAAGGCGGAAGACTTCGCGCCCGAGCCCGCGATGGCGGCGACCGTGTCCTCGACGCCCGTGTCCTCGACGCCATCCCCGGCCGTGGAGGCCGCGATGGCGTCCAGCGCCGCGGACGGCTTCGTCCCCGCCAACTCCGGCGTCCCCGCGCTCGCCGCGGCCGCGCCGCCGCCCGAGCGCCAACAGGAACAGGTTCGATCGTTCCTCTACCCCGGCGAAGAGGAGTTACCGGACGACGTCAACATGACCATCTGGGAACACCTGGAGGAACTCCGGGACCGCGCGATCGTCTCCGCGGGCGCGTGCGGCGTCGCCGTCTTGCTCTGCTTCTGCTTCGCGAAGGACCTCGTCATCTTCCTCGAGCAGCCCGTCATCGATCAGGTCAAGTTTCTTCAACTCGGACCCGGCGAGTACTTCTTCACGACGGTGAAAGTGGCCGGGTACTGCGGCTTGCTCTTGGGCGCGCCCGTGGTGCTGTACGAGGCGATCGCGTACGTGGTCCCGGGGCTGACCAAGGACGAGCGCAAGTTCCTCGCGCCCATCGTCCTCGGATCATCCGTGCTCTTCTACGCCGGCATCGGATTCGCGTACGCAGTCCTTACACCAGCGGCGCTCAAGGTGAGTTTATTTCTATTTGCCTATTCTTTTTATCTTCGTATACGCAATTAGACTGACGTCGTGTTTTGCTATGTTTGCAGTTTTTCATCGGGTACAGCAACGAGGCGGTTGAGTCTCTGTGGTCCATCGACCAGTACTTCGAGTTTGTGCTGGTGCTGCTGTTCAGCACCGGGCTGTCGTTCCAGGTGCCGGTGATCCAGCTGCTCCTAGGCCAGAGCGGCATCGTGTCCTCTAAACAGATGCTGTCCATCTGGAAGTACGTGGTGGTCGGGTCGGTGGTCGCCGCGGCGGTGTTGACGCCGAGCACTGATCCGTTCACGCAGATGCTGCTGGCGGTGCCGCTGATGTCGCTGTACTTGGGCGGGGCGGCGCTGGTGGGGGTGGTGGAGAAGGGCCAGGGGGGCGGGGACGTGAACCAGATCGAGGGTTGAGTGAGAGAGTTCGTTCTCGCTAAATCAAGTCTAATTCTTTTTTCAATTGGCGTCCGCCTCGGCTGCTTTGCGGCGTCTGGCGCGTGCGACGACGGCGTCGCACCGCGCGGATAGCGCGCGTCTCGCGTCCCCGTCCTTCATGCCGAACATCGTCGCCAGGTTGACGACGTCGTGCGGTCCCCGCAGCTCCGTCGCCTGCCTCGACGCCCCAGTGATGATCACGACCCCTCCCGTCCCGTCCTTGGCCCCCGCGTCTCCCCCGCCTCCGCACGCGCGCGCCACCGCTGACGCGTTCGCGAAGAAGTTCCGCCGCGACGTCGTCTCCATCAACGCGGGGTTGTACGCCACCTCGAACGCGATCCCGTTCGCGCTCGCCGCCTTCACCGCGCCCGCGCGAAGCCGGAAGGGCATGCGCGCGCCCAGCTGAAGCGCGATTAAATCGCACCGTCGACTGGCGCACGCCGACGCCAGCGCGCGTTCGCTCGTCGGCTCCAGCGCCAACACGTCGTACCTCCGCACCGATTCGTCGTGCGTCTTGAGAAGTGTCTGGAGCTCCCCGGGCTCACCGAACCGGATCGTCAGCCGCGTCAACAACGCGAGCGCGGGGCGCGCGCCCTGCGCGGAAGCATCCGCGAGCACCGCCGACTCGAGCTCTTTTGTGAGCAGCGGGTCGAGCCCGCGAGTGATGTCCCGGCCGCACGACTTGTCCCCGGCGGTGACGCGCGTGTCGGCGGCGACGGTGGCGTATCCGAGCACCACGGAGGTGGCGAGGTGCTCGCGGAGCGCGTGCGGGTTATCGGGATCCGCCCGCACGCTCAGGTCCGTCCAGCCCCCCATCGCCGATGAATGGCACTCGCCTCGGACTCACAAAATATAAAACTCGTTTGAAAGCCACCACACACAAGCACGGGGCGCGGCGACGGAGCGCATCGGATGAGTTCGGGATGCGGGCTATCGTACCTCTTCCCGTTCGAGTTCCTCCCAGGGATGGCCGCGACGTTCGCGGACTACCTCGGGATGGCCATGCTCACGCCCGCGCTGCCGTACTGGTGCGCGGAGGCTGGCTTGAGTCCCACCGAGGTGGCTACGTGGACGGGTGCCATCACCACGGCGCAGTACGCGGGCGCGGCGCTCGGTAACTTCGCGGTGGGCGCGATGGGCGATGGGCTGGGCGCCAGGGAGACCTTAGCCGCCACGCTCCTCGGCGACGTCGTGCTCTTCACCCTCACCGCGCTGGCCACCAAGCCCGGCGCGCTCCTCGCCATCCGACTCGTCGCGGGAATGTCCTCCCCGCTCGTCGCCGCTCTCATGTACATCCTGCAGCGCGCGACGACGAAATCGCAGACCCTCAAGGGCGTGAACGCGTACTCCCTCAGCGTCAACGGTGGGTACGCCCTCGGTGGCGTCGTCGTCGGCGTCGGATACGCCTCCATGGGCTGGTTGGGACTGAACCTGTTGTCCGCGGGCGTCGCCGGCGTCGCGCTCGTCTTTGTCGTAGTAACGGCGAAAGGAAAGCCGCCGGTCGCCGTCACGGATAGCGGGGTCAAGCGAAGGGAAGAGGCGGAAGCCGGGGTCGGGGTGGGCGCGGGGATGTCACCGAGGGCGAGCGTGGGTGGGGGTGGGGGGCGCGAGATCGGTGACGCGTCGGAAGCTTCGGTGAGCTCAAGCGGGGGGGGATCGACGGAGATGACCGGCGTCAAATCACAATCTCAGATCTCAGCCGCGGCGACCTCGCCCTTACCGCCGTCGATCAGTGTGTTTCGCACGGGCGCGATGGTGAGCCACTGCTACACCGCGTTCAACACCGGGTACCTGTTCATGGGTTTCATCGTGCTCTTCGTGTTGATGGCGAAGCAGGTGTTGGGGTGGAGCGTCGCGGAGGTTGGATGGGCTTTTATGGCCATTCCCGTGGCAAACGTGTGCGCGATGTACGGTTTAATCCCGCCGTTCATTCGTCGTTTCGGTGTGCACTGCAGCGTGACGTGCGGGTCCATCATGACGGTCATGGTGCTCGGTGTGCTCTCGTTGCCGGCGGTGTACAGTAGCGCGGAAGGTATACTGGGCGTGACGTTCATGTTAATTTTTTGCGTTGTTTTGTTGCAGGTTCCGAACCAGATGAGGATCAAGCTCATCGCCGATCGGTACGCGCCTGGTTCGATGGGTCGTATCACCGGCGCGTCGCGTGTGTGCTTCGCGACCGGGCAGACGTGCTCGCCCATCATCGTGGCGCTGCTGTACGTGCAGGAGCCGCACTGGGCGGTGTTGTCCATGCTGTTCGTGGCGGCTAGCGTTCCTTTCGTGTTTGTAATCTGCGGGCAGACGCTGTGGGTGGACCCGCCCGCGATCGGCGATGAAGTTGTGACGGGAGAGAGAGAGGCGATTAACAGGACTTGACGCGCGCGTTGTGGGTAGTAGTACGTAGACACGGTTGTACGAACAAATCTAGTTTGGATCTCATTAATGGTACATTCGAGCAGTCGGAACTTTTTGACTTTGGCTCGTGTGACGACGTCGGCGAGCTTTCCGCCGGCGTCGACAAAACAATGCAAAAACAAAGCAACGCGGCGCTTCTTCATCACCTGGATTGGACGTTGGCACTCTCCGCGGCGCTCAGCATCTCGGAGGTGTACATGATCGGGTCCAGCGCGTTGAGCCGCGCGGGGTTGATCACGGAGACGACTGCTTCGTCTCCGTTTTGTTCAGACATGGAATTAACCCGGGTCGGGTTGTCCAGCCGCAGGTCGCTGCGAATGGAATCGGGAAACGCGGACACCGTGCCGAGCACCACGTCCAGCGCGAACTCCATGCCGTGCTCGGCGATCGTGTCGTACATGCGCGTCACGTTAGCGCGCCACGTCTGGTCGTACGCGAGGTCTCCGAAGATGTCAACCATGTCCAGAAACGCGGGGAGGCCGGAACCGCCGGGCCGGAACGGCGCGGTGACCCCTTGCGCGCCCATGTCCTTCACCTCCGCCCCGCTCTCAACCTCGCGCTTGACGAAGTGCGTCCACGACGCGACGTACAGCGCGAACGCGTCCATTGGTAGGCCCAAGGCGAGGCCTTCGCGAACGACGCCCGCGCCTTGCACCCGAAACTTTTCCGATCCGTCCATGGCGATGCGGTCGAGCTGGTCCTTCACGGCGACGTTCTCGAAACGTTCCAGAACGCTCTGGGCGTACGCCGGAATGCGATCGCACAGCGACTTCTCACGCATCTCCGGGTTGGTCCGTAGCGTCGGCGCGATCTCCTCGAGCATCACGAGCTCGAGGTACGATCGAATCTTGGAGTGGAGGCACGCCTCGTGGACGTGCGTGAGTCCCGCGAGGATGGCGGGGTAGCACATGGCGGAGTGCGTGACGTTGAGCAAGCGGACCTTCATGAGCTCGTGCGATACCACGTCCTTCGTCAGCGTCGCCCCGACCGTCTCCCACGGCGGCCGTGCGTCGTCGACGAAGTCATCCTCGATGACCCAGTGCTTGTAAGGCTCGCACATAACCGGCCACTGGTCCTCGAAGCCGTACTTGTCGGGCATCGTCGCGATGTCATCCCATGACGTCGCCGGGGTGATGCGGTCCACCATGGTGCTCGGGTACCGCACCTCGTTCTGCAGCCAAACCACGAACGCGTCGAGGCTGACGCTGCACAAACCCGCGCACACGAGCTCCTCCGCGGCGGACGTCATCCGAGCTTTACACACGTCGCCGTTGTGGGGCAAGTTGTCGCACGACATCAACGTGAACGGCCGGAGGCCGCGGTCGAAACGCACGGCCGCCGCCGCGCAGATGATGCCGAACGTCGAGGGCTTCGGGGCGTCGTCATCCCAAGGTACCTCGCCGTCCAGTTCGCCATTGAGGCCGCGTTCGATGAGCTTGAAGTCGCTCGCGTTGAGGGGGACGCGGTAGCCGAACTCCGTGATTGTCAGCGAGACAATCTTGATGTCCGCGCACGCCATCGCCTCGACGCACGCGAGCGGGTCCTCGAGGGCGAGGATCATGTCACGGATCGCGTACACCTCCTCGATCTCCGCCTTCATGTCGCTCACGTCGGTGCCGGACCTGGCGACGATGGGGTAGGTCCAGTCGTTGTCTCGGAGGTAGTCGCGCATCGCTACGTCGTTGGGCATGACTCCCACGCCGGTGGTGCACCAGTTCTTGGCGACGTCGAAGTTCTTGTCCAGCAGCTCGTTCATGAACGCCTGATGCGAGTTATCGGGGAAATCGACGGTGGTTAGTGAGAGGTGAAGTTTAGGGGAGTCGAGGGGTTGCTTTGCATTTTTTTTTTCCGGTTCGGGTTTGTGCTTGAGTGGTGATAAACCGCCGCAAAAGTAAGGGCTAGTGCGGCAAGATGGGGTCCCTTCCGCGCGAGTCCCGGCGTGGATCCGAGGCTTGAGATCCGCGGCCGGTGCGGTGGCCGTCCGGTACGGTCGTCGATGACTCGACAGCCGTGATGGACGGTACAGAAAATCCGTCGAGTGTGACGCGCGGTGGCTGGCGCCCGCGGGGATTCCGAGTCGGATGGTGCAATTCCACGTGGGATGTGTTACGAGGTCGTTTTCGACCACGAAGAGACGCGAGGTGTTCGGCGCGGTTTGGGGAAGGCGCGTACCTGCTGATGGGACCTGTGGAAGCCGCCGACGCCGATGTGCATCATGCCGCTCTTGCACGCGGCGCGGTCGACGATCGGCGGGGGCTTGAAGGTGACCTTGGGGAGGTCCGGGACGGTCCCGTCGGGGGAGGCTATCCTCCGAATCTCCGCCCGCACGACGAAACGGGCGTCGTTACCCCTTCTGGTTTGCGGCGTCGCGCGGACGCGCGACGCGCGCCGGAGCGCGAGTGGAGCGGCGAGCGCGGTCCTAAAGCCAATCATCGCTGCGACGTGCGCGGCCATCGTGCGTTTTTCGATCGTCCGTTCCGTCAGCCGCGCTTCGACACGACCGCGGCGACCAAAGAATCTGACGAGCCGAGTCGGCCGAGCTGGCTGGCGCTTCAAACTTCGCCTCTCAGCCACGTTTTTTGGTAAAAACGGGCTTTTCTCAGACGGATTCGCTTTTCACGGTCTTTAAACCGGCGCCTTTACTCGCGATACGGCGGTCTATAATTTCCGCGGCCATGACACACCAATTGTCAGAATCGGATTCTCGAGCTGACTCACTCGCCGTGCCGTGCGCGGTGCCGAGCGATCCATATGGGAAATCAGTCTGCGAGAATCTCAAATTAAAAGTATTCGCGCGGAAACTCTGAATTCTCCGAGTCCCGCACAACATAAATCTAAAACGCGTCACCCATCAGCCGCAAAATGCACGTGTGACTTTTCGATTGAACGAGGTTCGATTGACCCCAGTGGGTTACCAGTCTGATAAAAATGTTTAAACGCCACGGCCGAAACGCGCCGCAACAGGGAGTCGATCGCTACACCGTAGGGTGGTGTCTCAATTTTGGGCCAAAGTTGGGACGTTTTTAGGAGCCCAGTATTTGTCACGTGTAGTGAACCTCCAAAACAGGGTTCTCACATCGCACGCGCACAGATTTTATCCCCCAGCCAATCAAAACGCGTCAAAGTATGAAAACTCTGAGAGCGCGTTTTCGTTTGACTGCCCAAAACGCGTGAAACAGTCGCCGCAGAAGAAACAGGGATGTCAAACCGGGCGAACCGGCACACCCACACGCGCTCGTGCCTCCACGACACACGTACGTTCGCGTGGAAAACATGTCGGGCACCGTCACCCGCACCGAGGCGGTCGCGTGCGACCGCGGAGATCTCAACACCGGCATCGTGCACTTCGGCGTCGGCGGTTTCCACCGCTCGCACCAGCAGGTCAGTTTCGTTTCGGAATTCACACGGTTCGGGAATGTCCGCGCGGATCCGGCGCGCGGTGGCGCGCCGAACGCGACCGTCCCGGAAATTTGACCCGATATCCGTCGACTCGATGCCACGACGCACCGACTTTGACCCGCGAATACCGCGTTCCACACTCAAACACCCACCGCTGACCCCCATCCGTCGCCTCGACTTCCCAACAATTCAACAGGCGTACACCGACGACTTGCTTCGTCAGGACTTCAACGCGGCGAAGGACTGGTGCTACACCGGCGTCGGTGTCCTCGAGTGGGACGCCAAGATGCGCGACTACCTGAAGAACAACGACTGGCGCTACCCCATCGTCGCCCGCGAGGGCACCGACGAACGCGCCATGGACATGCACGTCCACGAGGTGGTTACCCTCCGCGACATGCTCCTGTCCTTCGAAGATCCCGCCGCCGTGGTCAGGCTCCTGGCGGCTCCCTCCACCAAGATTGTCTCCCTGACCATCACCGAGTACGGCTACCGCGTCCCACTCAACGAGGGCGACCACAAGTTACTCGAGCTCGCCAACCAAGGCGTCCTCGAGGACCCATCCCTCTCCATGCCCGAGTCCCTCGACGCGAGCTGCGTCAAGGCTACCGTCTTCGGCCTCATCCTCTCGGCGCTTGCGATGCGTCACCGCCTCGGCCGCCGGCCCTTCACCGTCATGTCATGCGACAACCTCCCGCACAACGGCGACGTCGCCAAGAAGCGCGTCATCAACGCCGCGCGCGACGCACCGGAAATCGACGAATCACTCTGCCAGTGGCTCGAAGATGAGGTCAAGTACCCGAGCACCATGGTTGACCGCATCACCCCGGCTACGTCGCCGCAGGACATCAGCGACCTCAAGGAAAAGGCTGGCATCGAGGACCAGTGGCCGGTGATGTGCGAGCCGTACAAGCACTGGGTCATCGAGGATGACTTCGTCGACGGCGCACGGCCCGCGTGGGAACGCGTCGGCGCCCTACTGGTTCCCGACGTTCGACCCCACGAGCTCATGAAGGTTCGACTGCTCAACGTCACGCACTCTGCCCTCTGCTACGTCGGATCCCTCGCGTCCCTCACCAACGTCCACGAGGCTGTCACGCACAAGATGATCAAGCCCTACCTCCGTCGTTTAATGAACGAGGAGATCGCGGCGTCACTCCGCGCGGACCCCACCATGCCCGAAGAGCTCCTCGCCGTCCTCGACGAGTACACCGAGCTCGTGCTCTCGCGATTTGAAAACGTCGCCGTGAAAGATACACTCGACCGCGTCGCCATGGACGGCAGCGAGAAGTTCAGGGTGCAAGGCCGCGAGGTGATCATGGAGAGGCTGGCGCGTGAAGGCTCAGTGCGCGGCTTCGCGCTGTACGTCGCGTCATGGGCGCATTTCTTGAGGCGATCCGTCCGGGACGGGGAGAAGATTCGAGACGCATCCGCGGGATTGATCGCGGCGCCGTGGCAGATGGACAAGGAAAACACCGGCGTCGGGACGCAAGGCTTAGAGGCGTTCCTCGACATCGAAGAAGTGTTTGGCGTCCTCGCCAGGCACGAGGGATGGCGCGAGGCTGTCAAGCGGGAGTTTGCGGACATCGACGCCACCGGGTTGGAAGCTACGCTCCTCGGCGCCATCTTCGGCGTGGGTCACAACAGCAACGTGGATCTGTCGAGCATGGGACTGGAGCGCTCCAGGGAGCGCGCGAGCGGGACGTTCGCGCTGGACGAGACCTGCGTGGTGGATACGCACGAGACGGAGGAGTGGCGCGCCGACGACGAGGCGGCGGTGTTTGTCTCGCTCGAGGCGTGATCCCTCTTCTATGAAGTGCGCCGGCGAAGCATAGCGGGGGGTGACCAAACAAAAGCGGTTAATCTCCCCCCAGGCTTCAAGCGCTATACGCATACGATCGAAACGATCGAAACGCATACTACTGTACCTATTGGACGCGACCACTATTATGGTTCGCTTACCATGACACGATTCTTTTAGAACGCCATTTTGAATTCAACGTTGCATTGTTCTTCACACACGAGTGTCGAGTCCCCTCGCCTTCCCTATTCGCGCCGAGTCTTTTACGTAGTTAAAGGTTTTTTGCTTGCTTGCGTTTGATTGAATCTTCAAACTGTCCTAGTATTTTTTTTCGGGGGCCTCCCACCGCACTCCGCCGTTGAGGCCCACTTTTCGTCGCAAGTGTTGTACTCCGTTATTACAGGTCCGTCCGACCTCTTCCTGTTGATATACGTCGCCGCGCGTTCCCTCCGCCGCGGCCCCCCACCTGACACCCACACCCGTCGCATCACCTACCTCGGATTCACATCCTCGGCGCCGCAGTCGGAACCGGAACCCATCACGCCCGTGAACTCCGGGGTATAAATCTTATCCACGAGCGCGCTGTTGATGCCGCTGAAATCGAACGGCCGCGACAAACACTGCTCGTCGTCGCCGCAGTCCAACTTCAAATCGAGGAAAAAGTTTGCGACTGTGGGCAGATCCTGCATATCCGTGATGACCACGTCCGCGCCACGCCTGTTGATGCTCTTGCCACCCTTCATCAGCGCCTTCGCCTGCTCCTCGCGCCTATCGTGAGGGATGTGCGAACCGCCGACGTACCCGACGATCAAACCAATCTTGGCATTCGCCGCAGATCCCACGCCGGATACGGAATCCTCGACGGCGATGCAATTTTCAACCGGGCACTCCTCCGCCGCCGCAGCCTTGAGGTAGACGTCCGGCGCCGGCTTGTACTTCGGCGGGTCAAAGTCGCTGAAGCCGGAGTGGACCTTCTCTTCCGGGAAAAAGTCCGTTAACCGCGCCGTCTCGATGCACACGGGCACGCGGGGCTTTGGCGACGTGGTCGAAACCGCGTACTTGAACCCGGATATTTTCAAAAAGTTGAGCGCCTTGATGACGCCGTCGTTTGGCTTGGCCAACGCGGTGAGCGAGACGAGGGTCTCGTCGCGTGCTTTGTCGAGGATCGAGCCGTGGTCCTCGCGGACCATCTCGAAGGGTTGCAAGCCGAGCGCGGCGCGGTTGGAGTTGACAACTTGGATGATGTCGAAATCCTCCTGAAACTTTGACCGAACCTCCTCAATGGCGGGGAGCCCGACGGCGGCTCGATCGCTCTCCACCCTGTCGAACATGAGCTCGAACGCCTTGCCCGCGTTTAACTGGATGAACTCCTTCATGCGCTGCGGTGTGAGATCCTCGGCGAGGACGTTGGGGAAGTAAGGCGCGAGCTCCCAAAACGCAACCTCCATCGCGCACGTCTCCGTGTCTCCCAGCGTCCCGTCAAAGTCAAAGAGGATGGCAATGTCCGACGCCGCGTTGCATCGAATCTGCGTCTCGCGGATCTGCACCGCCGCCTGCTCTTCTTTCATGGCATCCTCGAGCGCCTGCATGGCCCGCGCGCGCTTGTCCACCGCGGCGAAAGGGCGAGCCTCGTCCACCAGAGCCTGAAGCGTCTCTGACATCTCGTCGACGTCCAGCCCAGCCTCCTTGAGGAGCGCCATCTGCGGGCACTCCTCGTCCCACCCCACAGTGAAGATATCGGACGTGATCGTGTCGAACGTGGGTAAGAGCCGGCCTTCGTAGCGAAGTGAAACGCCGCCGCCGAGAACCCTGGCGGTTGAATCCTCAATGCTGAAGAACCGGTCCAGCGTCGTCCGGAGCTGATCCAACAAAAACGGTATGAGCTCATCCGCGGATTCCTTGTTGTGCACGCGCATCATGGTGGGCAAGCCGTGCTCCCACATCAGCACCAGTAACTGCGCGACGCCCCACGTCCAGATCTCCTTGCGCTGCTCCTCCGTGACAGTCTCGTCGTCGAGGAGAGGGATCGCGAGGCACTTCTCGGGCGGCTGAAAATTTCGTTGGTTCTGCGCGTACGAGCACAGAGTTCTGAACGCGATCACGGTGTGCATGCCGTTCACGGTGAGCAGCTTCTTGCGGTAGAGATACCGCGAGTCCTTCTCGTTGTCGGGGTTGGAGACGTAGTCACCCGCGAGCGGTCCGTCGCCGTCGGCTCCCTCGCCGCTCTCCGGTTGGTTGAGCACGACGATGGATCCCTCGTGACCCTCCGCGGTCACCGCCACCTCGCGGCCGTCGTCGGCAACCTGTAAATCGACGCAGATGCGGTCCACCATGCACGGCACCGCCTCGATCTTGGTCCGAAGCGCGAATTGCAGCTTCTCAACCGACGAATGATCATTCTCACACGCGTACAGCACGGGCCGCGATTCGTCCTCGCAATCAGGGAGGTTCACCAGGAGGTTGACGAGGACGTCCACCGCGGGCCCCAAAGCGCAGCTGAAGCTCGTGGCTTGTGACACGAGCGGCGCGGTGAGGTCCACGTCCATGGAGAGTAAAAGAAAGCCTCGAGCGCCGTTGTCGAGGCCTTGCTTGAGGCATCCGAGCACGCCGTCTTCGCGCGCGCGGATGTCAGCCTCGGTGATGACGTGCAGGCCCCTGCCGCCGCACGAGCACTCGCCGTTGATCTGTGTTGTTTAAAGGGGTTTACGGGGTATGTATGCGTGGTCAGTGACGAGTTCTGAATGGAATGGCATAAGACACGGAACATTCAGAAAAAAACCAAAATATCCCAGTCTGTTTGGCTATGGGCCGTGGTGCCCCAAACGGCGGGGATGCGCCCGCGGCGTGGGCGCGACGGCGCGCTTTCGTTGCGTTGGCACCCCCGCTCGTTCGTTTGGACGAAATGAGTGTTTGGGGCGAACCCGGCGAGATCCGGGGCGACCTGGGTGGATCGCGCGCGCGTGCGTTTCGCGCACGGCGCGTGGCTCGCCGCGCGTCGCATTTCAAATACGGGCCATTTGTCGATCGGGTCGTGAGAAAATCGCACCTTCACGGCGACGTGCTGCTGGGTCTCCTCCTCTCCGGCGATGATCGGATGCCAGACCTTGGAGGGTCTGTTCATGATGACGTACGGAGAGCCACTGCTCTCGAGCGCGGGCAACACGAGCCCGAACCCGAGCCTTCCCGCGCCGAAGTGCACGTGAAGCTTGTCTGTTGGAGAGGGGGTGGGGCGGTGCATGCGTAAGTTACTATTTCGCTAGGGTAAGGCGCCGCGGGTGCTTTCGAGGCGCGCGGGACGCACCGTCGGGTGATTTGAACACCGAAGCGAGCGGGTTAACGTCGGAGATGAAGTTCATCATGGAGCTGAACGGGTCGCCGCTCGCTCCGACGCCGGCCGCGCCCTCCTCCGTCGGCTGCTTGCTGCTCAGCGCGCTCCGCACGAGCGTGCTCTTTTTCTGAAGCCTTCGCTGCCGTCCTCGCGCGAGCGCCCGGGCGGGCGCGCGCGCGAGGCACGGATTCAACGAAAACGCGAGATTAGAGTTCATGGCTTGCACTCAGATACTCGCACAGTGCATTCGGAGACGTGTTGGGCGTCCAAGTGTCGTCTCGTCGTCGCCTCGCCGCGTCGTTGGCGCCAGGATTTATGGGACGAAGATGGTGACGTGCTCGAAATACCAGGCTCCAAAGACGAGTTATAGACTGGACAAACGTTCCCAACGTTTCGAGGTCAGGTCCAAGGGTCGCGGTGAGATGAGATAAAAAGCGTACGGTGGTCCCCTCGCTTTGAAAAATAGACCAAGAATCAGGGGTTGCGTTTTGTGATTTGTCATTTCTGGCGCCAGTATGCCGGTCGCGCCAGTTCAAGCCCAGTCAGTGCAAATCGTGTTAGATTCTCTTTTCGAAATATCGGCTGGGGAGAAATATCCTGGGAGGGTGAAATATGGCCGTTTGAGTTGGCACCGTATGGGTAATTCACCCATGCTCGATGTGCGATTTGAATTAACAAACCGACGAAAACGAGGAAACACCTCGGAAAGCGCGATCGGAAGATTCGAATTGCCAGTTGTACTCAGTCTGCGCAAAAGCCGCTTCTTTGGCGCCATTTCATTGGTTTGGGCTTGCGTGGCGTGATATTCACCGGTGATGCCACGTCGTTGGCCACGATTGACGTAGGAGCAAACAGTCACGGGAACCGCCGGAAATTTGTATCCCGGCAGTTCAGCAGTCCAGTCGTTGAATTCCTTTCCCATTTACAAGCTCGTCTCACCGAACGCGCTGTGCGCTTGAAGGGCGAGTTTGAGTTTTGCTTGTTCTCACGCTCTCGGGTCTCGATTACAAGGAGAGAAAGCGCAGCCCTATAACAGCACCGAAACCGAGAAGCGTTTCTCAATGTCGCCTCTTGACGACTGCGACATGGAGCTTCGTTCGGTGCTGTTGTTCCTTGGGTATCGAACCCCGAGAGCGTCACTCGAGCGCGTACCGTGTAAGTGAACGAGGAGTACAGGTCCAAGTGTGGACCTGTGGCACTGAACACGGCGCGCGCTCGAGCCGAGTGCGATCCGCCATCCTGGACGCCGAGCTTCGTGCGTCATCGAGATCCACGCAGACGGCGTTAACAAGGTCCAGCCCAGGGCGAAGTGGTTCACGCACTGATGTTCCATCGGGATCGACGTTCAACAGTGGTGCGTGGAGCACGTCGCCCGGGGCTGCGAGATAACGCCGTCTGCGGGGAGCAAACATCAAATCAGATGGGTATCGAGATCCACGCAGACTGCGTTAGCGCGTGAGGTCTTGAAGCCCAGGGCGAAGTGGTTCACGCACTGATGTTCAACCACTCAGAACTGGAAGGAACAGTGGTGCGTGGAGCACGTCGCCCGGGGCTGCGAGATAACGCCGTCTGCGGGGAGCTGATCCACAAAAAGAAGAGTCTCAACACGAAGCCGGGCGTCGACGGCGCGGGTCGCTTCTGTCCGTCCCACCACTCACGGGTACCCCCCACCCCCCGTAGTCTCCGCCACCGTATGTGCTTCACCCTCGCGCTCGACCTCCCGCCGCTCCACGAGCTCACGCACGTGGTACCCGCGGAGCAAGTCCCAGTCCCTCGACACCGCGACGAGCGCGACAGATTCGTAAACCGAGATGAAGACGCACACGCGCCGGTCTTTTGGATCTGCGTGTTGGCTGAGATCCGCGGTGAAGTCCGGCGCGGGGAACATGGACGCCACCGCGTCGGTGAGCTCGCGCCGGGACACGTCGGCGTCGTGGCCGTGGTGTTCGTAGTGCATCGTCCACGGTATCGGATCCGCGGAGGAGTCGTGGTACCTGTTAACAGGGTTTAGGTTAACCCGTCATTCTAATTGCCCGTACGAGAGTTAAAATAAACTCACGTTTTGGGTTCCAAAGTGGGGGTCAGCTCTGGATACGGCGTCGTCAGGAGTTGTCGCAGCGTCTCCTCGATGACGTCGACGGACGCGTCGCACGTGCGTTCGACCGGGACGAGCCGGGCGAGGTACTCGGGTGTGTCCGAGGGTGGCGGTGGGTCCGATACGAACGTTTCGATGCACTCCCTGTCGATAAAACACGCCGTGATTCTAATTGCCCATACGTACATAAAAATAAACTTACCGCGCGTAAGGGACGACGGCGTGGGGACGGTAGCCGAGGAGCGGGAGGAAGGCGCAGCCGAGCTCGCCCGCCTTGTGGAGCGGGAGTGAGTCGCCGAGGGACGGCGGGTCCGCGCACGTGCCGAGCATGTACTTGGCCTCCTCGACCGCGTTTCGGACGCGTTTCGCCTTGCGGGAGGCCTGAACGGTGACGAGGAAGCCTGCGTGGTGGTGAAGTGTAAAAAAAAGGTGGGAGGGTGTGAGCTGTGGAGGACGTGGTCGCGGCGGCGCGGCGGCGCGATACGTGTGCGCCGTTCGGGGCGTTCGCGATGCGATATCGCGGGACGATGAGAACGACGGGACGCTCGTACCCGTCTTGTTGAGGACGACGCTCGGGTCGTATTCGTGCGCGCTTTCGGGCCAGGGCTTGTCCTGGGACGGGCCGTCGGTCGCGGCGCGCGTGGTCGTGGTGAGGTGGAGGCGCGACGCCACCACGTATAACCTGCCGCCGCGCGGGTGGCGCAGGAACAGCTCGCGCGCGGTGCCGCGCACGATCGCGAGGGGCGCGGTCGACGACATCTCCCGGGGTATCGCGCGCGCGCGGTCGAGTGTGACGCGATACGAACGAACGCGGGTCGCCGAGCAAAGATACGTCCGCAAGATACGTCCAAGAAAAACCAAACTCTATACCAACACCGTCTTCTCTCTCTAAACCTCATCAACTCGCGAATGCTCAAGAAAACTCGAGGTCACCCTCATCCTCGATCGCCGCGAGGAGCTTAGAGTCCACCCCGGAGTCCCTGGGAAGCGCCACGCGCCCGCTCCTCGCAACCTCCAAGATCCCGTACGGCTCCAGCAGCGACTGCATCGCGGTGATTTTGCTAACCTTGCCGCTCACCTCGATCGTCACCGTGTCCTCGCTCACGTCCGCAACCTTGCACCGAAAGATGTTGCACATGTCCACCAGTTCCCCGCGCTGTGATCGTGGGCACACGACTTTGATGACCATCAGCTCGCGCTCCACGAACGGCGTCCGGGAGATGTCCTCCGCGGAGATGACGTACGGAACCTTGAGGAGCTGTCTGAGTAGTTTGGAGATGTCGTCGTAGGTACCGGGTACCACGGTGGAGATGCGGGAGATGTCGAAGGTACGCTCGGGACCGACGCCGAGGGACTGCACGTTGTACCCGCGCCTGGCGAAGACACCGGTGACCACGTCCAGCACGCCGGGCTTGTTCATCACCACGATGGAGATGGTGTGAGGGGTGTACTTGGCGTTGGGGTCCATCTTGGGGATTCCGTCGGAGAGGTCCTCCTTCGTCCCGCCGGCCCCAGTGCCCTGGTACTGCGCGTTGAGCACCGGGACGTCCCAGACCCCGGCGCCGTCGCCGTCCTCCATCGCCGCGTACGTATCGCCGATGTTCAGCTCGCCGTCGTTGCCCTCGCCCATGTTCGCGACGGCTCGGACGATGCGGCTCGCGATGAGCTCCTCCTTCTCGCTCCCGCTGCCGCCCCTTAAGCCGGCGACGGCGGCCCTTGCTTCCTTCATGGCCTCCATGAGCTTCACGCGCCTGCGCCTGGACTCGGAGAAGACCGGCTCGCGTTTCAACGCCAGCTTGCCCGTCCTCGCGACTTCCAGAATGCCAAACTTGAGACACGCCTGCTGGAACGCGCGGTTCTTGCCGGGGTCCCCGACGGTGGACATGGTGAGCGACGTCGGGGATACGTCCACGATGGACGCGCGGAAGATCTTGGCGAGCTCCGCGAGCTCCGTCCGCTGCTCGGGTTTGGCGTTGAGCTTCATGAGCATGAGCCCGCGCTCCACGCACATCTTATCCGTGACGTTCTCCACCTTGCGAACTTTCGCGAGCTTGTTGATCTGCTTGATGAGCTTCAGGCAGTCGCTGTCGGACGCGATGACGACGACGGTGAAGATCGCTTTGTCGATGTTCAGTCCGACGGCGAGTGACTCGATGTTGTACCCGCGCCTGGCAAAGACACCCTGTGAAAAATAAAAAACACATCGTCATTCTAATTTCCCGTACGAAGAAATAAAAATAAACTCACCGCGACGCGATTGATCATGCCGGTTTCGTCCGCTACGTAGATGAGGACTGTTTGTCTGCGTAAGCCTTCTTTGAGCTTGGCGGCACCGCCGTAGACACCCTTGACGTCCTTCTTTACATCGTCGGGTTGCGTGAGATCCTCGGCGTCCACCGTGCGCTTGGCCTGCGTGCGCGTGGTGAGGGGTGTGACGCGATGATTGGCGGATTTGGTGCCGGTGGACCAACCGGCGGGCATGAAGCGCGTCGTGAGGGAGGCGGGGCGCGCGCCGGTGAGCGACGGCGCGCGTTTCGCGGAGACCTGGAAGCGGCGCGACGGATGGAGGGTGTATCGGTCAGGATCGGTGGGCAGGTGGTGGGAGGTGGCGCGAGGTTGGGGCGAGGGCGGCAACGCGGATGATCGCTTTTCAGGATTCGCTTTTTCGTGCCCTAGGGTTCGTTCGATGGGAGCGGGCGCGCGTTGGGACGCGGTGCGTACCTCGGCGGCGCGAGGGCGCGCGGCGGCGGCGGTGACGACGCCACCGAGCATGATAGATGTCGCCATCGTGGCCGGCAGACGATGTCCACTGAGTGACCCAGACGGCGTCGCGTGGAATGAACAGCCACGATTGCGGCGAGGCAGACTGACAAACGCGTGCCGATCTGCCGATTGACACTTTCACCGTGCGGACAATCGACCGACCGTGACAAGACATGTCGGAGCTGACGATGCTCGCGTCCGCTCACTTCCACCCGCGCACCGCCTCAACATGCTGCTCAGGAACGGCAAACGCAAGCTCGATGCGTACCGTCCAGCCTTCGATCCGCACTTGGATATCGCGACCGTGGTCTTCTCCCACGTGCAGTGCGTCAAGACCCGCCACAGCCTCGCTCGGGTGAGCAGAATATGGAGGGACGCCTCCAAGCCTGCCGCGGCGTACCCTCTCAGGTTCGACTTGGACGCGTTCCCGAACAAGGATTATTGGACGCGGAGTCATCTCATCATACGCCTGTTGGACAACGACGAAGCTCTGTCTCTGCCCTACGAGAGAGTCGTTGGACTTCTTGGTGAACCTGCGAAGAACGTAGCAGAGACTGAACTATGCAACTACGCTGCTCGCCGGGGGAGTGTAAGACTGCTGAAGTGGACGCGAGAGAACAACCTTGATTGGAGTGCGGACACGTGCTCTGCCGCAGCCCGAAATGGGCACCTGCCCGCTCTCCAGTACTTGCACGAGAACGGGTGCCCTTGGTACTCGTACACGTGCACTCAAGCAGCCTCAAATGGGCACCTGCCCGCTCTCCAGTACTTGCACGAGAACGGGTGCCCTTGGGACTGGTACACGTGCTCTTGCGCCGCCCGTTGGAAACACTGGGACTGCCTGCAGTACGCGGTGGACAACAAGTGCGAAATGTGGGAGGAATACGCCGAGAACTACGCTGAGCACCTCCGATGAAATGTCACCACTCGATAGACGACTCGCATGTATCACAAACACCACGTCTAATCAACCCTTCTCAGTCGCTATGACCTACGTCCTATCACACTCAGCACACCGCCGAGCCGCCCTCGTTCACCACCCGCGCCGCAACAACACCCCGCCCCGTCGCCCGCGCCAACGCCGCCGCCGTCTCCAACTCCCCGCGTCGTCCAACACCGCCGCTATTACCGCCGAGGTCGAGGTTTAGCGCACAGCTGTCGCCGGGTTTCCGCGCGACTCGACCAGTCACCGCGCCGAACACCGCCGCCGCGACGCCGCCGAGGTCCCCGTCAGGTCCCGTCACCACCAGCTCATCGCACCCCGCGGTCAACGCGAGGAGGTCCGCGAGCTGACCCTCGTCGCTCGCCTCGTCGGTGAGGCCGCGAGAGCTCTCCTTCCCCGGACGAGTTTTAAAAGTTTTATGTTTTTTACCGTCCTCGTCGTGAAAGCCGAGTCGTGACACGCGCTCGTTGAACCAGGTACGGACCGTCCCCGCGCCCCTCGCGCTGAACGAATTGTCCTCGAACGCGGCGACGACGATCGGGTCGGTATCCAATTCGTCGCGTCCAGGGTTCGAACCGGTGACCTCGCGGTTCCGGGCGCGCGACCCGAACAACGCGGCTAGCGTCGACGACAGAAGACTCGGACTCCCTCCCCTCTCACGAGTCCGCCTGTCATCGCGATTCCGTTTCTCATCGCGCCCACTCAGAGTCGACACGCACGAACTCGTCCACTCCCGCAACGTACCGGCCGGGTCATTGGCACGCGTGGGAATCGAACCCGATACCTCCGATTCCCCTGCGTCCTCCTCGTCCTCCGCTCGGTCGCGTCGGTATTCCAAGTCGTCCTCCGAGACGTGCACGCCGATCACCCTTCTACCAGACACCCTTCGGACATCAGACGCGGGATGATCTCCCACGGCGTGAGGCACGTCCTCCTCACGAATACGAATCGGCACGTGTCTGGGCCGAAGAAGAAACGTCGTGAACGTCCCGGCGACCTCGGCGGCGTCGCCCCCGAGGCCCATTCGCCTGAGCCGGTCGGATGCACCCGGGTCTTCGACCAACGCCTTCGTCCAGTCCACAGCCTCGTCCGCGATGAACCGGTGGACGCGCGACGTGGACGCGCGCATGCCCGCGATGCCGCCGCACGGGAGCGTCGGCGACGCGTCGTCACCGCCCTCCTCTCGCGAGCCTGACGTCAGCTTCATCTCGAGGACGTCGTCGCGGATCTTGGTAGGATCTTCCTTGACGTCAATGGGGAATGCGTCGGATGCGTCGAGGTCGAGGAGCCTCTCCAGGACCGGATCGTCGAGGATGAAGGCACGGTCGGTGACGAGCGCGAGCGCGAGCGTGGACGCCGCCGCGCGGAGTCTGCGCGGGAACGGGCAGCCCGCGAGCTCGCGCCCCCTCCACACCACGAACCTCGGCTCGCGCGCGTTCGTTGGACGGGAGCGGGCGGCACGTTCGCCGCTCGCGTCGTCGTCTTCGCCCGACGATGCCGCGAGGATGGCGCGGTGCACGCGCGCGTACTCGGCCATCGCGATGCTCGCGTCGCGCCATCGCCCCGTTCCCTTGGCCCACGCGCCGTCCGCGTGCCGCGCCCACAGTCGCCCGTCCGTCGGGAACATCCGAGGGGCGTCGCTCGTCGTGGACGTCGCGGGGTCGGTGGGGGACCTGACGCGCGCGAACGGCTCGGCGGCGACGGGACGCGCGTCTGTCGTGGCGAGCATCGCGACGAGCGTCGCCGCGAGCGCGAGGACGAGCGCCCGCATCGTCGCGCGCGCCCTCTCGAGAAGCTAGCTAACTATGCGTGGGACCAGGAGGCTGAGGCAACAACGAGCTCTGCTTTTTTGAAGCGGGGCCCGCTGGACTGCGCCGCGAGCTAATCTTACTCGTAGCCTGAAAAAACGGGGGGAACAAAAACGCATCGAACGCGCGCTCCCGCGACGCACACCGCGCACGTCTCGCGGACGTATCGACGCCCGCGTCGCGCCCGTGATTCCCCGCGCATACGTCGCACGGATCCCAGCGGTTCGATACGCACCCCACGCGCGGGAACGACCGAGTCAGGCGCTGCCACGATGGCATCAACCGACGAGGAGTGTCTCGTCGGCGGGGACCTCATGGACCTCGGCGGCGACGCCCCGGCGTGCCCGGCGGCGGTCGATGCGCGCACGCCGCCCCTCGTCGCGTCCCCACTCAACGACATCACGAAGATGGCCAACCTCAAGCCGGTGCGAACCGCGGTGCCGCCGGGATCCGCGCTCCACCGCACCCTCAGCATCGAGTCCAAGTCCGCGGGATCCTCCCCGCACGACGGACCATTCCCGTTCGCGCCCTCGCCCGTCGCCACCAAAGCCGCGACGGTGAAGACCAAGTTCACGCCGACGGCGACGAAGATGGCGGCCAAGACGAACGCCGCCGCGCCCTCGCCGGTGTTCAAGCCCCCAACAGGCGCCGGGGTCACGACATCAGTCACGGCATCAGCGCCTACCCCCGAACGAATGAATGACGCACCCGAGGAGCCGGAACCGTCGCCCATCGTCGCGGCATCCCCGGTGTTCAAACCCCCGGCTGGCGGCCACACACGGCTCGCGAAGACCCCGGGGGATAAATCAACCTCGGCGTCCAAGTCGCGATCAAGGCACACACGGCGCGAGTCCTTGGGCCTCGACGCCTTCTCCGCATTTCACGCGGATGGTGAGTTTATTTTTATTTACATACGGGCAATTAGACTGACGTCGTGTTTTGTTTTACAACAGGCGGGTTGGACGATTTGGATCTCGCGGGGGGCGGTTGTTTGGACCTGGATGATCCCACCGCGGATTTCGAGTTTGTTCCGGCGATGACGCCCAAGGGGAAAGGGTCGAGGTCGGCGCCCGCGTTCGCGCCGTCGCCGGTCAGGGAGGAACCCGAGGAAGAAGAGGCTATGGAGGCGGAGGCTATGGAGGAAGAGGCTATGGAGGAAGAGGAGCCTATGGATACAAAGGAGGCTAAGGAGGCTATGGATACGGAGGAGCCCATGGATACAACTGAGCCCGCGGTGCCTTCGCCCGCGGCGCCCTCGCCCGTGGCCGACCCCGAGCCGACGCCTTCGCCCGTGGTCATGGCCGTCGAGCCCAGCCCCGGCCCGCGCCCCGTCCCCGTCCCCGACACCGACGCGCCGCCCGACGACTTCGAGAGGAAGCTCCTCGCGGCGATGGCCGCGGCGGAGCAGGGCGGCGGGCTCGCGGCGTTGGGCGGCGGCGTCGCCAACACCCCCCCGGGCGTCGCTAAGACCTACCCGGTCGTGACGAACACCCCACCGGCGGCGGTGGAACCTGAGCCCTCGCCCATCGCGGTGGCTGAGCCGGTCGAGGAGGTGAAAGAGCCCACCCCCGCGAAGGTGGAGGAGGTGCAGGAGGAGCCCGCCCCCGCCCCCGCGCCCGCGCCCGCGCCCGCGCCCGCCGTCGATGATGCCTTCGAACGTAAGCTCCTCGCGGCGATGGCCGCCGCGGAACACGGCGGCGGGCTCGCGGCGCTGGGAGGCGGAGTCGCTAACACGCCCCCCGGATCGATCAAGTCCTACCCCGTCGTGACGAACACTCCACCGGCGGAGGAGGCGGAAGAGCCCGCGACGGTAAAAGAGCCCACGCCCGTGGCGAAGGCACCCACGCCCGTGGTGAAGGCACCCACGCCCGTGGTGAAGGCACCCACGCCTCCTCCTCCTCTTCCTCCTCCTCCCGCCGCGGTGGATGACGAATTCGAACGGAAGCTCCTCGCCGCCATGGCCGCCGCGGAGCAGGGCGGCGGTCTCTCCGCGCTGGGCGGTGGAGTCGCGAATTCGCCACCGGGGACCGCGAGGGCGCCGGTCATGAACTCACCGCCCGTACCGGACGACGGAACGATGGAAGCGAACGAGGAGGACGAGACGGTGGTGGTGGACTGCGACGACGACACGGTGGTTCTCGACGAGGATCCCGTCGCGGCGCCCGAGGATGACGAGGAGACAGACGAGCCCGAGCCCATGTCGGTGATGAAGGGCGACGTGACCATGATGGACGTGTCGATGATGGACGTGGACGGCATGACGCCCGCGCCCGTCCAGCCCACCCCAGCGAAGGAGGAGGTACAGGAGGAGGAGGAGGAGCCCGCGCCCGCGCCCGCGCCCGCCGATCCCGACGACTTTGAACGCAAGCTCCTCGCGGCGATGGCCGCCGCGGAGCACGGCGGAGGGCTCGCGTCGCTGGGCGGCGGGGTCCAAAACTCACCTCCGGGGACCGCGAGGGCGCCGGTCATGAACTCACCGCCACCCGCCGCTGTCGAGGTTGAGCCGGTTGAGCCTGTTGAGCCGGAGCCGGAGCCGGAGCGAGCGGGCGTCCAGAACGAGGCGACGACGACTGAGACCACCGAGACGGAAGAGTTCGACGATATCCCATCCTTCGAGATCAACAAGATGCGACGCCACCGGGTCGCGGAGCTCCGGGAGATGTGCGAACGCCGTGGCTTGAGCGACGACGGCAAGAAGGACGACCTCATCGACCGGCTCCGGGAGTGGAACCGACGCGGAACGTCGAGAGATGAAACGGCGCCCGAAGAGGACGAGAACGACGAGGATGGCGAGCCCATGTCGGTGATGAAGGGCGACGTGACCATGATGGACGTGTCCATGATGGATGCCGACGACGACGACCACGCCGCCGAAACACCCGCGGCCAAACGGACACCCGGTCGCCCCCCGAGGACGACGAGCGCCAAGAAGACCAGGACATCCCCCGAGCGCGAAGCGGTGACGGCGACGGAGGACCACGCGCCCACCAGCCGGGTGGCGCCGGTGCCGTTCCCGGCTCCCCCGCCGGTGCAGGGGTTAGACAGGGCGCCGGTGGCGGCTGCGTACATGGCGGCGGCGGCGCCTCCGCCTCCCCTGCCGCCCGCGCAGTGGATGAAGCCGCGGGTGAGAGCGCCGAATCCGGTTGTTCCCGTCGCGGTCGTCGCGGCGCCCGCACCGATCGTTGTTCCCGCGCCGATACCCGTCGTGGCGATGCCCGTGGTGCAACAGCAGCCGGTCCATGCGGTCGTCCAGGCGCCGCCGGTTCACGTCGCGCCGGTTCAAATCGCGGCGGCGTCGCCGCCGAGGGCTGCGGCGCGCCGGCCCGTGCCCGTGGTCGACTTTGGCTGTTCCCCCGCGCCCGTCAGGGCGTCCGTCTCCAGGATACCCCGGCCGCCGTCGCCGCAGCGCGTCCAGGCGCCGCCGGTCCATGCGGTCGTCGTCCAGGCGCCGCCGGTTCAAATCGCGCCGGTTCAAGTCGCGCCGGTTCAAGTCGCGCCGAAGCCGGCGGTCGCTCGCGTTCAAAAAACAACTCCGCAACCCGCGTGGGTCGACGCCGGGCCCGTCGATCCCTCTTCGCCGGTTCACGTCCCCACCGAACCCGCGCCGGTTCACGTCCCTGAAACGGCCGTCCCCGAAGCGCCGGCGTCCCCGCCGATCGGGACCGCCGCCGGGACGGGCGGTCCGGATGACTTCGAGGCGAGGCTGGCGGCGGCGATGGCCGCGGCTGAGGCGGGTGGCGGTTTGGCGGCTGCGAGTGCGTCTTCGGGGGTCGGGTCTCGCGTGATGAACTCGCCGCTCGGGGGCGGTGTGGGCGCGCGCGGGGATCTCAAGGCGGAGGCGAGGAGGCTCGGGATGACCGCGGCGCAGCTGCGGCACGAGGGGATGCACCAGTCGGATTCGCCGTTGAGATAGAGACGAGGGCGAAGGGGCGGACAAGTCGGGGACTTTGATTGATTGGGAGAAACGTCTCTGCGTCTTTGGTTGGGAGAAACGGCTGGTGAGATTTGGCAGGCTGGAAAGCGAGGTTTTGAGATGACGAACCAAGAACGAGGGTTAAAAAGTGTTCATCTGCGCTAATGCTCTTCTCTCAAAATTCATACTGCCCACCAGTGCCTTTTCATCAAACTGAAATTAACCCGAATGGGTGGCTCTCGTGGCTTTCACGCGCAAAAGGTGTCGGCGACACGAGCGAAACGACGCTTTTTGCTCGCCCCCTCCGAGCTCCCTCGCCGTCACTCTCCATGACGCGCGCCGACGCATCGTCGTACAAAAGCATGGTCTCGGAGAACACGCCGCTGCTCGAGAGGGGCGCCGGGTCCTGGTGGGACCGGCATCGCACCCCCCTCGTCGCCTCCGCGCTCCTCCTCTTCACCGCCGTCGTCTTCGTCGTCGGGGTGAGAATCGGCGCCGGAACCTCCGCCGGCCTCGGCGACTCCAGCGGGATGGTCCCGATGATATCCCCGATCGGGAACGAGGAGTTCGGCCGGACGCTCGTGGGCGTGCTCGGCACCGAGGGACTCGGCATCGCGTACCAGACGATGGTCAACTACGAGTGCCTCGCGCGCAGGCTCGGTCGCCGACTCGTCATGGTCCCGCTCGTCACCGAACACTTCGACGACGTCCCACTCGACCTCGCCGAACTCTTCCAGTACGACGACGGCGACATGGTTCCCCTCTCCCAGGCGCCGCACGACATCATGGCGCGCGTGTGGACGCAGTACGGGAACGGCGAGTCCACCAACCAATGGGTCCACGGCGGTTCCTACGGCGCCGCGAGCGTCTACTTTGGTAAATACTTGCCAGGAGTCTACCCGCCGGGCACCCCCGCGAGGCGCGGCGTGTGGAAATGCGACGCGTCCGATACGATGCGATGCGCCGAAGCGTTGGCGGCGCAGGCGGAGGCGAAGGGCGAGGAAGAGCTGGTGACCGTCTTCTCGGACGCGCACTTCTGCGGTGTCGAGACGGGCGACACGCCGAGGCCGAAGGCGAAGGTCACGATGTCCCCACCCAACGAGATCTTGAGCAAATGGATCGAAGCCACGGGAGCGCACTTTTCGCCCGGGTCAGGGCTGAGCACGCTGCACTGGCGCCGCGGTGACAGGTGTACCTCAGCACAGATCAGCGATGACCCGTCCGGTCGCGCGTTCGCGTGCTCCGACTTTGACAAGACGCCCATCCCGGCGATGTGCGCCGATAACCGCCCGCTTTACGTAGCCACGGATGATTTCGACCCAGACTTCCAGGCTTCGCTGCTCAGAGCCGGGTGCTTCACGTATCCGCAGGTGTTTGGACACACCGGCGTGAACGACGCGTTCGGCTCGTTCTTACTGGACATCATGACGATGTCCATGCGAACGGAACGGACGTTCTTCGTGCTGGGCGGGAGCAGCGACAATCCGATGCTGGCCGAGTTGCAAGACGCTATGGGGACGCCGGTGCCGGTGAAGGAGATCACGGCCACGGGCTCGGTGCCGGTGTCGATGTCCTCCGCGTGAGTGAGAGGACCCACCCACGCGATGTATAGACTAAGTTATCTCCTCTTCGTGCGCGACCGGGATGTCGCGGGCATAGTACCGTATGCTAAGAGTATTTAAAATCTACTTACTTCTCTTCCCTCTCCCGCGCCTTTTTCTCCTCCTCCCACCTGGCCGCCTGCTCGTCGATGAGGTCCACGCCCGTGAGCTTGTCCAGCCACTTCTGCGCGGCGAGCGCGCACAGCCCCGTGCCGTTCGCGGCGTACACGAACGTCGCGAGGTACGCCAGCCCGCTGACGATGGTACGCACGGTGATGGTGATCTGCCTCGCCTGGTACGACTCCGGCACGGGTTTCCCGTCGAACGAGGACACGACGGTTTGCGTGAATCCGTACAGGACAAACGCGATGGCCAAACCGGTGATACCCCCCGTGAGCGCCTGCATCGGCGTCAGCTTCTTCGTCTTGGCCAGCTGCTCGGCGTCGCGAGCCTCGCGCTCTTCTTTCTGCGCATTTTTCAGAATGATGGATATCGACGGGGTCAGCGCGGGTCAGACGAGCGCGGCGATTTGAACCGGCGCGACGTGAACCGGCGGCGCCTGGACGACCGCATGGACCGGCTGCTGTTGCACCACGGGCATCGCCACGACGGGTATCGGCGCGGGAACAACGATCGGGCTGGAAATCGCTAAAAAAGTCGCGCGCGAGAAGAAATGGATAAAACGACGATCCGACGGGCGACCTCGCGTTGGGGCACGCGATGTGTTCTGTTCACGTACCGGCAGGGTGTTCGCGACCCTGAACTCCTTGGCTCGGTTCCCGCGCTTCTTCACCACCCGCAGGAAGTACCACCCGCAGAACACGGTGAACAGCGCCCCGAACGCGTTCTGCAGAGGCGTGGCTTCGTCGTCCGGCACGCCGATGCCCTGGTAGCCCTCCGCCGCGAACGCGGCGGTGTCGTGCGCGGCGTTCGCCAGCACCGCCAGGGAGACGGACAGGAACGCCACGCTCGGACTCCGCGCGTCGGGCTCCGCGACCACGCTGGGCTCCACGAGCGGGGGCTCGACCGACGCCTCGGGGACGTCGCGCGGGGCGAACGCGCGCGCCGCCGCGAGGCGGTGAGTTTTCCGAGCCGCGCGCGCGCGAACGGGCGCGCGCGCGGCGAAGGCACGCGCGGGCGCCGCCGCCGCCGCGCGCGACGAGGTGGACACACATCGTGCGGCGGGCGCCGCGAACGCGACGCGCGCGTGGGCGGACATCGCCATCGCGACTCGCACCACCCGCGCGGAGGGAAATGGCGCGCGCGTTCGTAGAAAAAAAATTCACGAGCAGACGAGTCACCTCACCCGTCACACGTCACTTCTTCTCGCACGCGCCCACTCGACGCACGCCCGCATGGACGCCGCGGCACCCACGCTCAGGGAACGATCGACCGGCGGGACTTCCGACGATCCGCCGACGAGGAAGCCCCCCCAACCTCCCCCTCCCCATTCTCAACGGCGCCGTCGCGCCGTGCCACCCGCGTCTGACGACACCGGCGGGAGGCTCCGTCGCTTCCTTTACAGCCTCGCGCTGGGAGCGGCGGTCGCGGCGGCGTTCGAGGTGACCGGGCGCCGATACGGCGTCGCATCTTCGCTCGCGTCCGTCCCGGCGCATGGCGTACCTCCGCCCCCCGCGCAGCCGGAACTTCTCGACGAGCCCACGCCCCCGACGGACGCGTTCGACCCTTGGGTATATCAGCGCGACACCCGCAAGGTTGCTTTCCTCTTCGTAGTCACCAAAGCCGAAAACGGGCTGCCGCACGATCACCTCTGGGCGCGATTCTTCGCCGGGCAGGATCCCAACCTGTACGCCATACACGTCCACGTCCCAAAGACGTTCGTGTTCAACGCGAGCACCACCGCCGCGCCGGAGCTCTTCAAACACACCGAGGTTCGCTCCGTCGTCGAGGAAAAAACACGTTCGGGTGAGTGTATTTTAATCATCGTACGGGCAATTAGAATGACCTGACGTCGTGTTTTGTTCATAGGGGCTTCGCTCTCGTGGGCCACCAAAGCCTTACTCCGCCGCGCGCTGCTCGACGAGGACGTCGCCCGGTTCGTCACCATCAGCGACGCGTGCGTGCCGGTCCGGACCTTCCCGGAAGTGCGCGCGTACCTGCTCGACGGCGGGCAGGACCAGGTGAGTTTGTTTTAACTATCGCACGTGTGGGCAATCAGTACGATGACGTCGTGGTTTTTTATGATAACAGGGTAAAAACATCGAACGAAGCTTCGTCGAATCCTCCCTCGACCCCGGCCTGCGACACGACGTCCGCGACGCCATGCGAAGCCTCGGGATACCCAAACTGGCGTGGAGGAAAGGCAGCGCGTGGAACGCGCTGATACGAGTACACGCCACGATCGTCGCCGAGGACGTCAGAGTCTTCGACGCGCTTAAAAAAGGCTGCCGCGACGACGAAGGCAAGTTTATTTTATTTCTCGTATGGGCAATTTGTATGACGTCGTGTTTTGTTTACAGACGAAGCTCGAGTCTGCGTGGTCGATGATCACTACGTTCCCACTTGCATGTCGTGGTACGGTAAAGAGCCGGGCATCGAGGTGCGTTCCGTGACGTACCAGAACTGGTGGCCGGTCACGCGCGTGGAGCCGAAGCGGTACGCGGTGCAAGAGGCGCGGGACGCGGTGAAGACCATCCGCGATAAAGTCCTATTGGACGGCTTACACGAGGTGCGGAGTTTATTTTAATTCTCGTTTTGGCGATTGGACTGATTCCTAACTGACGTTATGTTTTGTTTAACTCGTACAGGGCAACAAAGACGTGGTGGGCGGGAGCGGCAGCAGGTCGTGCGGGTTCTTCCGCGGCGGCGGGGACCGCGCGGGGACGCAGCGGCCGTGCTGGCTCTTCGCGAGGAAGTTCACGGAACGAGCGGGTCGACGGATCGGGAAGTTCGCGGCTACGGCGCTGGGGTACTAAGACTCTTAGCGCGTGTTACCGTTTTTTTGTTTTCATCTCAAGCGACTGATTTTCGTGATTCTCGAGTATGTGTTAGTCCGAGCGCCGCCGCCCGCTTTGAAGCAAGATTTTGTCCCTAAACACGACGATTGGAGCGAAGAAGATACCCGGACGCATTCCTTTTCATGTAGCTGAAGTTTGCTTCCGCGACTTCCCGGTTCTAAAACTCAGGAAAAAAGACACCCGCTCCGGAGATCCGGACGTGGATCCCCGCGCGGGTGAGGCGTCAAACCGGGAAGTCGCGGAAGACGTGAAGTCGGGGAAGACTGTCACGAATTCACATTTACTTCAGCTGGTGGTGTATCTTCGCTCCCATCGTCGTGATCAACTTTCGTACGACAACAAAATCTTGCTTCTCCGCGCGCGGTGTCAGTCACTCATCCCCGCGGCGGAAACCTCGTGTTGTGCAGCGTCACCGGCATCATCAGCGTCATGTCATGCACCGCCGCCTTCTCCCCCCCTTCCCCGACGCTCCCGATACCCCGCGCCGCCCACGCCACCGCGCACGCGTCGTCCATATCACCGTAACCGGGCGCCCTCCACTCCTTCGCCGCCGCCGCCGCCCAATCCTCCGCCTCCGCCACCCGCTGCGGCCCCGACGCCTTGAGAATCGCGGCGTACCTGGCGTGAATCACCGAGGCGGCGAGGCGGAGATCCGCTCGAGCCGCGCCGCCCGCGGCGGCGTCGTCGTCGTCCGCCGTCGCCGAGGGCGGCCGCGGCGTCCCGATCATCTTCAGAGCGTTACGGTAGAGGCCCTCCGCGAACATGATCCCGGCGCCGTCGCCCACGCCCCCCGCGCCGGGCGTCCTCGCGGCGATGACCGCCTTGGCCGTGTAGACGTCGCCGCTGACCGCCACCGCCAGACCCTGTAAACAAAAAAACATCGTCAGTCAAATTGACCGTGCGAGAGTAAAAAGTAAGCTTACCACACGCGGGTCCTTCTGCGTCTCACCGCCCAGCGCCTCGCACGCCGTCAGCGCGGCCGCCGCGGAGGACTCCGCGGTCGCCAACGCCTCGCGCACGCGCTTTCCCATCTCCTCCACAGCCTCCACAACGAACTCGCTGCTCTCGGACTCTGAATCTTCCCCCGACTGAATCTCGCGCATGTCGCCGGCGAGCCTCACCGCCGTTCGCAGCGCCAGCTGCGCGCGGCCCAGCTTGACGTCCGCGTAGGTCGCGTCCGCGTACATCGCGGACGCGGCGGCCGATACGTGCTCGCTCTCCCTCGCAGCGTCCGCGGCGGATTCAGCGAACGCGTAGAGGGCATCCGCCTGAACGATGTCGACGTAGAGGTCGGACTCGTCGTTCAACGCTGACCACTGCGCGCACTGCTTGATCGCGTGCGCCACCGCGGCACCGTGCGGCTTATCCGACGCCGCAACCACCGCCGCGTTCACCGCCTCGGGGGAGAGCGGATATGTTCTAGAAAACTCCAGGCCCGGTGACGTGTCATCGTTTGATTCGTCCGAGGGTCCGAGGGTCCGCTCGAAGATCTCTCGCGTCGCGGCATCCGCCGCGGCGGCGTCGCCCGCCGCCATCGCCGCCGCGCCCCTCGCGCCCAAGGCTGCGATGCGCATGACGACGGCGTGTGGGTCCGTCTCGGGTCCCGCTTCGGATGCGGCGGTATCGGCGGCGTCGAGGTGAACGTCCATGACGCGCTCCGCGTCGGGGAGCGACGACGATGTTGATGGCCCGGCGGCGAGCGCCCTGGCGGCGTTGAGCGCCGCCGCGACGTGTGACGCGACGCGGTCCATGGATGCGCCCGATGCGTCCGCGGATGTACACGCGTCGGTGAGGGTGTCCTGCGCGTGCGCGAGCTCGCCGGCATCCTGTTGGTGGGGAGGTAGGTATCGTGGGGAGGGCGTGTGGTGAGTTTGTTGGAAGCATCCATGATGGGTTGTTGCTTTTTCTCGGACGCGTCGATCGGGGGCTGATCCCTGGGAAGGTGAGGCGCGTACGTACCGCTTGCATGAGCGCCCACGCGAGCCGTGCGCGCGATGCCGCGGCGTCCACCGCGGGTCCCGATCCCACGCGCAGCACCATGTCCGCGCCGTGCTCCAGGACACCCGCGGCGGCGTCGCGATCGCCCGCCCTGTACTTTTGCCTGGCGTACGTGGCGAGATCGGACGCGAGCTTGCCCGCGGGGTCGGCATCGTCGGCGGTCGCCGCCGCCGCATCGGGGCTCGCGGACGCGGATGATGAGACGCGCCCGGCGTGGATCCAGCGTCCCCCGAGGAGGCGCGCCCCGAGGGGCGACAGCACCCGCCGACGGAGCGCGCTCGCCAGCATGGTGTGCGCCTCTCGGACGGTGAGACGAGCTTGTTGTAAAATGGGAAAATTCATCAACAAAATCCAAACTGATTCTCGTAGTCTAAGATCACAGCCCGGCCCGGTACACCTTCATGTGCGCCGACCGCCGCCGACATATCGGACACCTATCGATCCGCCCCGCGCACACCGCGCAGCACACCAGATGCCCGCACTCCTTGTACACCACCGCGCTACGTGACTGCATGCAGATCACGCAAGTCTCACCCGGCTCCAGCTTCAATCCCTCTCCACCGTCTCCACCTTCAACCCCTTCAACCCCGCCGTCACCCCTCAACACGCGCGCCTCCTCCGCCTCCTTCATCCGCCTCAGGAACCGCGCCTCCCTCCACCGCATCAGCCGCACCCTCGTCACCTTCCTCACGCACAGCAAGACACCCACGACGGCGAAACAAAGACCCGCCCCCGCGTTTACTTTGCCCCACGCGCCGAACCCTTCGACGTATTCGCTGAAAGGTTTCTGCGTCACCGTGAACACCGCCGGGTCCATGGGTACCACAGCGCCCTTGTCTTCATCGCTTTCATTGCCTTTGTCACGTCCTTTGTCACGTCTTTTGTTTCTTCGTCGCGGTCGTCGGAGTCGGAGCTCGCCAGCTCCGTCCGATCCGTCCAATCCCACGGGCCCGTTCGGTTGCGCTAGGTAAACCTCGCCCACCGCCGTGAGCTCCGTCCCCGGCGCCAGTATCCGTTCCCTGTGCCGCAGCCCTAGGACGTTCAGGCCCATGTTCATGTCCAGCGCGTTGGCTATGATGCGCGAGTGCAGCGGCGTTCCGCCCCCGTCGCCGCCGACGGATTCGAACCTGTAATACACAAAACACGCCGTCAGTCGTCTAATTGCCCACACATACGATAGCACTAATTGAAGTAAACTTACCTGTCGTGTACCAACGCGAGTCTCCAGTCGCCGCATCGCGCCGCGTCGGAAGCCTGCGCGATCGCGGATGCCCTGTGCATGTTGACGGAGGTACCCGCGGTGTCCTCCAGCCGCCACGTGGGCGCCTCACCCGCGACGGACGCGACGGTGACGCAGTCTCGGATCCATTCGCCGGTTCGTATGGCTTGCCTCGCGAGGTACTGGTCGGTGACGGCGTCGACGTAGATGGCGCGCTCCGGGGTGGTCCCGCCCGGTCTTTTGGTGTGGACGCAGTCGACGAGGGTGTCGGAGCGCGCGGCGCCGGTGATGGCGACGAGCATGCCGAACGGAACGTCGTCCTCTGGGACGGCATCGCCATCGCGGCCCGAAGTCTCGCGCTGCTCGTTTTTTGACGACTTGTGGGATTGGGTGATGCGCGTCGTCGCCTTGGATGCGGCGTCGCGGAGGTCGCGGTCGAGCGCGCGGAAGTCGGTGTACTGGGGGATATTCCTGAGCCGCTCGCCCTCGCTGTGAATCGACGGAAGGTACGGTGGGATGGGCGGGTCAGTGACGGAACCGCGTTAACCGCGTTCCTTCCATTCGGGCGGAACCGAGGGTCGTCGTTGCCGTCGCGTGGGTTGGGGGCGCGCACCGTTTGAACGCTCGAGAGCTGTAGCCGAAGACGGCGCCGGTGGCGATGCACGCGACGCCGGGCCACGATACGTGGTCCTCGCCCGCGCCCGACGCCATGTGGTTCGACACCCGGGAGCCGCCTCGGACTGTGGGCAGCCCCCGAGGAAACAATCGGATTGCCCTCGAGCTGAGCTGGCGCCAAGAATCTCCGTGACTTTCCCGGAACCGATAAGGTGGCGCGCTCCGCTCCACTCCTCGGGGGCGCGAATCCCTCCGGCGCGGCTCCGCCCCGCCAAACGTGACCTCACCCGTCATGTCAGCTCTCGCGGTCTCCGTCATCGCGGCCGCGCCCCGCGTCTCACGCGCCCACGCGCCCCGACGCGACCTCGGGGTCTCGCGCGCGATGACAATGCGGTGCAGAGCGTCGGCGGTCCAGCTGGCGGACCCGCCCGTGAGGCTCGCCATGGACGCGGACACCGCGCGCGCCATCATCGAGCCCGCGTTCGACGCAGACAGCCGCCAGCGATGCATGTCCGGCGACTTCACCCCCGCGCTCTCCCCCGAGGACATCGCGCAGGCGAAAGCCATGTCTCCGACGCAATCCGATTTCGCCCTGACGTACGGAGAACTCACGTACGAAGGGTGCACGCGGCTCGGCGAGTTACTCGGACTCGGCCCGACGGACGTGTTCTACGACCTCGGCAGCGGGCTCGGCCGCGCCACGATCCAGGCGCACCTGCAGTGGGGAGTGCGGCGCGCCGTCGGCGTCGAGCTCAGCACCGAGCGAAGCGGCCTGGCGCAAATGGCGAAGGACAGGCTGGAACAGAATGGACAGCTGGACGATTCACGGCCGTTGGACCTCGTGTGCGGTAACCTACTGGAGGGCGGGTACCGAGAAGCCACCGCGGTGTACCTGTGCTGCTGCTGCTGGGACACCGACTTTGTCTCCCAGGCGCTCGCGGTGCTCGAGGAGAGGGCGGTGAACTTGAAACAAATCGTGACCATCGAGCCGCTGGATCGAAAGTTCGGTCTCCGTCCGAAGTGGCTCACGCTTAAACAGGCGACGCGGGTGGGACAGACGTGGGCGCCGGAGGGGTACCCGTGCTACATATACGAGGTCACGCGCTGAGTGGTGGTGTTCGCTAGCTAGTAGCCGGAATAGAGTGACCGATCCGTTCAATTGTCGTTGTATTTAAGAGTTATTCAATTATTCATCGAGCTCCGGGTACTAGCTAGCTAGCTAGGGAACTCCGACGTCGGGCGGCGGGTAAGTCAGGTCCCACGCCGTGAAGTCGCCGTACATCATCTCGAGTTCCTTCATCATCTCCTTATCGTTCACCCGCGGGTCGTCGCTCTCGGACGGGAGCAGCGCGATCTTGAACAGAGACGGCAGGTCCTTCTTCAGAAAAGCCAAAATCTCGTCGGGGTAGTCCAACACGATACGATGCGGCGTGCCCCAGTACGTACCGCTCGCCTCGTTCGCAGGGGACACGCCTTTGAACACCGGGGTCTGCACGACGTGGCCGGGCGCCACGTGCTCGTGCCACGCGTCGGTGAGCGCCTTGGGCGTCCGATCGTCGCCGGCGGCTCGAATAACGCAAGTCCTTGAGTTAAAAAACACGTCAGTCCAATTGCCAATACGGAAAAAAAAACAACCCACCGCGTGTTCAGCTTGTACTCGGCGAACCCTGACGCGTCGTAGGTCTCCATCATGGCAAAGTCTCTTTTGAGTTTGGGAAGGATCCTATCCTTGATCTCGGTGTTCTTGTTGAGGTCGGGGTTAGCGCCGTACCTACGTTCGAACGCGGCCCAAAAGTCGGAGCCGTCGAGTTCGGACAGCGTCGGATTTTCGGTGTCTGGGTCGTGAGCGGGGCCGCAGAGCGACGGCGCGCGCATCCCACACACGTACAGCGCCTGCGGCTTGGCCCATGCCCAGTCGTCGGACCTGCTTCGGGCTTCGATCTGGACGCACATCTCGTACGCGACGAGCGCGCCCATGCTGTGGCCGAATATCGCGTATGGGGGGTTAGTCTGTGAACAAAACACGACGTCAGTCAGTCTGATTGCTCATGCGAATATAAAAAAAAACTTACCCACTCGTGGTGTTCTTCGAACGTTTGCGTGCCGCGCCTGCTCGGGAGCTCGTGGTGGTCTTCACGCGGGAGGAGCTTTGATATCTTCGGGAGGATCTCGCGCTGCACGAGGGCGCGGATGGAGCTGAGGTCGCCGGCGTCTTCCTTGAATCTCTGGCCCCGGCCCGGGAGCTCGATTGGTAAGACCTCTACGTCGTGCGGGAGGAGGCGGTCCTGCCACGGGTGGAAGCACCCCGCGTCGCATCCAGCCTGCGCGAGGCAGAAGAGCCGGAGCTTGGGGCGGGTAGGGTTGGTGCGCAGGCGCGCGGCGGCGCTGCGGCTGATCAGCGGCTCGTTGTTGTCCACCTGTATCATACTTGTACGCGCGTGCCGTGTCGAGTCGTGAAGTGACGTCTATCCTCGGACTGACAAACGCTCCTAAACTGCTAAAGTGATTTGACCCGTCCGTGGGAGCCTGTAACGCTCGCTGCGATGCGCGCGATCGCCGGGATGCGCGCGCGCGTTCGCGCGGCTCGCGTCTGCACGCTCGTCCTCCTCGTCGTCATCCTCGCGCTCCTCGAGCTGTCGCTCAGGCGCCGCGGCGAGCGCGATGATGCGCGGAGGGGCGACCACGTCTCGCCTGGGGAACATCGCCGCCGCTTGTCACAGTTTAACAACGTCGGCAACGTGCTGAACGCCGGAATCGGGGGCTTCCCGAACACGATATACCGTCCGGCGCCGCTGTGGCCCACGAGCTGCTTCGCGGTGGGCAACTACGGCCTGTGGTCGCTCGCGCAGTGCGTGATGTTCACGGGCACGTTCTAGCCAAGTACGTAGTAGTAGCGGTGAGCGTTGCGTGTTTTATAAAAACTTTTTAGGTACCTCACTTGCCCGCCTTAGCCGCCCTCTGCCCGCGCGTCTGCCTGGGCGAGAACTTCTTCTTCTTCATGGACCCCTCCGAGGAAGGCGGCACCTCCTCCTTCGTCTCCTTCTTGGACCCCGTCTTCTTGCCCGGGGTCTTGGCGGGCGTCTTGGCCGGAGTCTTGGGCGCGGCGACTGGCTCAGTTTTTTTCTTCGACTTGCCGTTCACCCCGCCCCCCTTCTTCGCACCCGCGTCCCCATCCCTCGCGCGGAAGAACCCCGCGGTCCACTCCTCCACCGACTTGCTCTCGATCACCTTCGTCAGCGCGGCGGTGGCGGCCCGCACGGTGGCGGCGTCGCCAGCCTTGACCACCGCCGCGACCACCTTGGCGCCGTGCCCCCCGACCCACTCCTCGAGGTGATCGGCGATGGCACCCGTCCACAGCGCGTTCGCAAACGACGGCGCCGTCTCGGATCCGTGCGGTTCATCGCCCGGAATGTCGAGGACCATGCGGCGGAGCGCGCGGGAGGAGAAGAATCCGGTGTGCAGCGGCTCGCGTGGCTTGCCGCCTTCCTCCGTCACGTCGTCGGCGCCCTCGTCGTCCTCTTCCCCCGCGACGGATTTGCGAACAGCTTCAGCCACCGCGGCGTGAAGTTCACCGAGTCTCTCAACGCCCACCGCCTTGGTGAGCACGTTCCCGGCGCCGCCCGCGCACGTCTCCACGAGGACGTCGCACCCCGCGACGCTTCGAAGCATCGCCGCCGCGTTGGGCTCGCACGCGTTCACGAGCGCTGCGCCGAGCTTACCTTGCTGACCGAAAATCTCCGTTCGTCTCGCGTCGTTTGGCTTTTTGGCAATGCCAAAGTCGATCGAATCGGATGGACCGGCGTTCGTTCCCCCGGCGGCGCCGTCCTCGTCGTCGGAGTCGTCCACCGCGGCGGCAGCCTCGGCGGCTTTCGACTTGAACTTGGTCATGCCGTTGGCCTTCTTTTTGTTCTCCTTTGTATCCTCAACCTCGGGATCCTCCTCTTCGACGTCGAATTCGTCGTCCATGATGTCGTCGTCGTCCATCTCATCCTCCATGTCTGCGTCGGCACCCTCGGCACCCTCCTCGGCACCCTCATCGGCACCATCCTCGTCGTCCTCGCCGCCGACGGCGTGTCCCTGCGCGGTCAGCGACGCCTTCGCGTCCGCCACCGACTTGACCACCTCGTCTTGGTCCGGTATAGTCGCCAGCACGTGCGGGTGGGTGTACCGCCTGCTCCGTGGGCGGAGAAGGTGGAGGAGCACCCTGCGCGCGGCGCCATCCTCCGCCAGGTCCGCCAGACCCTCCGCCTTGAGCTCGTTGACGATCACCTTGCCCAGCTGCGTGGTGTCGTCGACGCAGTCGAGCATGCACATCACCGCCGCGGCGCCGTGCTCGTCGCGGGCGATGCGAGCGACGTTGCCTTTGAGCGCCTTGAGCACCATCTTGCGCTGCTTGGCGCCCGCGTGCGACATCATCATGTTCACCGCGTGCGCACCTTCCCTGGTGTGGATCATGCGGAGCAACGCGGGGCCCGCGATGGAATGAGCGGCTTCGTACCTGGTACCGGGCCCACCCGCTTGAAGATACTCGCAGAGCACTTTATGTATCAGCGACGGGGAGACGAGACCCTTCTCGAGGATGGGCAAGAGCGTCTTGTTCATCTCGCGGAGCATACCCTGGCGCTGGGCGATGGGCTTGGCGAGCATCGCCTCGCGTAAGGAGCTCGCCGCCTTGCCCTGCGCGAGACCGGCGGCGCCGAACATCGCGAATTCAGACCCGTAGAATTCACACTCCATGTCGCGCTTGCACGCGTTGGGCGCCGGCCAGTACAGCGCCTCCAGCACCTGCGAGCCCACCGGGTGCTTCGCCAGCACCCGGACGCGTCCTTTGACGTTGGCTAACAGTTCTGGAAGCTTCTCTTTTGGCGTCGCGTCCACCAATTTCTGAACGATGAAGTGTCCGTACAGCGACTTGGCGAGCGCGGCGAGATGCGGGGCGCACTCCGCGTACACCGACGCCTTTTCGTCCTCGGTGCCGTACTTGAGCAGCGCCTGCACGACGCGCGACGCCTTGTGGTTGTTGGCGAGGATGGCGCACTTGCCCCGGCTCGCCTTGAAGATGGCGGCGACGAGTTTGCGTTTGTCTTCGGCTGAGATCTTCTTCACGCGGAGCCGTTCCCACAGCGCGGTGATGTCCTGGATGAGGGTGAAGTTTGGCTTTTGCAGCGCCTTTTGTTCGTTGGCCCAGTCTTTTTGTTCCCTGCGGGTCTGGTTGGTCCACGCTGGGGCGGCGTCGTGCTTCTTGGACACCGGCTTCTTGGCGTCGGAGCCGATGAGCTTTTTAGATTTCTTAGATTTGATGGCGGCGGCGGCGGGCGCGTCGCCCACGTCGTTGGATGCCCCTTCCGCCTTGCGCTTCTTGCTCAGCTTCCCGGGAGATTTCGCCTTCTTCTTGGCCTCGACGTTGGCGTCGTCGAACCCTGCGGCGTCCGCGCCGCCGATGGGCTTGACGGACTGAGGTCCGGGCCCGGGGTTGAACTTTGCCTGCCGCCGCTCCTTGCGCTTGGTCGCGGAGCCCTTGCCGGCGCCCTTCTCCGCGCGCGCCATCGTGGAGAGGCGTTAGCGGTGTGTCCGTGAGGTACGAAGGAACGCGATGTGTGGTCGCGGGTGTCTCGGTGGGGCGTGAGACCTCAGCGCGCGGGTGGTCTTTGAACGGCACCGCCGCCGCCGATTGACGAGACTCTCGGAATTTCTCGGAATTTCGAGTTTCGCATAGCATGGGGTAATTGGTTAGAAAATATTCGTAAATACGCAATTGGGGTTTAATCCGTATGCATCGCAGTCATGGCTGATGCAAGCTTTTCCCGGAGCCGTTTGAAATAGTCGTCGTCGACTTGAAATGTTTCGAGCCCGTCGTCAGTCACGGCGACGCGCGTCCGAAGCGAGGCCGCCAACGCCGGGTGATTCAGGAACCATGGCCGGTGCGTTGACTTCCCCAGTGAACCATCCACGCGCACCCCTCAGCCTCTCCGTCCGTCATCGTCCCGTACCCACGCGCGTTCGTTCGTTGTCGGTCGATGCTGACTCGAGAAGAATGAATGAATGATTCCCGCGGCTGACCCGCGCCATCCGTCCCGTCCTTCCCGTCGCAGCCCCATCGCTGGCGCTCGAGGTGTTCCTCTACTTTGGAAAGCTCTGGGATGTGGTCTTCTGGCTCATCTCCTTCATGGTGTTCTGCTACAAAGGGTACAACCTCCCTTACCCCTCGAACGCCTACGAGATGGAGTTCACGTATTTGTTCATGTACCTGCTGATAGAGCCCCCGAGGCTGTTCTTAGGGTCGCAAGGTAACAAGAGCGTGCGGGCGGGGCCGCTGTGGGCGTCCATGCT
>Ga0302114_10000151_pt1 | contig 50605 bp, 47 predicted proteins | sample AG5_Surface_MG_FD_203107 | JGI IMG/M metagenome (GOLD analysis project Ga0302114, IMG submission 203107) | Marine microbial communities from Western Arctic Ocean, Canada - AG5_Surface | ecosystem: Environmental > Aquatic > Marine > Oceanic | place: Canada: Western Arctic Ocean | collected... | reverse complement strand
GGTCGATTCCTGGTATCGCGCCGGCGCGCGGCGCGGCGTGTAAAGGGAGTGGTTCTCTCTCGCACGCAGCGCCGCGCGCCGACCGATTGTCGGAGCTTCCGCGTCCTCAATCGCGGATCGGGCAAATTCCACTGAATTTTGTCATTCAAGACAGCCCCAGCCGCACTGCTGGGTCGGGACACTGAGTGTCCGGAGCAGAGCGCTCCGCTGGGCTGACGAGCTTCGGTGGTCGCCGGGGACGTCCGCTTGACAGGTGTCAAGCGGGTGCTCAGTGTCCCGCGGCGGCCTTATGAATTGTCTACTGCATAGCCATCATCGTAAATCGGATTACTCATAAGATAAGTAATTAAACGATTAGAAGTACCTGGCAATAGTGGGCTTCAATTTTGCCGAGAGTAAAATCGCCGCATATACGCGACCATGGCCGGGCTGCACAGTTTTTGGGCCGAGCAGTACCGCAAGGGGCTCCGCCTCGAGGACGTCGCGGGGTCCGCGGGGTTCAAAAAGATCCTGAAGAATAACACGGCGGGCCTGACTAATCAGGCCCGACAAATGGGCCCCATGAACCGGTACCTCGAGTACCTGAAAATAAAGTACGGGTATCCCCTCGGAATCAGGTACTCGGTCGAGCGCATAATCCTCACCATCCCCAACGGAAAGGACTACCACCATGTCGTGATCGGGTACCTGTACTGGCGGGAAGACAAGCGCGTCGTGCTGTCCAAGAGCGGCGGCGCGCGGTACGCGACCGACCCAAGCGATGCCTCGGCGGGGTCGGCAGAAAGCGATCCAGCAGGAGGCGACCCGGATGAAAGCGATCCGGACGAAAGCAACCACGAGATACCCGAGTACATTTGCTCGTTTTACTTGTACGAGTCAAACGACGGGGAGTACCGCAAGCAGGTGGACCGGTTTAAGGACTTCACGACCAACGTCGAGAAGCTGGGAAAGAACAAGCGAATAGAGGCCGACTTGCGCCAGCTGCTCGCCGAGGAGAAGATTGAGTTAGAAACGCAATCGTTCGGAACAACTCGCCCGGAGAACCAGTACATATCGTTCGGATGCCTCCTGATGTACGTAAACTCGGTGCTGTTCCGCCCGACTGAGCACATGAGCGAGGCCCACAAGCCAGTCAAGAAGTTCCTCGAAGAAATTATTGGACGAGAGGAAGGAGATTCTGACGCCATTATGGGCGCCGATTCATCCGACTGCGTGAAAATCTACTGCGGCCAGAAGATCCGTCCGCTTACTCACGGCGAGGTCACGCACCCCGAGAGCATAATCTATCCCGCGTGGCAGGAGCTCGACGTCGGAATCCTGACCACTGACCTGGTCATCAACGGCATCGCGCCGGGCTTTCCGATTCTCAGCAGCTACACCATCCTCCAGAACACCGGAAAGGAGTTCTACGAAAACAAGTCGATGCGCCGGCTGTTCGACCGGACCAAGAAGGTGCTGGAGACGGTGGGAGAGCTGAGCAAGATCCGCGAGGAGATCTCCGGCGACGACGAGTGGAGCGACGACTTCATCTTCGGGCAGTTCGACAAGCGCCTGTTCGAGGCCTACGAGTTCGCCCAGGCCCAGGCCATTACGTCGTCGGCCTCGCTCCTCGACTTCAGCGAGGTGGTGGGGACAACGCTCGGTACTCTCCACGTCACATTTCCCCGATTCAAGGACGACTACCGGAACCTGTTCAAGAACCCCCACCAGTTCTCACGCCTCATCTTCGACCTGTGCTGGTCGGCGCGCGCCCTCCACGAGCGCCTCGGGTGCGTCCACGGCGACGCCCACATGAACAACCTGACCTACTACCATCTCGTGGGGTACCTGGGGATGCGCGGGAAGATCGGCAAGGGAGTCGGGTCCGAGTTCGTCGAGAAGTACGAGCACCCCACCATCGCGTTCATTGGCAACGACGAGAGCGACAGCTACTTCCTCGAGCACCTGGGGTTCTACGGAGTGATCATCGACTGGAGCCGGATGCTGCTGGGGAGCGGGTACGTCGACCGGCTGGCGGGCGAGCACGGGAAGCACGTGGCCGAGTCGGTGCGCACCGACCAGTACAGCAAGCTGCTGAAGACGTTCCACCGCTACGACAAGGACTTCGCGGCCAAGCACTCGACCGAGCTGCGGCGCGCGGTGTACGAGCAGTTCGACGACTCGATGCGCGCCATCTCGGCGATCGACTTCCTCGCGATTGGGCGCGCCGCCACCAACCTGGCCGCGAACGCCCGGGCCGCCGGCCTCGAGCCGCACCCCGACTGCCTCGAGCTGGGGCGCGTCCTCGAGAAGGCCGGGCGGGACGAGTTCATCCGGCGCACGCGCCTGCTGATAACGCCCGCCAACCGCAAGAGCGAGCTCAATCGCACGTGGCCGGGCCCGGCCGTGGCGCGCCGCGCGTTCGCGCGCTACAGCTTCCCCGAGCGCGCCAAGAACGCCGAGGCGGAGACGGCCACGCCGCTGCCCAAAATCGAGGACGCCGAGGTGGTCGACATGTTCCAGCTGGGGCGCCCCCTCCGGTACAGCTCGAAAAACTACGAGAGCTTCCCCGAGTGGGCCAAGTACGAGAGCATCCGGCCGCACCTGGGCGACATCAAGTTCGAGGACCTGGCGTCGCGCGGGCCCGAGGTCCTGCTCGAGCGCTTTCGCGACCTGGCCGACGGCGAGCTCAGCGCGATCGCCGCCGAGGTCGAGATCGCCGACGACTTCATCCACCTCAGCGCGCCCGACGTCAGCAGCTGGTGAGGCCGGCTCGGGACCTGGCAAAACGCGCCAAACCACCGCATTCAATTTTTAAACGGCTTTTATTGGGTATTGTTCGACAACCCAAGTCCATTAAAATGGCCGGCACCACAGGAACCGCATACGCTTACCAGGCAGGAATACCCCCCCTCCCATTTAAGGCGCCGGGGCGTGAGAATAAGTGTGCTACGTGCTTCGCTTATTGCGACCCGGCGGCAATGTATTGCAGCCAGGTATGCGAAAACATACCGCAGAACCCGCCCAACGCGCAGGTCCGGCAGGGCGCGGGGGTTTATTACCCACAACTCCCTGTCAACCCGCCCAACGCGCAGGGCGCGGGGGCTTATTACCCGCAACTCCCTGTCAACCCGCCCAACGCGCAGGGCGCGGGGGCTTATTACCCGCAACTCCCGCGTAACCCGCCGGCCCAGCACTCGGGGGATCGAGTGTGCCCGAACAGCGGCTGCGACGGATGGCGCCACTACAACCCCCGAACGGGAAGACTGTTCACCCACTGCGGGCGCTGCCAAGGCCCCAAGTAGGTGAACTAAAAAGAAAAAAGGCGCAATTGAATGTGCCTTTTTAAGTGTTATGAATCACGTCGGCAAACCCCGCCCGCTTCGATGGCAACCGCTCCGCTCTCGGCAGTGCCCGTCCCGGCAGTGCCCGCGTTGGCAGCGCCCGCCCCGGAAGTGACCGCCTCCGCACCGCAAAAGCGCGTCGACCGCCTGTGCCCCAACTGCGACAGCGTGATGGAGCGCTACCTGGCCGAGGACGTGATGTTCGTGTGCGGGGCGTGCAAGCAGGAGCAGGTCGGCGCGCCGGCCGACCGCCTTCTCGCGCAGGAGGGGGGCGCGTCGGTCAGCTACTACCACAACCTCATCCGCACCGCGCCCTTCGACAAGACGTGCTACCGCATCAAGGAGGACTGCCCCGAGTGCGGGTGCGACTTCGTCAACGTGGTGCGCCTGTCCAGCAGCGAGGAGGTGGTCATGGTCTGCCCGAGCGGGCACCTCCGGCGCGGCAAGGAGGGGCCGGTTGCGCAGTAATTAGACGCGCGCCTTTTTTAGGTACTCGAACGCCCGGAGGCCCGCCTTTCGGGTTTTTGAACAGCCCAATGGCCGACCCGCTGGACCTCCGCCTGGCGGACGCGAAGCACAAGGGATTCATGGTGCTGGGCGCGGACTCCGCCCCGCCCGACCTGGACTCGGGGGACCCCGGCCACCGAGTCCGCTTCATCGTCAGGGAGCTGAAGTTCCCGGCCATGAACGACGTGCTGTGGGAGGTCCGGACGACGCGCGCTTTCCGAACGACGACGGGACCGCCCGCCTGCTACCGGCAGATCGCGTGGGGCGAGGCCGCCATCCGCTTGCTCAAGGACGACTACGCCCTGCTGAAGGACGTGGAGGCCGGTCCGGCGATAACGTGCCGCAACCTCGGCGACGCGGAGCGGATTGCCTACCAGTGCGCGAGCAGCTACGAGGAAATAAAAAAGGCCACCGAGGCGGCCCTCGACGCGCTGGGCGAGCGCGCCATATGGCTCTCGCTGGCCCTGCTGGTGCTGCTTGCGTGGGGCCTGTCCTCGGCGGCAATAGGCCTCCTCACTCAGGAACCGCAATGAGTGGGCCTGTCATCGGCGGCAATGAGTGGGCCTGTCATCGGCGGCAATGAGTCTCGCTCAGGAAACGCGACGAGTCTCGCTCAGGAAACGCAGTAAGTGGGAACGCCGATGGACTTCGCCAGGGCGGAGACGTCGTAGCCGTAGGAGTTGTAGAGGCGTATCTTTTCCCATATCTTCAGGCGCTCGCTCATCGTTTCTCGGGGGATCGCCGAGTTGGCGTAGGGGTCCTCAGACTCCTTCTTTTTGAACTTTTTGTAGTCCGCGTCAAGGGCGCGCGCCACGCCGCAGCTGCTGTAGTTGCTGGCCGCGTTCATGAGCATGCCCATGGAGATGAGGAGGACGAGGACCAGCACGATCACGGTCATGGCCGGATTGACCAGCGAGTCCATGTAGACCGGGACCCGGGCCTGAACGCTTGGCGAGATCTTGTCCATCATCAGCTGATTGTCGACGTCGGCGGGGCTGATCAGGGTCAGGGGGCGCGGCTTGTAGCCCAGGCTCGTTATGAACGCGCGGTCAATGTACACGACCGCGACCCCGGTGGGGCTCATCCCGGGACTGCCGTCCGCGTTGATCAGGGTTTCGGTGAAGTCGGACCAGTGGATGTCGAGGTCCGCGGCGGTCGCGGAGGGGAAGCCCGCCCTCACCTTCAGCTTGGCCGCCTCCAGGTCGGCCTGGTAGTTCTGGATCTCCTTGTCGCGGGTCGCAGACGCGCCCCGGACCTGCGAGGGCGCGTACTTGGTGTAGAATATCAGCTGGTTGAGGTTGGCCACGTCCACGACGTGGCACTCGGGACTGGTCCCGCCGCCCTTGGACAGGCACTTGCCCCAGGCGTTCGCCGCCGCCCGGATGATTGAGTACTTTCCCGACATGGCGGATTCTCGCTCGCAGCGGCCGCATATACCTGCGCCGAAAAAAAGGCCGGCGGTTTTGTCGCGGCGCCCCGTTGCTGCCGGCTCCGCTGCCGCCTAACTCCTCAGTTTTCCCGCGAGCGACACGGCGACCGCCGCGGCGGTCATGCCGGCCAGAATCGCCGAGATCCACCACAGGCCCTGGCGCGCGCCGGACGAGTCCGCCACGCCCTTGATGATGATCAGTATCATTATCACGACGACGACGAGGAGGCCGGTCGCGACATTTTGCCGCGCGAGGGGGTCGGATATTGTTTCCAGGGCGCCCCCGCCGCTGCTGCCGGCGATTTTCTGGGCCGCGGCAATTCCCTTGTCGACCTGTTCGGAAGCGGCGTCGGCGGCCGCTGCAGGCTGCTGGCCGCCGGCGATTGCCGCGGTTATTTGCTTGTGGACATTCTGGATGGTTTGGACGTGTCCAGTGATGGCTGTGTTCACCGCGACCGCCTGGTCGCTGAGGGCGCTCACGTGGTCGGAAATTTTTGTGACGTGATTTGCTATTCCATTAAGGCCATCGCCAACATTCCCATTTTTGATGTCCTTGAGGTGGCCGATAATTGCCTTTCCGCTGTCTTTTATTCCATTGGCATGATCGATTGCTTCCTTGGCCGCGTTCTTGGCCAGCGGCGCGACCGAGGTCACGCCGCTGGCCACGCCCTCCTCAATGACGGGCGCGGCCATGACCACGCCCTCGGCCGCCTCCGGTGCAAGAAATGCCATGGCTCTGTGCGCTGGACTCGGCGAGTGTATCCTCCGCGCAAATTAAATGTAGATTTTTTCCAGCGGAGCCGGGGCCCCCGACCTGGCGAACAGCGGATTGCGCGAGTAGTCGAACGGCGGCGCGGCCGCCGCGCCGGCCGCGCGCTCGGGGTAGAAGTTCTCGGGCAGGTCCGCGAGCGGCGGGTAGTTCGCGGGGGGCGCAACCCCCATCATTTTGGAGCTCTGCGCGATCTTTATTTTGTGGCTCGAGCTCTCGTTGGGGGTGTCGATGACGGTCAGCATGGGCGAGAACGGACTGGCGAGGAACTCCTCGGCGCTCGTCATCGCCTTGACCGCGGCCGCGGTCATCTGCAGGGCCAGGGCGTAGTAGCCCAGGTAGTCAGCACGCGCACTCTCGGGCGCGCCGGAGCTCGCGTAATGCATCCCCAGCATGAGCGCCAGAATCGGCTGAATCGACGCGGCGGCGACTGTCGACCGCCGCCACACGGTGAACCGCCGGTCGCGCGACGAGAACACGCGCAGCGGCCCGACGACGCAGGAGGCGGGCACCGCGTCCAGGAAGGGCTCGCGCCACTCCGGCGGGCTCCCCGGCCAGAGGGGGGCGCACGCGGCGACCAGCGCGACCGGGTCGGCCGCGAGGATGTCCACGTACGGGTACCCGTCAGGGAAAGTCGCCCGGATTTCCAACGCGGGGGTTCCGGTTTTGGCGAGCTCGGTCCGCTCCACCTCAACAACAAACCGGGGGTTTTCGGTTTTTTCGGCCGCCCCGCGGAGCAGGGCGAGCGCGGCCGGGCCGAACAGCGCGAAGTCGCCCACCGGGGAGCCGTCCGCCGCGGTGAGCGGAACGGTCGCGGCGATCGGGCTGGCGGCTGCGCGCGACGTGTGCGACGCGCCCCCGGCGCGTACGAGTGCCACGGGCTTATGCTCGATCGGATAGGACTCCCACAGCATGTTGTAGCGCTTCACGTCCTTCTCCATTCGGTTGAAGATGGCCTCGCGCGGCGGGTCGAGGAACGGGAGCGACAGGGCCAGGTGCATGTCCATCATCTGGCGGTGCGGGTTGACCACGTTCATGCGGGCCGCCCGCGGCCCGTGCGTGACGCAGTCGGCCAGCATCTCGTCGAACAGGCGCTGCGGCACGTACGAGATGTCGGCCACGCTCACGAAGTTGACCCGGACCGACATGGTCTGAACGTGGAGGCGCCGGATCGCCGACACGTTGGTGAAGTTCTTGCGGTGGAGGATCCGGGCCAGCTCGCTGGCGTCGTCGACGTTGGTCTTGGAGTAGAAGTCGTAGTCGGGGAGCTCGTCGTCCGCGTACAGGCTGCGCTTCTTCCGCCGCAGGGCGAAGTCGATAGCAAGGCCGCCGTACAGGATCAGGCCCCGCTCGATGATGAAGGCGTGAACGATCTTCAGCGCGGCGTTCAGCTCGGCCCGGTCCACGTTGCGCTCGGCCAGGGCCGAGGTGTGGAGCGCCTCGTCGAGCGCGAGGGACGCCATCGCGAGTTTCGGCAATATTCTGCGCAACTAAAAAGTGCGGCGCCGACTGACGGGGCAGCCCCCCCGAGATTTTCCACGCGAGGGGTAGGTCACCCCGTCCTCAGTGCGGGGCCGAGCTGCCGCACGCTGAGGAGGGGGTGTCTGAACCGGTCCCCAACGAGGGCGTTGTAGACCCGGAACACGTAATGAGCCCCTCGCTGTGGCGAAACAGCTCCGAGCGCCGGGACATTTGGTCAGTTTCTAATTGAAAGGATAGATTGTATCTAATACGCTACTAATTAGCCGCGTCCGGAGTCATGGCTGGTCTGTTCGATGGGGACCTCGAGGAGTTCATGAGCCGGGCCGCGGAGCTCACCGCGGGGGACGGATTGGACGGTTACGGTTGTTACGGAGACAACTTAGTGACCGGCTTGGATCCCAATTCCTGCCCCTGCGGAGGAGTAACCTACGTCTCCAAGCAGGAGCGAATCTGCGACACGTGCGGGGCCGTGAAGTCGTACGAGGGCGAGGGCGAGGAGCAGAAGTTCACCGGCCGGCTGATCTCCAGCGGCGCGGGGTCGGCCTACCGCCAGCGCGGCCTGGACCGCGGGAAGACCGTGACGGAGGAGCAGGAGATCGCGAAGATCGTGCGCGAGTACAGCGCCTACACCACCACTTACACGGACGAGGACAAGTCGCGCGAGGGGTTCCCGCCCTACGTGATAAACACCGCGGCGGTGATTTTCAACACGATGAAAAAGTTCGAGACCTTCCGGGTCCAGGTGAAGCAGCGGAACATGGCGGCGGCGCTCTTCCTCGCATGCACCAAGCACAAGTGCAACCGGCCGCAGAAGGAGTTCTCCGAGGTGTTCAAGCTCGACAAGAGCATCTCCAGCGCCCTGATGAACCTCCGCGCCCACTGCACCAAGGAGGAGAGCTTCGGGCTGGACGACGACAGCGTTCCGGGGGACGTGGTGATGATCTTCGCGACGTTCGGGCGCTACTCGCGCGACGACGACGGGAGTCGCGACTCGCAGCTCCGCGAGCTGGTTCACGAGCTGGTCAAGTTCATCAACCGCAAGCGGTTCGCCACCAAGACCCAGCTCGGGACCCAGGTCGCCGGGATGTGCGTGATCGTGATGCGGGCCGAGGGAATTGAGGTGAGCAAGGAGATGATCTCGGCCCGCGTCAAGACGATCAACGAGCCCACCATCAACAAGTTCATCAAGCAGATCGCGCGGTTCTCGGACTACGGCGAGGAGTTTGACGAGATCATGCGGAGGTACGGCCTGGCCTGGCCCTTCATGAGCGACAGCCCCTAAGTCGCGGAGCCTTTTTTTAGCTTTCGAAAGTCCCGCGACCGCCGATAAAAAATGCAGCGGTCCCCTCACCCCGTTCAAATTACCGAACCGCTGGATCGTGAAAAACAAACCAAACATCACGCGCTCGCGGCCGTCAGCAAATCTTCCGCGACCTCGACAATTCTGTCGACCACGGCGCACGGAAACAACGCGTTCGGGTGCCCGGCCGCCAGAGCCTTCCACGGTCTGAGCATGTTGTTGACAGCCGGACCCTGTCCAGACTTCGCCAGATCCCAAACTGTCGGGGCGAGGCCCTTGAACACGAGTTCGTACACGTGTTTAATCACGTTATATTTGCTGGGCTGTATATCGTCTTTACGTTGCAGAACGAACTGTTCGTACTGCTTAATAGTCATACTATCCACGGTCACGGTGTCATGTCTCTCGTCATTCTGAATGAACACGAAGCAAGGGGGTCCATCTGCGTAGCCTGTGTCGTGATATCATCAGGACAGCACATCTTCGGGGGTTGCGAACGAGAACTGTATTGAGAGTGGGGCTGTGATAACTGCGGTGAGTCAGGGCTGAGTAGTCAGGGCTGAGTAGTCAGGGCTGAGTGTTTGTGGTTCCAAAACAGTGATTAAAAAAATAAAAACGGGCGGCCCCTAAAATCATTGTCGGAAATGGACCCGCAATATATCAACACGCGTTCAGGGCCTCAGTAACGGTCTTTACCATATCCAATATCGCGTTGATGAGGTGGGGCGTGTCCTTATTCAGGTTCTCGGCCAGCGCCGTCCACCTTGTGAGGTATTTCCTCGCGTGACCTTCGATTACTTTAGAGTCACTGTCAAACGTTTGGGCCAGTACGCAGAGAGTGTTGAAGCCCCTCGCGGCTTCAACAACATGCGACATAGTCGGGAGCGAGGCCGGTTGTTCCACTTTCAACAAGACCTTTGTTATTTTGCGGTCGATGTCATCCAATTTCACCATGTCTGCGGGACAAAGGGAGACGTTATATTACCAAAATAGTCGATTAAAAAGCGCGACGCCCCAACGGCGATCTAAACCAATGGAAACTACTGGGCGGTTCGGGTACCGGAAGAACCGCCGGTGGAGGAAAACAAAACAATTCGCCTCCGAGGTGTGATTGACGGTCCCGTTGGCGAAACTACGCCTCGGTAACCAATCACTCTTCCGCGGCCGCCAGGCACTCCCTCGCCAGACGCTCCTCCGCGATCACCAATCGCGCCTCCGCGGCCGCCACAATCTCGCGGATCACGGCCTGCGGAACCAACGAATTGGGGGACCGGTCCGCCAGCGCCGTCCACTTCCGGAGCACAGCATCGACGGCCCTGCGGTTTCCGTTGTTCGAAAACATCCCAACGATCGGGCACACCAGCAACAGCGCGGCTTCCGTCGCCGCCAGGATCTCCTGGACCTTGGGGTCAAAATCCTTTCTCCTGGTCTGCGCGAAGACGAGGAATTGTTCCAACTTCATGTTGGAGGTGTTGACCGCCACGGTCACCCCCTGGTCGGTGAAATCGCAACTCAATGGCGGCTGGATCGTGCCTCTGCAAACAGCAGGGCTCGGGCCTTCGTATTCTCGCGTCGTCGACGGATGGGCGCAAATAAGGCCAGTCCGAGCGCTTTCTTGTGCAGAGGCCATATTTTTGGGTGACCGAGATGCGAATTGCGGAGAGCGAATGCGAATTGCGGAGAGTCAATGGTTCCAATTACGTGATTAAAAAGTTTCCGCCCGTCAGAGACCGCCGAGCTCGGCCAGGAGCTCGGAAAAGCTCATGGCGTCCGAGCGGACCGCGTAGGCGCGCTTCTTGACGCGGAGGGCGAAGTACTCGGCCTCGGTGGCGAGCGCGAGCGACAGCCGGCGCCCGCCCTTGACCAGGCGGCGAACCGAGCGGCGCGCGGCGTGCGTCGAGTACAGCCAGGCGACGACTCCGGGGAAGTGCTCGCAGCCGCCGGCCAGCATCATCGCGCCGTGCGAGTTGCGGATCACGGTGACCGGGTTGAAGGCGGCGACCGAGGAGATCTCGGCCATCGTCAGGTCGTTCGTCGCGTCGAGCCCGTTCCGCTTGTGCGCAACGCTCCGCCGGTACGAGCCGGGGTCGAAGAACTTGAGCATCGTGTGGATCTCGCGCTCGACCGCGGCGGCCTTGCTGGGGCTGGCGGTGCCGTAGCAAAGGAGGCACGGGGCCTTTTCGAGGTGGGTGTCGATCGCGGCTAGGAAGGCGGGGTTGCTCAGGAACCCAACCGCGGCGCCGGGGGCCTTTCGCTCAAGGAGCGCGGCCAGGCGGTCCGCGCGCAGGCGGAAGGCCCCCGGCGCGCCGGCCTCGCGCTCAAAAAAATCCATCGCGCCTATGCCGTGAAGCGGCCTCGCGCTAATCGGCTACGTGTCGTAGATGCTGTCCTCGATCGCCATCTCGTTGACGTCGAAGACCTCGCGGTACACCACGGCGGCGGCCGCGGAGCCGCGAACCGAGTCGCGCTGAAGGCTCAGCGGGAACTTGCCCGCGCGGAGCTCGCGCAGGGCGATGTCCAGGGGGGCGTCGCCGATCTCGAAATCAACCATGATGGCGCTGCCCTTCTCGATCTGGGTCACGCGCTCCCCCAGCAGGCCGGCGGCCTCGTTCTCGCTGACGCGCTTGGGGGACCTGCGCTGGGCGGCGGGAACCATGACGACGCGCTGGGGCTTGCCCGCGCCGAGCGCCGCGGCCGCGCGGGCGGCGCTCGGCGCGGGCGGCGCGTCGGCCTCGCCCGCGGCCTCGGCCGGCTCGCCCGGCTCCTCCTCGCTCTCGGGGTCCGAGTGGGCGTCGTCGGTTTCCCGGTCGGTGTCCTCGTCGGGCGCGGCCTCGCTCTGGCCGTCGGCCTCGTCGTCGAGGATGTCGTCCTCCAGGGCGGCCGCGGGGGCCTCCTCGTCGTCGGACATCGCGTTGTTCGCGTTGCGCGTTGTTCGCGTTGGGCGTTGTTCGCGCCGGGCGTTGTGCCTGTCGTTTAGAGTGCCGCCGGTCCTATTATACTTAAGCAATCCGGCGTTCAATTGTCGGAAATGATCGCCGAGGTTTTACTGTGCGCCGCGCTGGCGCTGGCCGCGTGGGCGCGCCCCGCGAACTGGCACCTGCTGGCGCTCGGGTGGACCGCGCGGGCCTGGGAGGCGCTGAGCGAGGCGCGCCTCGCCGCGCGGTACGCGGTCTGCGACTCAACCAGCGAGACCGCGCTCATGGAGTTCGGCGGGCACACGCTCGAGATCTCCGCCAGCCCGCCGGTCGCCGCCCAGCTGGTGGTCTTCCTCGAGCACGAGAAGATCCAGACGCTCGAGAGCTTTCAGCGGGCGCTGGGCGGCATAACCCGCCTCGACCTCGCAGTGACGGCGGTCAACTCCCAACTGAAGTTCTCGGTCGCCGTCGACGGCGACGAGGCGGTGCTGCGGGTCGGCGCCGTCGAGCACCGCAAGAAGTACAACCGGGCCGTCCCGCTCGGCGCCAGCTTCCTGTTCCGGGCCCCGCGGGCGCGCGGCGCCGTCCCGCTCCCGCCGCTCGCGCAGTGAGGCGAGCCCCCGGGCGCGTGATCTTTTTTCCCGCGCCCAATTCTTCGCGGGAAATCCGTATGTGCGAGGAGCTGGATTCGGGCACGAAAACCGTTCCCCAATTAAGTATATATTCCGCCTTACATAGCAGTCATGGACAACGCGGGACGCCAAGATTGGGCGGCCGCCGCGGCGCCGCCCGCCCGCGCGGGCCAGCCGGCCGCCGCGGCCGCCGCCAGCAGCGCGCAGTGCGAGCTGGACGAGCTGGCCCAGCAGTCCCTGCGGGAGTCGGTCGAGCTCCGCAACTTCATCCACGAGTACCACCACCGCCAGACGGCCAAGGGAAGCGCCAACACCAACGTGATTGACCAAGTTAACAAGCGGACCTACGCGTTCACCGACCTCGAGCGCCGCCAGCTGTACGAGAAGCTCGACCGGTGCCGGCGGGCCGGGATCTCCACCCACTTCAGCGAGCGCCAGTGGTACGAGAACTGCTCCTACACGGGCATGATGATCGACTTCGACCTGTTCCTGGACCCCCAGGCGTTCGTGCCGGGGGCCCCGCTGCTCGACCTGGCCACCAAGCAGCTCCTGGTCGGCGCGGTGCTGGAGCGCGTGAAGAGCGACCTCCAGCGCCCGGACGACCCCGCCGCCGACGAGTTCCACGTGTTCTTCACCGTCAAGACCAATCCGCGGGTCGTCGCGACCAAGATCCGCGGGCAAGGAGCCGCGGGCGAGCTGGTCGAGGTGGAGGCGGTCCGCCACGGCTTCCACATGGTGATTCCCGACCTGTGCGTGGGGCGGTACTACAAGAAGCAGCACTTCTACCCGAAGTTCGTCCAGTCGGTCGAGCGCTCGGGCCGACTGGCCGCGATGGGCTCGCTGACCCCGACGGAGGACGCGGTCGACGCGGGCTCCATGTCGAACCCCATCCTGCTGCCCGGGAGCTGCAAGCCGGGCTCCAAGCCCTACTCCTTCGAGGGCGGCTTCCGCGTCTCGCAGTGCCGAAACCCCTTCCCCAACTTCAGCTACCTGGCGCCCGAGGACTTCGCCGACAAGAACGTGGTGCTCGAGCTGTCCCTGATCACCGAGAACACGCAGGGAATTCGGAGCCGCCGCTGGGCGTGCACCACCGCCGTGGAGCAGGAGATTGTCGCCGGGGGCGACCAGGACCAGGGCGCGCCCTGCGACGACATCGGCACCCAGCTCGACCGGGAGTGGGAGCACTCGAAGGACCTGTCGATGCTGATGAGCGACGACGCCGAGGCGCGGTACATCAAGGACCTGCTCGAGATCCTGCCGGCCGAGTACTACGAGGACCGCAACAAGTGGCGCAACGTCGTGTTCGCGCTGGCCAACACGATGGCGCGGTACCGCTCGCTGGCCGTCTGGTTCTCGCAAAAGAGCGGCAAGTGGGACGAGGACGAGTTCGCCACGCTGTGGGAGCACGCCCTGGGAAATCGCTCCGAGCGCCCGCTGACCAAGAACAGCATAATGTTCTGGGCCCGCAAGGCCGACCCGGCCGCCTTCCAGCGCGTCCAGGAGGAGTCGCCCTACTTCCTGCTGATGCGCTACATCTACGACTACGGGGGAAAGATCGAGCACAACATGCTCGCCAAGATCCTCGCCATGATGTTCGGGCACAAGTTCGCGACCGACATCGACCGCGTCAAGGCCCGGGAGTCGCCCGAGTGGTACGAGTTCGTCGGGGAGGGGCAGCAGATGCGCGAGGGGGAGATCTGGAAGTGGCGCCGCGAGGGGTTCGATCCCCAGGAGCTGTCCATGTACATCTCCGACGTCCTGCCGCGGCTGTACGCCCAGGCCCTGGACCAGCTCGACTCGAACATCCGGCAGGCGCAGGACGACGAGCAGACCAAGTACTTCAAGAACGTCAAGCGCTCGCTGATGATGTCGCGCCTCAACCTCCACCGCAGTCAGTACAAGGTCAACGTGATCAAGGAGTGCGTGCCGCGCTTTCGGCGGCGCGGCTTCATCGAGGACCTGGACGACAACGGGCGCCTGCTCGGCGTCGGCAACGGGGTCCTCGTGCTCGGGCGGGGCGCCGAGCCCTCGCGCTTCCTGGCCGAGTTCAACGAGTTCGCCGTCAGCAAGTTCACGCGGACGCGCTACGTCGCGTTCGATCCGCGCCGCCCCACCGCGAACGAGCGCCTGGTGCTCGGCTGGATCGCGACGGTGATTCCCGAGGACGACGCGCGGGAGCGGATCCTGGCGCTCATGGCCACGGCGCTGTCGGGGGAGTTCAAGGAGGCCGTGATGCTCATGGGGCGCGGCGGCGGCAACAACGGAAAGACCGCGCTGATCAAGCTCCTGGCGCGGACGCTCGGGCAGTACTCGGCCAAGATCCCGCCCCAGCTGCTCACTGGCGAGCGTGAGAAGGCCTCGTCGCCCAATTCGGCGGTGTGCACCCTCAAGGGCGCCCGAATGGCCTACTCCGAGGAGAGCAACAAGGCCGACATCCTCAACAGCGCCCGCCTCAAGGAGGTGGTGAATCCCGACTACATCAGCGCGTCGGACAAGAACGAGAAGCAGGAGATGATGAAGATCGTCGCGACGATCTTCAACATGTCCAACTACGACCTGATCATTCCCACCGCCGACGAGGGAACCTGGCGCCGCATCTGGACCTACATCTTCAAGGTCCACTTCAAGGCCTGTCCCGACCCCAACGACCCGTTCCAGCAGCAGGAGGACTCGCGCTACGTCCGCGAGTACCCGCTGGACCCGGACGTCCAGAGCGCGTTCCTCGGCGTCCTGGTCTACATGTGGGACCGGCTCGAGCAGACGTACGGCGGCAACGTGAAGAAGGTCGCGTCGCCCACCATCGTTCGCGAGACCGAGGAGTTCCGCAACAAGAGCGACACCATCAACCGCTTCATCACCGAGCGGATCGTGCTCGAGACCGACAAGTCGCCCGGCTTCCCCAACGTCTACAGCATGGAGCAGGTCACCGCCGTGTACGCCGAGTGGTTCGACACCAACTTCGTCAACAACTCGCGCCAGCGCATCTCCGTCACCGAGACCATTGAGGACGTCGCCAACTCGGTCCTCCAGCGGAACATCAAGGCCAGTGAGACCGGGCGCCGCCTCACCGGCTGCCGAATCTGCTCCAAGGCCGCGCAGCCGATTGACGGCGAGATCCCGTTCGCCAAGCGGCACGCGACCGGGCGCCCGAGCGTGCCCAAGACTCCGCGGGACTTCTGGTGGCTGTACGAGGAGGCCCGCTGAATCCCGGAAGTTCCGGCCTTTTTTAATCGGGCTTTTTAGTTCATCCCGCAATTCCCGAATTGAGCAAAGTCCGCCATGGACGCCAAATCGAACCCGCGGATCGATTTCCGCGAGGGGGCGGCGACCGGGCGCTCCCCGCCGGTCGCCATCCCGCAGTCCAAGCCCCGCTCGAGAGGGCCCCCGCCCCCGCCCCGAGCGCCGAAAAACTCCGGCCCCGAGGCCGCTGGATGGCGAATAACCACGATCGCCCCAATCAGGGAGGGCGTCGACCTCGTGCACCGCCCCAGCGAGGCCCGGATCGCCGAGATAACCGCGGAGGCGGTCCGCGCCGCGCCGACCAAATCGAGTTCCTGCGTGCGAATCGCCGTTCAGTATGATGAGCTCGGCAGCTGGGGACTCGTCAAGTACCTCGATTGCGCGGAGTAGGGCTGGCCGGTTTTTTCGGCTGGCCGGTTTTTTCGGCTGGCCGGTTTTTTCGGCTGGCCGGTTTTTTCAGCTGGCCGGTTTTTTCGGCTGGCCGGTTTTTTCCTACGCGCGCTGCGCCGAGGCGCCGTTCTCCATCGCCACTGCGCCGTAGTAAGCCTCAAGCGCGGACAGGGCCGCCGAAGCCGACAGGGCGGCCGAAGCCCCCGGGTCCTCTGGCGGCCGCTCGGGTGACCTCGAAGCTGACGAGGACGCAGATGACGAAGAGGACGAAGAGGGTTCCGGGGACGATGAACATTTCCGCGGGAGCTCTCGCGGCTGCATGAAGTGCCGATCAACCTCCTCCGGGTCGGCCAGTATAAGGTTCGGGTAAATGCTGTACAAAAGTTGCCGCGGCTCGCCGGGGCCGGCGGACGGCAGCTTCATCACGAAGCGGTCGGTGAGGATCGAGGCCGCCGAGCCCACCGGCTTGGCCAGCTTCAGGGGAAGGCCGCGGTGCGTGGCCCACTTGCCCTCGGCGGAGCGCCGGGCGACCCCGCGCCGGAAGCCCTCGGTGAGGCAGCGCCGGAACATCCTCAGCCACTTCCGCAAGCGCGCCGGGTCCTTCACCGCCCACTCGAGGTCCCGGCGGTCGTTGGTGCCCGGGTCCAGCCCGGCCGCGCCGAGGGCCCCCATCAGCAGCGAGCGAGTCGCCGCGACGTCCGCGAGTCCGCCCGCCTCGAGCTTCAGGCCCGCGCACCACTCGCTGACCGCAACGAGGTCGCCCCGCGCCCGCGCCACCTCGTCCCGGAACATGATGAACAGGACCAGGCGGTCGAGGAAGTCGTCGACGCCGCGGGCGACCTCGCGCGGCCAGCCGATGTGCGCGTAGGCCCGCTCGATGGCCGGGCCGATCTCGCGGGGAAGCCCAATGGCCGACAGCTTCGCGCCGGGGAACGCGAACGCCAGGGCCGTCACCATGTCGCGCACCGAGACGCCCCACACGAAGGACGCGAGCAGCGCGCGGACCAGGGCCATGGAGACCGACGCCCCCCTGGCCACTCCGAGCGCGACGCGCCCCAGGTCAGTCAGGCGGTACGTCACCGGCGACAGGAAGCCGCTGAGGATGGCCATCTCTTGGGAGTCCAGCAGCGAGTCGGCCGGAGGACTGCTGGGGAGGTCCAGCTTCTCCAGGCGGAAGCCCCCGTACTCCCTCTCGTGGTTCTCAACTAGCAGGAGGTAGATCTCCTCGATCCCCTCGTACGCGATCGAGGGGAGCATGTCTTTCGGGAGGGCGCGGTGGACGCTCTCCGTGTACAGGGGGTAGAACACGCCGGGGAACTTGCGGCCGCAGCGGCCCTTGCGCTGGCGGATCCGGTACTGCGGGGCCGGGCGGGTGATCAGCCCCTCCGTGTCCGTGAGGGCGTAGATCTCCGGCTGGCGGTTGAAGCCGCCGTCGATGACGTACTTCAGGGTGTCGATCGTCACCCCCGTCTCGGCCACCACGGTCGAGATCACCACGCGGCGGCTGACCGGGGTCAGGTCGGCCCCGATCCGGATGGTGTCCAGCGGCGCGAAGACCAGCTTGTAGTCCTTGGACTGCGTCTTCACCTCCGCGCTGTCGATCAGCAGCGCGAGGAACGGCGGCTCGCCCGCCGCGAGCTGCTTGCGGGTCTCCGAGTCCAGCGCGTTCTTCAGGGCCAGCAGCTCCGCCTTGCCCGGCATGAAGATCAGGACGTCGCCGTGGTCGCCGTCCCCCGGGTTGTCCCGATTGATCGCCACCGCCACTCGCGCGGCCTCCCCGACGTAGTCGCCGGTCCCGATCGCGGGCCAGCGAGTCTCGATCGGGAAGGCGCGCCCGCGAACCGTCATCACGTTGTCGACCCCGTAGTACCTGGAGAGGGCCTCCTTGTCCAGGGTGGCGCTGGTCAGAATCAGGAACGGCAGGCGCGGGTCGCTCTGCCGGCGCAGGTACATCTGCTTGAGGCGCATCATCAGCAGGTCCCCCCGCGCCGAGCGCTCGTGGACCTCGTCCAGAATGATCACCGAGTACAGCTTCATTATCTCGTCGTCGTCGAACTTCTCGAGCTGCGCCGAGAGCACCCCGCGCGTGGCGAATATCACCCCCGCGCCGGGCTTCTCGTTGACCGCGCCGGTCTGGTACCCGACCGTCTTGCCCAGAACCATGTCGGGGTAGTGCGGGCTGGAGGACAGGTCGTTGGCCAGCGATATGGCGTTGAGAACGCGGGGCTGGGTGCAGAGGACTGTGCGGCCCTGGAACTTCTTGGACGGGTGGATGCTCGCCTCGCGGTATATCCGGAACAGGTGGACCGGGAGGACCGTGGACTTTCCCGAGCCGGTCTCGGCCTCGAGAACGATTATTCGGTCGCCCAGCGACGAGTGAGTGACCGTTCGAAACTCCGGACTGCGCGTCTTGATCCACTTGGTGATGTAGTCGATCGGGCGACCGGCGAACTCCGGCGATATCATCTTGCCCGGCTCCAGGAGGGTCACGGCCGCGCCGCCCGTTGCGCCGCCCGTTGCGGTGCGCGCTGTGGTGCGCGTTGCGGCGCGCGCTGTGGTGCGCGTTGCGGCACTCATTGCGAGTACCTTGCGGGATGGCTCCACTCAATCGCTATACTTCGGGGTTTATTTCCGGGGCGCCAAAAAAACTTGCCGCTCAGTTCTGGAAGCCCGCCGCTCATTTCTGGTAGCTCGCCGCCGTGATTTCCCCCTTGTAGCGATCCTCGTACTCGTCCCACGTAATAACGGGCACGCCCTCGCGTATGTTGACCCAGTTGTGGAAGTCGAACATCCACTGCTGATACTTAGTGGAATTAGCGAGTTGGGGAGGATTCGTTTTAATGTATTCGCGCGCGTAGGTAACGCATTCTTGGCATGAAAGGCCGTCAATCATATCATTTAGCTGTCTGGTCGCTTCTTTCTTGTCATCGACTGTGGGGTCTTTTGAAAAGTAAATTGCTATCGTGTGGAGCTTGCTCCAGCGCGACTCTGCCCACCTGGCAGAGGCCCGGCGGCGCGCCCTCGCGTCCAACTGAGCACTAATCCTCCGAGCACGAAGCCTACTCTTGTCGTAGGTGGGGGGTATTCTTTTGGTCGGCGCTCCGAAGGAGTTCCCCATGATGAAGTTGGCTTGGCTGGCGCGGCGGTCGGTGTGATCGAGAGGGCCTCGACCTTGCTATACACTTCGCCCCAAAGTTTGCCCCACAAATTTGCCTCCGTCGGGGCTGGCGGCTCTGCTCAATCGCTATACTTCGGGTTTTATTTCCGGGGCGCCAAAAAAACCCGCCGCTCATTTCTGGAAGCCCGCAGCCGCGATGTCCGCTCGGTAGAGCTCCTCGTACTCGGTCCACGAAATAAGGGGCTTGCCCTTGCGCGTGTTGACCGAGTTGTGGAACGTGAAGACCCACAGTTGGTACGCAGCGGAACCGTCGAGTAGGGGAGAGTTATTTTTAAGGTATTCAGTCGCGTGGGAAACGCATTCGGGGCACGGAAGGCGCCTTAAGAAACTATCCAGGAAGGCGTTCTCGCACGACCGGTCCTGCGCTGAGGGCGTCATTGGAAAGTAAATCGCCCGAACGTGGAGCATGCGCCAGCGGCCTGGGCCCCACAGCGCGGTGTTGTCCGGGCCTAACTGGCTGTCATGACGGGGGGCGTCGCCGAGTGATCGCGCGCTGCTCGGCGCGGCGCCCATGATGAAGTTAGCTTGACTGGCTGGCGGGCGCAGCAATGGTCGCGGCGCTCGGCGCGATCGCGAGGGCCTCGACCTTGCTATACACTTCGCCCCAAAGTTTGCTCCACAAATTTGCCTTCGTCAGGGCGGCGCGGCACTCGGCGAGGTTCGTCGCCACCAGGTCCAGCGCGGCCTCCTCCCCGCGGGCGTTGGCGAAGTTCCAGCTGCCGCCGCCGCCCTGGCCGCCCTTCTCGCGGTCCTTGTCCATGTCGCGCAAGTCGTCCGCGGCCTGGAACGCGGTCCCGAACGCGCGCCCGGCCGCCGCCACTCCCGCGGCCCCGGCCGGGTCGCCGCCCCCGACGATCCAGCCGAGCGCGAACGCGCACTCGTAAAACACCGCGGTCTTGAAGTACATCAGCTTCTCCAGGCCGTCCGCCCCGTTCTCGCGCGCGAACGTTTCGGAGTCCGACATGTCCATGTACTGGCCCTTGGACGCGCCCTTGGGGCCGAAGGCCCGGGCGACCCACTCGAAGCACGCGGTCTCGTCGATTGGCGCCCGGCGCGCGCGGCACCACGCCGCCTGGCGGCACACGTTGCGCAGGCCGGCCATCACCATGGAGGTGGCGCACATCATTGCCACGTTTCGCCCGTGCCCGACGTGTACTGTGGGGCGCCCGCGGCGTTCCGCGTCGTTGTCGAACTCGGGAAGGTCGTCGACCACGAGGGACGCGGTGTGAATGTACTCGCACGCCAGGGCGGTCTCCATCCCGTCCACCGCCCGGGAGTTCGGGCGCGCCGCGTTGAGGGCGCGGACGATCTCCAGGACGGCCACCGGCCGCAGGCGCTTGGCGGCGCTGCCGCGCGTCCCCTGGAGCCGGTCGGCCGTCCCCAGCGCGTCGGCGCACGCCGCCGACAGGCCCGTGCCGGGGGCCTCGTCGCAGAAGTCCCCGGCCGCGCCGCGAAGCAGGGCGCGATTGAACTCCTCGCGCGTCTCCTCGTAGGAGCGGGGCCGCGCCAGGTCGACGCCCTCGCGGCCGAGGGAGCGCGGGGCCAGCGCGAGCTGCGAAACCGCGCCCGCCAGGGCGCCAGTGACCGCCTTCCGCCGCCTGACGGCGTGCGTCAGGGCGCCCGCCAGGGCGGCCGCGATTATCACGAGCACGACAACCGCGGCCGTTAAAAATTTGGCCAGCTGACTGGATTTCATTTCCGCTGCCCTATTCCCTGTACATGTACTGCCCTAATAAAAGCGCGGCTCTAATAAAAGCGCGGCGTCCCAGTTGCCCGCGCGTTAACAAACGCGCCTCAGTTGCCCACGCTTATTATCACGCCCTGGCCAATCGGGACGGCCCCGTCGCCCAGCTTAACCAGCGTGGCGCTGACTTTTTTGCCGACCCTTGCGCCAGTGAGGTCGAACTTCTTGTCGGTCTCGGAGATATCCGCCTTGGCCCCCAGCCGCTCGGCCGCCTTCAGCTGGAGCGCGATGCGCTCCTCGGAGGACAGGCCGCTCGTAATGAGCAGCGCGCGCTGCCGCCCCGGGAACTTCCTGGCCTCCTTCAGCCCCTCTTCCTCGCTCCCTGTCACTATAATTATCGGCCCGATCGAGTTAATGTTATCGTCGTGCTCGTCGGCGGTCATTTGGGTGGCGAAGCTGGCCGGGATTATGGGCTGGGCCAGGTCCGGCTCGGTCTCGTTGGCCTCCTCGGCCTCCTCGTTGTATGCCTTCGACTCGACTGCGGACTTTGCGAACCTTTTTGATGCTTCAGCCGACTCTCCGGCCGCGGCTGCGGATGCTGCGGCTTTTTTGCTTAATTTGATAGCTGCTTCTTCTTTGGCAGTTACAAAGTCCAATGTTTTGCTTGCCAGGTTCTTGGTTCGCCACGCGGACGCTTTGACTTCTTTAAGTGTTTTGGGGTCCGATTTGGCCGATTCGGCCGTGTTTAACGCGGCGGTGTTATTGGCGGTCGCATCATTTTTCACGTCGGTTGCTTTTGCGGCCCCTGCCGCTGTCGCCGCATTCGCCGCGACGGCCTCGCTGGCGGCCGCGACCGAGTCAGCCGAAGCAGTTTTGGCAGCGTCCGAGTCGATCGCGTTTTGAGTTTCTATTCTTTTCTTATTGGCCTCGGCAGCGGCATCGGCAGCTGCAGTCGTAGCATCTTTTGTAGTTCCCACCGCCTTTAAAACATTCAAGACAAATCCTGCGCACTTCGCTGCATTCTCCGCTCGTTTGACTTCGGAGAATACGATAATAAAATGCTTTTTTGCTTCCGTTACGCTGGCCTCGGCTTCGCTCACGTTCTTGTTGGCGGCTGTCTCTTCCGACGGTTGTGGTGGTGCATCCTTCATTGACTTTAAGGAGTCATCGAGAGCACGTTTAGATTCGTTAAACGCAACTCCAGCGTTATTTTGTTCTTGAGTCGCGGCGTTCGCTGCTGTTATCGCATTAGCCAACTCGGTAGCAGCTTCGGTAGCACCTGTCTGAGCGTTGACCGCCGCCTTTTCAGCACTATTCGCTGCGGTTGTGGCCGCGAGCGCGGCCGCTTTGGCTTTGGACGCTGCGTTACTCGCAGCCAAAGCATAATCCGCTGTGGCCGCGTGCGGCCCCGGCGGCGCTGGCGGTGTTTTTGTGGCCGCGGCCGCAATGTACTTAATCGCATCGTTCCGGTCATTGAAGAACGATATCGTTATTTGTTTGGTAGTCGTATTGTCAAGGAAATTTTGTGCTAACGAACGATTGTCTCCAATTGGTTTCATTTGGACATCTTTCTTTTTCCCGGCTATGTTAACAATGAATGATTGGTAATTGAAACTACGTCGCGCGTTGCCTGCGGGGGAGGCGGGGTTGAAGGATGTAATGCCTCCACTTACTCCGGCTGAATTTTGATTTGTTATGTCAAGCCCAAAGGAAGCTGCTGTTTTCTTACCGTAAGGTGCCTTAGTTATTTTAACTGTACCAGGCACCAGCGCCGGTGAGCCCGTCGGTGAGCCTGGCGGTGGGGCAGCGCCGTCAATTATAACCAAGACACTTTGGTAAATTCCATCTATGAGTGCTTTGTTTGCAGCCCCGGTATCAATCGCAGTTTTTATCTCAGCGATTGCCTCAGTGGCAGCCGTTTTATCTCCGGTAATTGTATCCAAAGCCTCAGTTGCCTGTTGCTTAGCCACCTTCATGTCATCGATACATTCAACGACTGTGTCGACATACTTATTAATATCGAGTAAGCTCCTTTTCATCGTATCAACATCGATTGCGGTGCTGGAATCGGCTGCCGCATCCCTGTTGGCCAAAGTCAAAAGGTGGGCGATTCGCGCCTCCCTTGACTTCACTTTTTCAATGGCGGCTGCGATAACATCATTTGCTTTGGCGTCCTCCGCATCGGCGACAGCCTTTGCGGCGTCTTCCTTGGCTTTAGTGGCGGCTTCTTCCTTGGCTTTAGTGGCGGCGGCCTCCTTTGCGACGGCGGCCTTTTCGGCGTCCTCCTTCGCTAAAGCGACGGCGGCGGCCTCCTTTGCGACGGCGGCCTTTTCGGCGTCCTCCTTCGCGGCGTCTTCTTTGGCTTTAGTGTCGGCGGCTTCCAGCGCGGCGGCTTCCTTCGCTTTAGCGTCCGCTTCTTCCTTCTCTTTAGCGGCGACAACCGAGGCGGTAAAGCGCTTGACAGCCGTCTCGGCCTCTAATAGATATTGATTTAAACCGTTAAATGTTTCTTTGCCCTCGGTCAGCCGTTTCATAATTTGCAGATTCAGTTCCTTTATCGTGGCTCTCGGGACGTTGCCGTCTTTCGCGTTTGTTGCGGCAGCCTTTTGCTTCGTTTCCACATAAGAAATTATGTTTTCGAATTTGTTTGCCGTTCCCGTGAGGCTGGCAAGCTGCTCGCTGGCGTTGTTCAGGTTTTCCTCGCTGGGGGGACCCCTTGAAATATCAATAATGGAAACCTTTAAAGTTTCAAAGTCGGTCTTCACTCTGGGCAACAGATTTAATTGATCCATTAGGACATTCATAGCGTCTGTAAAAGTTTTCGTTGCGGCGCCAACCGGATCGGCGCCAACCGGATCGGCGCCAGCCGGATCGGCGCCAGCCGGATCGAAGTCTGTTCCCCCTTTCGGCACGACAGCATCCGCCCAAAATGGCGCCTCCGGTTTTTTAAAGTACAAATCAGCCAGCTCCGGCGTCGCCACCATTTGAATAACAAGATTCTTATTGTCGTCGACGACTGCTTTAATTTTATGCACAGCACCGTCAGGATTGGCTTTAATAGTTGCACTGGACAAACCCAAGTCATTAGCTTTATCTTCGTAAGAGGCACTCACAACATACCAATCATCGTCCGGCTTGCCCGGTAAATTCCCGACGGTGTAAAACAAGGAATCGCCAGGTACATCACCATCTCTGTATTTATTGGTGACCGAGATAACCGCGCGACCATCTTTGTTCTTCACTTCGAGGCCCTGATCGGTAGTTCCCTTGATGCGGAATTCTATCAGGTCCGTATAGCCGTCGCCTGCCGCACCGCCGAATTCAACCGGGGGAGCGCCGCCGGCCTTGCCCTTTCGGCCCAGCCACTCGGTCAGCAGGAGCGCCAGGATTACCGCGAGGACGATCAGAAGGATGTACTCGATTGTTTTTTTGTCGCCGCTGGGGGCGTCCGGCACGGCCCCCGAAGGGGCCCGCGGGGCGAGTGCGGGGTCCATGTCGCGAGGCACTGGCCGCAGTATACGAAATGAGTAAAAAAATCCGCAGTTCTTTTGCGGGCTCAGCGCCGCAGGACCGTCTCGCCCAGCGCGCCGCCGAGGTCGCCGTCCGCCCGCGTTCCGCTCCGCCCCGAGTAGGTCGCCGGCGCGCCGGCGCCCCCCGATCCCTCGGCGTCGGCGAACGTCCCGAACATCTCCCCCGGCGCGACGTTGTGGTGGACTTCCTCGGCGAGCTGGTTGCCCCCGACCCACCGGTGCTCGCCCGCCTTCCCCAGGGCGTCGACCTGGCGCGAGCTCCCCATCGCGCCGTCGCGGCGCTGGTGCCGCGAGTCGGTCGTTCCGTCGGCGACCGAGTTGTCGCGCTTGCCCAGCACCGCGATCTCGCGGTCGGCCGCGCCCGACTTGGCCAGCACCACGTCCAGGTTCAGCTTGCCCGAGCGGCGCGCGCGCCGCTCCATGAGCGCGCCGGCGCCGCTGGCGGTGTTGGTCGTCCCCGCCGTGTCGGTTCCGCGGCCGAGCACCGCGGTGGCGACCGCGCTGCGGCGGACCACGCTCGCGCTCCCGGGCTTGGCGACGCCCCACGCCATCAGCGTGGCGATGTTCTCCGTGCCCATGCGCTGGGTGCCCAGCGCCTCGCGCCCGACGTGCGCGGTTCCGCCGGCGGCCAGGTGGATCGGGTTCCCCCGCGCCTGCGTTTCGCTGCCCCGGCCGTACTGCTGGCCGCCCTCGGTCTGGTACGCCGCCTGGCGGCGCTCCTGGAACGCCGCTTGGGCCGCCGACCCGGTCGAGGCCGTCTGATGCGCGCGCTGGAAGGCCTGCGTGGCCTCGCCCGCGCGCCGGTTTCCCGGCAGCGCGAGCGCGCGGGCCGCCGACGCGGCGAGCACGCTGTTGTTGACTCCCGCGCGCGCGTCCGAGTCGTTCCAGGACTGGTCGGGGCTCGGGCGCGCGCGGGCGGTCTCGCCCTTTTTCGTGTGCCGCTGGATGACCAGTCCGCCGCCGCCCACGGCGCCCTCGGTCTGGTCCTCGAGCAGGGAGTCGAGGACCCCCTGGTGCGCGGCCCGGTGAACGTCCGGCGCGATGTTCGCGCGCCCGGGGTCCAAGGTCGCGCCGTCCCGCAGGGAGCTGGCGCTGCCCCGCGGGCCGAAGTCCCCGGGCGCCGGAGCGCCCGGGTGCCGCGCCGACTCGAAGTTCTCGGTGGCGCGGCCCTGCTCCGCGCGCAGGCTCCGCGGCGCCGCCCGGGCCCGGTCGAAGTCCACGGACGAGCGCCCGGGGTGGGTGCCCTGCTTGGCGACCGCGAACTGCTTGAACCTGACCTTGGTGCGCTTGTGGAGCTCCTTGAACTCCCGGTTGAGCTGCGGCCCGCCCATGGGCCGGTCCGCGACGGACATCCCGTTTATTCCGTCGGTGCTGTTGGTGGCGCTGTTGCCGAACCGCGCGGCGAGCGGGATCGCGCGACTGCGCGTGTGCTGGCGCATCTTGCTCCACTGGATGTTGGCGGGGTCGCTGCCGCGCGGGTCGCTGCCGGTGAAGCCGTAAAATATCTCCGAGTGGCGGGGCATGTCGCTGTTCCCGTTGCGCGTCCCGGTGTACCGCAGGTTCAGCATGGCCTTGGAGTAGGCGGAGTCGCGCCGGGCGTGGTCCGACTCGAACAGGGGCGTGTCGGGGGCGTTGTTGACCATCTCGCCCATGGTCGCCTCCCGGACCATCTCGGACCAGTCCATCGACGGCCCGCTGACCTCCATCTTGCGCGCCAGGGCGTCCTCGGGGATCCCCCCCGAGCCCTCGAACTCTCTCTCGCGGCGGTGGTACGAAGCCATCTCGCCGAGCGGATCCGAAGCTATGTAGTGCGAACAATTTCCAGCGCGGGGAATTTTATTTGGCGGGGCCGGTCCACAGGCTGCTGGTCAGGGGGGGGAGGCCCGCGCCCTCCTCGAGCGGGGCGCCCTGGTGTCCGGGCGGAATTCCGTCCGGAATCCCGCCCTGGTGCACGCCCTGGTATCCGCCCTGAATTCCGCCCTGGTACACGCCTTGAAGTCCGCCCTGGTGTCCGCCCGGAATTCCGCCCTGGTGTCCGCCCGGAATTCCGCCCGGAAGTCCGCCTTGAAGTCCGCCCTGGTGTCCGCCTTGAAGTCCGCCCTGGTTTCCGCCGGGCGACGGATTACTCAGCGCGCTCATGCGACCTCCGCCGGTTCCGAGGCCGCTGAACACTTCATGCACGTCCTGGGTCTTGATATTGCGGCGCAGTTCGCGCTCCAGGGAGTAGTGGTGGATGTAGAGAGTCCCCATCATCGCGAGCAGGGCGTAAATAAATATACGGACCCGCTTTTGCCAGGAAGTCTTCTTCACTGACTTCTTGTAGTACCCGCCCATGACGATCGTCATGACGATAACGGTGAGCAGCAGCGCCGCGAAGATCGTGTTTTTCGCAATCAGGTCCGCGATGGACGAGTCGCAGACCCAGTTGGTCGCGTCGTTTATCGCGCCGCCTAGCGAAAACGTCATGGCGGCTCATATATCAGCTGGGAAAAAAGGCGGCGCGCGAGTGACTTGTGACAAGTCACGAGTCCGTGGTAAACTGCGACAGGTCGAACAGCTTGTGTCCGGCGCCGGAATCGGACTCAGACTCGGATTCGCTGGATTCGCTGGATTCGTTGGATTCGCTGGATTCGCTGGACTTGCCGGCCTTGGTGCCGGCCTCGGAGCCGGCCTCGGAGCCGGCCTCGGAGCCGGACTCGGACTCGGAACCGGACTCGGAACCGGAGTCGGTTTCGGAGCCGGTTTCCTCGGACTCGCCGGACGCCGTGTCGGACTCGGACTTCTTGCGCTCGGGCGCGGCCTTCTTGCGCGCGGGCTCGGGCGCCGCGGACTCCGCGGCCTTCTTGCGCGCCTTGCGCGCGGGCTCCGCGCGCGGCTCGCGACCGCGGCGCGCGAGCTCCTCCCCGCAGCGACTGAGGGCGTGCTTGAGGCTCTTGATGCGCGCCGCGGACTCCGCCAGCGCGGCCTTCATGACGGCCATCTTGCGCCGGGCCTCCCGGGCGTTGCCCGCGGCCTTCCGAAGCACGACGCGGTACTGCTCCAGCAGGGCGGCCGGCACCGAGTCGCCCGACGGCTGGAACTCTTTCTTGCTGAGCTCGCCGCGGTAGGTCTCGCGCTTCGAGGCAAGGGACCGCATCGCGGCGTCCTTGAGGCCGCGAATGACCAGCTGCGCCTGCTCCTTGTCCAGGTTCGGGTCGGTGATGCCCTCGTAGACCCCGCCCTTGGTGGCGGGCTTGGTTGCGTAGATTCCGAGGTCGGCCACCAGGGTGCAAATCGTCTCGTTGACGATGAACTGCTTCTCCTTGATCGCCTTGGAGCCGCCCCGAGTGCTGGCCCAGTAGTGCTCCTCGGGCAGGAGCTGCTCCACGATCTTCTCGTGGAACGAGTCGTACTTGCTGCCCTTGAAGCCCCCGACGTGATCGACGAAGTACAGGTGAGCCTTGTCGACCATGCTCTGGTAGAACCGGGCGTTGGACTTCATCCCCATTACCACGTAGTTTACTGCGAGGGCGTACCCGTCGCGGAGGGGGCGGTCCTTGAACTTGGTGGACGCGACCACGTGGAGGTCGTCGAAGAACACGGAGGCGAAGAAGCCGGCCAGGCCGCTGAACACGTTCAGCGCGTCGGCGCTGATTGACTCCATCGCTGCGGCGCTGCGGCGCTATTACTCGATCGCGCCATCCTTCTTATTGACCGAAAACGCGGCGCGTCAGCCCAGGATGCTCCCGAACTTCTTGTAGTAGGGGTTGTCCTTGTCGGCCGCGCCGTCGTCCGCCCTTATCTTCTCGCAGTACTCAATTATTGCGCTGCTCCCAAACATGCGCTTGGGAACGTGCTTGGCCGTGTAATGGTAGAACTGGTTTCCCTTGGGGTCGTCGCGAATGTAGACCGTCTTGCAGTTCGGGAGGCTGGGGTTCTCGTACACGGTCCCGGCGATGTCGCGGATCCGTTCCTTGACCGACTTGGGAAACTTGTTGCCAGCCTTCTCGAAGTAGGACAGGCAAATGGTCTTGTCCATGAACACGGAGATGAACGTGTTCTTGCGCAGGTTGGGAGTCAGGTCGGTGTCGTCCTGCATGGTGTAGATGGAGGTGACGAAGGAGTGCCGGCCCTGGTAGAACAGCTTGCGGAACCCGACCTTGTTGAACAGGGGCTTGAGCTCGGCGGCGCAGTCGTCGAAAATCAGCAGCAGGTTGGGGTTGAGCGCGATGTAAGTCAGCGAGTGGATCTCGTCCTCGCTGAGGCCGCCCCGGGCGGCCATCAGTCGGTCCCACTCGATGGTTATCTGCTTCTTCATTATCAGGACGAGCATGCGCTTGAAGTTCTCGTTGATGGAGGACTCCTTCGCCGCGGCGGCGCCCGCCCCCGGGACCGAGCGCAGCGCGGCCAGGGCGCGCTCGCGCTTGCCGCTCAGGGTCCCAATCAGCCGGTCCACGTCGCCCGAGCGCACGCGCTTGTACAGCTGGGTGATGACGTCGTAGTTGTTGGCGCGCCTGAACAGGCTGGCGAGCATTTGCTGGCGCTGAAGGACGGCCTCCAGGAAGCGCGCCGCGCCCTTGGCGTCCCCGTCGTCCTTGCTCGGGTTGCTGGGGTCGGGGAGCCACACGCGAGTGTGAATCAGCGGGGGCTCCACGTAGCCAGTGTACGACTGGTTCTGGGGCTGCGTGGGAGACACGACGATTATCTGGTCGATGTGGGGACTCAGCACCCCCATCATGTGCTTGATCGCGAAGGACTTTCCGGATCCGCTGGGGCCGTACAGCACCGCCGACTTGTGAAGCAGAGTCCCGGCCGTGATGGCCAGCTCGGGGAGCGGGTCCCCCCCCGGAGTCGTCACCGCCGGCATTTGCGATCAAAAAAACGCACCGGCGCAATGATCTTACGCCCGCGTCCTTCAAAAGGAGCTACTCGACGTGGCCCCCGCGAATTATTTTCTCGACGAGGCCGAACAGGTCGTCGAGGGATCCCGCGTTGGCGACGTCGATCCCGCCCGGCGCCTTTGGCGCGTCGCAGCACTCTTCGGAGGCGTGCGACGCGCTCTTTGGAGGATCGCACGCGCTCTTTGGAGGAGCGCATGCGCTGCGCCGCAAGTTGATCACCACCCCCGGCCCGGACTCGCCCTCCGGCCAGTTCAGGACCATGTCGGCCTCGTTGTCGAACCGGCAGTCGTCAATCACCACCCGGCAGCCGCGACCGAGGGCCGCCGCCACCCTCCGGCGCATCAGGTCAACGAAGAACTCCCCGCGCGCGATCGCTGGAAACAGCGCCGGGAACTGATCGCGAACCACCTCGGTGCCCATCTTCTGAAGAATCTCGCGAGGGGTCGCCCCGTAGCGCGGATCGACCTCGGCCTTGGCCGCGGAATCGGTCACCTGCCGCTCGGTGAGCTCGAACAGCTCGGCGCACGCGCGCTTGAGGGGGGCCGCGAACGACAGCACGCGGTAGCCGTGCTCGCGAACCAGGTACTCGGCCACCGCGGACTTGCCCGATCCCATGCGCCCGCGAATCGCCACCAGGAAGCTCTTCAACTCCCCGCAGCCAGCGCGGCGCGGATCGCCAGCTGGACCGCGCCGGGGGCTCGCGAGGCGCAGCGCGCAAGCGATCCGGTGCAACGCGGCGCACGCCCAGAGCCACGCGGCGCACGCCCAGAGCCACGCGGCGAAGATTATTCTGACCGGCCCAGTAATTGCTAACGTCATGGCTGATCAACGTATCGCTTGCGTCGTATCGCTTGCTTCGTATCTCATTGGGGCCGTTCTTCAATTGTTTCTCATTTGCCGCGCCGGCGGCCGCTCGTTAATTTCAGCAACGAAAAAATAAATAATTGGCGCCTGTCGCGGGAACTCCGGCCGCGCTCAATCGTTTTTCGCGGCCTTCGCTCAGTCGCTTCCGTCGATCTCGGCGATCGCCTCGTCCTTCTTCAGCTGCTTCTCGGCCATGATCCGCTCGATGTCCTGGCGGTGCTGGTCGCGCTCGCTGGCGAGCTCCCGCCGCAGCTGCTCCTCGGCGAACGGCTGGAGGGTCTGGGGCTCCGAGGGCGCGGTCATTTGCTCGCGGCGGCGCTTGTCGACGTCCAGGTGATCGGGCTGCTCGGCCTCGGTGTAGATCTTGGTCGTGCTGAACTCGCCGGACTTGGCGTTGAAGTGGTGGACGTCGATCTGGACCGCGTCGTCGGGGACCTCGATCATCTCCTTGGCGGTCTTGAGGTCGCGCTGGGCGTCCCGGAGCTCGATCGCCTCCTCCGGGAGCAGCTTGCGCATCGACTTGGCCCGGTCGAGGCGCTTGATGGTGGCCTCGCACTGATCGATGATCTCGAGCTCCTGCGCGGCCTTGACGTCGCCCTTGGCCTTCTCGAGGCGTTTCATCTGCTCCTTGCTGATGACCTTCTCGGCCCCGCCCATCTTTCCGCCGGTGGTTCCGCGGTACTGCTCCAGGCCCGAGGCGTCGGCCCCCTCCTCGCGAATGTTCTTCGCCTTCTGGACGTTGATTCGCTTGCGCATGAGGTCCTTGCCGAGCTTGGCGTCCGACGCGTGCTGGTCCATGATGCGGCGAATGATGTCGGTCTGGCGGTTGTAGAAGTGGACCTTCTTGCGGTTCTCCTTGAAGGAGGCCATGAGGATCCACGGCCCCATGGGCACGAGGCGGATGCTGGTGAGGAGGGTGTCCTGGTTGTAGTCAACGAACTGGTCGTACTGGGCCCGGATGTCGTCGTCGGTTCCGTGGAGGTGCTTGTGTACGGACAGCGTGGCCTCCATTCCGGGCTTCGTGTGGTACAGCGTGTGCGTGATCTCCCTGAGTGCGTCGAAGTTGACGTCCGTGTAGAAGCGGAAGCGCTCGAAGGTGTCCGCGGGCGGGACGTGCTCGGCCGCCGGGGCCGCCGCCGCGCTCGCGGGCTTGAAGATGGGGACCATGTAGCTCTCGAACGCGGCGCGGTTCGCCAGCGCGAACTGGACCGCCTCCGCCAGGCTCTCGTTGCGCAGGACGCGGTAGGCGGCCCCGAAGTTCCGGGGACTCGCGGTGATGGTCTCGAGGTGGGCCTCGTGGCCCGGCGCGGCGGCGGTCGGGCGCCGCAGGAGGTCGGTGAGGGTCACGCGGTCGGGGTCGACCCCGTCCACGTACCGCGGCCACGCGCCGTCCTTTGTTGCGCCGTCCTTTGCCGCGCCGTCCTTTGCCGCGCCGTCCTTGGGCTTTACCGCCGTGGTGTTCTTCTTGATCTCGATCTCGTCGTAGGCCTTGCGCACGTGGGCATCCGGATTGAACTCGAACCACTGGCAGAGGAAGCTCTTTATGATGTCCTTGGCCTTGGCCTGGGGGACCTCGAGCTGGTCGACCGGCGTGCGGCTCTCGGGGGTCTTCACCTGCTCCACGATTTTGCGCACCTCGGGGTGCTTGATTGCGCGCTCGCGAGTCTGATCGAGGCGGTTGGCCGAGTTCTCGCCCAGCTGGCAAATGTTGTCGGTGAGCGCGTACATCAGGCCGTCCGCCTTGCAGTCGACGAGCAGGGAGTTCTTTTTGAGGTCCTCAATCACCTTGGTGATGATCTCGACGGCCTCCTCGTTCGTGAAGCTCTCGAACGACTTGCCGGTCGCGGCCGGCTTCTTGGGCTCGGCGTTGTCGCTGCGGCCCGCGGACTCGGCGGGCGCGGACTCGGCGGGCGCGGACTCGGCGGGCGCGGACTCGGCGGGCGCGGACTCGGCGGGCGCGGACTCGGCGGGCGCGGACTCGGCGGGTGCGGCCTTGGCGGGCTTGTTTATATTCTCCCGCCGGGACTCATGCATCGTCAAGAGGGCCTCCACGTCGTTTCCGCGCAGGACAGTCTCGATGATCTCCTTGGACTCAATCAGCAGGAGGGAGGTCTCCTTCGCGTGCTTCTTGCCGTAGCCGGCGTCCTCGGCCACCACCGCGGCCTCGTAGTCCGCGAGCGACAGCTCGAGCTCGGCCGACTTGCGGTTCATCTCGCGCGCGCCCCCGCGGAAGCGGGCGACCTGCTCGGCCTCCTCCATCTGCTTGGTCAGGCGGATCTTCAGGTAGTCCTCCTCGAACGGCTTGAGCGCGTCGGGGTGGAGGTTCTTCTTCTTCCTCCACTCCTTGGGCTTCCACCGCCGGGTGTCGGTGGGGACCTCGTACTCGTCGAACATCCGGAACAGGAAGCCAACGAGGCTCGTGGTGATGAAGTTCCGGTTGTTCTCCTCGTCCTCGTTGGTGTACGACAGGATTACCGCCTCCTTCTCGGCCCCGTCGTCCTTTCTCAGGGTGTGCGCGTACGGCGAGGCCTTCTTGTAGAGGCTGTTGATCTTGTCTCCGTCGATGAGGGGCTTGCCATTCTCGTCGGTCTTCGAGAGAATGGCTGGGTCCTCCCGGATCATCGCCAGGAGGTTTTGGAGCTCGGCATCGTCCTCGGGGGTCGCCATTTTGACGCGGTATAGAAGAAACCGGATAGACTCTAATATAGAGATGAGCGCGCTCGCCCACCGCCGGACCTACGAGGTTTTATTCAAAACCTCGGAGGAAATCGTCTCCAGGATCAAGGCCGGGCTCAAAATTTACGGGGCGCGCGCGGGGGGCGCGGGCCCCGAGTCGCGCATCGACTCCGACTACTACGAGGAGCAGGTCGCCGAGTACGCCGGGCTCTACCTCAATTACGTCCTGTCCACTGCGTCGGCGAGCTCGGGCCTCGAGGACCCCGACCGGCGGGACCGCGCCATCGAGGCCCTGAGTGGCGTGTACGCGAAAAACGACTTCTACCTCGAGCTCGACTCGATAATGGAGAAGATCAGGCCCGCGCCCGCCAGCATCGACCTGCCGCGGGCCAAGCGGGCCGAGGTCTCCCGGCTGTTCGCCCAGCTGGACTCGATCCACCGGCCCGTGGCCGCGGTCGACATGGTGAGCTACGACATCTGCGAGGACTGCAACAAGCGGATGACCCTGGACTCGAACCGGTCCGAGCTCAACTGCCAGGGCTGCGGCACGCTCCGGGAGCTCCCCGGAATGATTTTCGACGAGATTCAGTTCTACAGTCAGGAGGGTCAGAAAGCGAAGTCGGGCTCGTTCAGTCAGAACCGGCACTGCCGCAAGCACGTGACCCACATCCTGGCGATGGAGAGCGACGCCGAGATCGGCGACCGGAAGAACCCGGCGGACTCCTCCGGCGAGAAGCTCCTCGAGAGCCTCCACGAACTGGTCAGGCGCCGCAGCAAATTGCTCCGACTGCTGACCGTTTACGACACGCGCGAGCTCCTCAGGGACGTCGGGCGGTCCGACCTCAACATCAACGTCCCGCTGATAATGAAGCGCCTGACGGGAGTCGGGCCCCCGTGTATCGGCGGCGAGACGTTCAACAAGGCCATCGTTTACGTCACGCAGGCCGTCGAGATCGGCGAGACCATCCGCCCCAGCACCCGGTCCAACAGCAACTACTACGCGTACTACTTCTACAAGGTGTTCGACTGCCTGTGCCCCGAGCTGCCCGAGCGCCGCGTGCTGTACTACATCTACCTCCAGGGCGAGGACACCCTCCGCCGCGACGACGAAATGTGGAAGCAGATCGTCGAGGGCCTCCAGGAGCTGGGCTGCCACGAGATGGTCTTCAAGCCGACCTACCGTAAGGAGGCCGCCGAAAAATACCGCCCGGCGTAGGCCCGGGAACATTGGGCGCCCAGTGCCTCAAGGCACTACGGCCGGATCCACGTGGTGGAGAGGTTGGACACGGCCCGACCGGAGATGGCCATCGCGTAGCCCTTACAGGAATTCCAATTATTGACTGGCGTGACGTTGACCGCGACGCACCCCCTTGATTTGTCGCAGAACGCCATGCAGCCAGTTTCGGTCTGCTGATTCGCGTTGAATTGAGCCGGCTGGGGAAATTTTGTTCCCAGGTACTTGATGTGGTCGGACGACGAGTTGGCCGCCTTGACAATCGTGGTCGACCCGGGCTTCGGCGCCAGCCCGAAGCCGGCGCAGTCCTTGGTTCTGGTGTTGTACGTCACGAAGTTACACGAGCCCGGGGAGGCCTTACACAGGTTCGTACACGATTTCGCGTCCGGGGTTTTCCGCGAAAATAGCCCAGGCATCCCCGCGCTCACGAACATTCCTTCGTATGTGAGGGCCTCGCTCGCGGGCGGCGGAACGTACGGTACGTACGGGAGGACGGCGCCGCTCGCGCCCTGCCTGGCGTACACGTAGTACGCGCCGATAATTGCCAGCACGATAACGATCGCGCCCTCTGGACTCATTCGGTCGGGTATATATTGTCGCAACAAAATCCAGCGAGCAGCAGCGGCGCGGGAAACCTGCTGCCCGCCTCACGAGCTCGCCGCCGGGCGCATCCACGTGGTGGACCAGGCGGGGTTGGTGTCCATCGTGTAGCCGCTGCAATGGTTGCTTTTGGCGCTCACGTTAACCACGACGCACCCCTTCGAGGCGTCGCAGAACGCGGTACAGCCGGCTTCTGTTGGCAGTTTCGCGCCGAAATTAGGGGCGTTGGTTACTTGCGTTCCCGGGTACTTGTAGTACCCGCTCGGAGTTTTGACCAGCGTGTCCGTGTCGGCTCTCGCCGGAAGCTTGTGCCCAATGCAGTTCTTACCCGCCGAGTCGTACATCACGAAGTCGCACGACGTCGTGGAGGCCTTACACATAGCCGTACACGATTCCTGGGTTGGTGCTTTAATTATGAACGTGTTGTAGTGCGTGGCCAGCCCCGAATACAGGCCGTTGTACGTGAAGTAATCGGGGGTGACTGTCGCCGGAACCTTGCTTGCTGGAGGCTTGCTTGCTGGAGGCTTGCTGGCCGGAGCTGAACTCGCGGGCGGCGGAACGTACGGAAGGGCGGCGCCGCTCGCGCCCTGCCTGGCGTACACGTAGTACGCGCCGATAATGGCCAGCACGATAACGATCGCGACCGCCGGACTCATCTCGTTGGGTGCTCAGTATTTAGGCGCGCAAAAAATAACGAAGGAATTGAAGCGGTCCTCCCAAGGTTGTAATGGGTCGCCGGAGCACTGCGTCAACATGGAAGCCCCCGACTCAGAGCCCACCGAAACTGAGCATCCGGCAGTCATTGCGCGCACCGATATTGCGCGCACCGATATTGCGCGCACAACTATGGGGAGCTCCGCAACTCCCTACATAAAATGCCCCATATTCCGCATCCTGTTTTATAGCCTTTCCTTTACCGCATGCTTTCTTATCTGGTCCTTGGGCGAGCGCCTTGGAATGTGGTTCGGAATGGGCGTTTTGATATTTCTCTTCTCGGAAATTGGGTGGCGGCTCGGGGGGTGGGAAGAAAACGACGATGACTACCAGGACCCGCCCCCGACCGCGAGGATGACCGAGGTGTGAGTTGCTGCGCAAAGCAAAAAAGCTATCAAGGGTTGTAGCGGCGCCGCAGGCGCGCGCAAACGTCCGCCACCCACCCCCGATCGAGGCCAAGGAAGAACTGGGTTTTTTCGACGTTCTTCGGGATGGGGCTCTTGAGCGGGAAGGGGATCCTGGGCGGGTACTTCTCCCGGGCGGCTCCGTTGAGGCTGGCCACGACCTCCATGAAGGAGTCGGCCGTTATGAGGCCGTCGATCACCAGGTTGCGGAACGCCACGTCGTTGGCCAGCTCCGCCCGGAGGGTCCCGGCGTTGATGCAGGGCTTGACCTTGTTCTTGTTGTCGAAGGAGATCAGGTCGGCGTGGTATTCCTCGCGCATCTTGTGAATTATCTCGGTGTTGATACCCGCGATGCGAGTATTGCGCTCCTCGGCGCTCCTCGGACTCACTGAGGCGCGCAGCCGGTCGGCCTTCTCCTCGCAGTCGACCTCGCGGTAAGTCACGAGGACCCTGGCGCGCTGCCGCGCCGCCTCGGGCAGGTGGGCGAGCACGCGCAGGTCCGCGGACCCGGACAGCACGCGGATTGAGGTGCGCACCTCGCCGCTCGCGGGAATCGGGACTCCCGCCAAGTGGATCGGGTCGGAGAAGGCGTAGTCGTCCTCGAGGATGCTGGCGACGGCGCGCTCGATCGACGCCGCGTTCACTGCCTTTTCGGATATGGGCGTCGAGGCGATCAGGCGCTCCCCCGGTACGACCCAGAAGCGCCCGCCCACGTTGGTTCCCCCGAGCCGGTCCATGTTGCTTTGCGTGCGGCCCGTAAACTGTGGAGCAATGAACCGGAGACGGGCATTCAGTTTTTTCGGGCGCAAAAAAGGACTGCACGCCGCCTCATGCCGCGTACTCGCACGCGTACTCTATTTTTGTTCCAACCGGGAGGACCGGGAATTGGCCGTCCCCGATATTCGCGGAGTTCTCTCGCACGATTTCGCCGAACTCGATCGTGGCGCGCAGCGCTGGGCTGCCGGCGTTCGGTTCCAGTGGCGCGGCAGCGTCGTCCGCGATTGACATCGTCTTCATCTGCCCGTTCCAGCACCACTGGAACCGAACGCCGGAGTCGCAGGCGCGGGTCACGCACACGGCCGCCCGCGCTCGCGGCGCCGCGGCCTGCTGCGCCGGGCCGGGCAGTGCATGTACTACGCAAACGAACATCACGCACCGCGGGCTGAATCTCACCAAGATAATATTGGGTCCGACCGAACCCGCCCCCGGCCGGAACTCGAGGGAGCGCGAGGCCCCGCTCGGCTGGAACATAGCCCGCCTCAGACCCAGCGGCCACGCGAGCACCGCCGGAGGACGGCCGTGATCGCGGACGAGCTTGTCCATGCCGGATGTATATGACCCGACACGACCCGCGTCAATGATTTCCCAAAAGATCCTTAAAATATCTTATTGAAGGACTCCCAACTGGAATTAAGTCTGCCCCAAAGGACATATAATGGACATGCCGAAGGCGGTTCACATCCCAGCGATTGCGCCCGGCCTGTACCTCGGAAACATCGGGGCCCTGAGCGACCGCTCGCGGTACGACCGGATTGTGTCCGTCGTTTCCGCGGACGGCCGGCACTCCACGGCGCTCAGCGCCGACGAATTTTGGAGCGTGTACTACCTGGAGGACGAGGAGGGCGTTCCGCACGCCGAGACGGCCGCGGCGCTGAAGGCTGCGGCGCGCGACATCCACGCCGCGATTGCGCTCGGGCGCGCGGTGCTGATCCACTGCCTCATGGGAATCAACCGGTCGTGCGCCGCGGTGGTTTGGTACGCGATAAAGTACCGCGGAATGAGCTCGGGCGACGCGATCGACTTAATCAGGCATGCCAAGGGAATGCCCACCAGGTTCGATGTGGACTATCACGAATTCGATTGCGGCGCCGAGAACAAGTGCTCCTGGCCCACTCTGACCAACCGAACTATATTGGAGGTTCTTGGGGACTTTGATAAATACGACGCACGGGCCAATTGAATACCGTTAAGTACAGTAAACAGTAAACCGTTAGCAGTAACGCGCTGGCTCAACAAAATGACCGAACTGCGACTGAGCCAGGAGTTGGTAGTAATGAGGCACGTTCACGGCAGTTGCGAGGGGCCGTGCGAGTGCGCGTTCCCGGAGTAAATGTACTGCGACGACTTGTTCCACTGGAGATCAACGGTCAGTGGCTGCCAGGTCGATCTGCTGTTTCCGGCCGACTACCCGCGGGCGCCGCCGCGGATCGTGTGCCGCGGCCAGGACGTCGCGTTGCCGATTAACCCGTGGTGCCCGCTGTATGACGTCCGCACGCTGCTCGCCTGGGCGCGCCAGGCCCTCGAGGCGCTCTGCGCGCCCCCGCAATAGGGATGCGGGTATTTTCACTCATAAAATTGTTAAGCGAATTGACGGCATTTTTTAAAGCAGCCAGTGGTACATATTCACACATAAGCAATAGCTACCATGGCTGGCACCTGGCGCGCCCTCGAACTGGCGAACTTCGACACGGCCGGGGGCGCGGCCGGGTACCTTCGCGAAGAGGGATACAAGATGACGTACTCTCGATCGCCGGGGCGGCCGAGCCTGGTGGCGGGCCCGCACGCCACCACAATCTCGGACATAAACGAATGGAGCAAAACTCACCCCTACGTGATGATCGTGATACACGCCAGCATGAAGCGCCTCAATCGCGACCTGCCTTGCGAGATGACGTTTTACTCGAGCGAGGTCGAGCTCGTGTGCGCGTCGGCCGTGCTGGCGCCCGCGAGCGTCGTTGCCTCCGGACTGTTCGGCCCGGACGGCCACTTCAGGTCCCAGAAATTCGGCGGGTCTGTCCCCCGCGGGAGCGATTACACTTTCGAGTGCAAGGCGCTGATCAGCCACGTGAAGTCCTGCATCTGGACGGAGTGCCCGGCGTGCGACTCCGGACACTTCTTCGGCGCGCCGCAATTCCTGATGCGCGGCATCTGACGCGCGGCATCTGACGCGCGGCAGGAATGGCGCGATCGCGCCGCGGGGCCTGTCGAAAGCAACTTGCCGATACTGCTCCGCTTTTTTCCGCGCGTCAAAAGTCGCGCGTCAGGAGTCGCGACATAAGCAGAATAAGCAAGACGGTTGACCCATCCGATACCAGATGGCTCTGTAGTTAGGCTTACAGGAAATTAATTTGAATTAGAGTGATATCGAGTAAGTAGCATACCGCCGCGGCAAACCGCGATGGACAAAGCTAAGAAGTTCGCGGAGGAGCGGGGGATGACAATAATCTCGGCCATCCCGTTCAAGAAAGAAGCGTCGAACATCCGCTTCATTCGTGTCCGGTGCGAGGAGGGTCACGAATGGGAGCCCTCGGTCTCAAGCATGGCGCGAGGGCATGGATGCGCCCAGTGCAACGGAAATGCCAAGCACACGCTTGCCGACATGGCAAAGATCGCGACCGGTCGGGGAGGGGAACTCGTCTCGATCAAATATGACGGACTCACCAAGCATCTCACATGGAGGTGCGAGCAAGGACATCAATGGGATGCAACGCCCAACAATGTGAAGAATCATGGGAGTTGGTGTAAGGATTGTGTGTTCAATGTGGGAGAAGAGCTGACGAGGGCGGCTGTGGAGGAGGCCTTTGCTTGTCTCGGAGCCCTGGGTCGGTTCGACCGGACGAGGGCCCTCCCATGGCTCGAAAACAAAGAACTGGACGGATACAATGAGACGATAAAAATGGCCTTCGAGTACAATGGCATTCAGCATTACGAGTCGGTTGACCACTACGGTGGCGACGACGCGCTCGTCTCTCAAAAAATAAGAGACGAGCGCAAGGAGGTTTTGTGCCGCGAAAACTGCGTGCTCCTCATTGTGACCCCCCACACCGTCAAGTTTTCGGATATCCGCGACTACGTCCGAAAGCAACTGACCGATTGGGGGTACCCGATTGAGCCCAAGCAGGGAACCGACCAAGAGTTCTACGACTCGATCCGAAAGAAGAATCCTCGAAAGGACCACATGCTCGAGCGAGCCCGGGCCGCGATCATGGAAAGGGGGGGAGAGCTGGTGAGCGAATCCTACGTGGGCTATAAAATTCCCCTCAACTTTACGTGCTCGAAGGGCACCCCCGCCGAGCACGAGTCCTCGGCCACCCCGGAAGCAATCGAGCAAGCAATTTATCGAAAAACGGGGATTTGTTCGATGTGCTCCCCCACCAGGCTCAAGAATGATGACGAGGTCGCGGAATCGGTAGCCGCTGCCGGGTACGTGTTTATTCGGAGCGAAACCAGGGAGGGTTCGGGCGGGCGCAAGCGTCGGTACTATGTCGTCAAGTGCCCCGCTGGTCACGAAGAGTATCCGGTCGAAGCCAGCAATTGGATGGCTGGGAAGAAATGCGCCAGCTGTAAAGTTGGCGCGGGGGGTGCCGCCCGACGCAACGACCAAGAACAGATAGAGCGGATCTTGGGGATGAAATGCCTCGGCGTCTACAAAACGAACAGCATCAAGTACGAATGGCAGTGCCCGGCTGGCCACTTGTGCAACGCATCATACGCGGCCCTGCGCATGAGGAAGGTCAAATGTAAATTGTGCGCTTAATTTGGAACATAAAAATGTTGACTTCTTAAGCCTTTTTTTAATTCCTTTCCTCTTTGTGAGGGTCACATTTGTGTTCACTCCCTGTAAGCCGTACAGCATTACCCTCTACGTTGAGTAACGCAAGACCGCGGATCCATCCGTGATTAGCAGGAAGTTAAGGGCTACGGCCACTGCCGTGGCGTTCGCGGTGACGTTGCCGTCGAGCAGGCACGTGGTCCACTTGAGGTAGGTCTCGCGCGCGCGCGACACGTTCAGGTGGCTGGACGGCTGGTAGCTGCGCGGGAACAGGCAGAAGTTCACGAACAGGGCGCCCTCGTCCTCGGGGGTGTTGATGGCCTGGCCGCCGTAGTGCATGGGCAGGTAGCTGTTGTAGAACGCAGTCGGGTACGCGTCGTAGATGGTGATTCCGTGCGACGTCAGCGACAGCGTGTCGACCGAGTTCATGCTGTTCTCGTAGAAGCGCTTGACGACCTGGTCGTGTCCGGCCGCAATAGAGCCAACTGCGCCAGTTGATCCCTCGTCGGCGATGGCGGTCTGCTGCATCTCCTCGCACACCATGCTGACCACGCGGCCGCACCGATGCCAGTCGCGGTGCTGCTCGTAGTTGGTTGCGTCAATGTTCCACTTGGGCTGAACGCACACGAACATGTACTCGATGGGCCACTTGAGGTTGGACAGCAGGATCTCGGTCTCGGTGGAGATCGACTGCTTGTGGATGCGCCACACGCGGATGAGCGAGAATCCGATGCGCTTGATGTAGATGTCGTGGATCTCGGGGTTGACGAAGATGTTGTTGATGTACAGCTCCATGATGCTGACCGTGACCGACGTCTCGGTTCCGGACGTGGCCGCGAGGCGCACTCCCGTGGCCGTGCGGTAGGGCCAGTGCTGGATGTGCGAACCGGAAAAGCTTCCGAGGGACGCGGGAGTCGTTTGACCCTCAGCTCGCACGTAGACGTTGTCGAACTCGTGGAGGAGCAGGGCCTGCGCAGCCAGGTCGATCGTGATGAAGCGCTGGCCGAAGGGGATCGAAACCGAGGGAATCGACAGGCGGGGGTCGTTACAGAACCAGAACAGAAGCTTGTTCCAGATCTCGAGCGACTGCTGCTGGACCTTGGGAGTCTGGGGGCCGTCGGCGAAGTTCACGCACTGGCGAGCGGTCGACACGTACTGGTCGTCAAGATCCTCCTTCCACTCGACACCGGCAAGAGCCATAGTGGTGTTATCGACGTCGCGTGCAACGGCTGGCTGACTCTGGGGACCGTCGGCACCCATGCCGGCGTTGTCGGCCGTAGCGTAGTTGTCGAGCTTGGCGGCGCTGCTGGCGTCGTAGCAGGCTGCGGCAACCGTGTGGGTGCCCTTGGTGTTCCCGGACGCGCCGACCGCTGCGCGGTGAGCCGTGTCACCGCGGGTGTAATCTGCGGTTCCAGAAGTGCCGGCAAGGCGGGCAGAAAGACCATCAGTGTCAGGGTCTGCCAGGCAGTGCTGGAGACCACTGTATCCCTTCTTGCAGTTCTCCTGACCAACGCAACGGTTGTAACCGAGGCGCTTGCCGGGGCTGACGAGGAACTTCTCGGTCATGGAGGCAGCGTGCTGATCGTATTCGTCGAGGGGGTTGCCGTTGACGTCAAACTTCACCTTCTGGAAGAGGCGGTTGCCAGGGAACTCGCAGTAGCGAATGAGGTGGCGGAATGAGGTGTCGGTTCCTGCGAGGGGGTTCCCGAAGGCATCAACGAGAGTGTACGTGTTGAGAGGGGTATTGGCCGGAAAGTTGCCGACAGCGGTGGCGTTGGTTGGCAGAGTGAACGTTCCGGCCTGGGCCTCGATGAGCTTGACGCGCACGACCATGTCGTGGAAGAAGTCGCCGAACTGCGGGATGCTGAACTGGACGCTCGAGCCGAGGGTGCTGGTGCCGCTGTTGGCGCGCACCTTGTTGTACTCGTACCCGATGGCGACATGGGGCTTGAACACCGCGTTCAGGTGGAAGCAGTGAGTGCGAGTGATGTCGCTGATGGTGGGCGTGGGGTCCTGCCCCGAGCTGCTCCGCGAGCAGGCAACCTGCTGCAGGCGGTAGTTGAGCAGCTGGTTGGCGTTCAGGAGACGGTCCGCCTTGCCGTCGTTGACGATGAGAACGAAGGATCCGGCTTGGGCCATGGTGGCGGGTCGGTTCGGCGAACGAGTTCGTCGGGTGTCGAGTTCCGGTCGGTATGTCTGCCGCGCAAAAAAATCTCGCAAGTTATTTATTTGGGCGCCGGGCGTCGCTGGACGGTCCGATCCTATTGAAGCCCGGCCGCGTTCAGCGATAGGGGCGGCGCAGGCATGTCGGTCACCATCGAGCAACTGAAGCAGGGGGGGGTCACGACGGACTCCCTCCAGAAGATCATTCGCGACCAGCTGAGCGCGATCGACGTGCTGCTCACCAAGTGCAAGGGGATGATCGGGAACAACATCGTCGAGTTCGAGCTGCCGATGACCCTCTCCCTCCCGGGGATCAAGTCCAAGATCGCTCAGAAGATCGTGTACGCCGGAATAATCGAGAGCCTTGAGCAGCGCCGATTCAAGTGCCGCATCTTCCTCGACGACGTCAAGCGGAAGTACTCGCTGTTCGTTCGCTGGAAGGTCCCCCTCGATAAGTCCAAGATGGCCGAGATCGAGAAGCTGCTGGCCGAGCGCATGCTGGGAACCGAGGCCGACGTGACCAAGTTCTACAGCGATCCCGCCGACGCCGGCGAGGACTGACGCGGAACAAGCCGGCGAGGACTGACGCGGAACGAGCCGGCGAGGACTGACGCGGACGACCGTTGCGATTAATGATTTCCTGCCCAGCGCGCATGGGCGTGCGCGGAGGCGTCGGGCCACAGGCCGGCGGTCTCGGGGTGTCCCGAAAGGAATACAGACGTTTGAGTCCCCATTTTTACTAAGCCCGGCCCATGCATATACAAATCGTTGCTATAAGAAATAGGAAGGCTGTCCGACTTGCCGTCGTTGACAGTGATATTGAAACCGCCGTTGCTCATACCCTCACCATAATAAGCCGCATGGCACTGTTTCGCTGTCATAGGGGGTGGAAACATGGGCGCGGGCAACGGCCCGCATTTGAGCACACACGAATTGCGACTGTCCGTTTGGCGATCGAATATTTGTTTTTTCGCACTCCACTGTCCATAAGAGGCGACACACGCGGCTTGCCGGTCCCTTAGGAATTTTGCCGGGTCCCGAGTCCATTGGGCCATGATTGCGGGCTGTCGGGCTTGATCCGCAAGTGCGTATGTATAGCAAAAAAATTAACCGCTAACCATTAGCTGGCCGCAGCCGGCGCAACGGGCGCAGCTGGCGCGCCGCATTCACGCGCCCGCGGCCGGTACGATTATGCCTTTCCTGCCCAGGCGCGCACGGAGTCGGGCCACAGGCCGGCGGCCTCGCGGTATCCGGCGGAGTGTCCTGCGGAGTGTCCTGCGGAGTGTCCTGCGGAGTGTCCCGCGAGGAAGCTTGACGTTTGAGTTCCCGATTTTTGGACGCGTGCGTTGCGAAACTGATCGTACCCCCTCTCGGCGTTCGTGAGGAAGGGCTGGCCGCTGCTCATACCCTCAGGCTGCTTCAAGCAAGCTGCCACGGTGCCAATCACAGGCGTCGGTCCGCACCTGATCACGCACGACTTGTGCCCTTTCATTTGGTAATTGAACTTTTGTGCCACACTGTTAGCGCACCAGGCTTGTTGCAGTTTTTTTAGTTGGTCGGCTCTGAGAGGGTGGCCGGAATTGTTCTCTGGAGTGTTCGGCCCATAGGCGGGCGGGAGGCGGTCCGCCTTGCCTCCGTTGACAACTAAGTTGAAGGATCCTGACTGGGACATGGTTGCGAGCTGCCGAGTCTGATCCGCAAGCGCGTAGGTATGTATCGCAAGAAAATTAACCACAGAATAACCAACTGGCCGATCAGCTGGAAATATTAGCTGGCCGGTCGGCTGGTTATTCTGCGGCTAATTTTCTTGCGATACATACCTACGCGCTTGCGGATCAGACTCGGCAGCTCGCAATCATGGCCCAGTCAGGATCCTTCAACTTAGTTGTCAACGGAGGCAAGGCGGGCCGCCTCCAGAACGCCAGCGGCCTCAACCTCCCCCCCGACGCCAGCCAACTAAAACAACGAAACCAAGCCTGGTGCGTTAGCAGTGTTCAGGCACAGTTTGATTACCAAATGAAAGGGCACAAGTCGTGCGTGAGCGGGTGCGTGAGCAGGTGCGGACCGACGCCTGTGCTTCCCACTACGGCAGCTTGCATGACGCAGTTTGAGGGCAAGGCTCATTTCCGCTCAGGAGGTGGTGGCGAGCAAATGGGGCCGAAAGTTTGGAACACGGCCAACTCCTCCGCCAAAAAATCGGGGACTCAGGTGTCCAGCTTTCTCGCGGGACACTGCGAGGCCGCCGGCCTGTGGCCCGACGCCTCCGCGCAGTCCTTGGGCTGCCTCTACGGGGCGTACCCCAGCAAGCTGCCTCCCCCGTAGAGGCAGCCCAAGGACTGCCCGGTGGTCCCGAAAAGTTAAACAGCTCGCAACAATGACCCAGTCAGGATCCTTCAACCTCAACGGCATGGGGTCGGACGACCAAAACCAACAAAAAAATACAACAAAAACACGTGGCTTGTTGTTTTTTGTTGTATTTGATCGTGGTCGGCGCGGAGACTCGGGAGGCGGTCCGGCTTGCCGCCGTTGACAATGAGCTTGAAGGGTCTTTGGCCATGGTTGCGAACTGTCGGGCTTGATCCGCAAGTGTCCTGTGTATATAGCAAAAAATTAACCGCAAGAAATTAACTGGCCGCGACGGGCGAGCTGGCCGGCGCAACGGCGGGCAAACTGGCCGGCGCAACGCCCGCCGGACTGACCGGCGGACTGACCGCGGCGCGAACGGGCCCCGGGGCGACCATCATCATGTAGTGGGGCCGGCCAAAGTTGCCGACCACCATGGCGAGGAGGACGAACATGATGAAGAAGAGGATTATCCTGAGGGACGGGTCGGCGGGGATGAGTCCGCCCGCGCTGAACCCCTCCCTCGCGGGCGGCTCCATGGGGTAGGTCGTCTGCCCGCCCCGAAAGTCCACCGACAGGCGCGGGTCCGGACCGGTGTTGCTGCGGATCTGGCAGTTGGTCGGCATTCCCAGCGTGGGCCGGGGCTCGCGGGGCGCGATCGCGCCGTGCGGCATCTCGTGGCGCGTGCCGCGCGCCATCGACTCGCGGCGCGGGCTGTTGGTCATTGACTCGTAGACCGACCGCGCCTCGCTGGGCGCGTCGCGGATCTCGCCGTACATGCTTCGGGGCATCGGCGCGACGCTGCCGTAGGGCGTCGCGCCGGCAAACATTCCCAGGCCCAGCCCGGCCCCGGGGCGCTGGTTGGCCGCGTAGTCGTCCCCGTGCGCCCCGTAGGCGCCCGGCTGGAGCGGGTTGCGCTCGCACGGCCGCTGGCTGGTTCCGTAGATGGCGTCAACGGGGGCGCGCACGTTGTAGCTGGACTGATTGCCGCGGAGCATCAGGCCCTCGTTCCAGGGCTCGTAGTCCAGCTTGAACGTCCCGTCCCCGTACAGCGCCGTGTCCAGCGCGTCGTCGTCCATCGTGAGGAGGGCGGCGCAATATATCCGGCGCGGAAAAACCCGCGCCCTGCGCGAAAAACCCGCGCCCCGCGCGAAAAACCCGCGCCCCGCGCAAAAAACCCGCGCCCCGCGCAAAAAAAGCGGTGCCGGTTCAAATGTTGTTCATCGCGTCCGACGCGCGGATCTGCGACATCGCCTTGGAGCTGTTGCGCGGGAGCTTGCCCTCCAGGTCGTCGCGCAGGGAAGTGTCCCCGCGCTGCCGCTTGTTCTGCTTGGGGTAAAGGATGAACGACGGCAGCAGCTCGAGGAGGATCCGCGTCATCGGCTTCACGTCGTGCCGCTCGATGAAGCTGGCGACCAGCTGGCTGGTCTCGTAGCGCATCCGGTGGAGCTTGACGAGCACCGTGTTGTGGAAGCCGGTGTAGTCGGGCTTCCACCCCAGCACCGGGACCTCGGTGCTTCCGTCGAAGACCGTCTCAACGACCTCGGCCCCGAACAGGAAGCCCTCCTCGGCCAGCGTGGAGTACCGGTTGCGGTCGTTCTTTCGCCGCAGCAGGTCGTAGATGGCGTTGATCTTGTCCAGGGGCATCTCCATCGACGCGATGGCCACGCCCTCGCAGTTGATCCCCTCCTCCTCCAGGATCGTTCGCAGCTGGGAAATCTGCTCGATGCGGGAGGCCTTCGAGTCTTCCTCGTCCTCGCGGTCGGCCCCCATCCCGGTCATGCGGCTCCCGTGCATCCCGTCCACCATCGACGACAGCTGGTCGCGCTTCTCTGAGTCGTGGTGGGAGCGGCCCGGCCCGCGCTCGTGGCGGCTCCCGATTCGGTGCTGCGCCGCCGCGCCGCGGTGCCGGCGCCCCCGCCCGCTCGAGTCGGACTCGGTCGAGCCGGACTCGGAGGAGCCCGACTCGCTCGAGCCCGACTCGGACTCGCTCGATCCCGACTCGCTCGATCCCGACTCGCTCGATCCCGACTCGGAGGAGCCCGACTCGCTCGAGCTCCCGGGGAGCGTCGCGAAGCTGAAGGGCTTCGCCTTCTTCCCCAGGGGATTATGGATGGCGGCCCGCGCGGGCCGGGAAGCCCGGCGCCCGCCCCGCCGCGAGCCGTCGGACGACTCGGACGACGACTGCGGGGCGGGCCCGCCGTTCATTGTGGGGGGCGCCGCCCGCGCGTCGTCGATCCCGAAGTCCACGTCCAGGTCGAAATCGAGCTCCCTGGACAGGGTCTTGAGCTCGTTGTTGAAGTCCTGGACCGGGTCCTTTTTGTGGCTCGTCTTCTTCCCGAGGATGCTCTTCTCCATGTCGTCCAGGTCGATCTTGGGGTTTACGTTTTTCTTGTTCATCAGCGTCCCCAGGCCGACGACGCTGATTGCGTCGTTGCGCAGGCCGCCCTCGGCCTGCTTCCCGGCTCCGCGCTGGGCGCGCGCGCTGCTGTGTCGGGTCATGGCCGCGTATCAGTTAACATTTCAGATCCTCCAATTGGAGAGAACGGACCGCCGCGCCCGACGCGGCGCGGGCGGGGTCCGGCTCTCCGCTCTCGTCGCACACGTCCCACGTGGTTCGGCCCGAGTCGCCGGGGTGGCGGGCGCCCGCGCGCGCCATGTCGGGGGCCACCAGGCGATTGATCGCGCCCTCGCCCAGCATGCAGGGCGCGATCTCCGGGTTGGTGCTGTCGTGGAGCTTCTTCCAGTCCGCCTCGGTCATGTCTCCGCCGTACGGAATCTTCTCGGTCTTTCGCGGCGCCGGCTTGATGAGGAGCAGCCGCTTGCCGGTGAAGATGAAGAACAGGTGGAGGAGGTTGCGCATGAAGCGCTCGCGGTCCGCGCCCGAGAACTCGATGTCGATGTGGAGGGTCGCGCACGAGAAGCTGCAGAAAACCCCCATGGGCTTCATGTGCGGGGCCCGCTCGTTGCCGGTGATCTCCAGGGGGATGAACACGGGGCGGCTCGAGAACAGCCGGTCGCAGCACCAGCACCGCACCGTCACCTCCTTCGGCCACAGGCTCATGCTCTCGAACTTCTTGGGGATCCGGTCGTACACCGGCGGGACCGCTCCCGGATTGGCCGCGGCCTCTTCCAGCAGGCGCTTGCTGAACACGTCCTCGATGCTGACGTAGTCGGCGTATTTCACCCCGGTCAGCCGCATGATGGTCGGCGGGTCTTCGTCGTAGTCCATACCGGCGGAATTAATTGAAGGCCGGCTCGTTATGTATATAGTCCGATGGGCACTAATTAGAATGGCCACTCAGAGCAGCGCGCCCGCTCCTTGCGCCGGCGGCGCGCCGCGGCCCCCGCCGCCCCCGGTCCTCTCGCCGGCGCAAATCCGCGAGCTGTCCGACCGCCGGCGGTTCCTCGGAATCAGGCCGCCCGAGCGCGCGCTCACTGGGTTCCGGCGCTTCACCGCGACCCAGGACACCTACCTGAAGATCGAGGGCGTCAACTACAAGGCTATGGGAGCCATCCTCAAGCCCAGGTACCCGGTGGTGGCCATTTTCTCCAACCAGGGGATGGCGACTCTGCCCGGCTACGAGTTCGTCCAGGAGGACAAGCTGAGGAAGAAGGAGGCCCGGCGCAACCGGCGCAAGAAGAAGAACCGCGAGGTCTCCGGGCGCTCCCGCGAGCCGTGCTTCAGCTGGTCGGTCGACATGCCCGTGGAGATCGAGGTGAACGGAAAGAAGGTGATGCGGTTCGCGAAGTACTTCCCCAAGGAGATCGGGTGCCTCCAGGTTCCCGGCGTCCTGTGCAAGGACCTGTCCGACGGGCGCCGGGTCATCGACGCCATCGTGAGCCTGCTCGCGGAGCAGACCGGAAAGCCGGTCGAGATCCACGAGCCCACCCACGTGATAATGCGGAACTTCAACTTCGCGACCCCGACCGACAAGGACCGCGTCGAGATTGACCTCAGGAGCTTCGTCGAGAAGATGGAGGCCGACCCGCGGCGCCCCTTCGAGTTCTACGAAATGAGCCTGAAGCCGTTCCCCAACGACGTCACCTTCCGCTACCGCCCGAAGATTCAGCGCCGCCGCAAGAAGACCAAGAAGTTCACCGATCCCCGCATCCAGATCTACCAGAGCGGAAAGATCAACTTCAAGGGGTTCTACTCCGAGGAGGAGGCCGTTGAGCTTTATGAGTTCATGAACGCCGTGCTCCTCGAGGGCTGGTTCGATCTCATGGTCGTCACGCCGCGCCCGCGGGCCCGGGCGACCGCGCGCACGCTCAAGCACAAAAAAATCGAGGACCTGGCCGATCAGATGGTCAGCGACGTGACCGTCGACCTGATCTCGCGACTGACCGGCCTGCTCGGGATCGCGTGAGCCACTCCGGGCCTTTTTTGCGTTCGCGGCGCTCATTGCGTTTGCGGGAATCGCGCCGCGCTCAGATGACTCCCGACTGGGAGAAGGTTATCAGGAGGATGTACATAATTACGAAGGCGATCCCCTGAATCACGGTGCCGTACGTCGTGGGCGACTGCCCGACCGCCGCGTCGGGAAACAGCGCCACCGCGCTCTGGATGAAGAGGTCGCTGCTGACGAAGAGGAACAGGAGGAACACGAACACGAGGACCTTCGGGCTCAGGACGCGCCCCGAGTTGATCCCGTTTTTTGCGGCGCCGCGGGCGTCCCCGCGGGCCAGGTCCGCGACCGACGCCGAGTCGCTCGCGCGGGCTCTCGCTGAGTTCGATCCCATGGCGATTGGGGCGGGCTATATCCGCCGGCCAAAGTTTGGCGCGCCGATGAGGACGGCCGAGATCCGCCGGCAAATGTTCAGCGCGGCGCGCCAACGTAGATGTTTTCCCTTGAGATCCGCCGGCAAATGTTCAGCGCGGCGCGCCAACGTAGATGTTCTCCCTTGAGATCCGCCGGCCAATGTTCAGCGCGGCGCGCCAACGTAGATGTTCTCCCTTGAGACCGCCGGCCAATGTTCAGCGCGGCGCGCCAACGTAGATGTTCTCCCTTGAGATCCGCCGGCAAATGTTCAGCGCGGCGCGCCAACGTAGATGTTCTCCTCCGGGCGCCGAACGAACCGCGCGCCGTCCATTGCGCCCGACAGACTCAGCCGCTCCCAGAGCGCCGCGAACTGCGCGTCGCTCGCGATGTCGCCCGCCAGAATGCTGGTGAACGTGTCGAAATCGTCCTGGGACATCAGCAGTCGGCCGTCGCGACAGCGGCCGGCCCCGCTCGCCCCGCTCGCGCCGCACGCAGCGAACATGTTCCGGTCGTCCCCGACCGGCTCCCGGGTTATTGTGACCCGGGGCTCAATGTACTTCCTGAGGCTTTCCAGCACGTTGTCCGACCGCTTGATGGCGAGCATGGACGTGCTGTCGAACCGGAACCGCGCCTGCTTCATCGCCTTGCGAACCCCGGCGGCGCCCCGCGCGCCGAGCATCGCCGTCAGGGCGCTCAGGTCGTGGGCGCGCGTCTCCGCTGGGAGGACCTCCGCGAGGCGGCGCGCGATCAGCGCCCCGGTGCTCAGTCCCAGCGCCGCCCGCACGTCGCGGCGCACGGGCTCGTTGGTTTCCCCGTCCAGGAGGCTGGCCAGCTCTACCATCATCAGCTGGTAGGTGTTGTTGTAGTAGCTCACCACCCCCGCGACCGCGTCAGTGAACTGGCCGTCGCTGTTTGCGGCGCGATGGATTGCGTCGTCGATGTCGAGCGGGTCGTAGGGTATGGGGATGTCCGCAGCCTCTGGCGGCGTCTCGTAGCCGGCTCCCTCGAGCAGGCCCGCGGCGCGGGGCCGCGT
>Ga0302114_10000150_pt1 | contig 50606 bp, 34 predicted proteins | sample AG5_Surface_MG_FD_203107 | JGI IMG/M metagenome (GOLD analysis project Ga0302114, IMG submission 203107) | Marine microbial communities from Western Arctic Ocean, Canada - AG5_Surface | ecosystem: Environmental > Aquatic > Marine > Oceanic | place: Canada: Western Arctic Ocean | collected... | reverse complement strand
AAAAATCAGCAATACCCCCTGTCGGGAAATCAGGGAAAATTTTAACACTCTTACCCTTTAAAATTGATATTGAACCTTCAATAAGCTCTATAAAATTATGGGGCAAAACCTTTGTGCTCAATCCAACAGCGATACCCTCTACCCCCTGGGATAATAGTAATGGGAATTTCATTGGAAGATTCATTGGCTCCCGACCTCTTCCATCGTAACTAGACTGCCATTCTGTGATTTTAGGATTAAATGCTACTTCAAGAGCGAACTTACTTAATCGAGCTTCTATGTATCGCGATGCAGCAGCTCTATCACCTGTATAAATATTACCCCAATTCCCTTGGGCATCAATTAAAATATTTTTTTGTCCCAACTGAACTAGAGCATCACCTATACTAGCATCACCATGAGGATGATACTTCATTGTTTGACCAATTACATTTGCCACTTTATGAAAGCGACCATCATCCATTTCTCTTAAAGCATGCAGAAGTCTACGCTGCACAGGTTTAAGCCCATCCATGATTGATGGCACTGCTCTTTCAAGGATTACATAACTAGCATAATCTAAAAAGTATTCGCGATACATACCACGAACTCTTGACTCAATTGGTTTTACCTCACCGTTAGAATCTTCCCGATCACCATCTAATATGTTCTCTATTAAATTTGTCATAGGTCCGAAATATCCTTTTCAACCTTTAAATTATCGATAATAAACTCTTGGCGCTTAGGTGTGTTTTTTCCCATGTAATATTCTAACAATGAACCAATATGTTCTTTACCTAGCATCACCGGTTCTAATTTTATATTCTCTCCAATAAACATCTTAAATTCTCCTGGAGATATTTCACCTAACCCCTTAAATCTGGTAATCTCTGGCTTCGCCCCGAGTTCGGTCAAAGCACTTTCCTTTTCACTGGAGTCATAACAATAAATAGTCTTTTTCTTATTCCGCACTCGAAAAAGAGGTGTTTGAAGTATATAAAGGTGGCCCTCACTAACTAATTCAGGGAAAAACTGGAGAAAAAAAGTTATCAATAGAAGCCTAATATGCATTCCATCGACATCTGCATCCGTAGCAATAACAACATTATTATAACGTAAGTCTTCCAAACCGTCTTCAATGTTGAGAGCTGCCTGTAAGAGATTGAATTCTTCATTCTCGTAGACTACTTTTTTTGTTAAACCATAACAATTTAAGGGCTTTCCTTTAAGACTAAAAACTGCCTGGGTTTGGACATCACGAGAAGAAGTTATTGAACCTGACGCCGAGTCACCCTCTGTAATAAACAATGTTGTTTCAAGCCTCCTTTCATGTTTTATATCACTGTAATGAAGTTTACAATCTCGAAGTTTCCGGTTATGAAGATTAGCTTTTTTAGCTCGCTCTTTTGCCAATTTTTGAATCCCCGAAAGTTCTTTACGCTCGCGCTCAGCTCTGACTATCTTTTTCTGAATTGCATTAGCAATCTCAATGTTTTTATGAAGAAAATTATCTAGTTTCGTTCTAAGAAAATCTAATATATAAGTTCGAATTGTTGATCCACCAGCCTCCATATCATTACTTCCTAGTTTTGTTTTTGTTTGTGACTCAAAAACTGGCTCGATAACCTTTAACGAAATTGCACCAATAACACTTTGACGGATATCTGAAGCTTCATATTGTTTACCGAAATAATTACGGATTGTAGCAACTAATGCCTCGCGAAAAGCACTCTGATGAGTTCCTCCCTGAGTGGTGTGCTGACCATTAACAAAACTATAATATTGTTCACTTTGGGACCTGTCTGCGTGAGTCAAAGCAATTTCAATATCTTCACCTTTAAGGTGTATAATTGGATGAATTGTCTCTCCGGAAAGGTTGTTTTCTAGTAAATCTTTCAATCCATTCTCAGAAAAATATTTTTTCCCATTTAAGAATATCGATAAGCCAGGATTTAAATAAACATAGTTCCAAACTAGCTTCTCGACGTATTCAATTTGATATTTATAATTATGAAAAATTTTTAAATCTGGTCTAAATTCCACTTTTGTACCGCGCTTTGAAGTGCTCTCAACAATATCACTTTCATCGATTAAAACGCCTCTCGTAAACTTAGCTGATTTTCTCTTTTCATCCCGATATGACTCAACAACAAAATTCTCTGACAGGGCATTGACAGCTTTTGTTCCTACACCATTAAGACCAACAGATTTTTTAAATGCCTTTGAATCATATTTGGCTCCAGTATTCATTTTTGAAACGACATCCACAACTTTTCCAAGAGGTATGCCTCTGCCAAAATCTCTAATAACTACAGAGCCTTCGTTGATATTTATTTCAATGGTACGACCGCCACCCATAACAAATTCATCAATAGAGTTGTCTACGACTTCTTTTACTAAAATATAAATACCGTCATCTGCCGATGACCCATCACCTAGTTTGCCAATATACATACCAGGCCTGAGCCGAATATGTTCCTGCCATTCTAAGCTCCGAATATTATCTTCAGTATATTCCGTGTGTTCAGACATAGTTCTGTTGCGAATCTACATAAGACTTGACAACTGAGCCCCGTCAATCTCAACCTTTTAATTCACTAAATGTATAAGTTTTTAACAAGTAGACTAAAAAAATGGTACTCTAAGTCAACAAATTCTCTTTTAAACGTTAAACCTGAAATGTACTACATCACCATCTTGAATTAAGTAATCTTTCCCTTCAACTCTCATTCTTCCTGCCTCTTTTACAGCGAGTTCATTTTTAAACTCTATATAGTCTGAATAAGAAATGACCTCGGCTCGAATAAACCCTTTCTCAAAATCACTGTGAATTACTCCAGCAGCTTGAGGTGCAGTACTTCCCTTTTTTATTGTCCAGGCACGAACCTCCTTGACCCCTGCCGTAAAATATGTTTGCAAATTCAGCATGGAATATGCCGCTCGCACGATTCTATTCACACCTGGCTCTGTCAATCCCAAATCCTCTAAAAATAAACTTCTTTCATCATGATTCTCTAATTCAATAATATCCGACTCAATAGCCACAGCAAGATGCATGACGTGAGAACCTTCAGCAGATGCCATGAGTTTTACTTGGTCTACATAATGATTACCATCTTTAGCCGAAGATTCATCGACATTACAGACATACAATATTGGCTTGTCTGTAATAAGCTCGTAATCTGCAATCCATTTAGATCCTTCTGATGATCTGTTAAATGAGCGAACAGATTTTCCTGACTCCAGGTGCTTCTTTAATCCAATCGCCATTTCTGTTTCACGAATAGCTTCTTTATCTCCAGTCTTTGATATTTTACGAACTTTCTCCAATCTCTTCTCCAGTGAATCAAGGTCTTTTAACTGCAATTCCATATCAATAGTTTCTTTATCCCTTAAAGGATCTACAGAGCCATCAACATGAATTATATTATCGTTATCAAAGCACCTTAAAACATGCAAAATTGCATTACACTCTCTAATATTTCCTAAAAATTGATTACCTAATCCTTCGCCTTTACTTGCCCCTTTTACAAGGCCTGCTATATCTACAATTTCGACAGTAGCAGGAATTACTTTTTCAGGATCAACTAAAGATTCTAACATTTGCAGTCTTATATCTGGAACATTGACCGTACCAACATTAGGTTCGATTGTGCAAAACGGAAAATTTGCTGCTTGAGCTTTAGCATTACTTAAACAATTAAATAAAGTTGATTTACCCACATTAGGAAGGCCTACAATCCCGCATTTCATAATCATAAATTTTACACAAATGTAGTACCTTAAAGACCTTACTTTTGTGCAATACAAATTGATGAAACTATTTTATGAATAACTCTATTGAACTCATCCCATCTCAGGTAAGACGTGATATACTTCGTATGGTGCATGATGTGCAATCAGGACACCCAGGTGGATCGATGGGGTGCACTGAGTTTTTTGTTGCTTTATATTTTAAATTACTGAATCACAGCCCCCAACCTTTTAATATGGATGGGGAAAATGAAGATCTTTTTTTCTTGAGTAATGGTCATATAAGTCCTGTTTTTTATAGTGTATTAGCCAGATCTGGATACTTTCCGATTGAGGAATTGAATACTTTTAGAAAAATAAATTCGCGCCTTCAAGGTCATCCAACAACCCATGAAGGTCTTCCAGGTATCAGAGTAGCATCGGGAAGCCTCGGGCAAGGCTTATCCGTAGCAATTGGTGCTGCCCAAGCAAAAAGACTTTCAGAAGATAAAAGTTTAGTATTTACACTTCATGGTGATGGTGAACTTCAAGAGGGTCAAATTTGGGAGGCTGCGCTATATGCAGGATCCAAAAAAATCGATAATATCATTTCAACAATTGACGCAAACGGACAGCAAATCGATGGCTCAACTGATGACGTAATGCCGATGGGAGATATAGGATCAAAATTTGAATCTTTTGGTTGGGACGTTATTCAAATAGATGATGGTAATGATTTATCTAAAGTTATTGATGGATTAACTGCTGGAATAGACCATTCGGGAAAAGGAAAACCTGTTTGTATTATTATGAAGACTGAAATGGGCGCAGGTGTTGATTTTATGTCAGGTACTCACAAATGGCATGGAATTGCCCCAAATGATGAACAATTAGAGGTTGCATTAAGTCAATTGCCTGAAACTTTAGGAGATTATCCTCTTTAATGAAGTTTATACTTTTTTTAGCCACGGCTCTATTTACTCATAGTGCTGTTTTCTGTCAAACAAGATTGACAGAGCAATCTGATGATTCAGAAAAAATAAGTAGAATTCTATTTGTTCTAGATGCTTCAAATTCTATGTATGGCCGTTGGGAAAATGGAACAAAAATGGAAATTGCTCAGAGATTAATGACTGAAATGATAGACAGTCTATCTAATGTAGAAAATCCAAATTTTGAGTTAGCCCTTAGAGTGTATGGACATCAAAAACCAGTTCCACCGCAAGATTGTAATGACACAAAACTAGAAGTCGCATTTAGTCCAAATAACCTTTCTAGGATAAAGAAAAAAATACGCGAACTAAGGCCATTAGGAACTACTCCAATTGCTAGATCCATACTTAGTTCTGGAGGAGATTTTCCAAATTGTGAAGATTGTCGAAACATAATAGTATTAATAACTGACGGAGTCGAGGCATGTGACGAAGACCCCTGTGCAGCCTCTAAAATCCTTCAAAAAAAAGGCATTACCCTTAAACCTTTTGTTATTGGAATTGGACTGGACCCTCAGCTTATTAAATCTTTTGATTGCGTAGGATCCTATTATGATGCAAAGAATGAAATAGCATTCAAAAAAGTTCTTGGAGTTATTGTGAATCAAGTTTTAGATAATACAACAGCCCAAGTAAATCTTATTGATAATCAAGGGTTAGCTTCAGAAAGCAATTTGCCAATTATTCTTAGAAATGTAAATAGTGATATTGTTGAAGAAATATTCATTCACACTTTAAACTATAAAAATCTACCTGACACACTGTCTTTAGATCCTCTTATTCAATATAAAGGTCGAGTATATTCTATACCTCCTGTGGCAATAGATTCCACATATATATATGCGGGCAAGCACAATCAGGTTGGAACACGAGTAATTATGGGTCAATTGAAGCTTAGTATGCCGGGAGCGAAACCTTCTCAAACCAAACCGCTGGCATTGATCCGAAGACCTGGAGAAAGTGAAATATTAAATGTCCAAGCCTTTAATACATCAGATAGATACCTGTCAGGGACATATGAATTAGATATTTTAACTCTTCCTAGGTACAACGAAAAAATTGATATTAAACCAGGACATCTTAATGAATATAGTATTCCTGCTCCAGGAGATGTAACCATACAACTTAAAACCAACGGATATGGAGCCATTTTTGAAATTAATGGCGAAAAATTAACTTGGGTAACTAACCTAGATAATAAACTCACTCGACAACGATATGCCATCCAACCTGGTCAATATATGCTAGTTTTTAGATCTAGAAGTTCACAGCAAACATCTTATTCAAAAACACAAAAATTTAATGTTTCATCAGGCACATCAACATTAGTGCGACTTTAATTAATCCAAAACAAAATGCATTCATATATAAATTCCGGAAACAAAGACACTAGATCAGGATTTGGCTCGGGCCTTCATGATCTCGGTAAGATTAATCCAAAAGTTGTTGCCTTATGCTCTGACTTGACCGGATCTTTAAAAATGAATGCCTTTGCCGATGAGTTTCCAGATCGTTTTTTTCAAACTGGAATTGCTGAGGCCAATATGATCGGAATGGCTGCGGGATTGACTATTGGTGGAAGAATACCATTTACTGGTACTTTTGCAAACTTTTCCACTGGTCGTGTTTATGATCAAATACGTCAGAGCATTGCATACTCTGGGAAAAACGTTAAAATATGCGCATCACATGCTGGTCTTACCCTTGGTGAAGACGGTGCAACTCATCAAATTCTCGAAGATATCGGATTAATGAAAATGCTTCCTGGCATGATTGTTATTTCAACTTGCGACTATAATGAAACGAAAGCAGCCACTATTGCTATTTCAAATTATTCTGGGCCAGTCTATCTGAGATTTGGTCGTCCGAAAGTTCCTAATTTCACATCGCCAGAAAAGCCATTTGTAATTGGTAAAGCGGATATTCTAACTGAAGGTGAGGATGTTACAATAATAGCAAATGGTCATTTAGTTTGGGAAGCCCTTGAAGCATATAATGCCCTTAAGCAAATTGGCATAAGTGCAGAGGTAATTAACTTTTCAACTATTAAACCGCTAGATCTAGAAACTCTTCTTAAAAGTGCAAAGAAAACAGGTAAGGTTGTAACTGCTGAGGAGCATCAGAGAAATGGAGGGCTTGGCGATTCTATATCACAAGCGCTTTCTTTAAATAATCCTTGCCCCATGGAAATGGTTGCTGTGAATGATTCATTTGGTGAAAGTGGTAAGCCTGATCAATTATTAAAAAAATATGGTCTTGATGCAAAAAACATCATCTCCGCAGTAGATAGAGTATTAAAGCGTTGATTTTTTTCAGTTAGATGAAAACATATATCATCAAAAATTAATTTATACTGATTTAAAGTTACTTGAATAAATTATGGATTTAGAGCAATCATTTCTAAAGCATTTAGCTCCTACGACTAATTCACCTATGGCTTTGACATTTTCTAAGGCAAGAGGGGTTCACTTATTTGATCCTGAAGGAAATAAATATTTAGATATGATTAGTGGGATTTGTGTAGCTAATATTGGTCATAGCCACCCAGATGTAGTTTCAGCAATCCATGAGCAAGTCGACTCCTATATGCACTTAATGGTTTATGGAGAGTATATTCAAAAAAAGCAAATTACTTATGCCGAATTAGTAACCCGAACACTTTCTGACCAATTGCAATGTGTATATTGGGTTAATTCTGGAACTGAAGCAACAGAAGGGGCTTTTAAATTAGCAAAAAGAATAACAGGTAGATCTGAAATTATTTCTTTTAAAGGATCCTATCACGGATCAACATTAGGAGCACTTTCAGCCATGGGATATGAAAAATACAAGAGAGCTTATCGACCATTAATCCCTGGCCACAGGCAACTGAATTATAATGACGTAAAATCATTAAATGAGATCTCTTCTCATACAGCTGCAGTCATCGTTGAATGTATCCAAGCCGGGTCAGGATACACTCAAGGCACGAAAGAATTTATCTGCGATTTGGCCATGAGATGCTCAGATCTCGGTACATTGCTAATTGTTGATGAATGCCAAACGGGATTTGGAAGGACTGGAACTCTTTTCGCCCACCAATTGTATGGCATTACACCGGATATTCTTTGTCTCGGAAAGGCTCTTGGAGGAGGATTGCCATTGGGAGCTTTTATTTCATCGAAAGAAAACATGAAAAAGCTTTCCCATGACCCCATGCTTGGTCATATAACAACTTTTGGAGGTAATCCTGTGAGCTGCGCAGCCGGGCAGGCAGCATTAGAAGTATTAATTGCATCAGATTGGATGAGTTCAGTCAATGAACTAGGTGCAATGGTGACTAATGCTCTAATTGACCATCCTAAAATAAAGAGGCTCCAAGGCATTGGTTTACTGATTTCAGTATTTTTAGATAGTCCGGAAATAGTTATAAAAATTCAAAAAAAATTAATAGAACGGAAAATAATTTCAAACTTTTTTCTTTTTGAGGATAAAGCGCTAAGAATAACGCCCCCATTATGTATTAAAAAGAAAGAACTAAAACATTTTACCTCAAATTTGATTGAGGTTCTAAACGAGTTATAAATTAGAGATAAGATGAATAAGTCAACAAAAAAGCCAAGCTTAATAAGAGGCGTTATAATTCTAGCATTCTCATTTCCATTTTTATTTGCAGGACCTGCATTCTATTTTTGGATAGGAGCGCCAGCACTGAGACAAGGTGATTGGGGATGGACGGCCTTTATCGTGATTTGCATGTTCGTTGGCGCCGGACTAATAATTCGCGGAATTGTGGCTATACTAGATAGCTTTTTTCACGACTAGAGAATCATATTCGCTAGAGCGATAAAATCACAATCAATTACTCCTCAAGCCTGGCCTGTTGGCCCCCCAAAATGAATTGGGATTTGTGGGTGATCAGTTTCTGATATTTTTCCGTGTGTTGATTCAAATCTGGCGACGTTCTCTTCAATAGCACTGATAAGTCTCTTAGCATGCTGAGGGGTTAAAATCACACGAGCTTTTACTCTTGCCTTTGGAAGGCCAGGCATCATTTGAATAAAGTCCAATACAAATTCTGAAGGAGAATGGTTAATCACAGCTAAATTACTGTAGATACCATCAGCCATATCTGGATTCAGTTCAATTTGAACTTGATTTTCCTTATCCTCACTCATAACCCCAATGTATTAATCGTTTAAATCAACATCAACTGTCTTCTTTGACATCATTTCTTCATACTCATCTTTACTTCCCACTACAGAGGTATAGTACTTTTTAAGACCTGTTCCTGCAGGAATACGATGACCAACAATTACATTCTCCTTTAAGCCCTCAAGAGTGTCTTTCTTAGCAGCAATTGCCGCTTCATTCAATACTTTAGTTGTCTCTTGGAAAGACGCTGCGGAAACCCAAGATTTTGTCTGAAGAGAAGCCCTAGTAATACCTTGTAAAATCAGCTTTGCAGTTGCTGGATCAGCATCTCTTGATTCAACCAGAGCTTTATCTGATCGCTTCAATAAAGAATTCTCATCCCGAAGTCTTCTGGATGATATCTTCATTCCAGCTTTTAATGAATCACTTTCTCCAGCATCAACAACAATTTTTCTATCGAAAATAGAATCATTTTCAGTAATAAAATCGATTGTATGCTCCAAATGACCCTCAAGAAAAGATGTATCCCCACCATCAACAATCTCCACTTTTCGCATCATTTGCCGCACAATCACTTCGAAATGCTTATCATTTATTTTCACACCCTGCAAACGATAAACTTCTTGAATTTCATTTACTAAGTATTCTTGAACCGCAGTAGGGCCTTGGATAGCAAGGATGTCCGCCGGCGTAATAGCACCATCACTTAACGCCGATCCGGCGCGAACAAAATCATTTTCTTGAACCAAGATTTGCTTTGACAAATTAATTAAATATTTTCTTTGCTCACCTGTCTTACTCTCAATAATAATTTCACGATTTCCACGCTTAATCTTACCATAAGAAACAGTCCCATCAATAGCAGCAACTACAGAAGGGTTCGAGGGGTTTCTTGCTTCGAATAATTCTGTAACACGAGGAAGACCACCAGTAATATCACCAGCCTTTGCACCGCGACGAGGAATCTTTACTAATATTTTTCCTGCCTTTATTTCTTCTGATTCATCAACCATAAGATGAGCACCAACAGGTAGAGTATAATGCTTTATTTCATTCCCCTTTTTATCCATGACTTTTAACATAGACACTAATTTCTTATTTCGATTATCAGAAATAACCTTGTCCTGGAAACCGGTTTGTTCGTCAATTTCAACTTTATAAGTTACACCTTGAACGATATCCTGATATGCAATAGTTCCTCCATGTTCTGAAATAATAACCGCATTATAAGGATCCCAAGAACATATGACATCGTCTTTACTGACTTTATCTCCATTCTTAGATAGTAAGTTTGATCCGTAAGGAATATTACCAGTCATAACGGCAATTCCTGTATTTGAATCAACTATCCGCATTTCTCCAGTCCTACCAATAACGATATTCGATTTTTTACCATCATTATTTTCACCTACAACTGTACGAACCTCTTCAAGTTCAATAATACCGTCAAACTTTGCAGTTAAACTGCTTATTTCAGAAACATTACCGGCAGTTCCACCAACGTGGAAAGTTCGCAATGTTAACTGAGTACCAGGTTCCCCAATGGATTGCGCCGCTAAAACACCAACAGCTTCTCCTGTTTGAACAAACTTTGCAGTGGACAAGTTTCGACCATAGCATTTTGCGCAAATTCCACGTTTGCTTTCGCACGTGAGAGGAGAGCGAACTTCAACAGATTCAATCGGTGATTTATCTATCTTGGCAGCAGTGATATCTGAAATCATTTCACCTGACTCAACATAAGTTTCACCTGTCAAAGGATCAATTACTTCAAGAAGAGATACACGCCCAGCTATTCTTTCGGATAATGACTCTACAATTTCTTCATTTTTTCTTAATGCTTGAATCTCAAGACCCCGAAGAGTTCCACAGTCATCTTTATTAACTATGACATCCTGAGCCACATCGTGAAGACGACGAGTTAAGTATCCGGCATCTGCCGTTTTTAAGGCAGTATCAGCAAGTCCTTTACGAGCACCGTGAGTTGAAATAAAATACTCAAGAATAGAAAGACCCTCTTTAAAGTTAGATATGATGGGGTTTTCAATAATTTCACCACCACTTGAACCAGATTTTTGAGGTTTAGCCATCAAACCTCGCATTCCGGATAACTGACGAATCTGTTCTTTTGAACCACGAGCGCCAGAATCCAACATCATGTATATTGGGTTAAAACCTTGACGGTCATTTATTAATTGAGACATTGCCGACTGAGTTAACCTAGCATTTGCATTTGTCCAAACATCAATAACTTGGTTATATCTCTCATTATTAGTAATGAGTCCCATATTGTAGTTAGTTAGTATCCCTTCTACTTCAGCATCAGCTCCACTAACCAATGATTCTTTTATCTCTGGAACCATGATATCACCTAATGAAAATGATAAGCCACCAAAAAACGCATTAGAGTAACCTAAGTCCTTCATTTCATCTAAAAACTTGGCCGTTCTGGGAACATCTGTTCGTGTTAGAATTCCAGCGATAATATCTCTTAAAGCTTTCTTTGTTAAAACCTCATTTATAAATCCAACTCCTTCCGGAACAACTTGGTTAAACAACACCCGACCGACGCTGGTCTCAATTATTTTGTGAACAAGACCACCATCCTCTGAATCAACTAAAGCTCTTACTTTGATGTATGCATTTAAATCGACACGCTTCTCATTGTAGGCAATATTGACCTCTTCAGCAGAATAAAAAGTCATCCCCTCACCCTTAACAGCGTCTCCAGGCATATTTCGTTTTGCTTTGGTCATATAATACAAACCCAGAACCATATCCTGAGATGGAACTGTTATCGGAGAACCATTCGCAGGGTTTAATATATTGTGAGAGGCAAGCATCAGAATCTGAGCTTCCAAAATCGCTGCAGGCCCCAAGGGTAAGTGGACTGCCATTTGGTCACCATCAAAATCGGCGTTGAATGCCGTACAAGTAAGTGGGTGCAATTGTATTGCTTTGCCCTCGATCATTTTAGGCTGAAATGCCTGAATACCCAATCTATGGAGTGTCGGAGCACGATTCAGTAATACTGGATGACCCTTCATTACATTCTCTAGAATATCCCAAACAACTGCTTCCCGATTATCAATAATTTTTTTCGCTGACTTAACGGTCTTAACAATACCTCTTTCTATCAGTTTTCGGACAATGAATGGTTTATATAATTCCGCAGCCATTCCTTTAGGAAGACCACATTCATGAAGTTTTAAATCCGGCCCAATTACGATAACAGAACGTGCCGAATAGTCAACACGTTTTCCAAGTAGATTTTGTCTAAATCGACCCTGCTTACCTTTAAGACTATCACTAAGTGATTTCAGCGGACGATTACTCTCTGTCTTGACAGCACTAGCTTTTCTAGTATTATCAAATAAACTATCCACTGACTCTTGAAGCATACGCTTCTCATTTCGCAGAATCACCTCTGGTGCCTTAATTTCAAGCAAACGTTTCAATCGATTATTTCGAATTATCACCCTACGATACAAATCATTGAGGTCAGATGTCGCAAATCGGCCACCGTCCAAAGGAACAAGAGGACGTAATTCTGGGGGTATAATTGGAACAACTTTTATAAGCATCCATTCCGGCTTATTTTCCATTCGAGAATTAGCATCACGCATAGATTCAACAACCTGAAGACGCTTCAGAGCTTCTTGTTTCCGCTGCTGTGAAGTTTCTTTCGCAGCTTTATCCCTAAGATCGTACGACATTTGATCTAAGTCAAGCCTTTGAAGAAGCATTAATAACGCCTCAGCTCCCATTTTAGCAATAAACTTAGTTGGGTCAGCATCGTCTAAATAGGCATTCTCTGCAGGAAGACGATCTAAAGCATCTAAATACTCCTCTTCAGTTAAGAATTGCATGTGAGCAAATTCATTACCCTCATCATCCACAGCTGAACCATTTTGAATAACAATATATCTTTCATAATATATAATCATATCCAATTTTTTGGTCGGAATTCCAAGTAAATAACCAATCTTGTTTGGCAATGAACGGAAGTACCAAATATGCGCAACGGGGACAACAAGGTTTATATGCCCTATACGTTCCCGACGCACTTTCTTTTCAGTAACTTCAACACCACATCTATCACAGACAATACCCTTGTATCTTATCCGCTTGTATTTTCCACAAGCACATTCAAAATCTTTTACGGGGCCAAAAATACGTTCGCAAAACAAGCCATCACGTTCAGGCTTATGTGTTCTGTAGTTAATAGTTTCTGGCTTTAAAACTTCGCCACTAGAACGCTCCAAAAGGAACTCTGGTGATGCTAATCCAATCGTTATAGATTGAAAGCTGCCGGTTGTATTTGTTTCTGATTTTCTCATAGTTCTACTAACAGTGTATGATTTTCAATAATTTCAATTAGTCTAGGTTGACTTTAAGTCCAAGTCCTTGTAATTCGTGAAGTAAAACGTTGAACGATTCAGGAATCCCTGGTTCTGGCATACGATCACCTTTAACTATAGCCTCATATGTTTTGGCACGTCCGATAACATCATCAGACTTAACTGTTAGGATTTCGCGCAAAATATTTGATGCCCCAAACGCTTCTAAAGCCCAAACTTCCATCTCACCAAATCTTTGGCCACCAAACTGAGCTTTACCACCCAAAGGCTGCTGCGTAATTAAGGAATATGGTCCTATCGAACGGGCATGCATTTTATCGTCAACCATATGCCCAAGTTTCAACATATAAATAACACCCACAGTTGCCTTTTGATCGAAAGCAACTCCAGTCCCGCCGTCGTATAACTGGGTATGACCAAAGGTTGGAATTCCTGCCTGTTCCGTATAACCTGTAATTTCATCTAAGGTTGCTCCATCAAAAATTGGAGTTGCAAATTTCTCACCTGTTTTGAGCCCGGCCCATCCTAGTACCGTTTCATAAATCTGACCGATATTCATACGCGAAGGCACACCTAGTGGATTTAAAACAATGTCAACTGGAGTTCCATCTGCAAGGAAAGGCATATCTTCTTCCCGAACAATTTTCGCAACGATACCCTTGTTGCCGTGACGACCAGCCATTTTATCTCCAACTTTCAGCTTACGTTTTTTAGCAATAATAACTTTTGCCATTTTTACAATACCAGCTGGTAATTCATCTCCAACAGAAATAGTGAATTTCTGGCGGCGATAGATACCACCCATATCACTTTCCTTAATCTTATAATTGTGAAGGAGGTTGTCTATTGAGTTATTTCTAGAATGATCCGTCGTCCATGTTCCACCTGTTAAATGCGTATAGTCATTTATTGCATTTAAAATCTTTAAAGTAAACTTTGTGCCTTTTGGAACAATTTCTTCATTTAAATCATTAGTTACACCTTGACAAGTCTTTCCTGAAACTAGTTTTGCAAGTTTCTCAATTAGGACAACCCTTAGATCGTCAAGCTGAGAATTAAATTTAGCCTCTAAAGATTGAAGTTCTTCTTTATCTCGAATTCGCTGACGCTTGTCTTTAACACTTCGACTGAATAGCTTCTTATCAATTACAACACCATGTAATGATGGTGATGCCTTAAGAGAGGCATCTCTTACATCACCTGCCTTGTCTCCAAAGATTGCACGCAAAAGTTTTTCTTCAGGAGAAGGGTCACTCTCTCCTTTTGGAGTTATTTTTCCTATTAGAATATCACCAGGGTTAACCTCAGCTCCTACTCTAATAATACCATTTTCATCAAGATCTTTCGTCGCTTCCTCGCTAACATTTGGTATGTCTGAAGTCAACTCTTCCATTCCCAACTTTGTATCTCTAACATCCAAAGTATATTCATCCATATGGATAGAAGTAAATATATCTTCCCTTACTACTCTTTCATTAATTACAATTGCGTCCTCAAAATTGTAGCCTTTCCATGGCATAAAAGAAACCAGAAGATTTCGTCCTAAAGCCAATTCTCCTCCTTGAGTAGCATAACCTTCGCATAAAACTTGGCCATGATTAACCCTTTCACCACTTTTGACAATTGGTTTCAGATTAATGGTTGTGCTCTGATTGGTTTTCAAAAATTTAGTCAATGGATACGACTTTGTTGCCGAGTCAAAACTTACTAGCTCTTCATCATCTGTTCGGTCGTATTCAATCTTAATCTCTTTGGCGTCAACATACCTAACTACTCCAGGACCCTCTGCATTGATTAAAACACGAGAATCATGAGCAACTTGAAGCTCTAGACCAGTTCCTACAATTGGAGCCTCTGGCCTAAGAAGAGGTACCGCTTGCCGCATCATATTTGATCCCATTAAAGCACGGTTAGCATCATCATGCTCCAAAAATGGAATCAACGATGCAGAAATAGATGCGATCTGATTCGGAGCAACATCCATTAAGTCAACTTTTTTAGGGTCGACAACTGGAAAATCGCCTTCATCTCTAGCTTTTACTTTATCATTAACAAAAGTTCCATCTGCATTGAGAGGAGCATTTGCTTGAGCAATTACTTTACTTTCTTCTGCATCTGCAGCATAATAGACTGGTTCGGTATCCAATTGAACTCTTCCTTCGTCGTCAACTGATCGGTATGGAGTCTCTATAAATCCCATACTATTCACTTTTGCATAAACACAAAGAGAGGAAATCAAACCAATATTTGGACCTTCTGGTGTTTCAATAGGACATAAACGACCATAGTGAGTATAGTGTACGTCTCGAACCTCAAATCCAGCACGTTCTCTACTCAAACCGCCAGGTCCTAGAGCTGAAAGACGACGTTTATGAGTAATCTCTGCCAATGGATTAGTTTGATCCATAAATTGACTCAACTGATTAGTTCCAAAAAAGGAATTAATCACCGAACTCAATGTTTTCGCATTAATTAGATCGACGGGAGTAAATACCTCATTGTCTCTTACGTTCATTCTTTCCCGAATCGTTCGTGCCATTCTGGCAAGACCCACTCCAAACTGGTTGGCCATTTGCTCACCAACCGTTCGTACTCTTCTATTTGAAAGGTGGTCAATATCATCAATTTCAGCTTTAGAATTAATCAATTCAATCAAGTATTTAATGATTGAGATTATATCTTGCTTACTCAGTACCTGTTGCTCTTTTTCAATATCTAGATTTAATTTATTATTTAATCTATAACGCCCAACCTCTCCTAAACTATAACGCTGTTCAGAGAAGAATAATTTATCAATGATTCCACGTGCAGTTTCTTCATCAGGTGGCTCGGCATTTCGTAACTGCCTATATATATGCTCAACTGCTTCAATTTCCGAATTCGTTGGATCCTTTTGAAGTGTATTATAAATTATCGAGAACTCTCCTTCAATAATATCTTTTTTATGTAATAAAATAGTTGTTACGTCTGCCTCGAGAATCATTGCAACGTGATCTTTTTCGAGTATTGTATCCCGATCCAGAATAACTTCATTTCTCTCAATTGATACCACCTCGCCTGTATCCTCGTCAACAAAATCTTCAATCCATGTTTTTAGAACACGAGCAGCTAATTTTCTACCGACCGTCCTTTTTAAACCTGCCTTTGAAACTTTAATCTCTTCAGCAAGATCAAATATTTCTAGAATATCCTTATCCCGTTCATATCCAATTGCTCGGAATAGAGTTGTTACTGGTAACTTCTTTTTTCGATCAATGTAGGCATACATGACATTATTTATGTCAGTAGCAAATTCAATCCAACTACCCTTAAAAGGTATAACGCGAGCCGAATATAGCTTTGTACCATTAGCATGAAAACTTTGCCCAAAGAAAACACCAGGTGACCGGTGAAGTTGTGAAACAATAACACGTTCCGCACCATTAACAATAAAAGTTCCACGAGGACTCATATATGGAATTGTACCTAAATAAACATCTTGAACGATTGTTTCAAAATCCTCATGCTCAGGATCAGTACAATATAACTTTAAACGTGCTTTGAGAGGTACACTAAAAGTCAGTCCACGCTCAATACATTCCATTTCACGATACCTTGGAGGATCGACGAAATAATCAATGAATTCCAAAACAAACTGATTTCGAGAATCAGATATCGGGAAATTCTCGTTAAACGTTTTAAAAAGGCCCTCATCAGAACGGTCTTCGGGTTTAGTATCGATTTGAAAGAAGTCCCTAAATGACTTGATCTGAATATCAAGAAAATCAGGAGTTTCCGCCTGAGCGAAAGTAGAGGTGAAGTTAATTCGCGGTTGAACGTGCGCCATAAAACTCGACTATTGATGAATATTAATGAAATACGAAAAGGTTTAGGTCTTAAAACTTGCGTTTTAAGAGCCTAAACCCGAATGCTAATGTTTTAATTACTTAAGCTCGACTTCAGCTCCAGCCTCCTCAAGTTGCTTCTTGAGTGCATCTGCTTCATCCTTACTTACGCCTTCCTTAATTGGTGCTGGAGCCGCATCTACAGCGTCTTTAGCGTCCTTAAGACCAAGGCCTGTTAATTCTTTAACAACCTTAACTACAGCCAGCTTAGAAGGGCCTGAACTCTTCAAGATGACATCAAAAGATGTTTGTTCTTCAGCAGCGGCTTCTCCGCCTGCAGCAGGTCCTGCAGCAACTGCAACAGCAGCAGCAGCTGGTTCAATGCTATACTCCTCCTTGAGGTAATCAGCAAGTTCTTTAACTTCTTTAACGGTCAAATTGACTAAAGAGTCTCCGAGGTTTTTTATGTCAGCCATTTTGGTTGATTTTGAGATTAATTTATATGAACTATTAAAATATTGAAGCTGAATTAAGAGTTGCGCTCTTCAAGCGCCTTGATCAATCCAGATATGGTTTGACCACCGCCGGCTTGGATTCCAGAAATAACATTATTAATTGGGCTCTGCAAGAGCAGGATAACGTCCCCAATAAGTTCATTCTTCGATTTCAAGCTAGTTAACATTTCGAGCTGGTGGTCGCCAATATATATTGACTCCTCCACATACGCCCCTTTCAAAAGAGGCTTCTCACTTTTCTTCCTAAATTCCTTTATCAATTTTGCGGGAAGATTTCCAGCCTCAGCAATCATGATACTAGAATTACCTTTTAAAACGGATGTAAGATCGCCAAAGTCCTTGGAAGATCGTTCCATTGCCTTACTTAAGAGTGCATTTTTTACAACAGTCATTTTTACATCTGCTTTATGGCAGGCGCGTCTCAAATCACTTGAATTTTGAGAATCTAATCCTTCGATGTCAGTAATATATAACGTCGGAGTTGATTCTAAAATTGATATTAGACTATCTATCAGTGTGTGTTTTTCTTCACGTGTCATAAGAAATATCAGTTTATGCGTTTTTAACTTCAACTGCAATGCCAGGCCCCATAGTTGGGCTCAGAGTAACACTACGTATGTATGTTCCTTTTGCAGAAGTTGGTTTCATTTTAACTATTGAAGTAATAACCTCATTGGCATTTTCATGAATTTGGTCCGCAGTAAATGAAACTTTACCCACTCCAGCATGAATAATTCCGTAACGATCAACTTTGAAATCAATCTTACCAGCCTTCACTTCACGGACAGCTTTACCGATATCCATGGTTACAGTGCCAGATTTAGGATTAGGCATTAGACCTCGAGGACCCAATATTCTTCCTAAAGGCCCAAGTTTACCCATAGCTGCCGGAACTGTTATTATTACATCAACATCTGTCCAGCCCGATTTAATTTTAGCCAAATATTCATCCATTCCAACAAAATCAGCGCCAGCCTCTTTTGCCTCTGCCTCTTTGTCTGGAGTAACTAAGGCCAAAACACGAATTGTTTTTCCACTTCCATTTGGCAGACTCACAACACCACGAACCATTTGATTTGCTTTTCTAGGATCTACTCCCAGTCTTATAGCTAAATCAACAGAGCCGTCAAATTTACTTGTACTAACTTCCTTAATTAGCGTTGAAGCATCCGTTAAGGAGTACAATTTACCAGGAACCAATTTCGCATCTGCAGCTTTGCGATTTTTACTCAGTTTTGCCATAATAGAATTAATTAAAACTTGGTTTCGAGCCGTTTACTGTAAGACCCATACTTCGAGCAGTGCCGGCAACCATTTCCATTGCCGAAACAATATTGAAACAATTAAGATCACTCATTTTGTCCTCAGCAATAGTCTGGACTTGAGCCCATGAGACTTTACCTACTTTTTCTAAGTTTGGCACACCAGATCCACTTTTCAGTTTTGCTGCCTCCAACAATTGAACAGCGACGGGAGGTTGCTTAACGATAAAATCAAAAGATTTATCAGCATAAACTGTTATGACTACAGGAAGTAATTTTCCTGCTTTCTCCTGAGTCCTAGCATTAAATTGTTTGCAAAACTCCATAATGTTTACACCCTTAGAACCCAAAGCAGGACCTACAGGAGGTGATGGGTTAGCTGCGCCACCTCGAACTTGAAGTTTCAACAATGCACTAATTTCTTTTGCCATTTTTTCTAATTTTCTTTTTCTACTTGCATGAAACTCAACTCTAGAGGTGTCCGACGGCCAAATATTTTAACCATAACTTCTAGTTTTCGTTTGTCTTCCATAATTTTCTCGATTGAACCAATAAAATCTCTAAAGGGCCCATCGATAACTTTTACTGATTCACCAATTACAAAAGGAATAGTGACATGCTCAGCCGATTCTGCTAATTCATCAACCTTTCCTAACATTCGGTTAACCTCACTTGAACGCAAAGGGGTAGGTTTTCCCCCTTTAGTCTCACTAAGAAAACCTATAACATTTGTTACATTTTTTAGAGTGTGGGTGAATTCACCTGTCAAATTAGCTTGGATCATTATATAACCCGGAAAGAAGTTTCTTTCTTTCAGAACTTTTTTTCCATTTCGGATCTGATAAACTTTTTCAGTAGGTATCAAAACTTGACCTAACAAATCAGTCATTCCAGTTCGGGACATCTCCGTTTCAATATAGTGTTTGGTTTTAGCCTCCTTGCCACTAATTGCTCGAAGAGCATACCATTTCATTTCTTTAGTCTCAGTCATTATACTTAAGCAAAAAGTGTATATATGAAATCTAAGACTTGGGTAATTAATTTATCCATGACAAAAATAGCCAAAGCAAAAACTAAAGAACCAACAATTACAACAATCGTACTTCGCTGCAAACTCGCCCAGGAAGGCCAAGTAGCGCGCTGCACAAACTCAACATATGATTCTTTGATGTATTTGCTTATAGTTTCCATTAGCTTTTTTTGTTAAACATTTTTAGCACGGGTGGAGAGATTCGAACTCCCATCAATGGTTTTGGAGACCACTATTCTACCCTTGAACTACACCCGTATGGTGGATATGAAATTCCAGAAAACTAGAATCGCATATCCATTTCCGGTGTTTGAATATTACCCTATAATATTTCAGTTACCTGACCAGCACCAACAGTACGACCTCCTTCGCGAATTGCGAAACGAAGCCCCTTGCTGACAGCCACTGGAGCAATTAAATTAACCTCAATTGATAAATTGTCACCAGGCATAACCATCTCAACACCATCACCAAGCATAATTTCACCTGTAACGTCAGTAGTTCTTAAGTAAAATTGAGGACGATACTTGTTGTGGAAAGGAGTGTGACGACCACCCTCTTCTTTCTTCAAAATGTATACCTCAGCTTTGAACTTACTGGCTGGTTTTTGAGAACCAGGCTTACAAATGACCATACCGCGACGAATATCGGATTTCTCTATACCTCGCAATAGAAGACCAACATTATCACCTGCCTCACCACGATCTAATATTTTGCGAAACATCTCTACACCGGTAATAGTAGATGAAAGTTTCTCATCACCGTAACCAATAATGTCAACAACATCACCAGTAAGACCAACTCCAGTTTCAATTCGACCTGTTGCTACGGTACCACGACCGGTAATCGTAAATACATCTTCAACTGGCATTAGAAAGTCTTTATCTATTTCACGTTTTGGTTGCTCAATGTAAGAATCACATGCTTCCATTAACTCCATGATTTTACCAACCCATGATTCTTCTCCATTCAACCCACCTAGGGCTGAGCCTTGAATAATTGGAGTGTTATCACCATCATACTTATAGAAAGACAAAAGATCCCGAATTTCCATCTCGACTAATTCAAGAAGTTCTTCGTCGTCGACCATGTCAACCTTATTCATGAAAACAACAACTCTTGGCACTCCTACTTGACGTGCCAAAAGAATGTGCTCTCTTGTCTGGGGCATTGGCCCATCAGTAGAAGCAACAACCAATATTGCTCCATCCATTTGAGCTGCTCCTGTCACCATGTTTTTTACATAGTCAGCGTGACCTGGGCAGTCAACGTGAGCATAATGGCGATTCTTCGTTTCATACTCAACGTGAGCCGTGTTTATGGTTATTCCACGTTCTTTCTCCTCTGGCGCTGAATCGATTGACTCGAAACTACGCTGAGCAGATAGTCCTGCATTTGCTAAAACTGTAGTTATAGCAGCAGTTAAAGTTGTTTTACCATGATCAACGTGACCGATGGTACCAATATTAAGGTGCGGTTTGTTACGCACGAAATTCTCCTTAGCCATGATATTATTTGTATTAGTTGAAATTGAACCCAAAGAAAAAAGAAAAAACTGTTTTCGAGCCAATGACGGGAATTGAACCCGTGACCTCTTCCTTACCAAGGAAACGCTCTACCCCTGAGCTACATCGGCTGATGTGTCTTGAGCGGAAGACGAGATTCGAACTCGCGACCCTCAGCTTGGAAGGCTGATGCTCTACCAACTGAGCTACTTCCGCTTTAATATAAACGCTGTGGGAGTGGATGGACTCGAACCATCGATACCGTAAGGTGACAGATTTACAGTCTGCTGCAATAGCCACTATGCGACACTCCCAAATATTTATTTTTTTTGCCAAAAAAAGCATTAACGCACTTCAAAAAAATGAATGAGCCTCCAGACGGACTTGAACCGCCGACCTACTGATTACAAATCAGTGGCTCTACCAACTGAGCTATGGAGGCATTTTTAAAGAGCGAATATCTCTTTGAAGAGCGTTAAATAAAGAACGTTGCTGCACAACAGCTTCTCCGTATTTTCAAACGGACTGCAAATGTAGAAAATAAAAGGGTCTCCGCAAGCGTCTTTTAATGCTTTTTCAAAGTCTTTGCTTTTCGATTACTTCGAGACAAGAGTCGACCTATCGTTAATTGAGCCGAAGACAAGGATTTTTCAAAGGTTTTCGCGCGTTTCTTAACCACAAGATCCCTTCCCGGTAAGTGCACACAAATCTCCGATACCTTGTTGTTTTTTTCGCAATCATTCTCTAATCTTAGATGAATACTTGCAGATTCTATGCGAGAATTAAACTTTTTTAGTGCATTAATTCGATTCTCGACAAAAAAAATGAGACTCGAACTTGCTCTGAAATGGATAGCATTAATAGATATATTCATATTCTTTCATTATGCTTTTATTACTTCTAAGTGTTAGCTTCTTGGATGTGATTTTAAATACACACTTTTAAGGTGCTCCATCGACGCATGGGTATAGATTTGTGTGGCTGATAAATTCGTGTGACCTAATAATTCACGAATTGCAGACAAATCAGCTCCCATATCTAATAAGTGTGTCGCAAAAGTGTGACGCAGAACATGTGGGCTTTTTGAATCAATATTACTAACTTCCTTAATATACGAATGAACTATTGAATAAAGACGTCTTGGCTCCAAAGAGTTGCCATTTTCATCAAAAAATAAAGTTTCCTTTAATTCAAGTTCCGGCCAATCGAGACAATGTGTTTTATATAATTCCACCCATTCAGAAATACATGGTAATTCTCTTTCTTTGTTGCCCTTACCCAACACTCTTATCTTACCGCCATTTATATCAATAGAGCTCTTTTGGAGGTTTAAAAGTTCTGATCGACGCAATCCAAATGCATACAACGTGAATAAGATAAATCGATCACGCCTTCCAAGGCGGTCGTTAGAAAATAAATTCTGATTTAATAGCAAATTCATTTCCTCCTGAGTTAGAGCGCGAACAAGTCTTTTTTTCTCTTTTAAAGATGGTATGCCTCTTGCAGGATTTTTATCCACATCTTCTACTTCAACTAAAAATTTATAAAAGCCCTTCAGAGCACTTAACTTTCTATTTACAGAACGATGCTCTAAACCCAGATCAACCATGGAAGCAACCCATGATCTGACATGCGACCTATTTGCTTTTGCTGGATTATTTATACCTATTTGAAATTCTATAAATAACAGATACTGATTAATATCCTTAACATAAGCGATGACCGTTGCTTTTGACAGGCGACGTTCAAAAAGAAGGTATTCTCTATACTTTAAAATCATACATAATAAAAATGCCCCAAAAAGATAAAGCTTCTTGGGGCATTTTAATATATTTTATTCTTAACTATTCAGCCTCTTTCATCTTCAGACCCTGAACATAATTTGCCTTTATGAATTCAGCTCTTCGACTAACTGAAGGCTTGGTAAATGCTTGACGTTTACGAAGTTGACGCATAGTTTGCGTCCGATCAAATTTACGCTTGAATCTTTTCAATGCGCGATCAATTCCTTCTCCTTCCTTAATCTGTATTACTAACATAAGTTCCTACCTCCTTTCAATTAGATGGCAAATGTAAAACATTATTAATTAATTGAATCCATAAAATTTAATTTTTATCACCCAAAGAAGGTGTTTACTTTGATTTAATTGCTTCCAAGTATTTTTTGAGCTCCTCTTTAACAACTGGGAACAAGAAGTATAAACCAACCATATTTGGGAAAACCATGGCAAAAATCATAGCATCAGAAAAAGCCCAAATTGAATTCATACTTGCCGCTGCTCCAATAATAACAAAAATTAAAAACAAAACTTTATAAGTCATGTCAGCTAACTTTCCTCTTCCAAATAGATATTTCCATGATTGCAGCCCATAATAAGACCATGAGATCATAGTTGAAACAGCAAATAACACGACTGCAATAGTTAAAAATTCTGATGAGTAGGGAATATATTGGGCAAAAGCCTTAGATGTTATTCCGGCTCCTTCATAAGTCACTCCATCAATTAAAACTCCTCCAAGACCATCTCCTCCGTATAAAAATGCACCATTTGAATTAAAGATGATTATTACTAAAGCCGTCATTGTACAGATAACAACGGTATCAATGAATGGTTCTAATAAGGCTACTAATCCTTCAGATGCTGAATACTTTGTTTTTACAGCTGAGTGAGCAATTGATGCAGAACCTGCGCCAGCCTCATTAGAAAATGCAGCCCTTTTAAAGCCCACCATCAAAACACCAATAATACCTCCAACACCAATAGCTGTCGGATTAAATGCTTCTGTTATAATCAATGCAATGGCATCATCGATATAACTAAAATTAATAGTTAAAATATAAAGGCATGCGATAATGTAAAGCACAGCCATAAGAGGAACAATCTTCTCGGTAACTGAAGCTATTCTTTTAATACCTCCGATAATAATTACTCCAACAAAAGCTGCTAATATTAATCCTATAACAGCACCAGCAAAAGTAGTTTCCAAACCAAATAAATCTTTTAAAACAATAGTTGCTTGATTAGATTGGGCAGCATTACCTCCACCAAAGGAGCCTCCGATACAAAATATCGCAAATAACACTGCTGATGCTTTTCCAAGCTTTTCCCAACCTCTACTTTTTAACCCTTTACTTAGATAATACATGGGACCTCCATAAACGGTTCCATCTTCCCCTACATCTCTATATTGAACTCCCAAAGTACATTCAACAAATTTTGTGGACATCCCTAGCAAACCACAGACTATCATCCAAAAAGTTGCTCCAGGCCCACCGAGGGCTATAGCTAGAGCAACCCCAGCGATATTACCATTACCTACGGTACCTGATACAGCTGTGGCTAAAGCTTGAAAGTGAGAGACCTCTCCATGTTTGTTTCCTGTTTCATCGCGATCTACGTCATCATACTTACCACTCACTACATTTATAGCAGTCCAAAAATATCTGACATTTGGAAAACCAAAATATATTGTGAAAAATGCTGCACTTCCCACCAACAATAAAATAACAAAAGGGTAACCTGCTACTTGAAAAAATATAATGTCAGAAAAAAAGTTTGATACCGGAGCAAAAGCATCATCAATTCGTTTATCTAAACCTTTGACTTGAGAATAGGAAAGAAAAGAAGAGAGAAAAAAGAAAAGTGAAAATAATTTTTTCATGTGTTCTATTTCTTTATTAGAGGTTAGTATTCAAATATAGGGAATCGAATCTAAGACCTCCTCAAAACTATGAGGTTTAAAGCCTAAATTTCTTTTTGCTTTAGAAATATCTAAGTCTGAAATCAAAGGGCGCATTGCTAACTGCCCAAGTGTTGCACTATTTACTCGATCGATCAATGACAAATCGAAACCGCCATGAATCGCTACTTGACGGACCAATTCAATAATAGAAAATTTCTCTGAGCCTGATATATTATAAATACCTAAAGCTTTTTTTTTCGCAATTAACAAACACCCTTCAGCCAGATCCATGGACCACGTAGGAGTTCGTACTTGATCATCAACAACGTTAATCTCATCTCCTTTTCCTAATTTTTTTCGGGCCCATAAAATAATATTAGTACTCATTAAATAAGGAAAATAACCGATTACTAGTGATGTCCGCGCTATAGTCCATTTGCAATTTGAAGCTTGTATTAACTTTTCAGCAGCAGATTTAGATTTACCATAAACGCTTAAAGGATTCTCTTGAGCAGCTTCAGAATATCCCCCAATTTTTCCATCAAAAATAAAATCTGTTGAAATGAAGATTAAATGGGCTGAATATTTTTCACATGCAGTAATGATATTTTGAGTTCCATCTATATTGACTCTATTACAATAAATCGGGTTTGCTTCGCACCAATCCACATTGGTCATTGCAGCTGCGTGAATAATAACATCAGGTTCAAAATTAGAAAATATTATGTCTATGTCCTCGGAATTTAAAATATCCATAGATTTAAATAGAATTCCATTTAATTCATAAATAGACTCCCCCCTGCTAGTTGAACAAATATCAAATCGATCATTATTAACATTAATAATAGATTGACCCAGCAAACCATTGGCTCCAGTTATTAATATTTTAGTCTTACCCTTATTTGTCATTTATCTAGGCCAATAATATTTTATTTCTTCATGCAAACGCAGAGCCTCTTTACTTGCAGCTTGATCATATTTTTCATTGATGCCTGCATAGCATATACTTCGTGACGCATTTATCAAAACACCAACGCCTTGTCCCGAACGAAAAGAACCAGACTTTAATACATTTTTAATATCGCCTCCTTGATGACCGAGTCCTGGAACTAGAAAAAAATGATCTGGAAGTTGCTCCCTTATTTTTTTCATACTCTCTGATCGAGTAGCTCCCACGACAATCATCCATTGCTCTGGAGATGTCCATTCCCGATATGAATCCATCACATGCTCATACAAGTAACGATCATCTTGCATTCTTTTCATTTGAAAATCATGTGCTCCTGAATTACTAGTCAAGCCTAGTGCTATAGCCCATTTCCCTTGAATAGCAAATGGTTCTAGGCTGTCTTTTCCCATATAGGGGGCAACCGTTATGGAATCAAATCTCATTTTGTTTAAGATTCCTTCAGCATACATTTTGGATGTATTTCCAATATCCCCACGCTTTGCATCTGCAATGCTAAAGTGATTAGGGAATTTTTTCAAGTAATCAGCGACTTCAGCTAAAGCCTCCCAACCTTGCTGCCCAAGAGATTCAAAAAATGCTAAATTCGGCTTGAAAGCAACAGCATGTTCAGCTGTAGCGTCTATAATTCCCTTACAGAATTCTACAACTCCTTTTGAATCACTACTGAATGATTCTGGCATTTTACTCAAGTCAGGATCTAAGCCAACACAAAGAACTGACTTCTTAAATTCAATATTTTTTATTAACTCTTGTCTTGTCATTCTCCAGTTCCTTCTTTCATACGTTGAGCGTTTTCCGCTAATCTTAATTCATTCAATATCTTTTTTATTTGACCATTAAGGACATCTGTTAAGTTGTATAGATTAAGCCCAATGCGGTGATCTGTCAGTCTACCTTGAGGGAAATTATAAGTTCTTATTTTCGCAGACCTATCGCCAGTACTGACTATGGTCTTTCTCTTTTCGGCAACCTCATTATCTCTCTCTGTTCTGGCTTTATCCCATATCCGAGCACGAAGAACTGTAAGAGCGCGATCATAATTCTTGTGCTGAGACCTTCCATCTTGACATTCCACGACTATTCCAGAAGGGAAATGTGTTAATCTAACACCAGATTCTGTTTTATTGACATGTTGTCCACCAGCACCACTAGATCGAAAAGTATCCTTTCTAATATCAACATCCTTAATTTCAACTTCGAGCTCGTCAGCCTCAGGCAACACTGCAACTGTAGCTGCAGAAGTATGCACACGCCCCTGAGATTCCGTTGATGGAACCCGCTGAACGCGATGAACACCAGACTCATATTTTAAAATCCCATAAACACCTTTACCCCTTACCTGAATGCTAGCTTCCTTATATCCACCAGCAGAGCCTTCTGTCGCCGACAACCATTCAGCGGTCCATCCTTCATCTTCTATATACCTTAAGTACATTCTAATCAAATCACCTACAAATAGTCCAGCTTCATCACCTCCGGTTCCAGCGCGAACCTCTAAAACAGCATCTTTTGAATCTTCAGGATCCTTTGGGATTAATAGCTGTTGAATCTCAACCTCTAATTCATCTAATAAAGGCTGAATTTCCTCGAGTTCTGAAGATGCCATTTCCTTCATCTCAGGGTCCTTTTCTTTTGAAATTATCTCTTTAGCCTCTGACTTCCTACCGGTTAAAACTAAATATTTATTTCTAGCCTCAACAACTAAATCTAACTCCTTAAACTCCCTATGCAGTCGAACAAAACGATCATGATCATTCGATAATTCCGGTTGCATCAAAAGATCATTAACCTCTTGATGACGAATCCATATTGCTTGCAATTTGTCTGTTAAGTTCATTGTATATCATATATATGCCATCCATCAGGAGCCTTTAAGTGAACCTCAGGTTTTTCCTGATGTTCGACTCTCCCAATAATTTTTGCATCAATATTGAACTTCTTTGAAATTGAAATAGCTTTTTCTGCGGCTGAGGGATCTAAGTATATCTCCAAACGATGTCCCATATTAAACACCTTATACATTTCCCTCCAAGGAGTTCCTGATTCTGACTGAATTAATTTAAAAAGTTCAGGAATGTCAAATAAATCATCTTTAACGACTTTACCATGAGATAAAAAATGCAGTATTTTAGTTTGAGCCCCCCCGCTGCAATGAACCATGCCAAATATGTCATTTCGCATTTGGCTCAAAATCTCTACAATTACTGGAGCATATGTTCTGGTAGGAGACAATACAAGTTTACCGGCATCTAAAGGCACTCCGTCAACTTCATCCGTTAAAGATTTTGATCCAGAATACACTAATGAATTATCTATTTCAGGATTGAAACTTTCCGGATATTTATCGGATAGTAGTTTATGAAACACATCATGTCTGGCCGAAGTCAATCCATTTGAGCCCATACCACCATTAAATTCTTTTTCATAAGTAGATTGGCCAGATGAAGATAGTCCAACAATAACTTGACCAGGAGCTATATTAGAATTATCAATTACCATATCTCTGCGCATTCTAGACACAACCGTTGAATCAACAATAATAGTTCGAACCAAATCACCAACATCTGCAGTTTCCCCGCCTGTTGATTTAATATCTAAACCATTATCCCGTAAATCCGATAATACAGACTCAGTTCCATGAATAATTTCCGAAATAACATCTCCTGGTATTAAATTTTTATTTCTTCCTATGGTGCTAGATAATAAAATTGATCCTGTTGCTCCGACACACAATAAATCATCAACATTCATTATTACAGCATCTTGAGCAATACCTTTCCAAACTGATAAATCCCCTGTTTCTCTCCAGTACATGTAGGCCAGAGAAGATTTAGTGCCGGCGCCGTCGGCATGCATAACAATACAATGGTCCGGGGACCCAGTTAAATAATCTGGAACAATCTTGCAAAAAGCTTTAGGAAATAATCCCTTTTCCAATTTTTCTATCGCCTTATGGACATCTTCTTTACCAGATGAAACTCCCCTACTAGCATAACGATCATTTTGCTCCATTCAGCAAAGATAATGAAGGCAACTATCGAATACGGATATATGTTCCAGCTGGTAGATCTTTTTCGTATTCAGGATTCAAGGATTCTAAATCTTTAGTCTTCATACCCAACTCTTTCGCAATAGTCCTGAAAGAATCACCTAATTTAATTTGTCTGTGAGACGCGTCAAATTCTTTATAATCGCCTTTAACGGTAACTTTTAAAATCATTCCAGAAAAAGGACGAATACCCCTTAGACCTCCATTCAGCCTTTTTAAATTCGTCAAAGTAATATCATTAGCACGACAGATAGTTGTGAATGAAGGCCTCTCCCCAACCGTATATAATTTACCTATTGACACCTCCTCTTGTTTTGACTCAACTCCGGCTTTATCTATCAATGCATTAGGATCTGCTGGCGGAACGTAGTCATCTCTTATGACACGGAAATCGGTACGACGATTGATTTGGTTAGCAATCTCTTGCTTAGAAGAAGACATCTTTTTAATGTTTTGCTCCGTTAATCTCGTACCAACTGGAAAAATATCTGAGCCGAGACCTTTATATGACTTGGACATTTCAAAAGGAGTTGACTCACCCATTCCAACTGGAACCAAACGTTCAGTTAAGACACCCAGAGAAATTAAATATTTCACCGATGTATCAGCTCTACGCTGGGAAAGAATAATATTCTTTTCATCAATGTCACGATAATCCGTGTGAGAACGAAGCTCAATAACAATATTAGGATTTCTTTCTAAGGTTTTAAAAACAGTATCTAATGCATTTGTAGCACTTTGATTCAAATCCCATTTCGCAAGAGCGAAATAAACATCAGGAAGAACAATAGGGATTTCAATTGGGTCCATTTTTCCATTAACTTCTGATGTATGCATGTAAACGTTATCAGCCTCAATAAAATCAAAATCTTCAAATTTTAAATTAGAGGTATTTACCCCCGCCGTGTTGAATAAGAATTTCTTTTTCTCAAAAGAAAAAGAATATTGCACATCCCGATTTAAATCTTCTGATTCGACAAAAAATGAGCCATCTTTTAGTGTTTTTATGACTTTCGAGAATCCATCATTTCCTGAGACTTTAACAGAAGCACCACCAATTGGAACATTGTCTTTACTACTGGCTAATTTTCCAGCAATACGATATTTTAGAGGCACCTCATATAAAGTCCAAATATCGTCGCCACCAACTCCACCAGAACGATTAGAGACAAAATAACCATCTTGCAAACCACCTGGGCGCAACACAATATTAAAATCATCAGCAGCACTATTAATTGGAGCCTTCAAATTTTCAGGAATTCCCACAGGTATTCCATCTTCACCAAGCTTAACGCGATAAAGATCAAACCCTCCCATTCCTGGAAGACCGTTAGATGCGAAGTATAAATAACCATCATCATGAACGAAAGGGAAAAGTTCATCACCGGGAGTGTTAACCAAAGGCCCTAAATTGATTGGCTCACCCCATCCCCGCTTTTTTTTATCAACACGAACAAGCCATAAATCTTTACTTTCTTTGGTACTTCCTTTTAAGTCACCTGCAAAAAATAAAATTTTATCATCTTTTGATAGAGATGGATGCCCCACACTCTTGGATGAATCAGATGTAACTACAACAGCCTGAGGCTCTTGCCATGACAATCCTGCCTTTCTGGTAGTAAATATTGAACATCCTAATTGCTGCCTTTTAACTTCCAAACAACGTGTGAAATACATAGTTCTACGACGGGAATCAAAAACTGGAGAACCTTCATGGTCTTCAGTATTAATTACTTCAGGTAAAAGTTGTGGACTATTGAATTTCTGGAGGCGAGCTGATGCAGAATTTGATTTTGCTGCCCTTCCTCGCCCTCTTTTAGCTCGAGACGAACCATCGGAATTCAATCTCGCTGTAATGTAAATATCTGAAAACTTTTGACCCGTCCAACCATCATCTTTACGACCTATACCACCTTCTCGCATTGAAGTAAATAGTATCTCCTCAAATGTATTTGGACGTCCGCTAAATGCTACACCAAAATCATTTGACCGAGAATTTAATGAAGTTAGGTTTCCAACTTGGTAACGAGTCTTAGCTTTTTGCCAAGCGACTGCATCTTTGCACGATTCAATGCCAATTTGGCCTCGTGAGTCGTTAGGGAAAACTTTCAGTAAATCATTGTAAGCCACTAAAGCCTCTTCATACTCTCCTTGATATTTCAGCATTTCCGCAACACCTAGATAATTATCGACTATTACCTGCTTCAATTTTATCGACCTCTTGTATTGAGCCTCAGCTGATCGATAATTAAAAGTGAACTTATAACACTCAGCCAAACGATGTGCAATTTCCGCTTTCTCTTCGCGAGTCTTAACCTTCGAATAAGCCTTCTTAAAATGCTCTATAGCTTCTGAATATTCTTTCGCTAGATAAAAATCATCTGCATGTTTAACAGACCTTGGGCGTTTCACAACCTCTTTTTTCTCTTTAACATCAGGAATAGCAGTCATAGCAGCCTGCTGAGCGGCAATTTGTCCAACCAAAAGCATGCAAAAAACAAAAGACAAAATAATATGCGAAATGACCTTCTTCATGGATCCGGAAACAGTATGAATATTTAATTTTTCCTAAAAGTAGCCAAAAATAAAGTAACTGACCATCTATTAAATAACGGTCATCTATTTGACCCTTCCATTTTTCATCTCACATAGAGCATCTCACGATATTTAGGTAGAGGCCACATCTCATTATCTACCATTAATTCTAGCTTATCCACAGAATATCTTATTTCCTCAAAAAAGGGCTTTACGGTGTCGCAATATGCAAGAGATTTGTCTCGAATGGACTCTATCTTATTGGCGATTTTTCTTGCTTCAGTCATTTCTGAAACCCCTTTCAGGGCTGAACTAACTCTCTCTGATATTTCGACAATCATGTCTATCTGTTCTTTAGAAACTCTTGCATAGACATCCTCATCGAGGACTTTTTTCAAGCGATTCACATTTTCACTTAAAATAGATTGATATCTAATTGCAGTAGGTACGATGTGATTTTTTACAAGATCTCCAAGAGTTCTGGACTCTATTTGAATACTTTTAAAGTACTCTTCCTGCAAGATATCATAACGTGCCTCGACTTCTACTTTGCTTAAAACCCCGGTTTTTTCAAATAGATCTAAAGAACTCTTTGTTAGATAAAAATCCAATGCACGTGGAGCATCTGGAGTGTTTTTAAGCCCCCTCTCTGCAGCTATTTCCTCCCATTCTTTTGAATATCCATCGCCCTCGAATCTAATATCTTTTGAAGATTTAATGTACTCGCGAAGAATATTAAAAATAGCATCTTCCTTTTTTAATCCTGCTGCAATTAGACCATCAACTTCTTGTTTAAATTCAACTAATTGATCCGCTACAATCATATTCAGAATTGTCATGGGAACCGCACAGTTTGCAGTTGAACCAACAGCCCTTAATTCAAACTTATTGCCAGTAAATGCAAATGGAGAAGTTCTATTTCTATCTGTATTATCTAATAATATTTCAGGTATTTTACCGACGACATTCAATTTAAGATCAGTTTTTTTCTCCGGCGAGAGTTTGCCATTCTCTAACTTTTCAAGCTCGTCCAGAACCTCTGAAAGTTGTGAACCTATAAATACTGATATTATCGCGGGAGGGGCCTCATTTGCCCCCAATCGATGATCATTACTGGCTGAGGCTATAGCAGCTCGGATAAGATCTGCTTGATTGTTGACAGCTTTTATTACGTTAATAAAAAATGTTAGAAATAATAAATTTCGTTTTGGAGTTTTTCCTGGTGATAACAAATTAACACCAGTATTAGTACTTAAAGACCAGTTGTTGTGTTTGCCGGAACCATTTATGGAAGAGAAGGGCTTTTCATGTAATAGGACTCTAAATAAATGTCGACGAGCAACCTTTTCCAAAATATCCATAAATAATGAGTTGTGATCAACCGCTATATTCGCTTCTTCAAAAACTGGGGCGAATTCAAATTGACCTGGAGCGACTTCATTATGTCTTGTTTTGACAGGTATACCCATTCTATGGCATTCAAATTCCACCTCACGCATGTAACTCAAAACTCTTTCAGGAATACTACCAAAATAGTGATCATCTAATTGCTGGCCTTTTGCTGGAGAGTGACCTATTAAAGTTCTTCCCGTCATGACCAAATCAGGACGACTCATAAAAAGTGACTCATCAACTAAAAAATATTCTTGTTCCCAACCGAGTGTCGCATTAACCTTGATAATGTTTTTATCGAAATATTGTGCAACATCAGTTGCAGCGCGATCCATAGTTTGAAGAGCCCTTAACAACGGGACTTTATTATCTAATGCCTCACCAGTATAAGCCACAAAAATTGTTGGAATACAAAGGGTACTCCCAAAAACAAATGCCGGAGATGTTGGGTCCCAGGCAGTGTAGCCGCGAGCCTCAAAAGTATTTCGAATACCACCATTAGGAAATGAAGAGGCATCAGGCTCTGCCTGAACTAACATTTCACCATTGAATTTCTCAATGGCAAAGCCATCTGACGTGGGCTCAAAAAAGCCATCATGTTTTTCGGCAGTAGAGCCCGTTAAGGGCTGAAACCAATGGGTATAATGAGTAGCACCCATGGAAATAGACCATACCTTCATAGCAGTTGCCACCTGATCCGCAACTGCAAGACCGATTTTTTCACCCTTCTCAATTGCGCTAGCAACAGAATTAAATGCCTCTTTTGACATATATTCTCCCATCGCTTTTTTATTAAAAACATGAGAACCATAATAGTCTGATGCTTTTTGGAATGGATTTAAAAAATTTACTGGTTTGTGACTTGTAGCTTCTGTCAAAGATTGAAAACGATGTTGTGCCATTTTGTATTTTTTTCAAATATACCCCCCAAATAAAGATAGGCAAATAAAAAAAATGAATATTTTTCAACAACACCCCCTGTAAATTTGAGCAAATTGTTAAAAAGTTATTTTAATCTCGATACCGTGTCTTCAATAGAATTCTTGATTTCCTTGACACTATCCTCTACATCTTCTAACACAGGGTTATGCATAGCTGCCTTAGAAATCTCAGATTTTAAATCATTAGACGCATTCCGCATCGATTTTATAACCTTTCCCGCCATACGGGCTAAACCTGGAAGCTTATCTGTGCCAAAAAGCATCAGCACAGCAAATAGCAAAAATATAATTTCCGCAGTACTTATAAAGAGTAACATATAATGATAAAGTTAAACTTTTTTCTTCCCTAACTTGTCAGTAGTATCATAAAGTACTGGAGAAGCAATAAAAATTGATGAATAAGTACCAACTACAACCCCTAGAAGGATAGCAAAGATAAAACCGCGAAGAACTTCACCTCCAAAAACAAAGATTATCAGTAAGACTATAACAGTAGTAACAGAAGTATTAAATGTTCTACTCAAAGTAGAGTTTAATGCATTATCAATTATTACTTGCTTAGACCCCTCTTTAGATTCCAAATTAAAAAACTCTCTGATTCTATCAAAGACAACTACTGTATCGTTTAAGGAATAACCGATCACTGTAAGTATTGCAGCAATAAATGCTTGGTCTACCTCCAATGAAAATGGTAGAATGCCATCCAAAATAGAATAAGCTCCTAAAACTATAATTGTATCGTGAATAGTTGCTGCAACTGCACCGAGAGAATACTGCCACTTATTAAACCTAAATAAGAGATAAAGAAAAATAGTAAGCAAAGAGAAAATAACAGCTACAAAAGCCGTGTTTTTAATATCATCTGCAACTGTAGGTCCCACTTGACGGGAAGCTACAAGTCCTATCGCTTGATCTGAAGCCGGATTGATAAAGTCTTCTTTAGATATATTCTCCGAATAAAAAGAACTAACCCCGTCATATAATTGCCCCTGCAAAGACTCTTCTACATCAGAGCCATTTTCAGCAATTCTAAAATTAGTCGTTATTACGACTTGCTCAGGACTACCCAGCGTCTTTACGGTTGGCGCAAACGACCTACCGTCAGCATCAACAAAAAGAAGCTCTAGAGACTTTGCAACCTGAGCAACTTCTACAGCTTTGTCAAAACGTACTTGATAGCTTCTGCCCCCTTCAAAGTCAACTCCTAAGCTGAGTCCACGAGTAAAAAGAGAAACAATACTAACTATTAGTAAAACTGAAGAAAAAACATAAGCAGGCTTCCTCAATTTTAAAAAACCGAAGTTTGTATTCGTGAACCAACTCTCAGTGATTTTAGTAGCGAATGACAGTTTGTCGGATTTTTTAACCCTCCACTCAAAATATAATCTTGTTACGAACAGCGCTGTAAAAAGAGAAGAAACAATTCCAATGATTAAAGTGGTAGCAAATCCTCTAATTGGACCTGTTCCAAAAGCAAAAAGTATGATCGCAGTCAACAGTGTTGTTACGTTAGCATCAATAATAGCTGCCCTTGACCCCTTGTATCCATCAGCTATAGCATGACGGACTGCCTTTCCTTTAGATAATTCTTCCCTGATCCGATCATTTATGAGAACATTGGCATCAACAGCCATTCCTATGGTTAGGACAATACCTGCCATTCCCGGAAGAGTCAAAACTGCATTAAAGGCATCCAAAACTCCAAATATGAAAAACATATTTACTAATAATGCTAAACTTGCTCCTACCCCTGCAGCACTATAGTAAAATATCATGTATACTAGAACCAACAATAAAGCAAAAGCAAAAGAATTCATACTTGAACTAATCGCCTCTTTACCAAGACTAGGACCAACAACATCAGATTGAATAATTCTAGCCGGAACAGGAAGTTTTCCAGCTTTTAGAACATTAGCTAAATCTGTAGCTTCTTCAAGAGAAAATCCACCTTCAATTTGAGTTCTACCACCGGAAATTTCTCCATTAACTCTAGGATAGCTATAAACGACATTATCCAAAACAACAGCAACATGTCCTTTTGGAGTTTTTGAACCTTCTTCTTTCGTTAGTCTCTGCCATACCTGAGCTCCCTGGCCATCCATCGACATCGTGACAACTGGATTATTTCCTTGATCAAATTCTTGCCTAGCATCGACAATAACCCCACCATCTAATTCTGGTTCATTGTTACGATTCCCCTGAAGAGCAATTAGTAAAGCAACCTCACTGTCATTCTCGGGACGAGTCCATGCAAAACGGGCATATCTTCTATCACCAGGGATTAAGCTTTTCACTTCAGGCCTTCTCATGTAATCATTAATCGTAGCTGTATCACGAGTCAGAGCATAACCTATAATAGGACCATCATTAGGTTGAAAATTTTGAGAATTTACATTTAATTGAAAAATACTTAATAAGGGATTAAAGCTCGTTGCTATAGAATCTGAAACCTCATCCGTATTATTTTCTTCAGAAGCTAATTCTGAATCTACTTCCCCTACGGCTGTTGGTAATTCAAATTCATCCGATTCAGCATTAATATTATTGTCCTGAGATAAATTAGGATTATCAATAATAGATCGCAGTTTCTCATTTGCGTTTACAGCAAACTGCATCCAGATAGCACCTTGATCAGCGCGCCAAAATTCAAGGCGAGCCGTTGACTGAAGTAACCGTTGAACTCGAACCGGATCTTTAACACCAGGTAATTCAACCAGTATTCTTCCCGTACCATCTAGTCTTTGAATATTAGGTTGAACAACACCAAATTGATCAATTCTAGCCTTTAGGACAGTGTAAACATTTGCAATCGCTGCCTCAACATCTTCAGACAAGGCAACTTTTATTTCATCGTCATCTGCATTAAAACCAAGGCGATCTGTCATCTCTTTTGTTCCATATAAGCCAGGATCACTCAATAATCTATCCCCTCTTTGAGCATCTAGAGCTTCAAAAAAGAGCTCTAAATAAGATGCTTGACTTTGAGTTTGATTAATATCTGCTTGCTTTAAAACAGAAAGAAATAATTCATCTTCAGCATCACCGACTAAGCCTTTCAAAACATCTCTTACGCTCACTTCAAGAATTGCATTCATCCCACCTCTTAAATCAAGACCGAGATTCATCTGCTTAGACTTTACTTCCATGTAGGTGAAAGATGTAAATCCTAAATCATAGACTGTTTGATTCGCCATGGAGTCCAAAGCATATTTAACCTTTGAAGGATTCGCGAAATAGTCTTCTTCAATTTTTGACTCTACCCTACTAGCTACATAGCTAAATGATAGTTCATATAAAGAAGCGAGAGCAAATACAATCGCAAATAGACGGATGACCCCTTTATTCTGCATGACAATTCAATTTGAAAATAGTGGGCAAATATAGTCGTTCTTTATCTTTACACTATGAATATGAAGATACTTAAGTTCTTTTTTCTACTATTTTTTATTGGCTTGTCAAGTTTAACCGCACTCGATGCTCAAGAGACATATGAATTTAAAGCATCGAATAAAGCAAAACTTTTAATGTCTATCAATGATTCTCTCATTAATGGATTCGCAGGAGGCCTAAATAATCCTCAAGTTTTTGATTTAGATATTAATGGAGATGGTCAAACGGATCTCTTAGTTTTTGACCGAGAGGGCAGTAGGTGGGTTCCTTTTCAGAGACGTCAAAATGAATGGAAATACAATCCCGAATGGATAAAACAATTTCCATCATGCAATAACTGGGTTGATTTTGCCGACTATAATTGTGATGGTGAACCAGATCTTTTTTGTTCAACTCAAGGAAACATAGGTGTTTACAAAGCTTCAAGAAATCAAGGGAAAATTGAATTTACATGGGCTTTGACTGGACCCTATTTATATTCAACATACCAAAGTGGCCAACAACCGGCAAATTTATTGGTAATATCAACTGACAGACCTGTAATAAAAGATGTAAACGGTGATGGAAACATCGATATTCTAACTTTTGGCCAACAGGCATCAGCAATTGAATTTCATGAAAACACACAAAACTGTGGATTAGAGTTTATTCGTGCTGATGCTTGCTGGGGTGACTTTTTAGAAAATAACTTATCGAATTCCCTAACTATTGATGCCTGCACTGGAAGCATACCTCCAGCACAGTCATTTACAGACAAGTTAACTCACACGGGATCTACCATGCTAGCTGCTGACCTTTCGGGAAATGGACTCCTAGATATTCTACTTGGAGATGTTAGCTTCGATAATGCAGTAGCTGGATTTAACATAGGAGATACATCAATAGCTAATATAGAATCTCAAGACACTACATGGCCAACATCCAATATTCCAGTAAATATTCCCGCATTTCCCGGTTTTTCCTTTGCCGATGGAAATAATGACGGATTGAAAGATATAATTGTAGCCCCAAATATGCCAGCTGGAAGAAGTGACACCTGCGTTTGGATTTACACTAATAATGGAACCTTATCCAATCCATCATGGGTTTTAACGGACTCAAGCTTTCTTCAAAAACAAATGCTTGATGCAGGTAGATATGCAATCCCAGAACTTGTAGATATCAATAGTGATGGACTTCTTGATTTAATTGTTGGTACATCGAAGGGCATTAAACTTTGGGAAAATATCGGATCAGCAAACCAACCTGAATGGATAAAAACTAGCTTAACTCTATCACCTTCCGCAAAATCTAGACTAACAGAAGATTGGTGTGCTCCGACGGCAGGAGACCTAAATGGAGATGGACTTATTGATCTAATAATTGGAAGAATTGATGGGAAACTTACCTACTTACAAAACACAGGCAATTTCTTTACACCATCATTTCAAGGCTTCAATTCTGCAAATTTTCAAAATATTGATGTGGGTGATGTATCTAGTCCAGAATTAGCTGACCTAGACCAAGATGGTGATTTAGATTTACTCATTGGAAATCAAAGAGGAAATGTGGCTTTTTATAAAAACAATTCCGGCAATTTCATTCTTGTAAATGATAAGTTTGGAGCTATTAATACTGACTTCAATAATACATATTCTGGAAGATCAATACCACGATATTGTAATATTGATGGAAAACCTTTTCTAGCCTTGGGTTCGGCAGACTCTGGGGTGTATCAAATGGATTCCTTAACATTCATTATGAACTCTCCATCATTTATTGATCATACAATTGGCAATGGCTCTATAAATACAAGTAGTTTACTTGAAACTCCATGGGGAGGGTCAAAAAGGACTGGACGACATCAATACCTCTTTCATGCATCAGAGATCTTAGCTTCAGGTATTTCTGAAAGCCGAATAACTCATTTAAGTCTTAAAGTCAATACTCCCAGCGCACCATACTTAAGTCAAGGTTTCAGTATTAAAATTAAACACACAAACTCTGACAGTCTAAATACATTCTTAACAGGATCACAACTTTGCTATTCATATATTCATACGCCGTCATTGGGTTGGAATACAATTACGTTACAGCAACCTTTTGATTATGATGGGACCAGTAATTTAATGGTTGAAATTTGTTTTTCGAAAAACGTTCCTAACTCTGATATTCATCTTTCCGCTCACAATACATCTTTCAAATCGCATATTTACGGAAATGTTTATACCAATAATTCTATCACCTCTAACGGCTGTATAATGCCTAATCTTGGGAATGATAACCTGAGGCCCGATATGAAATTCACTCTAATTCCAAGAATGCCAATTAGAAAAAAGCTTCTACAAAACGGACGAATAAATGCACCGGTCATATCGGATATGAATGGAGATGGTAAGCCTGAATTGATTATGGGTATTTCAACTGGGGGACTTCTGTACTATACTGGAGATATATCAACAATTGGAATTGAGAATGATCATTTTGAATATTCAAACAATAAATTGAAAATATATCCAAATCCAGGGAAAGATGAACTCTGGATAGAAGGGATGGGATTTATTCAAATAATAAATGCTCAAGGGCAAATAATATTGAACAGGAAGAAAACAAAAAACCTGGAAAAAATAGATACTCGAGAATGGCCAAGCGGGATATATTTTATTCGATTAAGAAATAATCATGAAATTTGGATTAAGACGTAACTATGCGTTAATTAGGATTAGAAAAATCCTTATTAAAGGTCCAGAAAAAAGATGATTTTGACCAAATGGGTTTAGAGCTAGAACCTTTACTTATGATTATTTATATGCGCTAGTTGAGGGGTTAAGACTGTGATCATATGATTAAAGGTCAAATCCTATAAATCAGTCAATACGGAATTCATTGCCCTTACGGCGTCAGCGCTCTTTGAAAAAGCTAGCTTTTCTAAATCATTTAAATTATAATCTATAATTTTTTCCCAACCATTTTTTCCAATAACTACAGGAACCCCCAAACAGATATCCGTTTGACCATATTCTCCATCTAGATAAACACAGCAGGGAAAAATTCTTTTTTGATCATTTAAGATACTTGCTACCAAGGCCGCTCCCGATGCTCCTGGAGCATACCAAGCAGATGTGCCTATCAAGCCCGTTAAAGTTGCCCCTCCAACCATAGTAGAAAATTTTACTTGATCTAAGAGCTCTCGAGATAAATAATCAGAAACTGGAGTCGACTGATAAGATGCCAAACGGGTTAAAGGGATCATGGTCGTATCGCCGTGTCCTCCAATTACAGAAGCTTGAAGATCACTAACTGGGCAATTTAAAGCTTCACTTAGATAGTACTTGAACCTACTAGAATCAAGAATGCCACCCATCCCGATAATTCTATTTTTTGGCAGACCACTTTCTTTTACGGCCAGATAAGTCATTGTATCCATTGGGTTTGATATTACAACAACCACTGCCTCAGGAGAAACTTCTAATGCTTGGGTAACTACACTCTTTACTATTCCCGCGTTTGTCCCAATCAATTCTTCTCTTGTCATTCCTGGCTTACGGGGCAACCCGGAGGTGATCACGATTACTTTAGAGTCCGCCGTCGCCTGATAATCACTCGTGACTCCTTTAACCTTGGTGTGAAAGCCATGTAAGGAAGCTGTTTGATTTATATCCATAGCCTTACCCTCGGCAAACCCTTTTCTAATGTCTAAAAGAACTAATTCATTTGCAAGTTCCATTCTAACTATTGATTCAGCGCATGTAGCACCAACATTACCAGCTCCAACAACTGTGATTTTCATATTCAGTATATCCTTTAAAATTTTATAAACTCTGTATCCCCCATTTAGGCATCAATTTTAGCATAACGAGCATTTTTTTCAATGAACTCTCTTCTAGGTGGAACTTCATCTCCCATGAGCATGGAAAAAACTCTATCCGCCTCTGCCGCATTGTCTATGGTTATTTGTCTGAGAGTACGACCTTCAGGGTTCATAGTTGTGGTCCAGAGCTGCGATGCATTCATCTCTCCAAGACCCTTGTAACGTTGAATCCCAACTCCCGTTTGATCCTCTCCACCATATTCGAGAGCTATAGTGTCTCGCTGTGCATCATTCCAAGCATACGTCTGCTTAGATCCTTTTTTCACAAGATAGAGAGGTGGTGCAGCGATGTAAACGTATCCATTTTCTATTAACTCTTTCATGTAACGGAAGAAAAAAGTCATAATCAAAGTAGCAATGTGCGAACCATCTACATCAGCATCACACATTATAACAATTTTGTGATAACGTAATTTTGCAGTATTCAATGCTTTGGCATCATCCTCAGTTCCCACGCTAACACCAAGTGCAGTATAAATGTTTCGAATTTCTTCATTCTCAAAAGCCTTATGATGCATAGCTTTCTCTACATTCAATATTTTTCCTCGAAGTGGCATTATTGCTTGGAATTTTCTATCACGACCCTGCTTGGCCGTGCCGCCCGCAGAATCTCCTTCGACTAAAAATATTTCGCACAGAGCTGGATCTGTCTCCGAACAATCAGCAAGTTTACCAGGAAGACCACTCCCGCTCAACACTGATTTCCTCTGAACCATTTCTCGAGCTTTTCTGGCTGCAACTCTTGCTTTTGCAGCAAGTACAACTTTTTGAACTATTATTCGGGCTTCGTTTGGGTGCTCCTCTAAATAATTGGTTAACATCTCTCCAACGATTCGATCAACTGCTCCCGAAACTTCTGAGTTCCCAAGCTTTGTTTTAGTTTGACCTTCAAATTGTGGCTCCATAACTTTTACGGAAATCACAGCTGAAAGGCCTTCACGAAAATCATCTCCGGCGACTTCTACTTTTTCTTTTACTAAAGTACCAGTTCCATCCGCGTATTTCTTTAAAGTTCTGGTTAAAGCTCTTCTAAATCCAGACAAATGGGTACCCCCTTCATGAGTGTTGATGTTGTTTACGTAAGAGTGTATATTTTCAGCATAACCTGTGTTATAAAGCATAGCTACCTCAACTGGAATTCCATCGATTTCCCCTTCCATAAACATCGGTTCTGGGATAAGTTGCTCTCGGTTTTGATCCACAAACTGAACAAATTCCCTTAAACCTCCTTCAGAAATAAATTTCTCAGTTCGCGCTTTATCATTTTCATCTAGGTCACGAAGATCTGTGAGATTTATCTCTATACCCTTATTTAAAAATGAAAGTTCCCTTAGGCGTGCTGCCAAAATATCATACTGATAAACGGTATCTGTAAATATGCTTGAATCCGGTTGAAAAGTTACAACGGTACCTCTTATGTCCGTTGCTCCCACTTTCTTAACTGGGTACTGAGGCTTACCAATAGCATATTCTTGGACATACTCACTACCGTCCCTGTGAACGTTGACTATCAGATGAGAAGATAAAGCATTTACACATGATACACCTACACCATGTAATCCACCAGAAACTTTATAGGAATCTTTATCAAATTTTCCACCCGCATGTAATACGGTCATAACAACTTCGAGAGCTGAACGATTTTCTTTAGTATGAATATCTACAGGGATACCGCGACCATTATCTACAACAGTTATTGATTCTCCGATATTAATAGTGACATCAATTTTTGAACAATGTCCAGCAAGGGCTTCATCAATAGAATTATCAACGACTTCATAAACAAGATGATGCAAGCCTTTTTGACTAACATCTCCAATATACATTGCTGGTCGTTTGCGAACTGCCTCTAGCCCTTCAAGGACTTGAATACTGTCGGCTCCGTAATTCTTTTTATCGCTCATAAATTAGGTATGAAATAGAGTGTTTTACAAAGATAACCCCAGGGCATTCCATAGAGGCAAAGCGAATAAAAAACAATGAAGCTTTATGAACATTTTTTTCAACAAAATACCTAAATATGTAAAGCTAAATTTTGCAGGCCTAAAATTTATAAACAAGACCAAGATTAGCTCTAAAGCCTTGAATCGAGTATCCACTCCACCAGTCTATTTGCGAATTAAAAATATTATCAATCTTAAGGGTTGCATTTAACTTATCATTATAGGTGTATACAACTGATAATCTACCATCCCAATAAGGTAAAAGATTAATGCCGTCAACCATTAGAGGAGCCTTACGCTCACCATGGCGAATAATTGTTGACTCAAAGCGAATTTTATCTTTTAGATTAAAATGAATCTGACCTCCGATTTGAGAAGATGGCAAGTGATAAATAGGTTTATTCGAATCGTTGATTCCCATCCTTAAGAGCGCAAAGCCTCTAAACTCCCAACCCAGGCTATTCTGAAAAGTCAATTCTCCACTCGGCTCAAAATAGATAAGTTCGACATATTCAAGTAAAAGCCTTCCAGAATCTATGCCATTGTTCGAATAATTGGGATCTCTTGTTACCATTGCATAATTCTCATAACTTCTTTGGCGAGCGCCAAATCGATATCCAATAGCGCTTGATAGTCTTCCATTCACTCCGCCATAAAGTGATGAGGATCTAACTATTTCATATTGAGAATTTTCACTTAAAAAAGAGGTCTGATTAACCCTTAAACGCATACCACCATTTTGGACACTTCCCTCATATCCCCCATAAATATTTAAAACATTCTTGACCAAGGGAAATTCAACATGAATGACAGGAGGCAAATAAGGAAGCGAAAGCTTTCTACTACTATCACTTATCACACCATCAAAAATTAAATTAAGGCCTAATTTAAAACTTACATTACCAACACTATCTGCAATTGCCGGAGCGAATTGTGCCGACCAATAATTATTCGTTAGTAACCTCCCCATCGAATCCATACGAGATGTCCCAGAAAGCTTATTAAAAGATGCCTTAAGGGGTAATTCTAAAAATAAATCTTCAACAGGCAATCTCCAGTCGATAGCAGAATTAATACCCGTTTCTACTTGACGTCCACCTTGATCAATCCAATGATGGGCTCGTATATGTGCACTCTGAAAAATCTGCTTTCTTCTATATCCAGAATGATCATATTTGGCTTCAGCCTGGTAGTCCTGAATCCATCTTAGAGGAGCATTCCCTGTAGTATCAATATCATTAGTTCCTAATATATGGGGCTGCCCATAAAATGAATATCTATCAAAATTGGCGGAGGCACGAGTCAAAAGCCTTCCTCGCCTTAGAACCCTATTATAATGGCCGCTCAATCCATTTTCTAACCAACTAGAGTTTTCAAAAACAGACTTACGCAATCCAATTTCATCTGTTACCTTAAATCCACCAAATGATGAGAAATGTCTTCCCTGTATTCCCCATGTTTGAATGGGATCTCTTGAATTTCCAAATGAAAAACCCACACGTGTTGTGTAAAAATTACCTACAGATAACATTACCGTGTTACTGGGCAATCTGAAAAGTTTAGTTCGCGCAATACGAATAGGTGGTATCAATTCCATTTTAGGGGAAGGAATTAATGTTCGTGACCTTAAATTTATTTCAACTGGCAACTTTTCAATATTCGTATCTCTAACATTAGGTTGACCTGTGATTTTTATTGCCTCAGCTACTTGAGCCTGATATTTTTCTTTTACTGTTATATCTACACCGTTTAATACAGGTTGAGCAATACTAAAGATTGAAGAAGTTATTAAAAATAGAAATATTAATTGCTTCATGGCATTATCCCTATTTTAGTCACAGTAGAATCTATTTCAGAGGACTGATTTTTATTAGCCGCTTCTAGTTTCTCTTTTATTTTTTTTGCTTCCTTTATAAGTTCGACATTGTAATTCTCGGAAATGACAAAATCTAAAGTATAAATGGCTTGAAAATTATCTTCAAGACCAGCATAATTTTTTGCGAGCGTAATAAGCGCCTTATAACGCCAATCTAATTGAGACGGCAAATTATCAATCAACCAAAATATTTCTTCATTAGAAGCCAAAAATGATTGATCATAATTCAGAAAATAGGCTAAATAGTAAGAGGCTTCTGCTTGGACAGAACTAGGTCCGCTATTTTTAAGAACTTGATACGCTTTAATGGCTTTATCTTGCATTTTTTTTATCTTCTTCAATGCTTCAGAAGTATTTTCAACTTGAGGATCTTCTATTTTAGAAATCTCAATGCTCCAAAAGCTAAATGAATTTCGAGCTATATTTAAGCGGGCTTCAACCCTAATTTCAGGAGTGTTTCTCTCATCAGATGCTACAACTTTTGAATATGCTTGCGCAACGTCTAAATCACCTTTAGACTGACGGGCCCTCATTAAAGCAACATTGGCTTCTCTCAATAGTTGAGCGTCACTTGACAAGTTCAATAAATTCTCAGCTGAAACCTGCATAAGATCTAAATCAAAGTATTTGTTTTGAGATGTTATTCTTAACACCCATGCCCATGCATTAGCACTGTACTCATTTACAGGATACTGGGTAATTTTTTTGTAGTACATAAGAGCATTTACAATATCATTCTCAAGACGAGAAGATTCTGCGGCAAAATGAACTGCATTCAATGCAAAAAACCCATCCGGGAAGCGTTTCAGATAATTTTTAAATGAAACATTTGCATCTAAATAATTACTTTGAGCATATTTATCAACTGCGGACATATAGGCTATAGAGTCCAATTCCGAAGCCCTGATTGTGGCAAAATCTATTCCATTAACCCATTCCAAATAATCTTCAAGTTGGTTCGCATCATCAAAAACAGATCTTGAAGTCCCAATTGCTTCTCTTGACTCAGGAGTTCCAGGATAGAATTGAACAACACTTTTAAAGGTTGCCATTGATGCATCAAGCCGACCATCATTTCTTTGAGCTATGGCTTGATTCAATAATGCGCGGCGCGCTTTCTCTAAATTTGGATTTTTTCTTACATATTCAACAAATGAAGCTTCTGCATTTTCGTTATCGCCATTCTGTAAATGTGTCTTACCCATTTCATACAATGCCTCGATTGAGTACTTTCCTCCAAAGGCATCATTGCGAGTTTCCTTTACTGAAAGAGATTTCAATAAACTTATTTTCTCATTATCTCTTCCCAAAAGACCTAGGCAAAGAGCTTGCTGAAATTGAGCATATGCTGAATATGAATTACTGAAAGAATGTAGGTTATTTATAAATTTCTTATAATAATCTTGCGCAAGGGAATGTTTACCTGATAAAAAATACAAGTCAGCCAACCGCAAAGTCGCATCAGCATTTTTTTTATCATCGCCTTTAGAATCTTGAAGATAAACTCTGAATGCTGCGGCAGCATCATCTAACTTATCTAGTTTGTAAAGACAGTATGCTTTGTTATATAGACTAATAGGGCGTTCCGTCAGCGCATAAGAGCCCGGTGTATTCAAAAAGAATTCGAATTGAGCAAGAGCCTCTTGCGAGTCCCCTTTTTTATATGCAAGCTCTCCCATCCAAAAGTGGGCTAATGCGACAAATGTCAAATTTTGCTGATACGTAAGTGACTTATTAAAAAACTCCTTTGCCTTGAGCCAATTGCTAGAATGATACAATTCCACAGCGCGGTAATAAGCTACTCTTTGATAAGCCTCTCGCATAGCCATTGAAGACATACCTGTCTGAAGAATAGCATCCATAGCTCTCGAATAATCTTTTGAAGTAATGTATAGATTGGCCAAATACTCATTTACTTCTTTTCTATATTCAGTCTCAGGAAAATTCAATAAAAAAGATTTAAAAGCAGTAATAGCATCTCCAAAAGGGCTAGAACCCTGGTATGTTAATTTCGCTGTCTGAAATGCTGACTCTTCTCTGATTACTTCATCGGTGGCAATTTCGCTTACCGCGTGAAAAGCAGATAGAGCATTTTCACTTTGACCCTCTTTAACGTAACAATCCGCGAGGAGATATAATGCAAACTCAGAAACATCGCTTCTAGTTGTCGTGATTTTATTCAGACTCTGAATTGCCTCTTTAAACCGATTTGATTTTTCAAGAAGAACTCCTAACTCATAATAATCAGCTGGAGTCATATTACCCCCTCGATCTCGATGCATTACTAAGTATGGAAGCGCCTCATCAAATCTCTTTTTACGCAAAAGGCTCTGACCTATGAGCTTTGCAATTTCCGGAGAACGTTTAACCGTAGCCTCTTTTAATAGAGACTCACCAAGACTTAATAACTCGTCATCCATTTGCCTTCTGGCATAAATCTGAGCCAGATAGTAAGGAACCACAAAACCAAAGTCTGGATGATCTTTAAGAGGTTCCAAATTTTCCAAGGCTGTTATGTCATTAGTATCTAGGTAGGCAATATGACCATAATAATATTGTGCAGATGATGCTATTTTAAATTTCGATGATTTTGCAGCCGAAAATTGAGCTCTGGACATTTCATAATCTTTCAGCATGAAAAGAGAATATCCAAGCTTAAATTCCAATTCTGCTCTTTCTCTCTTTGGCAAATACATACCATTCAGTCGCAACAACCAGTTTTTAGCTTCACGATATCTGCGACGATTAAACGAATAATCTGCCATTTCTAAAATCAACTCCTTCCGTCGTGCAGAGGTCGGATATTCTTCAAGAAATTTTAATACTTGATCTCCAGCATCTCGGTTCATTAATTTAATCGAACACAAAACCTTGAAGAAATTACTCTGTTCAGATAAATCCGTTTCTGAATCGACCAAACTGATTACTTTCCTAAACCCCTCTGCAGCTGAAGAATAGAGGGATATATCAAATAAAGCACGACTTTCAGAATAGGTATATTGAGGAGTATGATGAGAGAATGGAGCCTGTCCGCTCGCGGTGAAAGCGAGCAAAAAGAAGTTTAGAATGAGAAATCTACGCATCATTATTAGAGCATAAAGGTAGTCCGTACCAACAAAATCCACTTAATTTGTATCAGAAATCATACCCTCATCGATGAAACAAACAATTTTAAGTCTAAAAAACGCTGATATATATCAAGGTAATCATTTGATATTAAAAGACATAAGCATTCAATTAGATCGTGGAGATTTTGTCTATTTAATTGGATCCACGGGTTCTGGGAAATCTAGTTTGCTAAAAACTTTATATGCAGACATACCCTTAAATAGTGGTGATGGACAAATTGTCGACTTTAATTTGCGCAAATTGCGTGATAATGAAATTCCATTTCTAAGACGAAAGCTAGGAGTTGTTTTTCAGGATTTTCAGTTATTGATGGACCGAAGTGTCTATGATAATTTGAATTTCGTTTTAGAGGCCACTGGTCAATTAAAGTCTAATGAAAATAAAGAACGAATTCAGCATGTTTTAACTCGTGTTGGCATGGCTACCAAAGAGCATAAAATGCCATTTCAGCTCTCTGGGGGAGAGCAGCAAAGAATAGCAATTGCTAGGTCACTTTTAAATGATCCACCATTAATTTTAGCAGATGAACCAACGGGGAATCTAGACCCTCATACGTCGGAAGAAATCATGCATCTTTTGGAGGAAATTTCAACTACTGGACAAACTATTCTTATGGCTACCCATGACTATGCGCTTTTATTGAAATTTCCACATGCGACATGGAAATGTTCAAATGGAAGTATCTCAACAACAGTTCAAAAAACCTTGTGAACTGATTTCCGACTAAACTCAAATAAATTGTATTGACCCCTGAATTTTCGACAATAATTTTTTTCTAGATTCTAAAATTTCTAATGCCTTCAAAGAATTCCATTTTGCTTTTCCTGCAAGGTTTAATGCATCGATAAATGTATCAACATCTTGGTAAGAAAATATTCCATCGCTCGAACAAAATGGTATTTCACTCAATGAATTTTCATGAGCAATAATAAACCGAGCCTGGTAAAGGGCTTGAATTAATTTTAATTTAATACCCAGTTTATGATCAGCATGGACAAGGACAGCATGCGCATTACTAAATAATCTTGAAATATATTTATCATTTGGGTTATCTATATAAGTAACCCTTGACTCCCCTTCTGTCTTTAGGCTAGATGAAGCGCCGTGTCCCGCCCATATTAATTCCCAACCTTGAGACTTTAAACTAATGCGAGCAGCATTCTCATTTTCAATCACTGAAAACTTACCAGGAACAAGAAGGGTTTTTTTATCAGCTTCAAATTCCGAAATATTAAACTCAAAGGTCTTCATGGGCCCAACAACCTTTGACTTAGACATTGGTGCCATTCGATTCCAGTAATCCGAATCACTATTAGTCAAAGCCCAGACTTCCCCTTTCCATTCTTTGGCTAATTTCTTTTCCCATTTTCTTAGCCTAAAAGATTCCCACATAAAATAAAGTGATCTGAAACCCTTTGATTGAATCGCAAGACTTTTGTAGTATGATGCTTCCGGATTATGCAATCGAAGTATAGCATTAATTGGTTGGAAAACACCTGAGCAATGAGGCCCATTGATCAAAACCATACCTCGTTGAATTATTGACTTGTGACTTGCAGCTTTAGATGCTCGACTAGAGACAATGTATGGAATTCGTTTCGTTAAATTTATTTTAAGAATTTTCCTCGGCAGAGTGTGAAATTGAACACCTTTTATTTGCATTGGATTATCATTCCAAATTTCTTTTTTTGACCAAGCATACAAGATAATCTGCAAATTATGTTTTAGAGCATTTTCGATTTGTCCCCGAACTTCCAAAATACCTCCATATGAGGTAGTCTCTAGGCGGTCCATAGACCAAATATGAATAGTTTTTATCCCTTCTAATCTCGAAATTAGGTTATTCCAAACTTTTTTTTCGTTTTCCCAATTATATATTTTAGCAGCTTCTTGAGCTGCTAATTTTGCTTTTTGATAATTCTTAGGTTTTGATATATTATTTGCGGCCTCGATAATACTTTTTATTGAGTTATTCTCAATTATTATCCCTGCCCGGGTTGATTTTATAAGTTTTGAAACTTCTACAAGATCAGTTGAGACAACTGGAATTCCTGCCTGCCAATAATCAAAAAGTTTGTTTGGCAAACTCCATCTATAATTCTGACTTTTTGGTTTATCTAAAGAAAATCCAATATCAGCTGCAAAAGTATACTCGCGAAGACTTTCTAAACTCTGTCTTGGTACAAATCTAACTATCTCATTATTCATGCTATTTGATATAGCCGTGACCTTAAGTTTTGGAATCACATCTCCATTTCCAACAATTAGAAGAAAAACTTTTCCCTTTAAAGCAATCGCAGCACCTAACAATTCTTCGGCTCCCCGGTTAATATTAATCCCGGCACCTTGGATTATCCAAATAGTTTTTTGCAAAGGCAATGATAATTTTACACGTATACGCTCTTTCTCTTGCTCAGAGTCATTTCTAAATAAAAATCCAGATGATGGTGACAACGGAATATTTCGTACCACATCAAAACTTTTACCGTATTCCCGATGATATTGCATTGATA
>Ga0302114_10000149_pt1 | contig 50724 bp, 31 predicted proteins | sample AG5_Surface_MG_FD_203107 | JGI IMG/M metagenome (GOLD analysis project Ga0302114, IMG submission 203107) | Marine microbial communities from Western Arctic Ocean, Canada - AG5_Surface | ecosystem: Environmental > Aquatic > Marine > Oceanic | place: Canada: Western Arctic Ocean | collected... | reverse complement strand
AACGACGGCATGAAGTACATCAACGGCTTCGACGACTTCAACATCATCGCGGGCGCCGGCTCGGTCGGACTCGAGATCCTCGAGGACGCCAAGGATATCGACGCCATCGTCGTGCCCGTGGGTGGAGGCGGTCTCATCGCGGGTCTCGCGCTCGCGGTCAAGACCATCAACCCCAAGGTTCAGATCATCGGCGTCGAGCCCGATCGGTGCCCTTCGATGGCGGCGGCGATGGCGGCGGGCGAGGTGGTCAAGGTCCCGACGTCCCCGACGCTCGCCGACGGCCTCGCCGTGCCCACAGTCGGCCCACGCTCGTTCGAGGTGCTCAGGCCCAGGGTCGACAAGCTCGTCACCGTGTCCGAGCAGGACATCTCTGTCGCGCTGCTTCGCCTGGTTGAGACCGAGAAGCTCGTCCAGGAGGGAGCGGGCGCCGCGGGGATCGCCGCGTGCCTCGCCGGTAAGCTGCCCGAGCTCGAGGGCAAGAACGTCGCCGTCCTACTCTGCGGAGGCAACATCGATACCTCCACCCTCGGGAACGTGCTCGAGCGCGGTCTGGTCAACGATGGCCGACTCATCCGCTTCTCCGCGGTTGTGCCCGACCGACCGGGCGGCATCGCCGGCCTGTGCGCCGTCATCGCCTTCGTCGGGGCGTCCATCAAGCAGATCGTTCACGAGCGCGCGTGGCTCCAGGAGGACTCACACGCCGTGCAGGTCGACGTCACCTGCGAGCTCACGGGCCTGGAGATGAAAGAGACGCTGTACAAGGCCCTCTCCGAGAAGTACGCGGTGGACTTCAGCCTGTCCAAGAGCAACCTCAACATGAACATGGTGGGCAAGGATTCCGCCGGGATGATGGCCGCCGAGTCCAAGAACGGTGCCGACGCAAAGACCTACAGCTTCGACGCAAAGACCGAGACTAAGCCCGGGAGACTGCCCGCGCCCGTGCTGTATGATTACGACACCATCATCAACAACGTCAAGCCCAGCGCCGAGCTCGTGGGTGCCGTGGAGGATGCCTTCTCCCAGCTCGCCAACGGCAGGGTGGACGTGCCCCTCCCCATGCACATCGGTGTCGCCGAGACCCCCGAAGCTGGACCCGGTGACTGCCACATCAAGGGCGGGTACATCGAGGGTGCGCCTACGTGGACTGTGAAGCTGGCCAACGTGAGCTTCTACAACAACGTGAAGAAGGGTCTGCCGGCGGGATCGGGCGTGTTTGTGGTGTGCGACGCGACGAACGGCGGGCCGAAGGCTGTGCTGCACGAGAACAGGTACCTGACGGATCTCAGAACCGGTTCGGCCGGCGCCGTCTGCGTGAAGCATCTCGCGCCCAACGCCAAGAGCGTAGCGTTCATTGGCACCGGTGTCATCGCCGAGGCTATGGCGCGAGCAACCGCCACCGTGCACGGCTTTGAGGAGGCATTTGCCTTCGCCAGGTCCCCCCAAAAGTCCTCCAGCTTCTGCAAGAAGATGTCCAAGGAGCTCGACTACCCCTTCTACGCTTGTGCTACCGCTGAGGATGCCGTGCGAAACGCGGATGTCGTGTTCACCCAGACCCCGGGCGGAGAGTGGGTGCTCGAGGAGGACTGGCTCCGCCCGGGCGCCACCATCATCGCGTCCGGGTCGGATCAGCCCACCAAGAACGAACTGCCTCCCTCCGTGATGGCCAAGGCTAAGTTCGTCACCGACATCACGGCTCAGTGCTCAAGGGTTGGTGAGCTTCGCAGCGCCATTGAAGCCGGCCTCATGACTGCCGACGGCGTGCACGCGGAGATTGGACAGATCATCAACGGCGAAAAGCCGGGCAGGATCGGTAATGAGCTCATCGTGTGCGATCTCACCGGCACCGGCGCTCAGGACGCCGCTATCGGATCCTACGTCATGAAGGTACTCGATGGCGTGGTTCCAGGTGCCATGCCGCCCGTGTTTGACGCCAACAAGCCGAGGCTTCCCGCGCCCAAGCTGTACGATTACGACACCATCATCAACAACGTGGCGCCAAGCCGGGAGCTGACCGAAGCTGTGGAGGATGCCTTCTCCCAGCTCGCCAACGGCAGGGTGGACGTGCCCCTCCCCATGCACATCGGTATCGCCGAGACCCCCGAAGCTGGACCCGGTGACTGCCACATCAAGGGCGGGTACATCGAGGGTGCGCCTACGTGGACTGTGAAGCTGGCCAACGTGAGCTTCTACAACAACGTGAAGAAGGGTCTGCCGGCGGGATCGGGCGTGTTTGTGGTGTGCGACGCAACGAACGGCGGTCCGAAGGCTGTGCTGCACGAGAACAGGTACCTGACGGATCTCAGGACCGGAGCCGCGGGAGCGGTTGCGGTGAAGCACCTCGCCGTTAAGGGTGCCAAGAGCGTTGCGTTCATCGGCACGGGTGTCATCGCCGAGTCCATGGCGCGCAGCACCGCCACCGTGTACGGCTTCGAGCAGGGTTACGGCTACTCCCGTGACATGTCCAAGAACAGCGCGTTTTGCGACAAGATGTCCGCTGAGCTCGGGTACGCCTTCACCCCGTGCTCCAGCGCCGAGGATGCCGTGCGAAACGCGGATGTCGTGTTCACCCAGACCCCGGGCGGAGAGTGGGTGCTCGACCTGAAGTGGCTGAAGCCCCACGCGCTCATCATCGCATCCGGGTCGGATCAGCCCACCAAGAACGAGATCCCCCCGGCGGTGATGAAGAAGGCCAGGGTTGTGACCGACATCACGGCTCAGTGCCTCCGCGTGGGTGAGCTGAGGAGCGCGGTTGAGGCTGGCGTGATGAAGGAGACGGACGTTCACGCCCAGCTCGGGGAGGTGATCAACGGCTCGAAAAAGGGACGCACCGGGAAGGAACTCATCGTGTGTGATCTCACCGGCACCGGCGCGCAGGACGCCGCCATCGGCTCCTACGTCATGAAGGTGCTCGATTAAAGAGGCAAGACCGTGAAGAACTAGAAATTTTTTGTTGTAACTTTCACAATCGTCAAAAGAGCCCCACACCCGCCGCCGAGCGGCTGTCGTCTGCGGGCAGCGGTCTCATTGCCCGCGCCTAATCTCTGGGTAGGACCCGATCCCCCGTCCCCGCGCGGCGGTACCTTATTTTCTCTCGCAAGGGCGCCAGTTTCCGGCTTGGAAACCGGTTCCTCCCCGTTTCGGGGGTGATGACTGCTTTAGTAAAAGGTCTGAGCGTTGCATGGCGTCGCGGGCGCGGCGCGAAACGAAGTTGCCTCGGGGTGGGGTATATGCGACAATCGTGGGATCAGTCTCGGCAAGGTAGCCCGTTATCCCAGCCCGCCCCTCATCCATGGGTGCGGCGCTGCGCAAAGGCGGGCGACACCTAACTCAATTATCGTCGTGGGCCAAATTAAAAGGCGGGTCCCCGTCCGAGTCGTGGCGGGGGCACAGAATGGCCCACGCTCAGCAGCCACCGGACGGATCCTGCGATTGAACCCTTTAACACCTCGAACGGTAGCGTCTGCGTGTCCCCTGCGAGCACACGTCATCTTCAGCAGTGACCAATAAAGGCGAATCTGACCCGACGGAGAGCGAACGATTTATCTAACCCGATCGCCCCACCTCCTCCATTCGTCCCACCTCCTCCATTCGTCCCGTCCTAACCTCTTCCCACCCTTCGACCAGGCGAGATGTCCGTCGACATAGATGCCATACTAAATATGTGGAACATGGAGGATGCCGAGGAGGTCGACAACCCTCCGCCGGTGTCCATCAGCATGCAAGGCCACCTGTCCCGCCCGTGGCACGGTGACGAAGACCCCGTCAGCGGATGGGAACCGTCGTTCCAGGCGCTCGCCGCCGCGCTCGATCGCTCGCACGGCAACGATCAGTGGAAACTCGCGTTCGCTCATTTGAGGGCCGCGCCACGTCGCAACCTCGCGTTCGTGCGCGCGTCGGATTACTCCAGGTTTGTCGAGGTGCTGGACGACCTCACGGACGTCGAGCTGTTCGAGCAGGAGGAGCGAGACCTCCTCGTGGACGTGTTCAGGCAGAGGATGGCGGCGCACGAGACGGATCACGTGCCGATGATTCTCGACGTGACCTTCAGGAGTAAACCGGTGGCGGACAAGCAGCGGAACAAGGAGGACGCGGGTAAGGAGTCGGAGCTGATGGATCCGCCGACGAGGGCTGAGACGTTCCAGGCTCTGCGTCTGCTGCGTGGACTGTGGCTGCACTCGCCGAGGAGTTGCGAGGCTGCGGGGAAGGCGGGGGCCGTGGAGGCTCTGCTTAACAGTTTCATCAAGGGCGTTCCTGATCCCACGGAGGGAACGGTCGCCTGGAAGATGGCGAGGGCGCTTGAGGATTGGAAGCGACAGGTGGAGGAGGCGGAGCGGGACGGGACACTCGAGGACATCAAGAAGAATGCAAAGGAGAAGAAACCGGGACCGCCGTTCAGGATATCGTGTCCCGGCGGTTTCGACGAGGACGGCAAGCCGTTGGGCGAGGTGATGACGTTCGCGATGGACGTGGACGATCCCGAGGTGGAGTACGGCCAGCCCGATGAGGACGAAGTGCGACTGGAGACTCTGGAGGCGCTCCTCGCTTTGCTGTCGGGCCCGGACCAAGAGTGCCGAAGGCAGTTCATGAAGCTGGACGGCGTCGCGTCCGTAGCAGATTTCCTCGTGCCGTGGCTATCGGAGAATGGCGGTGAGGATGAACCCAGTGAGCTGGTGCAGAGGTGTATAGTCTTTGTGGGTGTTCTGATCAGGCACGCGCTTCCCGGGGGTGGTGACAAGACCGACGGGGATGACAAGGATGAAGGTATACGGATGGCAGAACAGGCGGAGGCGACGCTGCACGAAATCATCGGACCCGACGCGACGGAGGAAATTCTCGACGCCGCCGAGGAGCTCTATCCCGGCTTTGGCACAACCTTTGGGGAGGATTCGCCTCGCGCGGGTGTTGACGTATCGGAACTGGAGTCTGAGGCGTTTGGGGAGACGATGATGGAGCAGGGTCTCGAGGCGATGAAGGCTTCTGGGATTGACACAGGGGCGATGGAAGAGCTCATCGCGGGTATCAAGCTGCAAAAGGCATCCGAGGGCGGCGATGGGACGGCTTAAGAAAACAACGAGTAGCAATAACATAGGCTAAGTCAGTCCTTGGTCTTCTTCTTCCTCATTCGCGAGGTCCACAGAGTATCGCCCAACCCCGCCTCGGCCCTCTTCAAGCTCTCCTCTCTGGTTCGAGCCTTCGCCCAGATAGTCTTGAGACTCTCGGCGCGGTTCTGCAACTCCGTGCGCCAGAGTAGAGTTCCCGAGATGATCACGAGAATGTCCATCCCGATGTCTGGCACCGCCTGCGGGTTCCAGGTGGGCCACGCCTCCACTCCCGCCTGGATGACGCTCACCATCTGCGCCGCGGCCACAGACGAGGCGAGCGCGTAGGATCCAAGCCTGTATCGACGCAACGGCTTGGACTTTCTCTCAGCCTCGATGATCGCCGGCGGCACACCCTCCGCGCCCACCACGTTCTCCCCCTTGCCGGTGTCTGCGAGCGGCATCGACATGAGCTGCTGCAGCTCGGCGCCGCGCAGCATGCCGATGTCCTCCTCGTCCATGCTCATGCTGCCACCGGTGGAGTCGGGGCTACCGACAGAACCATCGATATCGACTTCGATGTCCCCAGAGTCCGTCACCCGCGTCTGGTACACCGGCAGAGGCGCCGGCCCTTTGCCAATTTTCCCGACCAGCGGCAGGTCTGGCAGATTAGGGCACCACTCTCCAACCTGCTCGCCGCTGTCCAGCTTGAACTGGGACCCGTGTGCTGGGCAGACGATGCACCCGTCATCCGTCATCTTGGCGCTCAACAACGCGGTCTTACCCTGCATGGACAGGTTCAGGTGCGGGCACTTGTTCGACACGGCGTAAACGTCGCCCATGAAGTCCTGGATGAGAATCTTTTTGCCGTCGAGGTTTGCCACCAATCGCCCTCCGTTGTCCTGGAGGTCCTGGGTGGAAAACCCGGACTTGACGTAACTCGCGGTCGTCATCACCTGTGACCTACGCGAGTAGTGCGAGAGCGCCCTGCGAGGAGCATCTCGAACCCTCGTCCCGGCGAACCCAGACGCCAGGCTCGGGGAGCGCCCACAGCGTCGGGGGCCGCCAAACCCAGAACCTGAATGGCGCGTCGCCGATGACGCGTGACCCCCGCCCGTCGCCGCGCAGGTCGCCGCCCGCGCGCCTTCCCCGATGTGAGCGACACTCACCGCCGCAGATCCGATCGCTAGTGAAGCCATCTTCGACTGGTTCGCCTCCGTCCGTCCGAGGAGGCGCTCCAGTCCAGTGAAAAGCGACGTGGATGGCGCCTGACGTTGCCGCCGATCGGAGATCACAGCAAGCAGGGATACGAAAAGGGGAAAAAGCGGCCTGGCCAGCCAGACCCGACAGGAGGGTGAAGGATCCTTACGATGAGCGTCCCGGCCGGTGATACATTCGCGTCTCTATCGGGGGAGTCGAGGGTAGCGCTCGGCGTAGTCGCGGCCATATGGGTCATCATCATCGTCGGGAAGGTCTTCTCTTGGACTTGGTCCGCGGCCAGCTGGATCTACAACTTGTTTGGCTTTGGATACGACGAGGATGAGATGCTGGGCATCAAACACCACAAGAAGGGTGGGAAGAAGTCGAAATCGAAGTCGAAGTCGTCGAAGTCTAAGTCAAAGTCGGGAAAGGGTGGTAAGGGGAACAAAGCCGCGGGGGACGACAGCGCATCCGACACCTCGGAGATGCCTCCCTTGGGGGTTGTCCAACACAGAGCACCCGCACCCTCGATCGTCGCGTCAAAGAAACCCTCAAAGCCCCACAAGAAACCCCATCACGCGGCAGAGAAGAACCACCCACTGCACGTCAACACGCTGAAGGGACACACGGATGCGGTGAACATGGTGAGTTTCAGCGGCAACGGTACCACAGTGGTCACCGCGTGCGACGACGCGACGGTGAGAGTCTTCAGGTTGGACTCGGCCGGCGCGACGTGCAAGGCGCCCAGGACCTTGCGAGTTCCCCTCGGTCGAGATATGGCGACCGGCGCGTGCTTCGCCAATGTGGCGGCACTGGATGACCCGGCAGCGACGGACGGTTTGGTCGCCATGGGCACGTCGGGGATTGGTGAGACCCGACTGGTTCGTTTCGCCGTCTCAGACGCGGCGGGCAAACCTCCGGAGGTGCGTTGGGAGAAGAAGCGCGCGATGGACGGGGAAACGGCAATTTCTCTGTCGTGTGGAGGTGGCGGCGAGGGTCTCGGGGTTGGGGGTGCGCCGACGCGGATTCCTCCCGTCGTTGTGTGCTCATCGGACCAGACGAGTGTGCGCGTTTGGGCCGTGGACTCGGGAGTTGAGATAGGGCGCATCGATACCCTCCAGTTCAAGAACCATAACGCCGCCATCTCCCCGGACGGTAACCTCATCGCAGTGTCCACATTCACGGCCGAGGTGAAAGTTTGGCTAGTACTGCGCTCGAGGCAGGGCGCGCCGATGGGGGTCGATTCCAAGCGCGCGGCGATGACTCTTAAAGGACACAGGTCCGCGGTGCACTGGGTGGAGTTCTCACCCTGCAGCACGAGGGCCGTGACGGTGTCCAAGGATAAGACGCTGAAACTGTGGAATCTTGCCGTGAGGTACGAAGCTGGCGAGGACCCTAAAGTACTCGCGAGCGTGGACCTATCGGACGAGTGTGGCGCGGGTCGAATGCCAACTCGGGTCGCGCTGAGCGCCGCCGGCGTCGCCGCCGTCATGATTGGAAATTCGCTGATATTTTACAAACTTTCGCATGGGTTGGCGGGAACAAGCGTCAAGTTGGAGAGGATAGACGCGCCGCATGGATCTTCCGCGGCCTTGAAATGGATGGTATGGTCCCCGACGCCTCACGCGATCGATGGTGACGCAGTCGAAGTTCTAGCGACGGCGGGGAGCGACAAAAGAGTTTCGCTCTGGAGGAGCCCGCGTCTCAATTGATACCTAGCAGCAAGCGTCGAACTCGGCGCAGCTTGTTGGCCATCGGTCGCTTCAGGTGCGGGGCCTCCACCACACCGGGCCACAAAGTGTTAGCCTCCCGCCCGGGCTCGTTCCCGGGCCACACGAGCTTATCGTCCTCCGAAAGCTGGGCGAAGTTCTGCGATTCGTGAGCCGCGACGCGAACCTTGCAGTGGTCCCCTTCCTTGGCGCCGCAGCACGCCGGCTGCAGCCCATAGAAGAAGTCGTTCCCGTACGCCTTACCGTCCCCGGGCGGCTGCCTGGCGTACTGCGCGATCAAGGCGTGCTCGAAGCCTCCGTCGAGCATCTCGCCGACGCGAACCTTCAACGTTTTGGCGTGCTCCAGGTGGCTCATCTCGTAGTGGTCAAACACCGCCTGCTCGCTCATCTTGTCTATCCTTCGCAGAAACGGCTCCAACCCGGGCGGCAGCGCCGTGCCGACGAACCTCCCGGGTGCGTGGCACCTGTAGTCCACCATCACCTCCGGCGCGGACGCGTCGGATATCTCACCCGGGCAGTTTTGCTCGTCGGGCCCCGGCAGGTTCCCGCAGCACACCGCGTTGTAACCGATGCGGTACACCTCGTACTTCTGCCCGCCGGGGATGAGCATCGAGTTGATGGGACCAAACGCCCCCTCGTTGTCGATGATGTGCAGGCTGCCGGTCTCGCTCACGAACACGTTCTGCCCGTGCCTATCCTGCTCGCTGAACAGCAGGTCAAACACCGCCGCCCTGACCACGTCCTCGTGGGGGATCTTCTTCGTCAGCGCCATTGTGCGCGGGTCGATGATGCCGCCGTACAGAGCCTCGATGGATGCGCCCTCCGCAACCTCGTAGAACTGCATGCGGGTGTCAACCTTAACCCCGGCAGCCTCGTCACCCTTCTGCCAGGGGATGAACGACTTGACGTGCTCGGTCCACGTCCTGGGCGTGGCGGCGGTCAGGTTGGCATCCTCTGCCAGCTTGTCTAGTGCGTTGAGGAACTTGAAGTTGCACTCGCTCCAGCCGAAGATCCCACCCTTCAACTGGCAGGGCCTCCGCTGACTTGAGGGGATGTTCTCGCCGTCGTGCTCGCATTTAGAAGGTAACGGGTGGTTCCTGGGTGTCTGTCGATAATTTCCATTGAGACCGCACCACGCCTTGACGAAGACGTTGCCTCGCTCCGCAGTCACGCCCTTCATGACCGCCGCGCCCGATGCTCCGGAGAAAACTTTCACGTCTTTTCCCAATGCTTTCATCGGCTGCGACTCCTTCATCCGCGTCAAGATCACGCTGCACCCGAGACATTTCTTACAGTGCACGACACCCGGGTCCTGCCCGGGTCCTCCCCCCTTCGGTCTCGGCGGCTTGACCCCCGCGGGTAGAGGGTCCAAGATGCACTGCTCGCACGTGTCGCAGGTCTCCCAGGTGCCCAGTCCTTCTTCGTCGATCTTCCACTCGGGCGACGCGGCCTGTGCATCCGGATGTTTCGCAGAGGTGATATCCTTGCTCGTCAGGGCATTTACACCCTCGCAAGATACCACCGCCGCGGCGCAGAGGCACAGCGCTAACGCGATCCGCGCCGTGGACCGCATCTCGCGTGCGCGATAAGATCTGATTTTGGCAGGACGATCCTGTGGAACTAATAACACACGCCAAAATTTGAGGCTAGCTAGTCTAGTCACTTCATCACAGGCGCCCCAGATGTCGTCGCATCGCCTCTACGCGCTGCACCACATCTTTGAACCTCGGCCTCGAATCCGGTTCCTCTTTCCAACACTCCAATACCAGATCCCTTAGCTCCTCGGTCACGCCGCAGCTCTCGGATGCATCCGGCAGCGGGAGACGACTGCCCTCGACAGCCACCGCGAAAATAACCTGCAGGTGGTTGGCCATCCACTCCCATGGCACGCGTCCGGTGACGCACTCCCACAGCATCACGCCGTATGAATACGCATCGCACGTCTCGTCCATTCCCGCGTCGGGTAATCCGCGGAAAAGTTCGGGGGCCATGTACGCCGGAGTGCCCTGCCCGCCGGCATTTTTTGTCGCCCCCGCCGTGGTCATCAGCGTTTGCCCACAGGCCTTTGCAATGCCAAAGTCCGCCACCTTGGCCCAGGTAGGCTCACCGTCTCCACCCCGCCACTCTGAGGTCCACGCGCGAGACGTCAGGAGCACGTTTTGACTCTTTAGGTCGCGATGGATGATTCCCTTGGTGGACAAGAATGCCATGGCGCCAGCGACGTCCCTCGCGACTCGTAAGGTTTCTTCGTACGTGAGTCTCCTTCCGACGCGGCACGACCCATCGCCGTGTATAAAGCCCCACAACGACCCACCTTGCATGAGCTCCTCAACGATGCATACGTGCGGCAGCCGCAGGCACGCTCCGAGGAGCCGTACGATACCTTTATGATCGAGTCGGCTCAAAACCGCCACCTCTCTTGTGAAGGCGCGCATCTCCTGGCGTGAAACACACGTCATCGCGTGAAGCGTCTTGACGGCCACGAGAACTGCAGTGTCCTTCTCGTCCTTCTTCCACTCACCACGGTGCACAGTGCCATACGCACCCTGACCGAGCATCTCACCGAGACAAACATCCTTGAGTTTGATCTCATGCAGCTCGTCGGGCAGGAGTTTGGACGAAAGGGCCAACAGCGATGGCGCGCCTGAACCGGGAAAGGTCATAGGCCCGGAAGCTATATCACCCTCGTCGTCATCCTCGCCGACGTTCACGGCGCCGACACGCGCGTTGGCGACGGTCCGCGTCGACGTCCCGGCGCCTCGAACCACCGAACCGTTCTGATCGACGAACAACGTCGCGGGAGTCTGACCGGGGAGCAGAAGCGTGCGCTTACGATGCGATGATCCGGCTTCAATACGGCCTGATCGGCTATCGTCATCCTCTGACGTTTGTCCCGCGCCCTGACATTTCGCGAGTGCAGTCGCGCAGCATCCGACGATGGCAAACGCGCCCACGGCGAGGATCGATTCCAGCCTCTCGTACCACACCGCTCTTTCGGAGAGATCCGGATTTAGCGATGGTGGTGACGTCGGCGGTGCACGCAACACGATCACCTCCGATCGGTTCACAGGTGGCGGAGACGACGGAGACGTGGGAAGTGGTGGATTCGCCGGCTGCGGCGACGGGGAAGGAGGCGGTGACGAAAGCAGTACGCCGCAGCAGTACCTCCAGTGTCTGCTGGCGGGAGCCGGGCACTCGTTACCATGGTCCCCTGTCGTCCCCATTGTGGATGCGTCCATAGCCTCGCATACGACGCCGTTCAGCCTGACCGAACGCACAGGCTCAGGGTCTGTCTTCGTCTCTCGGATCCCGGTGAACGAAAAGTTCCGTTGCCCCCCACCCGCGGGTATCATCCCCGCACCGAATGCGTTGACCACCCGCGCTGGCTGCCCCCCCGGACCCCCCGGCGATATGAGCACGGCGGTGTCCCCCCTCAGGGCTGACATCCACCCGCCGTCTTCCCCCCTGGCTATTGTCTCTCCAGGCTCAAACGCCCACGATAACTGCCAACTGGATAACGTGCCACCCTCCGTCTCATCCCCTGGCGCACGTCGGTTCACCAGCGACAGCGATGCTTCGAAACTCACCGAGGCGTCGAGGATTCGCATCACATCGGCGCGATACTCAACCTCCAGCTCGCATCTCGCCGGGCAATCGTTGCCGCACCAGCTCAGACCCTCGGAAAAGCAACCTGAAAGCGACGGGTTGTTTTGGGTGCCGCTAGTGCTACTCGTCACGCCCTGGCCGGCCACCTCCCCGCTGACGACGCCCACGGCCAGCGCGACGACGACCATGCATAAGACGCGCGCCATGCAGCGCCAGACGCGCGCTCAAAGCTGTGTGGGCGCTCCTCGCGACCGAGAGAAGTCCTCTGAGAACCGGAGAGAAGTCAGTATCAGTTCGGATTTTGGCCTCAGCTGCCTCGATTGCATCGCCCGTTTGCCGTTGCGGACCGTTGACGAAAATTTTCTTAGGATTTCAAATCTGGTCGCCGCCCGGGCAAAGTGCAGGCGCTCGCGGAGGGGTGAGAGCCACTGTTGACCTCGCGTCGCGCGCCGAAGAGCACGCGGACGTCGTTGCGAAGTCGCTTCGCTGATATTACGAGAGAACAGTCGAGGTAGAGCAAAGGGTCGGGAGAGATGGTTCAGGTCTACGTGGAGCCCATCTCCAGGCGGCACTACGCCCCGTTTCTCTCCGTGGCTGCCCTGTACAGGCCGTTCTGCATAAGTGAGTGCCGGCGTATCTCGCCGTAGACCCCCACCCCAGCGCTCGACGTGGACGCGATACTCATCGACGCGGTTTCTCGCCCGAGGAATCGATCCTCGACGCGCGCTCGCGCTCGCACCCGGCGCGCGGTCGGGCTCTTTTTTTGAAAATGTCACCCCGAATCGCGGCTCGATTCCGCTTTTTCCCGTCTCCCCTGACGTCGCTGACCGCTTCCCGACCCCGCCCTAACCCCGCAGTCGCGTCGCTGATTATCGCCTTCAGCATCGCGCTGACCTCCGGGGGTCTCTGGGTCAAGACGCACACCTACGTCACCCAGCCCTCGGTCAGGTTCAAGTACGACATGCTGCTCGTGTTTGAGACCGCGAACGGGCCCGGCGCCGAGCGGGTGTGGAGCACCTTCGACAGCGTCAACTACCTGATGGGTAACAAGCTCGCGGCCGTGGACATCTCCGCGTCCGAGCAGGACGTCAACTCCGACGGTAAGGTGGACCTGATCGACATCAAGGCTGTCGTCAGGGGCGTGGGCGACGTCCAAGGCGTGAAGGCGCTCATGGCTTTTGACTACTCGTTGGGCGGCCGCGTCGACATGGTGATGAACGGCATGGCCTACGCCGCGCACTCGTCGCCGCTGGCGGGCAGCGGGCTGTACGTCGACGGATACCTCCGCCTCGATCAGCGGGACGCCATCCCCGCGGGTTTCACGCGCCACGACTACAACTACAGCGTCTTTCCGTTTGCGGAGCACGGCGAGGAGAAGGGCGACACACGCGAGGCGGCGACGCTGCGCCTGCCCGTGGTGCTCAACCAGTACAACTTCCGCAACGAGTCGACGTACCTCGACGCGAAGACGCCGGTTTGGGAAGCGGGAGCCTCCCCGGACTTTACCTTCCAGGCGCGCGTGAGGATCCCCACCAGCCAGCAGGTGCTGTACAGGCCCACCACGCTGGAGCTGTGGAAGTTCGCGTGGGTGCAGATCCTCGCAATCTACATCATCTTCTGGTGGATCTTCTCGAAGTTCGAGTACGTGGTGTTCCACCACCGCATCGTCGACACCCGCGTCGTGTCCGACCTGAAGGAAAAGTCCCACAGGTTCTGAGGGCCGAGTCCGCGGTGTGTGGAAGAGAACCGAAACATAAAATCGTTAGTCCTGATCTGTTAATATCTACCGGGCGTGTATTCGTATCCGAGCTCCCAGCGTCTTTGCCGTGCGCAGGTACAGCAGGTCGTAGGGCGGGTTTGTCGCGTCCCCCTTCTCCGGTCGTTTGAGAAATCGAAATTACAAGTTACAGGGAATAGGCTATCTCTACCATGGCGGGGCCCGACGGGAGCGTCCACCTCACGAGAAAGCAGACTTGGCGCCCATGATGACAACGCCCCAAGCACCGAGGATGGTGAACACAAGCTGCGAAAAGGAGAGCGGGGAAAGGGTCAGCTCGGGCCACGCGGGTCGGAACCCTAGTCGAGACACGGCTCGATCGCCGAAATATCGGGGCGGTCGGGGGGGGCGTGGACCGGGTTTACTCACGTGCTCCTCCTTCCAGTTCCCGGGGTTCGACGGGTCCAACCAGGGGTAAGCCACCTTGGGAGGGGCGTTGGGGTCGGCTGCGGGAGGACGACGGAGGGGAAGGTCAGCGTCGGAGCGAGGCGGACGAGTTGACAAATCCAACCCCGGATGCTCGTGGCGCGGGTCGGGAAACAGCAGGACGTTCGGGCGACTCACATGCCATGCCGCGGGTCTGCTGGGCGATGGGGCCCTTGGGCACCGCGTTGAGGCGGCGGGCCAGAGGGGCAGAGGCGCGGAGAATACCGGACATGGTTTGGCTGCGGAGGATCGTTCCCGCGAGTGTGACCCAAGGGGGGCGAAGTCCCCGGGTTCATGAGGACTCGAGGACTCAAGAGTTCAGGGTTCAACTGTTCAATCGCTCGACTCCCCTCCGCCTCTCGCGCGTGCCAAATCATCGCAGGAGACAGGATAAATCCACACGGGAAAATTCCGTTGTCAAGGTGCGGCAGACAGTCCTGTTGGAGCCGTCTCTCCTCGACACACCCGGCGATTCGATCAGATCTTGACTGAGACACACTCGCCATGCAGTCCAGCATCGCGACGCGCGCTCGCGTCTCCTCTATCAGCGGGTGAGTGACCTGGAGACGAGGAGGAAATTTCACAGTTCTCCCGCGAAACCCCTAAACTGGCTGGCCCCGCGCTCCGACCCGGAGGGGCGGTTGCGTCCCGAAAGCATCGTTTCGACCCGAGCCATCGCCTTGTGACCGATGCATGGTCACCACACACGCGTCTGAAGCCTTGGATGTCTCGACACGAGGCGCACCATTGCTCGCATTCCGTTCATCCACTGACGACCCGCCCAACCACAACACAATTCTCCGATAATCTTTCAGGAAGTCGCTCTCTGCCAAGGTTCAGATGCGCGGCATGGCGGTGGCGACTCGCCCCGCCGTTCGTGTCCAGCGCTCGGTACGTGCTCGCGGCGCTAGCGCGTCCGCCAGCGTGTACACCGTGCAGAGGAACGATAACCTTTGGAACATCGCGAACAAGTACGGCGTGAGCCTTGACGACCTCAAGCGCGTCAACTCCACCACGCTCGGAGGCAACTACGACGTCATCTTTCCCGGCACGCAGCTGGTGATCCCCGGCGCTATGAGGAAGAGCTCGCCCATCCCGTCGTTCGCGAGGCCGGCCTCGAGCAGCTCCTACAGCAACTACTCCGCCTCGGTCGCGCCGGCGGCCAAGCCCGCCGTCAGGTCCTCCAGCAAGACTGGCATCGGGCTCGTCACCGCGGGTGCGTTCTTCATCGCGCTGGCTGTCGGCATCATGGTCTTCAAGGACGACGACGGGGCCCAGGATGATGCGGATGGGCGCTACGACGACCAGGGCAACTGGATCCCCACTGGATACGAGGGCCAGGGATACTACGACCCGGCGGGTAACTGGGTGTGGGTTCAAGAGCAACAGAGCCAAGGCTGGGGGCAAGTTTCTCAGGGATACGCGGACGAACAGCAGGGCTGGGGTCAGGATCCGCAGCAGCAGCAGGGCGGCGGCCAGTGGAATCAGAGGTATTGAGTTTAGGTATTGAGAACTCTTAGAATCGTCGGAGCGACTGTAAATACTTAATTTGAACGCGGCTAGAACTATTGAGGGGGAGGAGGCGGGACAGCCACCATGCCAGGGGGCGGCATCATGCCGGGTGGCGGCATCCCCATAGGCGGCGGCATCATACCGGGCGGTGGCATCATTCCAGGAGGCGGTGCCCCCATCATACCCGGGGGCGGCGGCATTCCCATTCCCGGCGGCGGCATTACCATGCCGGGCGGCGGCGGCATTCCCATTCCCGGCGGCGGCATCCCCGGCGCCCCAGCGACCGGCGGTGCACCCGCGGGTCCCGCCGCGAACATGGTGTGCGGCCGATGCGTGGAAGCCTTCTTCTCCATGTTTGCCGCGAGCAACCGCTCCGCCGGCGTTCCGTGCCTCTCCCCGTTTGTGTCCTTCTTGTACGCGTACGTCACCGAGATGGGCCGGTTGCACAGGAACTGACCGTTCATCGCCTCGATCGCCGCATCGGACGCCTCGAACGAGTCATAGGCCACGAACCCGAACCCTCGGCTGTTCCCCGTGTCGGGGTCCCTCATGATCTTGGGCGTCTGGATCACGACGCCAAACGCGCTGAAGGTATCGTACAGGAGCTTCTCGTCCAGCTCCGGATCCAGATTGCCGACGAAGAGGTTGGCGCCGACGTCGTTAGACTTCTTATCGACGGAAGCCTTGTTCGTGCGGATCGGCTTACCGAACAGCTTGATCATGTTCAGCACCTTGATGGCGTAGTCCGCGTCATCTTCTCCCCTGTACTCCACGAAGGCGTAACCCTGATGCGCGTTGCTCACGCGATCCTTCGGCATGTACACGTTCACCACCGGTCCCGCTTGGACAAACGCCTCCCACAACATCTCCTCGGTAACCTGTGCGAAGGTGCGGGACGGATCGGTCAGCAGGGAACGGGGAGGCGACGCGATAGATCCCGAGGGTTTCTCAAATCCGGGGCGCGATTTCGGGTTCAGATTGGCGACGCACCTGAGGATCTAGGTTACCCACGTACACCGTCGCCTCCTGGTTGCGATCGGCGGCGTGCTGGCCCAGCAGGTTAGAACCCGCCGAGGCTGAGATTCGCCCGCCGGCGAGGGACGTCGACGCCATTGCTCAAGGCGCGAAGAAATGAATGCTCCTCCGGGCGCAGTTCGATTTTCATCATCATCTGAGAACCTCGCCGCGCGCTGGTGCTGGTTCTCAAGTTTCACTCCAGCCGCCGCCGCCGACACAAAGGCAAGCGCTAACTAGCCGCGCCCACACTCGAGCCGCTCGCGGATTGAAACATAGGCAACTCGCGGTGGTCACGAGGTATCCCTCGCGACACTCTTTAGGCGGTCTCGGCGTCACATCAGCGCGCGTCCGCGTCCAAGTAATCGAAGGCGGCGGACCCCTGCACAGCTTGTCATCATGCGTCCTCTCGAGGAATCCGAGATTCAGCAGGTGTTCGAGAAGCTCTTCAAGTTCGTGGGAAAGAACCTGAAGAACATCGTGGACAGGGCCGATCAGCCGCACTGCTTCAGACTGCACAAGAAGGTGCGCCGCGATTCCGTCCGTCCGCCTCGACGTCGTTCCGCCCCCTTTTTTCTCTCTCTTGGGGGAAAAGTACCCTCATCCGTGCTCCTCAGTTGCAATCCGGTGTCGGCGATGATGAAGGAAATATCCGCGCTTCTGATACCCCGTGAAGTACAGACGATATTAATGGTTGAATTTCTTCGGCTGAGTCGCACCGTGCAACCTTGGAGCACCGCGCTTTCTCTCGCATCCCCCCCCACCGCCCCCGACTGTGGTCGCTCACTAACCCTCCCCGCCCCGACGGCTCTCTGCCAAACAGCGAGTGTACTACGTGAGAGAGGACATCATGAAGCGCGCGACGAACATCTCGAGGGATCAACTCGTATCCCTCGGCGTGTGCGTCGGGAAATTCACCCACTCCGATAAGTTCAGGCTCATGATTGGCGCACTCGAGCTCCTTGCTGCACACGCCAAACACAAGGTGAGAGCTCACGCTCGGACTTTGGCGCTCGACTCTTTTGGCGATGGGATCCGCCGTCGTCAGCTTCGCGGTCACGCTCGAACATCGCCTTGCCCGATGATTCACTTATTCAGTCTTCAACCTGAATTCCATGAAGACGACGTTATTCTCATAACATTTTCCAGTGAGGGCAGCGCTGTTTGCGACTCTCGGCTCTTGTCTTCCTGAAATAATTCTGACGTCCCACCCCGACTTTCCTCTCTCGTTCGCAGATGTGGGTCAAGCCCACTTCGGAGATGTCGTTCCTCTACGGCAACCATTTGCTCAAGTCTGGTCTTGGGCGCATCACCGAGAACACCCCCGCGAACCAGGGTGTCGTGATCTTCTCCATGTCGGACGTGCCGCTGGGTTTCGGCGTCGCCGCGAAGAGCACGCAGGACTGCCGCAAGCTGGACGCGAGCTCCATCGTGGCGTTCCACCAGGCGGACGTGGGCGAGTACCTCCGCGCTGAGGACGATATGGTTCAGGGGAAGAAGGAGTGAGCTCGGGACCTGAGGAACTAGATACAAGTAGCCAAGTAGCCCTTAGTAGAAGAGAAAACGTTTCTTGATCCAGACGCTCACAGTTTTTTGGCACTCGGGGCGCCCGCGGAAAGTGGCCGAGGCTGGAGCCATGTCGTCGCAGCATTGTTTGCCGATAGTCATAAGCAACCTCGGCGTCGAGATGCTCTACGTCCTCGAGCAGCGTCTGCGCGCGCAGAAGATCAGCGGGGACAAGGCGGTGAAGGTGCTGCACGACGTCATTAAGGCGATGTTCGACCCGCCCTTCGTCGACGAGCTGTTCACGCCTCAGGACATCTACACGCAGAAGTCCACCCGGCACATCTTTGACAAGCTCGCACACTCCTCCATAATGCGCCTCTCGGAGAACTCCATGGACAAACTTTACGATCTGATGACCATGGTCTTCAAGTACCAGCTCGTGAACTGCCTTGAGCCCCACGAGATCATGGATGTTACGCTAACGCACCTCGCCACGATCAAATCGTACTTGACGGACCGGGCGGTCATCAAAATGGTGGACGACTACGAGAAGCGCGCGAGGGATATGTACGGCACGTTCCAGCCCCCCGAGTGGATCGAACTTTGCCAAACCCTGTTCAAGTTCGTCCACGACAAGAAGATAAAGGTGAGCCTGCTCCTTCAGGAGGGGCTGCAAAACCCGGATGGCACCATCAAAATGCCGCCGAGTTCGCTTGGTTCCATGGGCACGATCTTCAGGCACGATGTTCACGGGAAGAAATCGAAGATGGACAGCAAAAACAATTCACCCCCGGGTTCGGAAGAGTCGCCTTGGGTCCCACCCCCGGTTCCTTTGGGAGGGAACTTGTACTCGAAGGACAGGCAGGCGCCAAGGCCACCCGAGCCGTTCATGACTGCCCCGGCGGCGGAGCAGCCTGGCGAGGAGAAAAGCGAGGCGAAGAAACCTTCGACAGAATTGCCGAAGTTATCGACGCGCGCGTCACCGGGGCGAATAGGTACACCCGCACGCAGCGCAGCGGAGGGCCCGAGGGGAGTGGCGGACCAGTTGTTCGAGAGTGCCGGGAAAGAGGGGGCGAGGGAGCTCAACGCGCTGGCGGGTCTGATCAGGCCCAAGCTGGATGACGACACGTTCAAGCTCAACCTGTTCGGAGATAGGGGCGGCGGTGGCGGTGGGGGGGGCAGCGGGAACGCGCCAACGAACGACGACGTCATCGTGTTTGGAGGCGACGAGGGCAACAGGCAGACAGGTCTGGCGGATGTCATCAAGAGTTTCAGCCTGGATGAGCCAAAGAACGGCGCGGCTGGGGCAGTGCAGGACGAGGATGACGACGATGACTTGCTCGCCCTGATGGACGGCGCGTGAATCGGTTGTAACACAAGTAATAACGATAGTCTTCAAAATAACCACGGCGTAAGAGTTGCAGGCGGTGATGATAATAAGCCGCCGTGGGCCTTGTCTATATTTTCAGTGATGGGGCGCGCAGGGAAGGTGACCTTCGATAGGGTGCAGCTGGCCGGGGAGACGGCCGAATCGTTGCTGGGCCGGTTTCGTAAGACGCGATTGCTTTGGCTCCGTCTCGATGAGTCAACGTCGCACGGAACCGATGCCCTACTAGGGCTCCTGAGCGCGATGGCTCGAGGCGGCGAGAGCTCCGCGGCGGAATGGACCTGTGAGAACGCTGCTGGTTCGGATGGGCTAGACGATGCCTTGGCGGTCATCGAGAAGCTGACGCGACGACTACAAGGTGCCACTGTGGATATACCATCGCAATTCTACTGCTCCACGGTGTTGGGCTCTGAGGCCGCCGCGAAGGTGCTGAAGGAAGCCGCGCCCATCTCGGAGCCAAGTTTCTTGGGATGTGGAAAATCTCTCCCTCAATCCGCCCAACTCTGGGTTTTCATGGGCTTGAATGATACCTCAACGAAACGGAACAGGCGCCCCGCGAATACGAGCGACTCGGTCGATGGGGAGAACTTGGCGGGGCGCCCTGAGCACACGGATTCTGTTGCTTGCTCAGGGACGTATCACCATCAAGTCTCGGGCGGTAAAATCTGGTACGTTCGACCTTGCGTTGACTCAGAGGCCTGGAAAGACTCGCCGGCGCCGCAACTCCCGAAAGGCCGCAAGCGACTCAGAATGCATTGCGAAGAGAACGATTTCCTACTGATAGACACGCGCGCGTGGTGGCATGAGACGGCGCTCCCCCGCGGTTCGCAGCCTTCGGTGTCGTGCGCGAGGGAATTTTTCTTGCCCGACGAACACGGCGGCGAAGAGAACGCCGCCGCCGCCGCCGAGAGAGCCGACCGCTTCACCAACGTCGACGCGATGTACGCGGAGAAACCCATCGCGGCGGGTGACATCGTGGTGACGGAACTGGACGATCCGACGTGCGAGGCTGGACGGTCCGAGGATCCCAACTGTATGCTCTGCGAGGTGGAGGTTGACGCGATGGAGCGAGTGATGGGGATCGTCGCGATGAGGGACATCCCCACAGGGGATTTCATAACCATCGCTCCCAGCGACTCTGAAGACGAGAGTGACGAGGGTGAAATAGATGATGAATAAGGAGGACACGACGGTAGAGTGCAATCCTTATCAGCGCACACCAGCCCGACTCGACGGTGCAGGAACGACAGAAAAGCGTTATCGCACCTGCGGCAAATCGCAGCATCAGATGATAAACCGTGATTCAGTCGTCATCATGACTGGTTATTCAGTCGAGTCGTCAAGACGAAGCGTCCTTTCGAAATTGCCGGCTATGATGCACAGTCATGCAGAGTCATTAAATCAAAGACTAGATCAACGGCCGTTATGCGCTTCACTTGACCTAAAGTGGGCAAAACCCGAATTTCAACCCTCCTTTGGTTGGTTTCACGCGCTCACGGATGAAATATTCTCGCCCGAAGTGTGACGTCTGGCGCCCCACAACACGGTCGCTCCGGAGGTCGAAGCGCGTGAGGTTCAACCTCACGGGTCGGCGTCGTTTGGTCGACCGAGCGCTCCGTCCGGTGGACCGAGTCATCCTCCCGCTCGATACGTCGCGGGCGCCGGTAGGGGCCGATATCCGGAGGTGGGCGTCGAAAGCGGGAAACCACGGGAGCTTCCCGCAATGACGCCTCCGGTCGTGCCGCGGGCGTCGAAGGAGCAGGTCGCGTTGAAGGTGGTGGACAGGCTGAAGGATACGTGGGTCGAGATAAGTGATGACCCGAACCTCGAGATGGCCCTGAAGCGCCATCTGATGCGTCTCCCGCGTCGATACGCGCTGGATATACACAACCTGGAGGATCTCATGACGCACATGCGTCTGCTGGAGAGGGCGTCGGTGGAAAAACCCGGCGGGGTGCTCTGCGAATCTCGCGGCATACGGGTATCGAACGTGCTCGGCGACATGTCAAACTCGACGGACAACATGGAGATGGCGATGTCTCCCGGCGCGACCAAGCGGCTGCGGGCTCCCACGTTCGGGTCGTCCTTCAACCTGCACACGCTCGAGGAGCACCTGGGCGGGGAACCCGCAGCCTCGCGGGCGGTGTACGAAATAGCGGTCTCGGGGTTGAACCGGCCGAGGATGCTCAGCCGCGTGTCGACCGCGCTGTTCGACATCGGATTGAACATTTCGGAGGCACACGTGTTCTGCACGGACGACGGCTACGCTCTGGACGTGTTCGTGGTCACCGGATGGAGGGTGGACGACGAGGTTGCAATGAACCAGAAGCTGCAGCAACGTCTGGACCAGGTGAATTGGGACGAGGGCGTGAAGCCGGGGACGGGCGACGGGGCGACGACGGGCGAGGGCGAGAAGGCGCTCGCGGGAGCCAGCGATAGCGAGTGGGAGATTCAGGAGGTGCAGCTGAACTTCATGGAGAAGATCGCGAGCGGCGCGTTCGGTGTGCTGTACCGGGGCAGCTACTGCGGCCAGGAGGTGGCCATCAAGGTTCTCAAGACGGGAGGGAAGAGCTCGCAGGAGGAGGTGTACAGGGAATTCGCTCAGGAGCTGTCGATCCTGCGGAAGGTGCGGCATAAAAACATCGTGCAGCTGATCGGCGCGATGACAAAACCCCCGCGCCTCTGCCTGGTGACGGAGTTCATGAAGGGGGGGAGCGCGCTGCAGTATCTGCACCAGAAGGCGCCGCTGAAGCTCAACCAGCTCCTGAAGCTGACTTCGGGGGTCGCGCTCGGTATGGACTACCTGCACAAGGTGAACGTCATCCACCGCGACCTGAAGACCGCGAACTTGCTGATGGATGAGTACGAGGTGGTGAAGGTGGCTGACTTTGGAGTGGCGAGGGTCAAGGCGACGGATGGAAAGGCGATGACTGCGGAGACGGGGACGTATCGATGGATGGCGCCAGAGGTGATCTCGCACCAGAAGTACGACCACAAGTGCGACGTCTTCTCCTTCGGGATCCTCATGTGGGAGCTAGTGACTGGTGGTGACATCCCTTATCCGGGATACACGCCCCTGCAGGCCGCTGTGGGAGTGGTGCAGAGGGGACTCAGGCCCACCGTCCCGCCGCTCTGCCACCCCGTTCTCGCGCAGGTGATGCAGTACTGCTGGCAGCCGGACCCTTGGGCGCGGCCGGAGTTTGAGCAGATCGTGGAGCTGCTCAAGCACACGGACTCGCAAACCGAGACTGTGGAGAACAAGGGTTTCTTCTCCAAGCTGCGAAAGTCAATGACCACGTCGTCCAAGGGGTGAGGGGTCTGACGATGCGCGTGTCTAGCGCGGGGGCTGGCCGGCCATATTAGACCGACCTCCCCCATTGTTTGTTTATACTTCCACGGGAGTCGTCTGCGCACACATCTCGCCCACGATCATGAGCCCCATCGCGCGTCTTCCAGCCCGTGACCTATCGAACACCGACCTCCTGGACTGCAGCGGCGAAGGTGTGTATTGAGACAAAACAAAAAACAGGTACTCGTAACGCGGGAAAAGGAAACGGGCCGAACTTCTCTTCTGTGATTCTATTTGCCAGTTTGGCGCTCTGGAAGCCTCTCAAGAAGATACCGAATCTGCAACTCTGTGGGCACGGGACTCGTGAAACGTTGGTCTAAATCGAGTGGCAAAAACCGGTCTGGCAGTCTGGTATCGGCGGAGCCTGACAGCCTGATCCCGATCGTCGAGATCTCGGCTTCCTCGGGCACCAACAACCCCTTTCACTGTCTCGCCCGAAGCGCGTTCCACAACCAAGCGCACAGACGCGTCCGGGGCTTTAGGCTCACCAACGCAACGAGAGGCACCTCCGCGCTATCTTCTTTCTCTCCCCACCTCGCGCGCTTCCTGTCGACATGGCAGCTGTGATCTCCCTCGCGTGCCGTGCAGCGGTGCCTTCCGTCTCCAGACGTTCATCGTCGCGTGCATCGTCGCGCGTCGCCCTTCGTCACGCGCCCCGCCTCGCGTGCCGTGCATCCTCTGGCGAAGACGAGAACACACCGGGTAATACGGACCAGGGAATCTTCATGCGACAGATCACCCCCGAGGAGAAGGAGGCCGAGGTCCAGTGGTTGGGGGGCATGCTCAAGCTGTGGCTGGATGACGAGGTGAGTTTATTTTAATATTTGCACGGGCAATTAGACTGACGTCGTGTTTTGTTTATCAGTGGAGCCTGCAGGAGCCGCACAAGGAGCTGGGGCTCAGGGCGGCGGAGAAGTGCACGGCTATGCGTCTTGAAGGGTGCGAGGAGATGGGCTCGCTCGTCATGGGCGTCGCCGCCGAACTCATCGAATTTGACTTCTCCGACACCTTCGTCAACGCTTTCGAGGTGGCCAACAAGTGCAGCGAGATTCTCATGATGCGGGAGGGCTACGAGGTGTGCTGCATAAACAAGGATGACGTGTCGAGGCAGGCCAGGTACGAGGAGATACTGGCCAACGGGGAGGCTTAGATCGACATCAAGCCGCCCGCACCCAAAATATTGATTATTATGTTGTGATGATGCCAAGCTCCTTCGCCAACATCTATCAGTCCATCTCGACGTCACACCGGTTCTCGCCGGTCCACGTAGCGTTTTAGCCAATAAAGAGTCGAACTGAAAGCCTGGCCCCTCACACTCTCGTCGTCGCCGGACTGTCGTCGCCGCCTCGGAACAAGGGACGACTCAACGGCCATGGATTCGGTTGAGCCGCCGGGGTCCATATGGAGGTCCGAGGCCCGGGCGTTGTGGGCGCTCGTTTTTCCGATAGTCATCCAAATGGGCTCGCAGCAATTCATGGTCGCCACGGACCTGCTCTTCCTGGGCCATCTAGGCAGGAGTGAGCTCGCCGTAGGCAGCTTATGCACGACGATCTTCAACTTGTTATGGTTCGGCATCGCGGGATTCGGAACGGGCTTCGATACACTGGGATCTCAGGCGCACGGAGCCGCTGACTTTGCGGCGGTGAGACAGTGGGCATTCCTCGCCGCCGGATTTCTGACCTTGTGTTGCGTCCCTGCCGCCATCATCCTCTCATGCGGCGAGAGCATCGCGCGAATGATCCTAAGCCAGGATGAGTACACATCAGAACGAGTCGGCAGTTTCTGTAACCTGCTCATCCTCGGCCTGTTCGCCGCTACATGGACCCTCATCTTGCAAAAGTTCCTTCAAGTCCGTGGGGTGGTCAAACCGGTGGCATGGACGAGCTTCGCGACCTTCTTGCTCAACATCGCGCTCAACGTGCTCTTCATCAGGAAAATGAAACTCGGACTAAACGGCTCGGCACTGGCCACGACGACATCCCGGATCGTCAACTTGATCCTCGTCACTGCTTACTTGCGCTTCTCGGACCAATGGAGCGCCGTGATTGATGTGAGTGGGTTTGATGGAGCACGGCTGAGACGCCGGGTCCTGCTCTCCTCTGGCGAGACGGGCGAGGAAAGCGCGGTCGAAAGTGAAGACCCGAGGCACACGTTTAAGGGTGCGTTCACCGAAGTCTGGCGTACGACCACGCCGAGAATGTGTCAAAGGATGTTCGAGCTTGGCTCCCGGGGTGCCATAATGGTCGCCGCAGAGGCGTCGTCTTTCGACGTCACTGTGGTATTTGCGTCACAAATCTCCCAGGTGGCGATGAATGCGCATATGGCGATGCTGAATATCACCGGTCTTACTTTCATGACCGGTCCGATGGCGTTTGGAATTGCTGCAAACGTGCGGGTTGGAAATCTCCTCGGCGCGGGTTCCGGCTTCAGGGCAAAGGTGGCGTCACGGGTGAGCGTGGCACTCGGTGTGACTTGGATGGCGTGCATGGCTGCGCTCATTCTCATATTTAGGAACCAGATCGGCAAGGTTTTCGTCGGTGACAAAGACGACGAGATGGTTAGGCTTGCGGCGACAATCGCTCCGATAGCCGCGGTGTTTCAGGTGTTTGACGGACTGCTCGGCACCAGTAACGGCGTTCTCCGGGCGTGTGGGCGTCAGTCGCTGCTGGCTTGGATGAACATAACCGCACTTTGGCTTGTCGGTGTGCTCTCTGGTTACGTAATCACGTTCCTGCTGAAAGCGGGCGTCACAGGATTGTGGTACGGACTGGCCCTCGGAGTTACTGTCGGCGGTGTGGTACTGTTTTTGATAGTGACGAGGTTGGACTGGGATGTAGAGGTGGCCTCTGCCGCAGCTGCTGCACTGACCCACGGAACCGGTGGATCATCTACGTCGCTAGTGAGTGTTCAGTACCAAGTGCTGGAGGAGGATTATGACTCTCCATCTTCGGCAGGAAGCGGTGAAGTAGAAATAGGCGAGATGCGTCGCAAGGATACTCCGAGCAAGTCCCGCGACGCAGTGCGAGCAACATAGATGGTAGACTACGAAGATTCCCTTCGTTATAATTAATAGCTAAGCCTAGTCTAGCTTAAATTGACGATCGCGTCTCGTCTTGCTGTTGGGTCAATAAGACGAGGTCTGAGGTTGTCAACGCCACAGAGCATGTGACCGAGTATAGGACGGCATCTCCCGCGACATGCACCATAGAAGCTTCCCTCTTGGCGATACCCTTCTTTCGCCGTAGGAACACCCATCCATACCTCGGCAATAGAAATGGGTACGAGACCTCTCCGTGACGCCTCAGCGAGCAACTTTGGCGCGCAGCAGTCCCCGCAGCCACACGGAAGGTTAGCCTCGGTATCCGTGGTTTCTTGCTGTTCATCGGACACGAAAGCCTCTTGTAAGGTTGCTCCCGACATCCCTCCACTAAATCTTTCGGCATCGTCCGTCGGCATTCCTTGACTTTGTCTGTGGCCGAAGCCACCGTCCTCACGGAAGTTAGGCAGCCTGTAAGAATCGAATATCTGCCCGAGAAGCACGTGCGACATGGAGCGATGCTCGTCCCTCAACTCCTTCATTTCTCGACGCGCCGTTACTAACGCCGCCTCGATGTCGACCACGTCCGCTGCGCGTCCCTCGCGAAGGCGGGCGAGTTCCCTCTTTCCGCGTCGACTCTCATCTGCTAACTCCTCCTCGACCTTCGCGGCGTCGTCCCCGGCCTCCCTCAGAGCCACACGCGTCGCCCGCCGTTTCTCGCGCTCCGCTCTGAGCCGCGCCGCTGCCGCCTTGATATCATCGTCCCATCTCTTCGTCCTGACCTTTATCTCTGTTTCCAGCTCCTCCACCACGCGCTTCTTCTCCCCCGCCGCGTCCACGCGAGCCTTTATCCTCACATGCTCCTTCGCGTAGTGCGGGTGGTCGTGGGTCAGGCCACACAGGGGAGGTGCCCAGCCTTGAACCGTCCACTCGCCGTACAGCTGGCCGGAGAATGCTTTGATCACGACGACATCGTCCTCGGCCTCGTCGCCGCTCGGATGCTCGGGAGGCGCTGCCGCGAGGAGCACCCCGAGCATCTTTCCGCCGCCCTGCTCGTACATTCGCTCGACGGCGAAACGAGGGTCCGGGACGGCGGCGTCCAAGTCAAGTCGCCCCGCGGCGCGAATGCGCTCCATGAGCCCTTTCGCCTCGTACTCAGCGCGTTGAGAGCGCTCCAATCTGTGAGTTGACCCGCACTGGCGACAGAAACCACGGGCAGCCTCACCGGGCTCCTGGTCCTCCATGATATCGTTCCGCCGCAACAACGAATCGCGCTGCATCTTCCTCGCTCCTTTAGCCGCGAGGATGACAGAACGGGGTCCGTCATCCCTTGCACGCGGTCTCACCCGCAATAGAATCGCGCGCAGCCCCCCTGAGGGCGCGCGCACTGCGAACATGCCGCGCGCACGTGAGGACTGTGCACAGGTTGGTCTAGCTAGGGGTCAGGTGTCGCAAAAATTATCGGACCGCCCGAGGCAAGCGTTTTTCTCTCCAGGGCCTCGGACGGTCGAGAGAAGGGCCACGCTGCAGACCCACAGAGCACCACAGCGGCTCAAACCCTCGCCCGAACCAACCGCCTGCGTATCTGCCACGACGTCGACGAAATGAAGCTCCACATCAAGCCTCGCCAGGAGAACCACAAGTGGAGCCTCTACTGGAAGTGCTCTATGGCCACGCACACCTTCTCGCTGGACCCGTTCGATATCGACGTCGACCCCGACACCACGACTGCCCTGCAGCTTCGCCGCAAGCTCGCTGAGACCATCGGCATGCGACCCGAAGACGACCTTTGCCGCCTTGAAAGTTTCGTCGAGCCTTGGGAACTGTGGTAAGCGCGCGTTCGTTCCCTCGTGCCGCGCTCGTGGCGTCGTCTCGCTTTGACAAAAAACGACGTGACCCTCTGACTTTTCCTCAACCCCTTCCGTGCCACGCAGCATGTACAAGGGGCGCGAGCTCGAAGACGACAAGACCCTGGCTGATAACAAAGTGAACGACGACGCCCTCATTGTCTTTGTTCGCAAGCAGCTCATCGCGGAGGGTTGGAAGATCGTGCAGGAGGATGACGAAGACAGCAGCACGGAGGAGGACGACTTCTAGGTCGCGGGCGTCTGCGTCTGGAGAACGGGCTTCCCGATCGCGCTCGTGATTCGGTCAGCCTAACATGGTAATAAAACATTCCTAAACAAACTACTTGTGCATCCCCTTCGCGCTCGTGTGCTTACTCCCCGTATCCGTCGGAGAATCCCCCCGTCGCCTCCTCGCTCGCTCCGCTGTCCTGGTCCACAACCTCGTCAGCCTCGGGAGCGGGATCCTCGAACTGATCCTCGAATGCCATCACTTGCGACCTGGCAGCTTCAAGCTGCTCCCTGTCCATCAACACGAAGAATTCGTCGAGTTTCGCAGCGGCCGCGACGGCAGCCTTCTTGCTGAACTTGCTGTATTCAGCAGCCTTCTTGCCGGTCACCGCGCCCATGCTCTCGAAATACTTGTTGTAGTCAATCTTCTCCGTCAGCTCGAGGAAGTCGAAGGCCACCTGCTTCGCCTTCTCCTCCTGCCTCGCGTCGAGGTACGCAGCAGCCTTGAACAGGTTTTCCCTGGCGCTGTTCGCCACGACAATCTGTCGGCACACGGTGGAGAGCTCGTCCCAGTACCCGTTCTCGGCCAAGTCCGCCGCCTGCTTCAGAAGCTCGCGGATCTTGACGAGGGGAACGAGGTAGAAGAACAGCGGCTTGGACGGCGCAGGGGCCTCGAAGCTAATCTGGCTCAGACCCGCGAAGATTCCCGTGCCGAGGAGACCGATGGCCAGGCGGCGGTTGACGGTATCCTGATCCTCCTTTGACATCTCCGCAGACTCGCCGAGCTCGCTGGGCTGTTCCTTTGACAAAAACTGCATCCCGTCCTTCAGCCAGGCGTCGCCCGAGTTCTTCGAGGTTCCAAAGAGCGTCTCGCGACCGCCTTTGCCGTCGATGCGATTCTCCGGCTTGGCGGGCTTCTGCTTGGCGAGCTCGTCGATGCGATTGGCGAGCTCGTCGAGATCCGGGCTTCTGGCCGACTCCTTGAGCTCCGAACGGAGCTTCTCCGCCTCAGCCTCCGCGGCCGCCAACTTGGCCATCATGTCCGACATGTTTCCCTCAGTCATGGGCGCATCGTCCTGTCGCGTAGAAAGGGTAAAGGGAGTGAGATGATCGGTCCGAAGACGACGAGAACGGACAGCGATCGGACAAATCAAACTTCGTCGAGATAGCGGGGCGCTCACCTCGCCGGAGGCAGCACGGACGAGCCGAGAGCCCGGGGTACGAGCCCTCGACGAATCATACCCCCTTGCCTTGAACCCAGGGAGCAAGCGAGGGGCTGCTGCGATGACGAACGCCATGCTCGTGTGTGCTTCAGAGTGGAGTGGGCCACGTCATGCGGCAGAAGATAAAACGCAGTTTCCGGCTCCGTCGAAGAGGTACAGTACAGTGAGGAAAAACTCGCCGATGGAAGGTCACAGACACTCGCCCCCTCTCTGCCGCGTGCACGCCTTGACACTCGTTGTCGACGCGTCTCCGGTAAGACTACAGGAAATTCAGTCCGCATATGGGAGCGACCGCTGTTCGAGGTTGCGCTGCTATCCCGCGTGCCTCCATGAGCCACATCGCCAAGAAAGCTCGCCAAAACGGCGGCGGTCGCGCTGCCATCGCGCGCCCGCACTCCACCGCGAACGAGGACGCCGTCGTCGCAGAGGACGGCAAGGGCTCCAAGAAGGTCATGACCTCCGACGATAAACCCGAGAGCGTCCCTTTCAAGCGTTACCACGGCGCGAAGCTGATGATGGGGGACTCTGTGTTCGCCGAGCTGGAGCTCGCGGAGGCGGCGCAGAAAGTCGGCGGCGTGCGCGTGAGGCAGCACGTCAACCCGCTCAAGGCGAGCCTGCAGAGCCAGGCTCCCGTGCCCGCGTGGACCGATGTTTACGCATCCACTGCGCGACCCCTGGTGGTCGACATCGGGTGCGGCGGCGGTCGCTTCGATCTGATGATGGCCAAGAAGTACCCCGAGACGAACTTTTTGGGCGTGGACATTCGTGCTCCCCTCGTGGAGCGCGGCAACAAGTGGGGCGAGTACGCCGGCGTGGTTGACAACCTCCACTTCGCCGAGTGCAACGCTACAGTCTCCATGGGCAAATGGCTCAAGTCCTACGCCGATGACTGCGGCTCCAAGGTGGAGACGGTGGCTATCCAGTTCCCCGATCCCCACTTCAAGAAGAGGCACCACAAGCGCCGCGTCGTGCAGCCCGCGCTTGTCAGGGCACTGGCGGAGGGACTCACCCCCGGGGCTCGCGTTTTCCTCCAGTCCGACGTCAAGGACGTGAGCGAGGACATGCGGGACAAGTTCGAGAGGTTCGGCGCGCACCTATTCGACATCGACGCCAGCCTACACGACGTCTCCGCGGTGGACCCCAAGGTTCTCAAGTCAAACGCGGAGTCCGCCGTGGCAAACGCCGCGGCTGCGTTTCAGGAGGACGAGAAGGCGCGACTCAGGCGCGAGAAGGCGGAGAAGGAAGGGTACCCGGGACGACGCAAGGATGCTGAGAAGGCTGAAGGCGAGGAGAAGGCCGAGGAGAAAGCCAAGGAGGCACCCAAAGCCGAGGAGGAGGGCGAGGGCTGGCGGTCCGCGTGGGCCGCGGCGGGGGACCGCGAGGGCTGGCTCGACGAGAACCCGCTGGGTGTGCCCACGGAGCGCGAGGTGCAGACGAACTCGACCAACGGGAGGTGCTACCGTGTCATGCTGGTGAGGAACAGCACGCCCGTGTGAGTTAGACACTAGCGCTTTGTACGAACAAAGTCCATTACCGCACAGTAACGCCATTTCCCCGATTTTTTCCGTTGGTTTATTTCTCGCCATGAGATCTGGCGCCCCCGACACTCCCCCTGGACACTGCTGGCCTTATTAAGCAGGGTTCGGTCACCAAGGGGTCGATATTGATCATTCGAACGGTGCGTGTTGCCCATCACACTCATCCACGCTCGGATTTGGCGCCCGGATACGTCGTGTCACTACCCTTCTCCCGGTCGTCGCTCATCGATAGTGACGAACTTTGTTTCCCCTGCAGAGATGGGTGCGGACGAAGAAGCCGCGTTCGCTGCCGCGCTCGCCGATTCGGATGATGTCGCTCCCGCGGCGGAGAAAGAGCTTCCGGTCACCGTCGCGCTCATGATGCGTCCCCTGGTGGGTCCCGAGCTCGTCGACGGATGCCAGGCCTGCGTGTTTCCCAACGCGACCGAGCCTTCCGTTACGCTCGTGTCGGACCACAAGTTCACCTACGACCACGTGTATCACCCGGGAACCGAGTGCGATGGACCCACCGAGAAGAAGCTGTTCGAGCAATGCGTCGAACCCCTGGTCAACGGGCTACTCTCCGGGTACAACGCCACGGTGCTGGCGTACGGCCAGACGGGTTCCGGCAAGACGCACACGATGGGAACAGCGTTCGAGCCGGGCGGAGCAACCGAGGGCGTGATCCCGAGAGTCATGAATACACTCTTCGCAGACATCGCGGCGCTCACGAACGACGTCACGGTGAACCTGAAGGTGTCGTTCATCGAGATCCACAAGGAGGGCATCAGGGACTTGCTCGGCAACAACCAGAACGTGTCCATCCGTGACGCACCCGGCGCGGCGGGAGGCGTGGCCCTCGTGGGCGTCAAGGAGCTTCCGGTGCAGACCCTCGAGAAGATGGCCGGCGCCCTGGCCAGTGGATCGCAGAGTAGAGCCACGGCGGCGACGGGGATGAACCACAGGTCTTCGCGTTCGCACGCCATCTTCACCATCCATGTAGAGCGAAAGGGTGCCGACCCGGCGGATGTGACCCGAGCGAAGATGCACCTGGTCGACCTCGCCGGCTCTGAGAGGGCGAAGCGCACGAAAGCTGAAGGTCAGCGGCTGAAGGAGGGTATCCAAATCAACAAGGGTCTGCTGGCACTAGGTAACGTCATCAGTGCGCTCGGGGATGACAAGCGACGCATGGCTGGTGGTCACGTCCCGTACCGTGACTCAAAACTCACCCGCCTGCTGCAGGACTCCCTCGGCGGTAACTCTCGCACGGTGATGGTGGCCTGCATCTCACCTGCAGATGCCAACCTGGACGAGACCCTCAACACGCTGAAGTACGCCAACAGAGCGAGGAATATCATGAACAAGCCCACGGTGACGTTCGATGAAAATGCGTCTCAGCAGGTGGCAAAGCTTCGACGCATGCTGGCGACGGCGCGTGCTGAAGTGGCGCACCTCAAGCTCAACGGTGTGAGTGGCTTCAGCAGTGACAGTGGTACCAGCGGCTCTGTGGATACGACCAAACTCGAAGCTATGGAGGCTCGTGCCATGATTGCTGAGGCGGAGGCAGCGAGGCTCCGCGCAGATCTTGTAGCGGCTGAGGAAACCGCTGCGGCTGCACAGGCTGCTGAGCTTGCGGCAACTGTTGAGCGAGATCGCCTTGCTCTCAAGATTGAAGACTCCGGCATGGACCCGGAGCAGGATGAGGGTGGCTCAAACGTCATAAGGAGCTATCTCAGTACCATCGCGCTGCTTCGATCTGAGCAGAGCAGGATGCGTCACCAAATCAAGGCATTCCAAGAGGGACGCACGGACCCGTACGGCGAGGACCCCGCGGCGAACTACGACCTCGACGACAACGCGCTCGAGTTTGAGGAAGACCACGAGGCTATCGATGATGAGGAAGAACCCCTAGAGATCGATGAAGACCTCGAGAATGACGAGCTCCACGCCGAGCTCGCCACTGTCGAGCGGACCCTGCAGGCGAAGGAGGCTCGCATGCGCGCCATGTCCTCCGCGGCACAGAAGCTGCAGGATGAAGTCGATGCTGCCACGATGGCTCGCGGTGATAGTGCCCCCACCCCAGGCAGCCCCGAGCAACAGGAGGTGGAGGAGCTCAGGGAAAAGTACGGCAGGCTGCTGAAGTCGCTCGAATCTGAAAAGTCCGAGCTCGCGGCTGAGCGCGATGAGCTCCTCGCCGCACTCGCCGCCGCGGCCAAGCAGGGTGATAACGTGCGCAAGGAGGTTGAAGCAAAGAACAGGGCTAGGCTGCAAGAGCTGGAGAAGCGCCTCAAGGAGGTGCAAAAGCTCGCCGCGAAGCACAAGGAGGCGCAGAGGCTGAGGGAAAAGAGTGACCAGGCAGCAAAGACGCTGCAGGCTGATATCCAGCGCCTCCGTGCGGCACGTGTGGAGCTGGTGCGACGCATGGAACATGCCGCTAAAGAAGGTATCTCCAAGCAGAGGGAGGCGGAACGCGCGCTGGAGGCGGCGAGAAAGGAGGGACGCCGTCACGCCATTGCCGCGCAGAAGGCTCAGGCTGCGGTTGACCGACAGGCTGCCGTGCTCCGCCGCAAGACGGAGGAGGCCGCGAACGCGCGAGACCAGCTCCGTGCACTGCAGGCCGCGGCAAAGGCGAACCTAAGGAAAAAGCCTGGATCCACGGCGGCTGTTCCCGTGGTTGCAGCTGTCGCGCCTGCGGCGGAGGTTGCCCCCACCCCCGGTGCCGGAAAAGAGGGTGGTCCCGGCACTGGCCTCGGCCTCAACGCCCGGAAGGCGTGGCTCGAGTCTGAAATCTCTGCGGCTATCGAGCGCTCAGAACTGAGACACGCACTGGACGAGTCTCTGGCTCGTCGCGCTGCTCTCGGCAGGCGGTTTCCCCACCTCGCCTCTCCTGGTAAGGCTGCCTATGAGCGCACCCCCGGTCACGCGCTCACCCCAGGTGGGTCGGTGGACGAAGCCGTCGAGGAGGAAATGCGCGCTGTGACGGAGCAGATTGCGATGCTCCAGGAGCGCGTGTATCAGTCCGAGGAGCGCGAGGAGATTCGCGGTGGCATGAAGAGATGGTCCCGCGTTAGGTCCCTCGGCGAGGCCCGATCCCTCCTCACCATCATGTTCAACTCCACGACCAACGCGCGACGCAAGGCTGATCCGGGTTCGCTTCCCTCGGGTGCCTCCGGGGCTTCAGGGGTTGTTGAAGAAGCCGATGCCGTGCTTCGTCAGCTCAAGTCTGCGAAGAATAAGCCCAAGAAGTTCGTGCGTCCCCCTTGGCAGGCGGTCGGCCCCAGCTCCCTCAGCGGGACGCCAGAAGAGGCTCAGGAGAAGAAACCCGAGCCCAAAAAGAAGACGTCCACGATCGAGTACGCCGAGACGTCGGAATCAGAGTCAGATGACGAGATGGATCTGGCGGAGCATGACGATCCCGAATGGAACGAAGACTGCCAGACACCCGCGGTTATCGGTGGGCGAGTCCGCCGGGTCCCCAACAAAGACGCCGTCAAGAAAGGTGCGTCGTGCACCGCCTGCACCCAGATGTTCAGCAAGCGAGTGGAGGGCCACCAGAAGAGCCACAAGCGATGCCCATTCTATTCTATGTATCTTCTGGATAAGGATATCAAATCGCTTGAGGTTCAGGATGGCATCGAGGCCAAGGACGAGCTCCAGGCGAAGACGGCTGAACTCAGCACCGAGACGGAGCGCCTTCGCAAGGCTGTGCTCGACGGCGTCATTCAGCCGCCCTTGGATGATGCTGGATTCAGCCCGGAAGTCGACGCGGACTCAGTACGTGACTCGTTTTCCAGCGATGATACGCACGAAAAGACGAACGCGAGCAGTGGAAGCGAGGGCGATACCCCGGCGGGCGCTCGCCTCGATGTGCCGCTGTCCGAGCTCATCACCACCTGCAGGGAGGCGAGGCGCCGCGCCGAGGGTTTGTTGCACGCGTCGGGTGGAACCGCCGCCACAAATGTCAGCCGTAGTCCCTTCGGGGATGTTTCCAACTCGGGTCCTGGATCGGCCTCCGCCACGGTTGATGTGCGAAAGCGGATGAGTTTTGGGGGGGTGACGGTTGGACGGGGAAGCACGGGTGGTGTCGAGGAGACTGAAACGGGTGGTGTCGAGGAGACTGAAGAGTTTCAGTTCAAGCCGATGGTGAACGCGACTGAAGAGTTTCAGTTCAAGCCGGTTGTGAACGCGACTGAAGAGTTCCAGTTTCAGTCGTCGGTCAACCCCGACGACCTGTGAGTGGACGTGGTCCAGGGGAAAGGGCAAACAACGGATTGTTGACAATGGAATTTCAACACGACGGCAGAGCTACTTCTTCTCCTTCTTCTCCTTCTTCTCCTTCTTCTCCTTGGGCTTCTCCTTGGGTTTCTCCTTGGGTTTCTCCTCAGTCTTTCCCTTCTTTTTCGGCTTTCCCTTCTCCGCCTTCTTCCCTCCCGTCTCTCCCTTGCGCTTCTTGCCCTTGGCTCCCTTTGGCGCGTCGGCTTCAACCTCCTTGGGCGTGTCCTTGAGCGCTTCGACAATCTTAGAAGCGCGCTCCACCGCCTTTTGGGCACCCGTCAGGAGCTGCAGCTTGGACTTGTTGTCCACCTTGCCGACGTAAGTCGCGAAGAGGTCGAAGCACGCGTCGTTGACGTCCCGTCCGTAAACGTTCTTCGCCAACCACAGGTGCTGCACCGAATCCACCTTTTTCGTGAACTTTCCGAGGTAGGCCGTCGCCGTCTCCGCGCTCGCAGCCTTCACGGAGTTTGCCTTCGGGTACTTGCATCGGAAGCACGTATCTTTGCCTCGGAAGTTATGCGCGCCGCACTTTGCGCATGCCCAGTCTCCGTGCTTCCACTTCTCCGCCACATCCTTGTCACCCTTTCCCTTCTTCCCCGCCGGCGATTTTGCGGCCTTGCCCTTCGGCGTCTTTGGCACCCGAACCTTCTTCTTCTTCTTGGCGACTCCATCCGTGGCGACAGCGGTCGCAGCCTCCGCGGGCTTCTGCTTCGCCCTTGCGCTCTTCGGAGTCTTCGGTTTTCTTTTGTTCTCCTTGGCCATGGTCGTGCCGCACCTGCGCGCAAGGCAGATGTGTTGATTAGAAACCGCCGCCGCCGCCCAATAAATTTTCCCGCACGTCGTCAGTTTTCATAAGGCTGGAGCGGGGTTCCTCGGAACATAGTGCTAGTGTAGGGATGGTCGCAGGGGCGGTTTCGTTGATTAGGAGATGCGGGACACGGCGAGCGTTGCTCGAGCTGGCATGCGAGCGGGTCAAAGGCAGCAGATTGGCCTCCACTGCGGCCTCCAGCCGGCGGACGTTGCTAGGCTTGGGGCAAGAAGAGCTCAGGGATCTATCTGCCGAGTTAACCTTCCCGGAATGGAGGGGCACGCAGATCCACGACGCAATCTACGGCGATATGAGGAAAACTTCTATCGATGGTATGCAGCAGCTGCCGTTGAGCTTCAGACAGGCGCTCGTCGATGCCGGTTACGAGACCGGTAGGCGAGACCCCTTGGAGATAGTCGCCGACGAAGAGGACGGCACTAAAAAAGCTCTATTTGAGCTCTGGTGTGGAAGCATCATCGAGGCTGTTGGGATTCCAGGTGAGCGCGCTAAAGGTGGACCCAAGGACAGCGTAGAAGGTGCGCTGTACGAGGATGGCGATGAACTGCAGGAGGAGGAGGACGATACCCGAGGACGAAGGCGACGATTCACGGTGTGCGTGAGCTCGCAAGTTGGCTGTGCCATGCGATGTTCCTTCTGCGCGACGGGACGTCAGGGATTCCGACGCAATCTGACGTCGGACGAGATCGTGAATCAGGTGCTCGCGATGGAAGACGTGTTCGGGCGACGCGCGACGAACGTCGTGATGATGGGAATGGGCGAACCTCTTCTGAATCTCCGCGAAGTACTGCGAGCGCACCGCTGCCTGAACCGCGACGTCGGCATCGGCGGTCGACACTTCACGATCTCCACGGTTGGTGTGCCCAATGCGTTGTCCAAACTCGCCGCGCATCGACTGCAAGCCACCCTCGCGGTGTCTCTGCACGCCCCAACCCAGGAGCTGAGAGAGAGGCTCATCCCCTCCGCCAAGGCGTACCCGCTCGACGCTCTCCTGAACGACGTCAGAAACTACAAAAAGGCCACCGGTCGGCGTGTGACGTTCGAGTACACCTTGCTCGCGGGCGAGAACGATTCGCCGGAGCACGCCCGCGCGCTCGCCAAGCTGCTGCGCTCTAAGGTTGGACGTGGATGCCACATCAACCTTCTTCCGTGGAACCCAGTCGCCGGGACTTCTCACACGAGACCGTCGAGGTCCGCCGTCCATCGCTTCTGCGACGCTCTGGCGAAAGAAAGTGGAGTGTCGCACACTGTCCGTGCAACTCGGGGACTTGAGGCATCCGCGGCGTGCGGGCAGCTCACAGGGTCGTTCGAGCGCAAGGTTTCCGCTCGAGCTTAAGAACAGCATAGACAAATTTTAGAACACTCTTAGGAAACTTTCTCTATGGTAAACTAGTTATGACCTAACCGGTATTAGAAATAATAACGATAACTGTTTACGCGTGGCTGTAATAAATGGAAGAAAATAAAAAATTCAAACTTTTGAGCGGGGTGCCAAGTTCGAATAGATCCGACGGTAGTCACCCGACGCCACTGCCGCCTGTACGGAACCGTGAAGTAGTTGGCGAACATACCTCTGCGATCATGTCGAAGGGTGGGTCTATGAGCTCGGCGGCGAAGCGCATACAGAAAGAGCTCGCCGAGATCTCCTTGGAGCCCCCGACGAACTGCAGCGCCGGACCCAAAGGCGACAACCTTTACGAATGGGTGTCCTCCATCATGGGTCCCGCAGGTGAGTCATCCGTGTCCAATCCCGCGCTCTCTCCCACGAAAGACAGACGCGTGCGCCTCATCAATCAACATCGAGCCGATCTGACGTACCCTTCTCACTCTGCATCCTCAGGCTCTCCCTACGCCGGCGGCGTTTTCTTCCTCGACATCCACTTTCCTTCGGACTACCCCTTCAAGCCCCCCAAGGTGCGCGCCGACCCGGAGCCCCCTCATCGCCCGTGGTCCGCCTAACTTTCGTACATCATATATTTTGAGTCCTTGCTGGCATCCTGACCATTCCATCACCCGCGCCGTGTCACCGCAGGTTACGTTTCGCACGCGGATCTACCACTGCAACGTGAACAGCAGCGGCCAGATCTGCCTGGACATCCTCAAGGACCAGTGGTCCCCCGCGCTGACCATCTCCAAGGTTCTGCTCTCCATCTGCTCACTCCTGACTGACGCGAACCCGCACGATCCTCTCGTGGGTAACATCGCTCAGCAGTTCCTGAACGACCGCGCGGCGCACGACAAGACGGCCGTGGAGTGGACGCGTCGCTACGCCCAGGGGTGAACCTGCCTGATCGGTTTTGTGGGTGATGTGATGGCGGGGTCGGGGACGGAGTGGCACGACGAAGAAACAAAAGAGCGAAGAGCGTCAGCGGTGATTCGAGAGGGCGGATTCGAGACGCGCGATTTGGCTCGACGAGCCGAGGTGGGATCCTTCGAGAAGGACCTCAACCGGCTCAACACGGCGTTCAACTGAGTTTGAAATAATAGAAATTGTTTTCCTTCGTCTCGACTCTTTCTACCTAATGCCCAGAGGCTCTATGGATGGAACCGTGTCTGGCACCCTGGCCGTGTCCAGACGACCGTATTCGGCTCCAAGATCCTGAATGCACTCCGCGGCGCCGTCTATGTCTGCTAAGTCCATGTACTCGGTGTAATGGTGAAGGTACACGCTCCGCTTGCGAAGCTTTCCAAAGCGCTCACACATGGCATCCAGCGGCCGTTGCATGGCGCAATTATTCGCCAGGCAGAGTGCCGAATACGGTGTTCCCACGGGAGCACGGTCACAAAGTCCCACTTTGAACCCGTCCGAAACCCAGTGTGCCATCTTCAAGCCCCGCCTGAGCCTTTCCACGTTGCGGTTCGCGTCCGATATGTTCACACCGCCGCGCAGCATCAGCCCGCAAGCCAAATACGTTGAACGCCGAGGGTCCACACTCGCCAGTTGTCTGTCGCGGCCGAAAACTTCTGTGAATATCTGGTCCATGGTTCTCGGCGCCGGAATCGATCGCCCCCTGTCCGCGGACACCGCCACGGGCGACATCGACGACAGCAGGAAGTGAAGCTTTGGGAAAGGAACGAGGTTGGTCGTGATCTCGTTTATGTCCACGTTCAGCGACCCGTCGAACCGCATGCCCGCCGTGAGATTCAGCAGCAGGTTAGCCGCGATGCCGTTCATGCCATCCCATGGTTTACCCCCGTGTCCCGCGCGCCCACCCACGTCCCCACTGTCCAGACCGCTCAGAGAGCTGCCACGCTGCGACCCCAGGGACTTGGACTGTATCGACGTGACGATGTCCATGAGCGCCTGGTTCTCCACGGGCATGACGCAGTCCGCGTGCTCCGCGAGCGCCGCGCATGACAGCATCGCGTTGTATGGGGACGTCACCACATCGTCGTCCTCGGAGGGGAACACCGACACGGAGAACCTGTACACGTCCGGGTACTCATCCGCGAGCGCGCCGAGCATGTAGCTCCCGAGCCCCGAACCCGTGCCGCCGCCCAAGGAGTGCAGCAACAGAAAGCTCTGCAGCGAGTCCGCATCCTCCGCCTGCCGCCGCACAGCCTCCAGAAGCGTATCCCTGTACATGGGTCCGTGGTGGTGCGAACCGCACGCCCAGTTGTTCCCCGAACCGCTCTGCCCCGTTATGAACTGCTTCGTATCGAAAACGTCGCGCATCGGACCGGAGAGGAGCTCGTTCGTCACACCCTCCTCCATGTCGACCACCACCGCACGAGCCTTGAGCGCGCGTATCGATCCCTTGCCGTCGCCGACGGGAAGCTTGATGGCTGGTTCATGTCGAGTGTCGACGTTCTGAAAGAAGCTGCTCAGGGCGTCGTCGTACCTCGCCTTCGTGTTGTACGCGGCGTGCTCCTTCAACGCCAGCTCCCAGAACCGGCACCCTATTTGATTCCCGCATTGGCCAACCTGTTGAGAGACGGAGATGGAGCGAATGGTCAGGGCAAACAGGGTCGTCGAGGTCGTCTCGGGAGTGTTCGTGATTGGGACGTACCTGAACCGTGATGATCTCCCTCATCCTCTCCCCCTGAAGCGCTCACCTGCTTCTGAGGGACGGCGGGGCGGCATCGGATTTTAAAAAAGAAACTGAGTCAACGCGAACTTTCGCTGCAAAAAACGAGGGGAGCCGCGGGGCCTTGCCAGACACCAGAACACGCCGCAGGTGAGAGTGTAGGACGTACGCGGTGAAGGGCGTATCAGTACATCTGCAAGAGGTGTTGGAGGGGCGACTCAAGGATAAGTGACGGGTTAGAGCTCTGAAGGAGGGACGTGCGCTGACTCCACCACCGGTGAAACTGGGATTCGGGGACGTCTGACTTGTTCCCCAGGTACGAGAGCCACGGCAACAGCGGGGTCCCTCGCTACGGGCGACGTGGTGGGCGTGAGCGGCATGGCTTACGACACGAGCGGGGAAGACGTCGGGATCAAAACTAAACTTAACGACCCGAATGTGTCCGCTAAGCGCGGCGTGTTGGACGGCACTGGGCCGGAGTCGAAGGGGCGGCCAACGGGCACCTCGCATCAGACCGGGCCCTCAACCCCCGACGAGAATGTGCCCGCGTCATTGACGAAAGGCATGTCCGAGGGCACCCAAATGGACGACGAGGATCAATCGCACAACTCCGATAAGGAGAACATGACCGTGTCAGCGAAGCTCGCGGGTCTCAACCTGCAGGACATCGAGAGCTCGGAGCTCGATGGCGACGACTACGACTTCGATGATGACGACTCGGTCGGCAACATGGTGGACCGAAGCTACGACCTCGACGACGATTTCGGCAGTCACGCCGGGACCAACCTGGACGACAGTCACAACCTCGACGCCGATGACGAGGAAGAGGCTGAGCAGCGTCGCAAGATGGACGCCGACCTGGAGATGAACCTTCGACGCGCTGAGCTCCGCCACGTCGAGCTAGAACTAAAGCTCGTTTCCGCAGAAGAGGAGGTGCGCAAGGCGAAGGAGGCTCTCAAAAAGGCAGAGGCTGACCAGCAAGAAATGCAGCGACAGGCTCACGATGCGTGGGAAGAGGTTGGAGAGGCTGAACGTCTCATACAGGTTGAGCAAACACGCAGGGAAGAGGAGGACGCTGCCAAAGCGTTGGCTGAGAGACAGGCTCGCGCCATCATCGAGGCCGACGAGCTGAGGCAGCAGGGCAACGAGGCCTATCGTCAGGGCAACAGCGAACATGCTGAAACATACTATAAGCGAGCGATCGATGAGCTTGAGTCTTGCGGTATCGTGCTTGAGGAGCCAAGTCACCTCACGCTGCGCACAAATCGCGCAGCTGCTCTGATGGCTCTTGGTCACACTCGGGACGCATTCAGCGAGTGTGAACTGGTTCTCGAGATTAACCCGTACAACATACGGGCGCTCTCCCGCGCGGCAAATTGCTGCATCAAACTTGGTGATCTCGTTGCGGCTAAGAAGTACGTGGACGAGATAGGTCTCTCTCCCGATGCCACTGATGAGGATATTAACGCGGCGAGTGAACAGAACCAGAAAATTTTGGTCGCCTCGGTCGAGAGGGATAGGTTGGTTGGCAATGAATCGTACCGTCGCGGTGACTACTCGGATGCGCTTCACTGGTACGACGCGGCACTCAACGCCGCCGCGGATGCCGTTGAGACCGACGCGCTCAAGTCTGTCAAGGTTGGTCTTCACACAAACCGGGCTGCTGCGTACCTCATGGAGGGCAATCCACTGCCTGCGGCAGAGGACTGCTGCGCTGCCCTTCGATTAGATAGCACGCACACCAAAGCGCAGGTTCGACTGGCACGTTGCCTACTGCAGTTGGGCGATTTCTCGGAGGCGCGGCAAGAAGCGTCCGACGTCATTGCGCGGAACAGTGCAGAGCTTCAATCGAAGAATGAAGCGCGGAACGTTTTGAAGGATGTTGATGCGCTGGAGGGGACAATGAAAACTGTTGGCGATGAGCTCCAAAGGATCCAGATGACACTGCAGACTGGCGACAGCGGCGATGATTACGACGCTTCATCAGTCGCCGTGAGCATGCTGGATGAGCTTGAGACAGTCATGGTGATCGCCCCTCAGGTTCCGGATCTTATTACTCTCAAGGCGGAGGCGTTGAGACTCGCGGGCAAGGCGGAGCAGGCCTTGTCCCTTGTTACGGGGAAAAAGGCGATAAACTCGCGTCGACGTTTTATCGAGGTTCGTCTTCAGTTTGACCTCGGAAACGTATCGGCCTGTGTGGAGGCTGGTGAACACGTCAGAGAACTGCTTCAGATAGTCCCCGAATTCAAACTCACCCTCAAAGCTGCGATGGAGAGCAAGGTCACAGAGGATGACGAAAATATCAAGGAGCTTGCATCTCTTCCCGATCCCGAGGGTCTGCTGATTCTTTTAGAAAAGGCGTCGAAAATTAACACATGCAAGGACAATGGCCGAGAGGCGTTTGTGCAGGGCAAGCACTCAGATGCGGCGAAGCTGTACGGAGAAGCTTTGGTCATGTCTGCCGGAGCGCCAATGCTGGAGGGACTTTTCCTGTCAAACATTTGCGCCTGCGAGCAGGCGATGAGTAAATACGCAGATGCGTTATCATCCGCAGGTACTGCCGTGGCCATCGCGCCCACATTTGTAAAAGCACACAGCCGTCTTGCAACGCTGTACACGGAGCTCGGCATGCTCACTGAAGCGGAAGCGGCGTACAGGAGGATGTTAGAGATGCCTTTGGAGAGCCACGAGGAAGTGCAAGCGAGTACGAACCTTGCCTCGGTGAGTGCTCGTGCAAAGAACAACAGGCCCGTGGACTGGTATAAATTGCTCGGCATAAAACCATCTGCAAGTGCTACCGACATCAAGAAAGCTTATAGACAGCTTGCTCTCGTGCACCACCCCGACAAAGCGGGTAGAGGGGGGGTGAGCGCGGCGGTGGCGAAAGCACGGGCAGAGATGTCCAGCATTTTGTTCAAGCACGTGGGAGAGGCGCAGCGTGTCCTCACAAATCCCGCGGAGAGGTCTAAGTGGGAAACCGCACGGGCGCGCGCGGATCATCAGGATTCTTACTCGTCGCGAGCGCACACAACTGCCCGAAGTGATTCTGGTTTCTATGCGGATCCATTCGGGGATCGATACGGGCGGTATTCTGCTGACTTTTACGATGAGTACGAGGATTTTGACGACGGGGGATACTACGGAATCTGATATCTTTTCTAGAAAGGGACGCGAAACACGCACCCAAGTTAGTCTATCTACGTCACAAATATTTATATTCGACGCTTCCATACGAGGGTGATGTCGAGTGCGCGAGTGAAACGCCGACGGGAACGCTTCCCGGCTGCCGAGCAGGCGTCACGCATTCAACATCAGTAGCAATCGTCGCCTCCGACCACCACTCGCCTGCCCTACCCATTGCCGCACGCCCTGCCCAACCAGCTCCTCCACCGCCGCGGCCGTGCACAACCACAGTGCCAAAGTGACAGTCCATCAGTCCCGAGGGCGCCCAACCCCCGAGCTCCACATTGACGTGACCACCGCCTTGTTCCCATCCGTTCAAGACATCAACGCCGACGACGGGTGCCTCTGAGATGACGAGCAGATTGAGCGGTGTGACATCCCCGCGAGCGAGAAGACGGCCATTATCAGATGTCCCGACACTGAGTGACATCTCCTGCAAACCACCAGCGAGTATACCGCTTGAAGATCGATTCTGCATCGAGACGGGGAACGGGTCGCAAAGAACGAGAGCCGACGATATCGAATGAGCCGGGACAAGTACTGATCCAACCAAACAGACAGAGTTGAACACATTCGGCAAACCTCGTCCCGTGATATGGAGGAGATTGCCTCCCCAGACGAGCCAAGGAACTACGCTGGACATCATGGGGACAGAAGCATCGACACGGTGCATGGGAAGCAACTGCAGTTCATCCTCAGCCGAAGATTCTTCCTTGTGCTGTTTGTAAGATAGCTGCACAATCTGCCCTCCGGTTGAGTTCGATGTCTCGAACTTAATGTCTCGCCAGTTCGTCGTAAGTGCAAGTGGGACAGGTCCAGGGGCGTGTGCTGGAGCTGCGCATTCAACGTTGTGGATGCCGCCCTCACCAATGGTTGCCGTGATTGGACCCACGGTTCCGTAACGGCATCCAACGCGCGCATCAATGCTCGTCAGCGATCCAGACGTAAGACACTCGATAGTAAGCTTCGAGACGACTCCACCTTGTGTAGAGATCGTTGTCGGGCTGATCATTTGTATGTTACACTCTGGTGCTTCTCGATGGGCGCTGAATGAAACCCTCGAGGCTGACCTTTCAACGTTTGCCTGCTCGACAAATGAGACACCAGACACTGTTACACTCGAAGGGATTTCACATCGAACCATGATGCTGGAGATGGCATACGCATGCGAAGCATAGATTTGCGGCGCCAGAGCCCGCACAGGAGATGAAAAAAGGCAGGCGAATGGTTCCATCAGTGACTTTGTCGCGGTGACATCAATTGAAGCGCCACGTGCACTAAGCTTTGGGGAGCTGGTGACGTGGTAATTGGTATCGTTCACTGCCTCTACGACGCCATCTTCGGCAGTGATTGGAGGAAGCAGGAAATAGTTGAATTGCTGTCCAAGACCATCGACGAGCTTTGGTGCAGATACCCTGACTTTGGACGGCGCGTGCGCAGGTGTGATGCAACTGATGCCATGTTCTGTGACTTGACCGAGCACAGGCCATATGGTTCCGATTCGGCATGATGTTCGCAACGTTCCACAATTGTCATCAGGTTGAGAAGCTCTCCCTTCAATGACAAGGTACACTTCAGTGCCGCCGTCAGACGATCCTCTCGCGGGCGTCAAGTCCGCAACATCACCATGAGGGATGTCAACACAAATATCTGAATTAGTCACCGCGCTTGAGACAGGTATCACAGCACTGGCATCGTTGTCCTTGATGGTGGAAGCAGTTGAATTGTAATGAACGTAGATGAATTCCTCATCTCCAACCAACGGCGTTCCCATCCCCAGAGTCACGGGCACTGTGCCAGAAGTATGTTCTGGAGAGATAAATTGCAGCGCACCATTTTCGAGGATGATCGACGCAACCGGTCCTATGCTCCCAATCCGAATACCGATCGCCGGCTGGGAAGGGTTGAGAACAGAGCCACTCAAGGATACGTTCACCACGGTTCCGCCATATGATGATCCCTCAGATGGGGTAACGACACTCGGAACGCGTTCCTCTCCAAGGACTAACAGCGCACTGTCCTGCGTCACAGACAGTTTGTTTTCGATACATGAACCTGACGAGCACAACGTCAGCGCCGCACCATTGACAACATTGTCCCCATGATTGTGCAACGTTGGCATCTCACAGCGCGTGACAGCAGAAGAAACCACGATGGCTGGTACTATCGTTTGCACATTCCACGTTGCAGTTGACTGCGACCCTCCAGTGCTGATCACACATGATACGGCTTCATCCATGCCACCTAAACGAGAAACGACGAACAGAACATCACCTGGGTATATTTCGCTCAGATGTGCCCGGCGTTGGACGAAAACCATGGGTGTTGGATCCATGATATTGATCTCGACATCTTTGTGCAGCAGCGAAGCCCCTTTGGAAGGCATTGTAGCACTGTGATCAAGATTCGGCGCTGGTACGTTTGAATACGGTCCCTGTGTTGTTGCCGAAGCTAACTTGGTGTTGGCAGCAGCAAATTTCAGAACTGAGAAGTCCCAAGTACTGAATCCTGCATCTGTAGTTGGCAACGTACAATGAAAGCGACCAGATGTATCAGCCTGATGAAGAGCCTTTGCAGGGCTCTCATCCGCGGATAGAAGGACGCAACCAGTCTCCATCTGCGATAAGGTCTCCGAACTGGACGCCAAGAATTCTACAACCCCTTCACTTGGAGATGCAACAGTTGTCTGTGGTGTGATCACCATTGAGTCCGCGTCGATGACTCTGTACACTACAGCAGTCTCCGCCGTGCGCGATGCGTGTGTGCCTAGCAATACAGATCCTGGAGCGAGGGCAGGACTTGTGCAAGACATGGTGTCCCCGCTAGCAACGAAAGCAGATACCGGCGAAATGCTTCCGAAACTGCATGATATCAACGGATGGAATCGAACAGCACCGACTCCTCCTTTCGCTGAAAATGAAACCTGCGTGCCACCGTGCGAGAACCCGATATCAGGCAACACAGATGCAACTTCATGAGGCTGCAGCCAAGAGGTTATAGATATTAGGTTGGAAGTACTCTCCGCAGCCTCCAAAAAACCAAGTCCAAGCTTGACCTGCAAACCTGAAGCTGATCGGTGAAGGGAGGACGCGTGCATATGGTCTTCCACGGTCACAATGCATCGAGCAACTGCAGAGGACACAGTCAGTGCTTTCTGGATCGTGTCACCGAAGAAGCACCACACAGGACTCGCGACATCCACGAAATTTTCACCGGTCACCACGAGAACATCACCCGCATATGAACTCGTTGCTGTCGACCCGTGCATGCGGGGGGGATTTTGGAGCAAATACTGGATTTCTCCTCCCGGTCCGTCACCGGGACCACTTGAAATGATGACAGAATTGAAACCGATCCTGTGTGCGTGACCGGATTCGATCTTTCCCCCGTCAAATAGAAGCGCTGCGCATTTTAGTCGAACTGCACCTTGGTGCGCATCATACTCATAAGTCGACTCCAAAGATTCGCATAGGTTGTCAATCGACGTCATTTCCAACGCAAGGTGGCGACCATAAATGTCGAGACTCCTCGTCTTACTCCGAAGGGTCGGAGATCCCGCGGCTGGTACGATAGCCTTGACGAGTGCCGATTCTCTCAGCGTCAACTTGAAGCGACCAGACGGCGGGACATCCAAAGCTACGGATGTATCATTCTCCAGAGGTAGTGGTATGAATGAATGCAAGTCACTCACCACAGCCTGAACATCGCCAACTGTAGACGCTGGTACCGTGCAACCGATTTTGTTCACGGCGCTCTGCGCTGAGGCGGCAACCCAGACGCCTCCAAACTGACATCCTAACCGTGCCTGCCACGATAGCATCACCGGCGCAGCAGCATTTAGATTTGATGCGGTTATCGTGATTGTCTCTCCAAACGCTGCAGACGAAAACCCAAAATAATCGATCTTTGGTACCTCACGGTGCCTGACGGTGATCTGTTGCCCTTCAGCGGCGACATGTGAGTTGTGCCGCAGCTTGAGCACGCCACTGGATTTTGACGTGAACTCCTCAGCTTCACACACCACCAGGGTTGACGAAACAAAGTGAATCGTCGCGCCGGTCGGAGAGTTGTCCACGAAAGTACATCTCAGCTCTGGTCGTATATCCTGCCCACGAATGAACAACAACTGACCTCCACTCGTGTACGTCTCGTCAGGAAACACCGACGTGATTCTCCATGGTTGCACAAACTCAAACATGTTCGCCCCGTTCTCTAAGCTGATGTCGTCCCTGACCGGCGCGTAGGCAATCCCCGTTCTGACTGCCAAACCGACGATGGCGAAACCAGGTCCCGAAGCGGGGGTCAGACATGTGATCGACTCGCCGGGAACATGAGCCTGATACGTGCTGACCACTTCCCCGAATCGGCAGCCGAGAGTCGGCAGATTCCTTACACTGCCCTCGCCATACAACGTGACAGCCGTGAAGCTGTACGCCGTGCCCACCTCTGGATATATGCTATCCAGCGTAACGCCTCGCACTTCAGTGTTGGCGGGATGTGTGGGCTGAATCCATGCGGCCACCAGGAGGAATAACGCCAGCGCCAGCTCTTTGGCTGGGCGCCTCCCGACCATCACACCAAAATTCAAGTGCCTCCAACCCGACCCCGCGAGCGAACCAAGACGCCTATCTCCTGCGGGTTCGCTCCGCACTCATTTGCACCATCTACGGATTGTGCGTTGAGACTAAATGACGAGCAATCCTGGAGAAATCGCGCGGACGCCAAAGTCGCGCCCTTTCCTCTGCCTGCCGCCCAAAAGTTCGCCCCGTTGTTGGATTCGTTTCAAACCCGCGTGACAAATGCTGAAGGAGCTCAAGGGATCAAACCTGTCCAGCGCGAGAAGTGAAGGGCATGGGTGAACATGAGCAAGCGCTTGCTAGCTCGTCAGATGATGAAACGGATGTCCCGACACGAAAGAGAGGCTTGCGTGGGATGCTGCTGCAGTACATGCTATACGATGCCTTCATCAGACCGCAGTCCTGGGCCTTCGCGACTCTGAATAACGATCGACGAGAACAGCTGTGGAGAACTGCTATCCAGCGCGTCTGTGGAGAGACCTCGGGGGGAGTGTACGTCATCAGTAATGCCAGCGAGTTGCCATCGGTTCCGATATTCGCAGCGTCGGTAATTCGCGATGATAGCCTGCCGTCGAGGTTCGTGAACATCCTCGAGCCGAGAAGACCGATCGCTGCGGCACTTCGAGCTTGTCTGAAGGAAAACAACTTTGACGGTCTCACGAGGGTGATTCCGGCGAGTGCGACTGTGTTTCAACCGAACCGAAAGGCTGGGGAAGACGCACCGGGGGGCATCGGTAAGGTCCTTCTCGTACCAGGAGTTGAGGATATCGCAACTCTTGGATCAGCCCTGGAAGACGTGAAGGATGCACACGACAACATCTTAGCAGCGGATGCAAAAGTCCTCCCGCAGTCCGTCTCTATTCGTGCCATCGGTCTGACTGTCCCGGCACAGACTGACCTGGTCAGGGCGCCCCTTGGCACCGTGTCGGGCTTCGATCTATCACCGTTCAACAAATTCAGAGGGGAAGCACCGGTGGATTTGATCAGACTGAGGGATATCAAGAGTCGTTCAGTCACTGCTGAAACCGAAGTCATGAACATCTCACTGGAGAAGACGAGTGCGGTGGGCGAGCTTCTACACTCGTCGAGGTTCGAGGTTTTCGAGCTTGACATGCAAGTCATATCTGACGGAAAGATCGACGCTATTGCCCTATGGACAGACTGCATGATGTTCGATGAAGTGCACTCTGGAGGGGCAGATCAGCCCAGCAGACGGCAGATGGTGAGCTTTCTTCAAACGCCACTCAGTGTCTGCGAGGGGTCTACTGTGAGATTGACTGGTAGATACGATGCTTCGACGGGGCATTTCAAATTCGTGTCGTCGGAATGTAGTGTCGAAAGTCATCAGTTGAACTCAGTCGTGAGCATGTCAGTCGAACGTTGGCACTTTCCCATGATCAACGATGAGCGCCGCAACAGCGCGTATAACCGAGCAATTGATATGTGTTTGAAAGGACAGCGCGTCGTCGACATCGGAGGTGGATCGGGATTACTCGCGATGATGGCAGCACGGGCTGGCGCAGAACAGGTCGTGACTGTTGAGCGTGTCGGTGATATGGCTGAGTGCGCTTCGCGTGTTCTGGAATCAAATGGGTTTGGTAACAAAATCGCCGTTGTTCACGGATCTTCATTGAACTTGAAGGTTCCGGACCTCGGCTTCAAGGGAGACCTTCGACCAACAGTCGTCCTATCTGAGGTCCTCGACGATGGTCTGCTGGGTGAAGGTGTGATACCTACAGTCGCGCATGCTCGCCGAGAGCTCGCTGCACCGAACGCAATGGTAATCCCCGCAGCGGCGAAAGTCTGGGCAATGGTAGTTCACATGCCGCCGCAGGCAGAGCCGATCATCATGCCTTCCAGTTCCGCCCCGAATGACTCGCCTGCGAGACGCTGGGCTGCTTATGACACTTTACGCCCTCCCGAGGTTAAGAAATATACCTCGGTGAGGCTTGATCGTGTGAAGTTTACACCTCTCACCGAGCCATTCCCTGTTTTTGGGTTTGATTTTGATGCACCTCTTGATGACCCGTCGTCGGCTGCTGACTTCTGCCGAGAGCAAGACGTCCAAGTAAACTCGATTGCGACGGGTTGTGCGAATGCGGTTGTGTTCTGGTTCACGTTGACGTTGAACCGGAGCGAAGAAAATGGTCTTGCTGATATATGCACCTACCCAGCCATGACTGAGCAATGTGGAGCGGCCAGCAGTAGCCGATGTTGGAACGAGGCGTTGCAATTTGTGAAACCCGTATTCGTGGAAGCAACAGGAACGACGCTCACGGTTCCTTGCGCTCACTCGCCGACGAGGGTGACGTTCGGAGATATTATCACATAGCAGTCTTCTAATATGAATAGCTACTAGTCTTCCTTTTTACGGGTAGATGGACCGAGTTTCTTCTTGCGTTGGACGAACATATACGCGTAAAGCTGGTAGAACAGGAAAGGATACAGGACGAGGACAACCTTGACGAACGAGGTATAATCGAACGCAAAGTTGTACGCGTTCGGCATGCTGATGCTGTACATCTTTTTCGCCGTCATCGTCGGGATGCCATCGTACATTAGCTTCATTTCTGAAGCCGCCCCGATGGGATAGAGCGGGATGAACATGGTGTATCGCAGCCAGTTTAGCCATCCGGGGCAGCTCTGCGAAAGAGCATAGGACGGGTATCGGATCACCTCGGTGAGAGCCCAAGCCACGATGAGAATCCCTGCGGCTGTGGTGGTTTGTAATTGAGGGATGGCGTGGGTCACGGCGATCAGCACGTGCGTTCTACCGGCCCACTGCATCAGTGCAGCGGACATCGGCGACCTGGTGAGCTTCAAGCCGGCATGAAACACCTCCAACACTGAAGCCACCTGGAACGTCCCTGCGAGTTTGTGAGAAGAGAATCAGTCTTGAGCCGAAGTGGACTTCCCCCATGATATTATTGGATCTTATACTCACTCACGAACCATCCCGCATCCGCGTAAACTGCCGCCAGGCTCCCGCCGTTGACGACGATGGAGCGAACAGTGGTGGCCAGGGCTGCGGACCAACCGAGAGCCTGCGTTGAAAAGATACGAGGGTAAGACATGCGTTTGTTACCTTGTGGACGATGTCGGACGTCATCTATCGCACCTGGGCCGCGTTGTAGCACAATAAATATGCCTGAGTCGCCATCCAAACCGTGCCCGTTCACCTGCGAGTGCGGTCGTGTCTGGGGGTGGAATTAAACAATCCCTCGCTTCTGTTCCAACGAGAAAAACACATCGAGGGGCGATCTGACACGACCGTCGTATCCACGACTGAGGCAAGAGTCATGTCCACCCCGGGTGCATCTGAGATCGTCCCCGCGGGGGCTAGTGGTGGCGGAGATGCCGCACCTAAGCCGAAAGGAAAGCCTCCCAAGGGACCCGGTGGCGGTCGGGGAAGAGGTCGTGGTAGGGGTAGGGGCGGT
>Ga0302114_10000148_pt1 | contig 50818 bp, 30 predicted proteins | sample AG5_Surface_MG_FD_203107 | JGI IMG/M metagenome (GOLD analysis project Ga0302114, IMG submission 203107) | Marine microbial communities from Western Arctic Ocean, Canada - AG5_Surface | ecosystem: Environmental > Aquatic > Marine > Oceanic | place: Canada: Western Arctic Ocean | collected... | reverse complement strand
TTGGATGCAGCAGTCGCGGCCTCGACGGCCAGACGATGAATGTCCGCGTCGCTCTCACCGGCGACGGCGGCTTCAGCGGCTGCGTCTTTTGCGATGATCGCTAGACGTTCACCCTCGGCATCAAGTTTGAGTGCTGTTAAAGCTGCGGACACCAGCCGACGTATGTCATCCCTCTCCTCTTCAATAGATGCGAGGATTCTGCTTGCATGCTCGCGCGCAACAGCGGCAGGTGGGATGAAAGCCTCAGCCTCAGGTATGGCTTGGCGTGCTTTCTCAATTTTTTTGGTTGCCTCCTTGGATGCCAGGCTCGCAGATAGCTCGACTTCTCGCAGTGCCTCAACCGCTTCCTTCGCGGCATCGACCTTTGGTGCATCGATCTCAACCTTCCAAATGATGCCCTTGTCTTCTTTCATCACCTGCAAGAGGTTTTTGAGTCGCGTTTCTCCACGTGCCCTTCTGTCTTTTGCGGCGACGTGTTCATCTTTTGCGATTCGCTCAGCAGCTTCAGCCTCGCTCAAAGCGTCCAGAGCAGCGGCGACACTTTTCTCAGCATCTGACAGTGCCGCAGTCGCAGCCTTCAGCTTTCCTCGATACTCACCGACGACAACTTCGGCCTCAACCGCCACGGCACCATAGGCAGAGTTGCTAGCCTCTAAGAGTGCCATCGTGGCTTCTCTTGGGTCGACTGATGTCTGTTGCAATCGCGTGATACGAGGCTGCACTTCCGCCATTTGGCGCACACCAACAAGAAATACCCTTTCCACCATGACTCTGCGAATCTCGAACAACTCAGCCCTGGTCGCGAACGTGTCCGCGTCTCGCCTCTTCGCGGGTGCCGTCTCAAACGCGGACACGAGATCGTCCAGTGCGGCGCGAATCGCCTCCTCCGCCCGAGACGCGGTGAAGTGCGCTCTATTGAACCGCTCCACAGCCACGCGGACGCGAACAAGGGGTTCGAGCTTGACGTCAGCAGCCTTCTTTGCAGCGGCCTTAGGTGCTCTGTCCACGGTAGATCTGACTTTCGGCTTGGGTTTGGCCGACTGAGAACCGGGAGGCTTGAACACTGAGGTCACAAACGCCGGGTTGGCATCACCAGCCTCTTCAGAGACGAGACCGAGTTTCTTCGCAACCGCTGCCAACTTCTTTGTTCTCTTTGCCAGCGTCGACGCTTGTATCACCGATTTCGTGGATTCAACCCCTCGCTTAGTCGCCTTTACTCGCTCGGTGACAAGTTCCTCGAGGTTGTATTCGCCTTCCCGAGGAGCCGGTGGCAACGCCAACGACAGGAGGTTGATCAAGTCTTCCGGTGGACTCTCTCGATCCTCTCCGGCAGGCACCTTCGCACCGATTAAGTTGAACCCGCCCTTGACCTTGCACACCCTAGTCTTCCCCGAAATGAAGATAGCTGACATCATCGGAGCCCCGACGACGGCGACGAGGCGTTTAGCAGAGCTTGCGGATGCGTCATGAGCAAGCGTCACCTCGCACCCAGCCGCTGCGTTTGACGAGGCAGCATACATCTCAGTTAGAGCCGAACGAAGGCGATCTCGAGCTTCATCCGCATTCTTTTGCGCTGCGGCTAAATCGGAGCGGGCACTGACCTCAGCTACCGCGGCCTTGTTAGCGGCGTGGGCGGCTGCGAGAGAGGCTGCGACGGTGTCTGAAGCTCGCTCCGAAGCCTCGTCGATGCGAGAAACAAAAGTCTCAGCCGCGTCCGACATCACACCGAGTTCCGCCGCCGCTCCGACTATTTCAGTGACAGCTTGCCGGTCATCGTTCGCCTCGGCGCTGTATATGTACGAGATGACCTCGTTCGCAATGTGCACCATGACTTTTGCTCGTGCTGCTCTCGCGACATCAGCCTCTGAATCTTTTTCCAGAACATCGCCTTTGAGCACGTTCAGAAGATGGTTCTGAGATTCAAGCTGCGCCTCTGCTTGGGCCCTTCGGCCCTCCGCCAGCCCGTATCGTTCTTCGAGCGCCTCGTACTCCGCACGCATGACACCCGCCTCAGCTTTAAGAGCAATCGAGCGAGCCCGCCACGCCTCGACGGTTTGGGAAGCCATCTCCGCGGCGTCTTCCTGACCGTCTTCGATGAGGTCGGTGATGATCTCCTCCGCGTGAAGCGCCATCCGTGTTGCATCATCCGCCGCGGCTTGTGCGTGCGATAGCTTGTCGCGTAATTCGCGCATCTCCCTGCTCTGTCGCGAAGCCTCGTTTTCCTCCGCCTCCAGTGCTTCAGCCGCGGCGATGAGCTGCTCGGATGCCTCCTGCTGCGCGCGCTCAGCCTCCCTCGCCGCGACGGCCTCCGCCGAATTATCCTGCACGGCCGTCGCCACCTTCCTTCCCATGGCGACTTCCCTACCCACCTTACGCATCTTAGCCATCGCCGCAGCGGCGCGGGCGGCTCTTGACTTGACCGTGTTGTTCCTCCTGGCCTCCTCCTCCTCGTGCGACAGCCGCTCCCCTTCCTCCTTGCGGACGAGCGCCTCCGCGGCTTCCCTCTCGCGGCAAACCTTAGCCTCGATGAACTCCTCGTTGCGACGCTGCTTCATGCGCGTGAGTGCCTCGGCCGCCTTGCCATCGTGGAGCTTGGGCTTCTTCTTGTGTTGCAGAAGGTCAGGAGGCGGGGCCAACACAGAGGTTGACGCGCCGCCGCCGGTTTTTACTCGCAGGAGTTCGAGGACCCCCAGCACCTTTGGGGTCTTGTTGCCCTTGCCACGCCTCTTGAGCATCCTGGCCGCCGCCGCCGCCTCCACGCGCCGTTCGTGCTCCTCGTCCTCCGTCGAATTCATCCCGATATCTTGGAAGTGCACCACGTCCTCGCGGCTCTGGTCGATCCGGCTGAAACGCTCGTCGAGGAGCCTTCGCTGGAACGCGATGTCCTTCGCCCACGCGGCTCTGCGCTCGTCCAGGGCGGGGACGACGTGCTCGATGCCGTCGATGAGTTCCCGGTTCGGAACGCTCAGCACAGAAGTCAGCCTCTTATTCTTCAAAAGGCTTTCCTCGTTCTGGCGAGCCATGTCCCGCAGGTGGTCCACAGACCTAAGCCACTCCTCCTCAACGACGCTCGCGTGCCCCGCCATGGCGCTCTGTTGCAACCTCTTCCCTAGCCTATCGGCACTACCTCACCCTATCACCTTTCCTATGAAGTATCGCGACCATGTCCATGTCGCCTGTATCGGCGCCGGTACGTCCGTCGCGCCTCTGCAGTGTGAGGGCCGGGGCGGGGCGGGGTGCCTTCTTCGCGTTGTTACGGGCCCAACGGCAGAAAACAACATCCTCGAAATTCTCGACCGCTTGGGGGACACAACCAGGGGCCCAGAGCTGGAGGGGGACCCACAAGAGGAGAAGCGGGCGACGCTCTCTCTGCCCACATGACGGAGCCAAACTCCGTCGGGGTGTTTCTGAGCAGCGATGTGGACCTCGACGTGAGGCTGAAGGTCGCCGGGCTGCACGGGCGACTGCCCGCGGACCACCTGACCAGAGAGGGGCGAACCGAGCTGAGCGTCAGCTTCCAGCTCTTCTCCGAGAACCAGCCCCTGACGACGGCCATCAGCACCGCCGCGGCGCTGTACCAGGACGGTTCGGTGGACTGGTCAGAGACCCTCTTCTTCCCTCTCAAGTATCGAGATCTGTCCGCCGAGGCGTGGCTCGAAATCAAGGTCCACGACGCGAGGGACATCCTTCGCCGCGAGGTCATCGGGAGGGCGACGTTCCGCATGTTCGACGAGAAACAGTCGCTTCGCAGGGGGAATCAGCGCATGTTCCTCGAGCGCACGCACGGGGGCGTCATCGCAAAGGAGGCGATGTCGACCGAGACGTCGTCCCAGCGCCTGGGGGATTTGGGCAAAATCGAGGCGAGGCTGAAGAGCTACGAGCAGGGCGAGATGCCGGAGGTCGACTGGCTGGACAAGCTGACGTTCGCGCGCATTGGTGAGATCCAGAAGGCGCAGAGGGCGGCGCAGTTCGCGAGCGGGCAACTCGAGATCCGCGTCGAGCTACCGACCTTCTCGGCTCCGGTGATCTTCCAGGAACAGACGCCTCTCTCTTCGCACAACACCAAGTGGGACCAGCTCATATGGCTCATCGACAGCGAGGTCAACCTGGGACTGGAGAACCCGACGGAACGGAAGCACCAAAAACTGACGCGCAGCGTGGCGCGCGGGGTGGTGGATCACGATTTGAAACCAAACGGCGAGGAGAGGAGGAGCCTGGCAACAGCCATCGCGTTACCACCCACGAGACTCCTGGGAGCGGAGCACAAGGCTCTGCTGTGGAAGTTTAGGTTTTCGCTCCGCACTGAGTCCGGAGCTCTGACCAAGTTTCTCAAGAGCGTGGACTGGGGGGACAGCGAGGAGGCGAGGGCTTCAATCGAGCTCATGTATCAGTGGGCACCCATCGACCCCGCGTCGGCGCTGGAGCTGCTCTCTCCGACGTTCACCGACTCGGAGGTGAGAAAGTACGCGGTTTCCGTCCTCTCCGACGCCGCGGACGACGAGCTGTTGTGCTATCTGCTGCAACTAGTGCAGGCCCTGAGGTACGAGAGCGAGGATGACAGCCAGCTCGCGAGGTTCTTGGTGAATCGGGCGGTTGTGAACCCGGTTCTGGCAAACTTTTTGCACTGGTATCTGGTGGTGGAGTGGGAGGATCCCAGCTTCGCGCCGCGCTCATCGCACACGCACCAGCTCCTCGAGGAGGCGTGCATGGCTATGGGTTCAAAGGGCGAGGAACTATGGGACAGTCTCAGGAGGCAGAGCGAACTGATGGCCCAGTTGACGGCAATCACGCGGGAGCTCAGTGGCATGAGGGGCCAGCCGAAGAAGGTTGAGAGGCTCAGGACGATTCTCTCCGACGACGGGTCCTGCAGCGAGCTGGCATCCTTCACCCGAGCTCTTCCCCTGCCGATCGATCCGACGTCCAACGTGAGCGGTATCGTGCCGGACGAGAGTAAGGTGTTCAAATCCGCCCTCAGCCCGCTGAAGCTCGCGTTTCGCACCACCAGCAACGGGCGGGCAAATATGATCTTCAAGAAAGGCGACGACCTCAGGCAGGATCAGCTTTGCGTGCAGATGATCTCGCTGATGGACCGATTACTTAGACGCGAGAACCTGGACCTGAAGCTCACCCCGTACAGGGTGCTGGCCACCGGCAGCGACACCGGACTGATCGAGTTTGTCCCGTCGCAAGCCGTAGCCGATATCCTGGCTGAGCACAAGACGCTGACGCGGTTCATCGCGTTGAACAACCCGGATCCCGACGGTCCTTACGGTTGCTCGCACGAGTCGCTCATGTCGTTCGTCAAGAGCTGCGCGGGGTACTGCGTGATCACCTACATCCTCGGGGTGGGCGATCGTCACCTCGATAACCTGATGCTCGCGCCGGATGGCAGGATGTTCCACATCGACTTTGGGTTCATCATGGGCCGCGATCCTAAAATCTTCCCGCCGCCGATGAAGCTGTGCAAGGAGATGGTCGAGGCCATGGGCGGCACGGAGAGCGAGTACTTCGGCAAGTTCAAGACATACTGCTGCGAGGCGTACAACATCCTGCGCAAGAGCGTGGTCCTCATCCTGAACCTGTTCAGTCTCATGGCTGACGCCAACATCCCGGACATCAGCACGGACTTGGACAAGGCGCTGCTGAAGCTCGAGTCCAAGTTTGCGCTCGACCTCGACGACGAGGCGGCGATGCAGCACTTCCAGGTGCTCATAAACGAGTCCACGAACGCATTGTTCCCACAAATTTTCGAGACGACTCACCGCTGGGCGCAGTACTGGCGATGAGCGCGTCCGAGTAAAATGGTTGTAATAATAAATAGTCCTAGAGCGTCAAGCTTTCCTATTCCTGATCGACGTTGTTCGGCGGCGTCTGGACCGACGTCGCGTTGAACATCGCCTCGCGCTTCACGCGATCGACGATGCTCATGGCCGCCACCGAACCCTCGCGCGCCATGAGGAGGCTCTCGAGCTCCTTGTACGAGGGCTTCTCGTCGAAGGTCTTGATGCACTCCGGCTCAGCCTTGCCCACAGCCATATCGGTTAGAACGAACAGCTGCCACGGGTGCGGGTACGACTTCAGCAGCCGCACGGTCTCTCCCTGGATACGCTGCTCCGAGATCCAGTACGTCAGCTCGAACGATGCCAAAAACTCCTCGTTCTTCTTCCTCCACGGTCCGATGCCGAGATCGGAGATGAGGTTGGAGCCGTCATCGTTGGTCCTGATCTGGTTGTTGATGGTGGCGAGCAGGCCGTCGTTCTGTTTGGCGATGTTCTTCAGGTCGCCGAGGGTCTCCGCCGTGGGAAACACCATCGCTTTCACCCCGCCCGTGCTGAGTACCACGACCGCGTCCGCGTCGTCCACGATTTTCTGCCTGACTTCGGCCGCGTTCCCGTCGGTGCCGATCTGTTTGAGAAGCTCGCCCACCATCGGCGCGACCGCCTGGTACTGCTGCCTGATGCCTCCCGGCCAGTCGTCCAGGTCCGTCGCGCCGATCAGGGGGAGGGTAAACTCGATCGCGAGCTGCTTCTTGCCATCCGCCGACGCCCTCCTGACCGCCTCCGCCGCCTGTCCCACCTGCTCACGGGGCGACTTGGGCAGCTTGGGAAGCTTCTCGTCCTTTCCAGCCTCGCATCGAACCGCCGCCCTGTTCGCCCTGCCCCGAGCCGAACGGGAGGCGCCCCCGAGCCGCCGAGGCGCATTCACGGCAACACCAGACTGCTTAACACCGGCAAACATCATCGTTGCCTCGTGAATTCCTACACAGGCTCACGCTCTGCCCCGCGCGTTGAAGTGATGGGCTCATCGAGGAGAAGGCACGTCACCCGTGAGTTATCCTGAGCCTCATCTTGGCAGCTTGGATTCACGCAGTGGCAGTTGGCAGAGAAAATCGCTCGGGCAAAAAGGGAAAAATCAAAGCAAGAGGAAACGGAGCCCAAAAACGCCGCCGCCTTGCAGCCTTCCTGGTGCTGGTCCTGCCAGAACACATCTCGTTGTGCGAAAGCGGCGAGGGTCCAGGCTCTGAGGTACTCCTGAACAGGTCTTCCGCGGCCTCGATTCGCCCGAAGAAACCAGTTGGGCGACGTGAGAGGTCAAGCGCTCGGCCGTCCTCTCTCTCATCGGCACCTCATCCCTTGTACTCAGACCGAGAGCGCACCATGTCGGACGCCTGGGAGTTTTACAAAGGGAAGAACATCCTGGCCCCGATGGTTCGGGTGAACACGATGCCCACGAGGCTGCTCGCTGCTGAGTACGGGGCTGATATCGTGTACTCAGAGGAGCTCATCGACCGCAAGTAGGTGCCCAAGAAAAGCACAGTAGATTTGCACGCGGAGGGAGACGACTAAGCTCGAACCCATTGACGTGTGTGTCCTGCTGCCCCTTCTGACCCTCCCACCATTCCTCTTTCTTCTAAGGATGATGAAGGTCAAACGAGTGGAGAACACGGCATGGGGTACGGTGGACTTCATCGACCCGGATGCCAACAACGATGACTCGGCTGTGGTTTTCCAAACTATTCCCGAGGTGAGTCGAGCCCAGAAAAAGCCAAGAAAAAATCCCGCATTTCCGTCCGCAGGCCACACCACACAGGGAAACTTTGCCTCTGAGACGCCAGCAAAAAAACTGAGACTTTTTCCCCTAACCGGATTTCAGGAAAAAAATCGCGTGGTTTTGCAGTTGGGAACTGGAGATGCTACGCGAGCACTGCAAAGTGCGATGGTCGCAGCCAAGGATGTGGCTGCAATCGATATAAACATGGGATGCCCGCTGAAATTTTCGACTGCGAGTGGGGCAGGTTCGGCATTGCTGAAAAAACCGGAGACGGTGCACGACATTCTGACTACTCTACGAAGAAATCTACCGGCCGAGACGCACGTGACGTGCAAAATCAGGCTTTTGGAAACGATGGAAAAAACCGTCGAGTTAGCGCGCGTCATTGAGAAATGCGGAGTTTCCGCGTTTGGAGTGCACGGACGTTATGTTGGACAGCGACCGAGAGATCCTGCGCATTGGGATCAGATCAAACAAGTCGTAGAGTCCGTCTCTTGTCCTGTTATTGCTAATGGTGATGTTTTTGAGTACACAGACTTTGACAAGCTCAGAGCTGAAACAGGAGCCGCAGCGGCGATGTGTGGACGCGGCGCGATGTGGAATCAGTCGATTTTTCGAAAAGAAGGCGTGATACCAGCACGCGATAATCTAAACTCCCTTCTCGAGAAGTGCTTCGAGTGGAATCATTCCTTGAAGAACACAAAGTACCTCACAAGAGAGATTCTGATCAAGTCGACCGGATTAGAAAACGAGGAAGGCTGGGCGCTTAACAAGACAAAGAGCCTCGCAGATGTCGCAGGCGTTTTCAACATCCAAGCGAACATCATCGGGCGTAAACGCGTCTCAAATCTCAAGCGTCCTTGTGAAGATCCGGTCGAAAACGACGAGAACATCAAGGTAAAGGCTTTAGCAGAACAATAGTTTTAGTCGAGCCCCCTTAGCAAGACTTTGATCGTAGATTAGCTACAACAATGCGTCGCCGACGCCGATGACGCCTAACTGATACGCGCCTAATCGAACATCTCGTGTATAGAGCTTCGACATCAAGGCCGATCGTAAATGTATTGGTCGACTGCGCTTCTTACTCGGAGAAGACCAAAAGGAATCAAACCTTGCAGCGAAGCTTTGAGACTGCGTCAGTGCTGGTGAACAGCGAAAGAACTAGCGGCGAATCGATGCCGCGCGTGTGCAGTATGCGATTCCGCAGATGCTCGGCTACGTTGCCTTCGTCAATATAGCTTGTCGAACGAAACGCGTGCGAAACTTGTGCTCGTCGTCATAAAAATGATGAATACTGAGGGATACTCCAAGCCTTTAACTTAAAAAAGATTGCGTACTTTATGCTTGACCGCGCATTTGACTTTCTTCTTTCAGCGGCGCGTTGCCTTGATGAAGATTGTTGCGACTTCAGGATTTACGCTCGAATAGTAACGCGGCGACCGAGATATTAGCTAAACTTTCGCCGATGTTTAAATCCGCTGAGCTATTTTGAGTATGTTTCGGACGCCGGAAATGACTAGCTAGTATCCACCCTTACTATCGTTGCGATAGCCCGCATTTCCCCTCCGCACACCAGAACTATTATACCCCGCAGATCCGCCACCGTATCCGCTTCCATATTGATTTGAATTCGCGGGATTCCGGTAGCTTCCTACGCCCGTCACACCGAGACCGGCAACAGGATTTCTTTTCTCAATCGTAGGCAGCTTCAGTTCGGAAGAATTACCGCCAATCGAAGAAAGGTACCGGGCGTTTCGTGCGTAACTCCCAGATGATCGGGCATTTGGTGGGTCCCTGGTTGGAGCCATCGGATCTCGAGAATAGCTCGATTGCGATTGCCCCGCCCCATATCTGTATGAAGGTTGTGGATGGGAAGGCATGTACCCCGCGTAATAGTCTTTACCGCCGGGGTAATTATTTCCGTATCCTGAGCTCCTGTGGCTGGAATTCGAGTAACCGGAAGAATCGCGGTAACCGGAATCCCGATAACTCGAGGAATCGCGGTAATTCGAATCCCGGTGCCCTGAGTACCCGCCCGTCGAAACTCCGCCCGCATTTCCTGAAATGCCCATTTTGCTCAGCGGTGCACTCAAGTTGTTCCCTCCACTGAGGTGGGAGGCTGCACCGTTCATGCGCGACCCAACGGGATCCCGAGACCCATTGCCATACATGCGAGACCCGGTCAGGCCCATGCCCTGCACACCGCCCCCGTAACCGTTCTGCCTGGTGGGGCTGCTGAGCGAGTCCTGCGTCGCGTGTGACCGAACCCCGTACAGTCCCCTTCCCGTTCCTTCCGGCTCCCGAGCGGACGAGTGCCCGGGCGACCGGGAGCTCACGGCACCGAGGGATCCCGTGGCTCTGCTGCTGCTCCCGAAGTCGCCGTACTTCTTCTTCACCCCCAAGCTGGCGCTTGAGCCAGAGAATCCCTGGCTCGGAGCCGAGATGGTCGGCTGCACCAAGGAGGGAGGCTTCACCGATTTGATGAAACTCGACGTCGACGCGAGAGGCTTGCTGAGCAGAGGATCCCTCATCGCCGCTCCCGCGTTGTGCTGCTGCTCCTGCTCATCCCTCGCCTTCTGCCGCCGTTCCTTATCGGCCGTCTCCTGGTACGAGGGCACCGGATCCGCTTTCCTCGGCGCGCGAGCCGACTTTGGACGCAACGGCGCCGGCTCCGCCTTCTTTGCGGCGTCCACCCTCGGCTTCTCCCGCTCGCTCTCCTTCTCCTCCCGAGAGGTGGACCTGCGTTCCGGATCTGCCTTCTTCGGGGGAGTCACGTTGTGCGGGAGTGGTTCCATGCCATTGAAGAAGGGCATATCAATGCATTGCTGCGCCGTCGGGCGCTTCGTCGGGTCCCAGTGTATGCACGAGCGGATGAAATCCAAAGCCTCTGGACTGGCGTTTGGAATCAGCTTCTCCAGCGGCGTCGCCTGATACTGCGGAAACCTGAACCCCATCCCGTTCGCCAGCTTCATCCCCTCCGCCCACGATTCACTATCGGGAGTTCCATTCACGGCGCAGATCTTATAAATCTCATCCTGCTCGCTGCTGCCGGGGAACAGCGGCCGCAGCGTGAACAGCTCGGCTGCGATGACGCCGATTGCAAAGATATCGATCGGAGCGTTGTAGTACGGCGACCTGAGCAACACCTCGGGCGCTCGGTACCACCTCGTGGATACGTAGTCCGTGTACGGTGGCTTGGACCGGATCTCCCTCGCCAGTCCGAAATCCGCCAACTTGACGATGTCGTTGGTGATGAGGAGGTTCTCCGGCTTGAGGTCTCGGTGGAAGTACCCGTGTTTGTGCAGATACGCGATGGACTGCAGAATCTGATATATCCAACTTCGCACGCGGCTCTCGGGGAAGTACTTGTCCCTATCCTTTATCTGCTGGTACAGGTTCTGCGTCATGTACTCAAACACGAAGTACAGCTCGTCGTTTTCCCGAATCACCTGAGAGAAGTCGAGCGGGGAGCGCGTCAGCGAAGGGGCGCGGATGGGAAAAAAGAAAAGGCACCGAGACGGCACGCACCTCCTTGAGCTTCACCACGTTCGGGTGGTTCAGCTTCCTCAGCGATTTGACCTCCCGCAGCGCCATGCACTCCTCCCACGAGTAGAACTTGCGCTTCATCTTCTTGATGGCGACGACCTCGTTGCTCTGCCTGTTAGTCGCCTTCCACACGCTCCCGTAGGTCCCATCTCCGAGTTGCTTTATCACCTTGTACCTGAACGACGAACGGGGGAGTAGCGCGCGATTAGAGGGATCTCGGGGGCAAACGAGGGTCAAGCACGGTGCGGTAGTATCTGACGGGTCATGGTTCGTACCGATTCATCCCGTCCTTCCCACAGCTCGCGACAGGCGTGCCAGCCCGCGCCTTGCTGTGGAGGTCAACAAATCGATCGTCACATCCAACGGACTTCCCATCTTCCAAGGGACGCGCCTCTTTTGTGACTGGTTCTCATGTGTCGAAAGTTAATCGCAATAACGAATTCGAACACAGGGTTTTCAGTTTGAAGGTATTGGCGGGGTGCTGCCATTTGTGTCTGGCGTCCTGGCGTTTGATTTCGCACATTTTCGATTTTGGAATCTCGCGCAGTCTTTTGGACTTTTGGCGAACTCTCTGTGGACTCGGCACTTTGGACGGCGCGATGAGGTTCCTCCGCTTCCTTGCGTTCGTCCTCTTGCTGTGGGCGGCCGCGGTTTGCGCGCGCGATGTGAACCCGTACAAGATACTCGACGTGTCGCCAAGAGCGAACGACGGCGAGATCAAGAGGGCGTACAGGAAGCTGTCGCTGAGGTACCACCCCGACAAGCAGCAGGGTAAAAGCGCGGAGGACGTGGAGAGGGCGCAGGACAGATTCGTGAAGATCCAAAAGGCGTACGAGGTGCTGTCCGATGCGGATAAGAGGCGAAACTACGACATGACGGGGTACGCCGATCCAAAGGATGCGTACACCAAGCCGGGTGGGGATTCGGGTGGTCGGCGACGGGGCGCGGCGCCCGGAGCGGCGGGAAGGGGAGGTTGGGACACCGGGGGGAAGTTCGGGGGGTTCGGATCTTCCCAGCCCGATCCAATCAACTCGGAGACGACCACGCTGACCCCACAGAACTTCGCCAAGACGGTGCTGAAGAGCAACAAACCGTGGCTCGTGCAGGTATACCACGACGGGAGCGAGCTGTGCCAGCGCGTGGCGCCCGTGTGGGAACAGACCGCGCGCGCGATGGACGGGGTCACACGGCTGGGAAGGGTCAACATAGCGCACTACCCCGAGCTCGCCGCAAAGGTCGCGCCGCTCCATCCGTTCTCATCGTCTCACATCAACCCGAGGGACCTGCCGGTGGTTATCGGATTTCCGAGGACCTGCGGTGCGTACTGGTGCAGGCGTAAGTACCGCGGCATGATGAAGGAGAGCGCGCTGAGCACCTTTGCCATGGATCGGCTCGCCGGGTACGAGGAAGTCCCGGCGCTGACGCGAGAGTCCCTCGCCGCGTTCCTCGAGGGGGAACCGAAGAAGGTGAAGTTCGTCTACTTCAGCTCACGCGCGGGGCCCGCGTCCCCTTTACTCAGGCGCGCGGCGACCGAGTACAGGAACGACGTATCCGTCGCGCAGGTTCACTACAAACAGAGCGAGGCGGCGTACTGGATTCGGAAGCACGGCATGCACACGCCGCCCGCCGTGCTGGTGGTCAAGGAGGCTGGCGAGAAGATCGTGGAGCAGGACGTGACGGGAAGGGATAAGCTGAAGGCGCTGCTCATCGAGCATAAGCTCCAGACTTTGCCCGAGCTGAGATCATCCAGCCTCAAATCCACCGGATGCAGGCCTGGAGGTTTGGCGCGGGTGTGCGTAGCCGCAGTCGGTGTCGAAGGATTTGACCTCACAACCTCCCGCGACATGCTCCGTGCGGTGAAGATGGCTCTTCAGTCTCCCTCGTCACCGAGCTCGACTCTTTCCGCGGCACTGGAGCAAAAGGAGCTGGCGATGGTGTGGGTAGACGCCAAGCGACAGAAGGGTGTTCGCGAGGCTCTGTTTGCCGGGGATGGGGGTATGCCGAAGATCGTGGCCACGCGGTTCCACGGCGGAGAGGACAAGGTGGACCTCAGCACGTACGACGGAGCCATGAATCGTGCGGATTTCACCGCGTGGATGTCCAACGTATTTGAAGGAGACGACGCGGGGATGGTTTCAGGTGTAGAATTCCCCGAGCTCGCGGCTGATTCTTTGGGTTTCTACGAGCGGGCTCTCCATTTCCAGGGAAGCACGTTGTCGTGGGCTCAGTACTTTGGGGCGGAGCTGGTGTACATGAGCATCGAGTCGGGTCCCGCGGTGCCGATGGGAATGATTCTGACCGTCGTCATGATACCTATGCTCTTTCAGCGACCGAAGCGGCGGAAAAAGCCCGTGAGGAAACGGAGCGAGATGGACCAGGACGCCGTCATCGAGCTCGACGACGACGCGCTCGAGTGCCTGAAGGAACAGCAGATGAAAAGCTTGGTGGTTATGATGTTCATCGAAAGCTCTGAAAACGATCAGGAAACTTTCAAGAAGCTTCGAAACGCATTCTGGCGGGAACCGATCCTTTCTTTCGGCGTCGTGAATCTCCGAAAGGCTTCGGGTTGGTCCGAGTTTGCGGAGAGCAGCGGAGCGGCGGCTGGCAGCGTGCTCGTCTGGCACCCGATGCGAACAAAGTTTCAAATCATCGGATCTGGCGACGGCAGCATTCCTCACCCCGTGCTTTGCTCTCAGATTGAGAAGATCCTGGATGGCATGTCGAGCTGGGAGGATGGCGTATGGCCGGTGCAGGCGAGGACTTAACAATAGATCTTATTCGTACACTTTCCAGCTTTAGCAAACAACAAGTTTCGTCCATCAAACGGTTTGCAGCGCAAACCCAACCTCTCCTTCAACAAGCAGCGACTGCAGGCTCTTCTCCAGCTTGCCCTTGTCAGCGCCGCGCATGACGTGGACCAGCTTCTTCCCTCGAAAGAATCTGAACTCGGGCGTCCCCTGCACGTCGAGCACGTCCCTGCACAGGTGCGCCGCGCCCGGAGACTCATCGCCGAGAACCCTGAGGAAAACTGTGTCGACGTATTTCTTTGCGACAATCTCGTACGTCTTCTCAAACTTCATGCAGGGTCTGCAGTGGGTGTAACCGCACTCCAGCACCACCAATGCGCCCTCATCCTGGATCAAGCCACTCGATGCGGGTTTTTCCAGCGCTTCCTCGACGTAGTGCTCGAATTCATCCACGTTGTGCACCTCGACGACCCTCGCCATGGCGATCTCGAGGATGCGCTCGTACCACGCCAAAAACTGGTCGGGGGTGGCAGACTCCATCATGCCGCCCGTGAAGTCGCGTAAAAGGCCCGTCGCCTCGGCGTCTGATAGCGTCGTACCGATGAAGTGTGCGCCCTCGAGGAGATCGTTGCGGCCGATAACGCCGTCTTTATCTCGGTCCAGCCTCTTGAACGCCCAGAGCAGGTCCTGCTTGTAAATCTCCCGCGGGTGGGGACTTCCCGTGATGGTCTGCGTCAGCGCCGCACGGAAAACCTCCCCAGCGGCGCGCCTACCCAGCTCGATGTGTGCGCCCAAGGCGGCACCCTTAACGAGCGCTCGCTCGGGAAAGTCGCCCAAGACGAGGACGTCGGGTTTCAGCCCGGCGCCCGTGATGGCCGGCGTGAACAGGGGCACGAGAAGCTCCTCCGGGAGCTTCGCCGCCGCACCCGTGGTGAGCAGTATCAGCTTGTCGGGCTTGACCGCCTCGGCCACCTTCTGCAGGTACCTGTCCACAAGATATGCCCAGGCAATCACGGGTTTCATTCCCTCGATTTTCTCGTACTCGGGGCAGTCCATCAGGCCGACTGACCCATCCTTGGAATACTTGGACGGCGGAGACTTGATGATCTGCTGGATGATGTCGCATCCATCATCGTTGCAATCCTCTGGAAGCTCGGGCGCGACGCCGTTCCAGCCCCATTTCTCCTTCATCTTGGCCAGTTCCCTCTCATACGTCCACGTCAGGTGTTTCAAGTCGGAGTTTCTCACCTTCTGACCGAGGTTGTACGTCACAGTTCCCATCCCAGTGCCGACGGTGACGACGAGCACGACCCCCTCGCACTCGCGGCCGGGGCCAAAGTACATCTCCGCATAGGCCGCCGCCTCGGTGTGGATCATCGTGGCCACCTTCCCCTTGGAGTCTGGCATCATCGCTTCGAGCTGTTTCCCCGCAGCCTGGTTGCCCAGAACGCGTGTGACTGCGCGCGTGACACTCACTCCCACCGGTCCATTCCAGCGGTAATGTTTGGTAATTTTCTTCATAGCGTCCTGCACGCTCTGCACCGACAGGTCATCGAGGTAGGTGGTGACGCCCGGCCTGTGGAACTCCGCATTCGCGGTATCCACCAAAGCAGCCTTCGCGCTGTGCATTCGAATCTCCATTCCGAGGATGACCTCTCCCTCGGGATAGTCCCTGCGACGTGGGGCGGTTAGGGTCATTAGCAAAATATCTCTGGGGGCGTATCGTTGGGATATCATCTTTCGGGGCGGCTTTGGGCAGGCTGTCGCCCGGCGGGTGCGGCGCTCACCTGTCTGACAGCTTCCAGCCCGCGTCCGGCTTACGCCCATCGATTGCCTTTATCGATAAGCATCGCCTGCGGTGAAGAGGGGTACGAGGTTGGGAGGTCAGCGGCGGTCATCGCGTCGTTCGGGGCGCGCCATATTTCCTATGAGGGGGACATGCTGCGGTGCAGGATGACTGTGGGTTCGGTCGTACGCACCTCTGCTTCCTCGGCTTTGTCGCCTGAACGTGCGGCATCGCCTTACTATGCCGACGCATGATTCTTCCCCATGACACCGTCCGCGAAGCCACCGGCGGCACCATCGCCTGACTCCGGAGGCTCGTCATCTTGAAAATACGGCCGCCGGCTTCCCGTTACCCGTGACGCGTCCCGAGCGGGCTTCGGTTACGCCGCCTCGAGGGGTTGGCAGAGACCCCGCGCGACGCCGACGGATAAGTTGAGCACCGGAGACCCCTCGGAGCTCAACCCGCGTGTTTCGCACGCCCCGTGGGCCGAGACGCGCGTCAGCTATTGGCCACCTCGCCTCGGTGCCCGTCGGTCCACAAGATGGACCCAAGATAATATCCAAATGTTACGTTGAGAGAGCGCCAGCTCAGCGAGGAAATGGCGCGTAAAAGCCACATACGAAAGGACATGGAATCGGGGAAAAACCAACGGATGGGAGCTAATTCGAATTGACCAACATAGGGCAAACAGTATGCAGGTCAAGTGAATTATAGCACTGAAATTTTCAATCCTCGTGCGCACCACCCGTGTACTCTGCTATGTGGTCCAGGGATATCTTATGCACCGAGAGGTCCTCCGACAGTTGCACCGCCGCGATCTCCCCCTTCTTGTCCAGCATCGTGCCCCGCTGACCCCTGTGCTCGCCCGCCAGAACGGTGACCGCGCCGCCCCTCTTCGGAAGCGCAGTTTCCAGAGCCCGCTGCGGCACGTCCGACAGCACCTCGCCACCCTCCAGCTGTAGCACGCACGTTCGCGGTGTGAGCACGTCAATCACGCTGGCCTTCTTGAGGTAGTACTTGCCGCCCTGGAAGGACTTGCTCACGATTCTGACGCGCGTGCTGGCGAACAGCCACGCGGGTTCCTCCCTCTTCTCCCTCTTTTGCTTCCCGCCGGCGTCGTCGCGGTCTCCTCGCTCCCGCTTCTTACCACCCTCCCTATCGTCCTTCTTGCCCATCGCCTTGTCAGCGTCGCACGTCCCAAGGTCCGCGAGCTCACTCGTCCTGATCGTCACCGTCTCGCCGCTGGAGTCGAGCTCGAGCTGCGCCCTGTCTGACCGACCCTCCTGCTTCACAACCTTGAGCACGCGGCCGGTCAACCCGCGGTGCCTTCCCTCGACGACGCACATCCTCTTCCCTTCCCTCGCGCCGGGCTCCTCCAGCTTGAGCAGCTTCTCGTCCAGGGTCTTGACGTTCCTCGACTGGCCCTCGGGACCCTTCGCGAGCACCATCGTCGCGGGCGCCTCTCGGCTCTCCCCGGGTTTGATGTACTTTTTGTTGTTCTCCTTCTTGTTTGGCGCCGGGTCCGCGCCCAGCCCGAGCCTTCCCGACCGGGGCACGAACTCCACGGCGGCGACCATCCCGTTGTTATTCCTCCCCACGGGTTTACCCTCCTCCCATCCCATCCCCCGGAGCATCGCCGCGCCGAAGTCCTCGATGGGCATGGACTCGTAATCGTCCAAAGTGGCCTGATCCGGCAGGTCCTCGACGTCCTCCTTGAACGCCTGGAGCTCCTTCTCCGCGAGGCTCTTACCGATGAAACTCTCCTGCGCGGGTTTTTCCTCGGGCTCAGCCTTGGGTTCGTCCCCATCCTTGGGACCCATCTTCGTCAGGCCGTACACCACGTCTCCCCCTTGGGCCGTCTCCCCCTTGCCGCCGATCCGTTCCGCGACATCGAAACGTTCCTTGTTGTCCGCGTCGATGGCGGACTCGTCGGGGAGGAAGCTCGGCGCCTTTCTCCGCCGACCGGAACCAACCTCGAAGGTGTTATCCTGGACCGGGATCGACTTGGCCACCACCTCCACCTTGTCCTTGAGCTCCAGGCCCGATCCCGTGACGCCGGTGAGAAATTCCTTCTTCGTCCCATCGTCGGTTCGCTCGTTCACGCCGACATCCTTCTTCTTCGCCGCCTTTTTGGCGAAGCCGAAGGCAGTCTTGCCGTTATCCGCCATACCGCTGACCCCTATCAAGCCCCGAAGTGACTCCCCTGATTGGGGGCGCGATCCGCCGCCAAAAGTGATAATTGGGTGCCGAAATTTCGGCCACTCGTCCAAAATATTTTTCAGCGAAGAAGGGTTCAAACTTTGGCCTCTTCGCGATCGGCTCTCGCACTCGGCGTCACGCGACGACGCGCGCCTGACTCGAGCACTCAAAAAGTCTATATCAACCATGGAGGTGAGTCCGATACCAAACCGCGTCGTTCAGACCCATCACGGCGACCCGCCGGAGTCGTCTGCCCGTCCAAGATAAAATCGAGCCTGACATCGATCCTTTTCCCTTCACCCCCTCCCTATCCTCCTCGCAGGGCTACTACTGGATCCAGTTCGGGCTCATCGCCATCGTGTGCGCCATGATGGAGATGCAGAAGATGGGCAACAAGGAGAAGGTGTCGATGCCCCAGAACTTCATGGCGTTCCGCAACTCGTACCTCTTCGTGTACTCGCTCATGATGGCTGGCGACTGGCTGCAGGGCCCGTACGTCTACGCCCTGTACCAGCACTACGGGTACAGCACCGGAGACATCGGTAAGCTCTTCATCGCGGGTTTCGGCAGCTCCATGATCTTCGGTACCGTCGTGGGTTCCATGGCGGACAAGTACGGCCGCAAGAACGCCGCGCTGACCTACGTCGTGACCTACATCGCCTCCTGCATCACGAAGCACTGGTCCGACTACGGCGTCCTCATGCTCGGCCGCTTCTTCGGAGGCATCGCGACCTCGCTCCTCTTCACCGCATTCGAGTCATGGCTCGTCGCCGAGCACTTCAAGCGCGGCTACGAGGCGGAGTGGCTCGACAAGACCTTCGCCAAGGCCATCTTCCTGGGCAACGGCCTCGTGTCCATCGTCAGCGGCCTTCTCGCCAACTACATGGTGACGGACATGAGCCTCGGCCCCGTGGCTCCCTTCGACGCCGCGGCGGTGTTCCTCGCCATCGGCGGCGTCGTCATCATGTTCAGCTGGACTGAGAACAAGGGCGACAACAGCGACAACACCTCCGTGCAGCAGGGAATGAAGCAGGCGTACGAGGCCATCAAGAACGACAAGAAGGTGTTTTACCTCGGCGCCATGCAGAGCCTCTTCGAGGCGTCCATGTACTCGTTCGTCTTCCTCTGGACCCCGGCGCTGGGACCCAACGGCGAGGACATCCCGCACGGCATGATCTTCGCCACGATGATGGTGGCGTGCATGGTCGGTTCCTCCGTCGCGTCCAGGATCATGTCCAGGTCGGACATGAAGGTTGAGCGGTACATGCAGCTCGTGTTCCTCGCGTCCGCGGCGTCTCTCGCCGTGCCCGTGCTCGTGGGCAACATGGGCATGAGCGAGGGTGAGCGCGGCGGGTCCATGTCGTTCGGGGGTAAGATTCAGATGCTCGCGTTCCTCGTCTTCGAGGCGATGGTCGGTATCTTCTGGCCATCCATGATGAAGATGAGGTCGCAGTACGTGCCGGAGGAGGTTCGAAGCACGGTGATGAACTTCTTCCGCATCCCCCTCAACCTCTTCGTCTGCCTCATCCTCTACAACGTGGCGTTGTTCCCGCTGTCCGCCATGTTCGCGATGTGCTCGATCTTCCTCGTCGGCGCCGCGTTCTTGCAGAAGAAGCTCGAGACCCTCTCTAACGTGCAGTCGCACAAGTACGTGCCCATGGAACAGACCTTTCCGTGAACAAACGTTCAGCTTATCGAAATTTGTCTATAAAAAGCGTTGGTTACTATTCAACTAAACTCTCTCGACGGTCATAGAATGCGCAACTCATCAGGGTGCTAAAAGGTACAACATAGTTTGCGTAGAATACAGCGGCAGCGAGTGCGATGGGGATGCGGAGACACGTCTCACGGGAACACGTCCTCGCCCCCGTCGCCTTCTTCGGGCTCCGGCATGAAGCCGGGAGGAAGGATACCCGGCGGCAGCTCCTGGCCCGGAGGAAGGATGCCCGGTGGCAGCTGCTGGCCAGGGACGATTTGGTACATGCCGGGAGCGGCCATCTGAGGCTGATCCTTGAGGTCGTCGAGGGTCATCTTCAGGTCGACCTTGTTCTCGCCCCTCATCACCTGCATCATGATCTCCTGCCCGACGGACAGTTTGTCGAGAGTGCGGTACAGGTCCCCGGAGTCCTTGATGAGCGCCCCGTCGAGCTCCACGATGACGTCGCCGAGGATGAGTCGACCCGCGGAGTCCCTAGACGTCGCCTTGACGCCAGCCCGCCATGCTGGTCCACCTTCCCTAGCGTCCAGCACCAGAACGCCGCCGAGGCCGAGCTGCTCGACAGCCTGGTCAGGGGCAAACGTGATGCCCATGATCGGCCGCGTCACCCTGCCGGTCGTGATGATCTGCTCGACGATGCCCCTCACCATGTCCGCGGGGAGTGCGAAACCGACACCGGAGGAGGATCCCGAGGTGGAGTAGATGGCGGTGTTGATGCCGATGAGATGGCCGGAGCTGTCGAGGAGGGGCCCGCCGCTGTTTCCGGGGTTGATGGCCGCGTCGGTCTGGATGATCCCGTCGATGGGCCGCCCGGTGTTACCCGACTGAATCTCGCGGCCCAAACCGCTGATGACGCCGGTGGTCAGGGTGTGGTCCAGACCGAACGGGTTGCCGATGGCGTACACGCGCTGCCCCACCAGCAGGTCGGAGCTCGTCCCGATGGGAAGCGGGCGAAGGGAAGGGACGCGGCCGGGGGTTTTCACGGTGCCGTCCTTCCCGGGAAGCTTTCTGGCGTAGTCAATCTTGAGGACGGCGATGTCCTTGTCCGCGTCGAAGCCGATTATTTTGGCGGGATAGACATCCTGTTCCTGCGTCGTGACCCGCAGCTCGCTCGCTCCGTTGATGACGTGGAAGTTGGTGACCACGTGCCCGCCGTCGTCCCAGACGATGCCGGACCCAGCCCCGGTGGGAGCCTCGATGGCGTTGAGGGTGAACACGTCCCTTCTCTGCTGCAGGTTGGTGATGTACACGACGGAGGGCGTGTTGGTGTTGAATAGGTCGATCGTGTCCTGCTCCTCGGCGGTGAGCCTGCGTTGCGACGCCGGCGCGGACGGCGCGGCTGGCCCGACGCCAGTCTTGAACTGCTTCTGAATGACCGCAGGTGCCGTCGCGTCGGTGGCGAGTGCGGGAGGTACGAAATCACCCGCGAGCGCGGAGAGGGTCAGCGTCAGCGCGGAGAGACCCGCGACGGACTGCGAGAGCCGAGAAAGGAGGGGCGTCGACTCCTCGATCTCGTTCTCGTCGGTTTGTTTGGCTCTCACTACGAGAGAACGCGCGCGCGAAGTCGCGCCGGGGATACCCGCGGGCTTGCACCGCGAGGAGTGCACAACGCGGTATCCGTCGCCCACTCGTGCGCGAGGGGCGACGACGCGCCTGTCCACGGTCGCGGAAGCGGTCAAGGCGGACATCGTTTGGCTTTTCTTGAGTTTCCGTGCGGTCACCTGGGATGGCTGGGCTCCGGGAGCGCGTTCGAACCGCGGTCTTGAAGACTCCTTATCTCGGCGTGATCGAGCTCCAAGCGATACGACGACGGTGCCGCTCGAGGTTATTTCGCGTGCCGGTTCCCCGCGCAGCTGTACTCTGCTTTTGGTCGAACCGCGTGTGACGTGTTTTCACGGTGTCCGAGGTGTTTGAGTTGGCGCCAAATTTGCCCGCGGTCAGGCGGTGTCCCTTCGAGTGCCCTGCTGGCATACCGAAAAGACCTGGATATTTTGAAAGGCAAGGCCTCGCTCTGCGCTACTGTTACATTGACTACTGGCTATAGAATAAGACTAGACGCGGTCGTGGACGTATCGTCGCCGCTCATCATTTTCAGCTTCACCGAAGAAGATCCATCCAAGGGAGCGGCGAGGCCCAGTTGCCTCATCCACCCGGAGAATGAAAAGTCATCAGTCGGCAGGAAAGACTCCACGAGCGCCTTTCGCTCGTTGGGGGACAGCGAACGAATCGGGGGAAACATCACATCCTGCTCGTGCGGTGCATCGCGATGCAGCGGCATGAGCCGCGACACCATGTATCTCGCCTGCGAGCTGCCCTCCCTGAACGTCCTCACCTTTGGCACGGGGAACCTCCCCGCCGCGAGAGTGGCGGCGTGCCTCGACGCGGCACCCTTCGCAGCCCCCAACCTCCCCGCGTCCGCCGCGACGCCGTGACCGACCCACAAGAAGACATCCGTGCCGTGGTCGAGTACCAACACGTCGACGCTCCTCAGGGCGAGGTCCGCGGGCGGGACCTCCTCGAACGCGTCCCCGCCGCGCCAGACGTACAGCCGGGGCACCAGCATGCTCCGAGCCATAGCCTCACCCGCGCCCAGGAACAGCTGCCTCATCGCCGCGCGCTCGTCCTCGTGACCCGCCAACGTGCCGAGCATGGGACCCCTGAGCAGGTGGTACATGGCCTCGGCGAAACCTCCGAGCTCCCGCGGGAACGGATCGTGTAAAACGCCGCTGTCCGGGACCCGGGGCGTGAACACGTCGGCGACGTCGAGCACCCTCGCCTCCACCCGAGCGCAAGCCTCTTTGGGTCCAACCGCGCCAGACTGTGCGTCCAGCGCAGCCTTCTTCGCGGCGAGGATGGCAGCCACGGAGCTATCGACCCCGCGCAGATAGGCCGGCTTGGAGGGAGCTACAGGGAGCCGCCTGGTCATGCACCGCGCGACGCGGCCACCCTCTTTGGATGGAAACCACGCCACAAACTGGAGATGAACGTGACTCGCCTCGACGTCACCGGCGTACTCCAGGAAAACCGCGACGCTCTGCGATGTTTGGGAAATGTGAAGTGTCAGTATCGTGGACGTGTATGACGTGCGTGCCGAGCGTAAAGTCGTTTCGGGTGTGGCGTTCACAATGAAACCGTGAGCTAACGGAGAGGACCACACACGGCTTTCTGTAAAACGCAGCGTTAATGTCGCGCGGAAGTTTAACTCGAAGCCCGTTGCAATCTGGGGCAGTGAGCTGGTATCCACGCCTTGGGGGCGAAACACAACGGGATGTATCGACGCAATTTGGCCCGATACCTCCGAGAAAGCGAGGTGGCGGGCTGGTTATGCTTCGAGGTGAGTCTACGACCCACACGAGGCCCATGCGCGCACATGAGCGCGCCGGGCTCTTGGCTAGGGGTCGAAACCGAACGAACGGAACTGGCTGAACATATCGGGTGACGCACCTGCGATAGATCTCTGCTCTTCATGCGGAACGCATCCGCGGCATCCTCGGCGGGCGCAGCCGAGTCGCCCGAGGGGAGCGACGGCGCAGTCGCCATCGTCGCCGCCGCGCGAGACAACGCCTCCACCGCGCCAATCACCCTGGCACACCCGACGCCGGCGGAAGCGCGGACGGTGAATATGGCGCCATCACTTACGGGTCGTCGGACCGCCGCGCTCAAGTTCTCAAAGAACGATTCCCCAAAGTCCTCGAGGAGGAGGATGACGCCGCCGGTGGCATCAGCCAGAGGCGCTAATTTCAGCGCCCCCACAGCCTCCCTTCCGCCGACTAGTATATCGACCGACACCCCGAGCTTAGCAATCTGTGAATGAAACGAGAGCGAGGGTCAGGGATGCGATCATGTAGGATGAGTTTGGGGAAAACATCCGTGCACGTGTCCAGCCAGGAGATGTCCTCAGTCGTGTTGTCGTTGTTGTCTTCACGAGGATAGTCAGCAAAGATTAAGCTAAATAGACATCAGCGGACCTCCGTGTGATGCTGGACCAAAAAGAAGCGAGTGTGACGAGGAAAGTTGGGGCGGGACTCAAGTTGGGTGTCGTCGTGACTCACCGTGATGGACAGCTCGTCCACGTAATCCTTCGCCGCCTTTTCCTCAAAGTCGAAGAGCTCCGAGTCCTCATCCGCGGCGACGCCACCCGGCCCTCGCGTCGCCGGGCCGCTCGCGCACACCACCACCCTACCGCCGCCCACGCCGCCCATCGCGTCCCTCAGCAGCGCCACCGCGGTCTCCAGCGCGGCACCCAGGCACCTAGGCCGCGCTCTCACGCTTCCAACCGAGAACGGCCGAAGCGAAGACAAGACGGCGTCCACGGATCCGGCGCACTCTTCAAGCGGAGCCACGTACACCCGGCCGCCACCCACCAGATCCCTCACGTCCTCGGGGGTCGGTGACTTGGTCCCGGGGAGGACCTCCGCGGTCGCCACGCCGGTGGTGACGGACACGTCGTACGCAGCGACGGCGGCGGCGTACGTCACGACACCCACCCTCTGTCCCCGGTCCATACCGGCGACTACCCCGAGCAGCGTCTTTCGCAGCGCGGCGCACTCGTCGTCATCCATGGACTCGTCCACCACGAACACCACCGGCGGTGTACCGGTGTCCGCACCGCCCACGTGCGCACCGCCCATTTGGTCCATGAGGTACTGCGCGTCTACGTCGGTCAGCTCCGGGAAGGCGGCGTGTGACCCGGCGGACCCGGCGGCGAACACGGCGTCTGAGTTGTCACCCGAGCAGAAGCAACACCTCCAACGACCGTTCATTGTGTCCACCGCGCAGAACGGGGAGACGAACGCCGCGCACCGAACACACCTCGCCGGGTCCCGTCGCAACACCGGTTCGTCCGGTGTGGGTTGAGACGCGTTCCCTCCAGGTTGAGACGCGTTCACTCCAGGTTGGCACGCGTGTCCTCCAGCCGCCGCGACGGGGGCAAACGGGGACACGAGCGCGCCCAGCGGCAGGCTGCCCGCGTTGGCGAGTGCCCTGGTGTTTGGGACCGCGGTGCACGTGGCGGCGACGCGGGTGTCGACTCCTCGGTGCGTCGACGCGCTGGAGACGTCGTCGGAAATCGACAGACCCTGCGAATGTCGGGTGAGGAGGACGGAGGTCAGATCGATCGCTGGCTTGAGAAATCGGCTAGGTTATGTTAACGAGCGTGCGGGGCTTCCACGCGGGTCTCTCGGCGGAGCGGCGCGTACCTCGAGGGACGGGGGAGCGACATACGACGACGTGGACGCGACGGGGTTGACGAATCCACCCGCGGATCGAGACGGCGTGGAGCCGGGCCTCGACGACCAGGCACTCACGGGAGCGCCACCGGCGCCGACGTGAGTTGGGAGGACGTCATCGCGCGCCATCGCCGCGGATTAACCGCCGCGCGGGTCCTTCACCCACCCGCCGGATCCGACACTGATCCGACGGCGAGTCTCCAGCTACTCGCCGCGCCGGTGCGCGTCTCGAGGACGATGGGAGCGTGTGCTAAAGTGCGCGCGTCGAGTGATCTCTGCGCCGCTGTCAACAACCTTGAAACCAGGTCCGATTTAATTTTCGTTGTTCGTCCTGACTACCTGACACTGTCTTTAACCATATACTCGTAATTCGCATTTATACACTATGGGCTTTCAGTTATGACGTGCAGGTGATCGATCGAGTCGCCCGACTGCCACCTCAGCGCTGCGCTCTTCTCCGAGCCACAACAATTCTCAGGCACCATTCTGCGAGGCGCAGGTCCGGGTTCCGCCATGAATCGCACGTATCGCGGCGGGGCAGTCACGCCCGATCCGTCCCTCTTCACCGCGGTGATGGAGGGGCAGTGGGAAGTTGTCAGGGAGAAGGTCAGCGCCTCGACACACGAGCTCCTTCATCGCACGTGCCCGGCAATTTATTCCCCGAACCGACGGTCCTTCCGCCTCCCCAACAAGAACCTGACCGAACCACCCCACCATCTTCCCCTCTCCTCGCAGCTGCTCTCGTTGGCGACGACGGCGGCGATCATGACTGCGGTGGCCATCGCGGTGTCCATGGTGCTCTTCTTCCTGTCCCTCACACTCGTCGTGGTGTTCAGGCTCCTGGTCGTGCCCACCACCCCGGCGTCCACCCGGCGGGAGCTGGTGCTCGACTACGTGTCGCAGTCGCCCACCGCCGTGAGCTCGTTCCTGGGCGCGAAGGAGACCAAAGCGTTGGCGCTGTACGATAACCCCAAGCTCATCACCGACGCCGCGCTGGCATCGTCCAGGGTGCTCACGCCCGGGCAGAGGTTCGACGTGTCCGTGTCGCTTTCACTCCCCGAGACGCGACACAACGTCGACGCGGGAGTCTTCCAGGTGCGGGCCGAGCTTCTGACCGCGCGGGGTGAGGTGATCGCCAACGCCACGCGACCGGCGATGTTGGGACACACGGGCGCGGAGGTTAGGCTGCTGAGGCTGCTCGTGTCGTGGCCGCTCCACGCCCTGGGTCTGGTGGAGGAGGCGAGGACGGCGACGCTGCCGATGTTTGAGGGCATCACCGAGCGGCAGACCCGGCCGTTCGCGGGCGTGAGGGTGACGGTGGTGCCGCGCGCGGGTGGCGGGCCGGAGGCTGTGCCGCAGGTGTGGAGGGCGCACGCGGACGTGAGGATGGACATGTCGGCGCTCACCAGGTTCCTGTACCACTACCCGGCGAGCTCGTTCGCGGTGATGGTGCTGGTGACGTGGGGATACCTGTGCGCGGCTGCGCTCTTGGTGTTCGCCGCAGCAGCCGCCGCGGGGGTGGTGCGCGTGCCCACGAGCTTCGCCGGCGAGGTTGTCCGCAGGGCGAGCGCGGGTGAGATCGGCAAACGCCCGGATCCCTTCTTCGACGGGATGGGTCTGACCACCAGCTCCGACGACGAGGCGCACTCGGGGTTAGGGACGCCGTCCAGGCTCAGCGGCGACTCGGAGGGTGACACGACAAACCAAGGGGAAGGTCTTAGGCACAGACGGGCGCACGGTACCGCCGAGTGAATTTAAGTGAGAACAACGTGCGTGTATATTCAGCGTCATCAGTCCCCGCTCCCTTCGTTCTCCTTTGCGGCCATCATGTGCTCTACGAATTCGTCAATCAAATAAGGCCACGCTCCCGCCGGGTCGTACCCACGCATGTCATTCCCGATTTGCCTGGAGAACTCCAGCGCCTGGCTCCACGTGTCGTGCGTGATTGGCTTGCCGTGCTCCTTCTCCAGGAACTCGCACCACTCGTCCAGCAGGTCCCACTTCCCCGTCAGCAGCACCTTCCACATCCCGCACGCAGTCTCGAGGGGCAGAGACTTTTGGTTGAGATCCTTGGCGAACCCGAACGAGAACTCGTACACATCCTTGAACCCCACGTCGTTTTCCAGCTCCTTCCTCAGCTCCGGGATCTTCGCCTTGATCTTCGCCGCGGTATCGGCGCCCATCCTTCGAAGACCGGAGGTGAACTCCTCCTTGGTGTACTTGCCCATCGCCTGCGCCCCCATCTTGAGGGACACGACCAAGATCACCGGGTCCATCGCGTCGATGCCGATGTCCTCGCAGAAGCGCTCGATGCCCTCGGCGCCCACCATCTCCTCGTCATCGTCATCCGCGCGATATTTGGCGTACGTCGCCTCCACGGCCTCCGGGGACGTGGACCCGCTGTTCGCCAACGGAGCGGTGAAGAACATCTCCAAACCAACCTCCAGGTCCCAGCGCGCGTCTTTGAGGATCTTGAGCGCAACCTCCTCGTCCGCGTCCGCCACCGCGGCGAACCGACGGACCTTATCCTTCTGGGCCCGGTTCAGCTTGTTCATCTTCGGCCGATCTTTGGCCACGACGAACCCCCGAGCCAGCGGCGACACCCCCGCTCGTCGGGTCCTCTCTGACGCGTCGGGGGCTCGTTCAAGTTGGAAAAGAGGCCACGCGAGAGAAGAGACGAAGATCCCCACGCTGAGGGCGAATCCTGTCGGGGAAAGTTGACCCATGAAACGGCGGTTCCGAAGGAGTTTCGGTCTTTATTTTTTCCCGGGGAATCCAGTCAGCGTTTTCGGCCGCCACTGAGCACACTGAACACGCGCGCTGGGCGAGCGATACGCCGAAGAGACGCGCCGAGTCGACGAAGAGACTGAGAAAGATGTCAAAACCCGTCTGAGGACGAGCGTTCGAGGCGGAGGAAAAAGATGGTGCGTGCCAACCCTCCCGAAGAGGGGTTGTCATTTTCGAGTTGTTAGGGGCTCGCCCCACGAAACCGTTCTTGCTGACCCGCCCACCCGCCCGTCCCCTTTCCATCCCCGCAGGGTGCCGTGTGCTCTAGGAACAATAGGAACAACAACAACGACCGACCAAACCGGACGCTGCGTCGGAAGCGACCCCGGACCCCCGCGGTCAATCAGGAAAGCGACCCGGTGATACCGAGCCATCTTGACTCGTTATCACCGCCCGACTCCCTGCTCGCGGCGTCGGTGCGATGCGTGGCCAGACACCTCGAGGGTTGGCACGACCGCGAGGAGGAAACGATGGAAATCGAGGATATCGACACGGACGACGAAAGGGACGCATCACGCGTCGACCTCTCCGTCCTGCCCTCGGACCTGAGCCAGCGGGTGTTCGAGGACCTGGTCCGCACGCGACGTCTGACTGCGCGCGTGACGAAGGATTTTCTGGGATGCCACCTGACGGAGGTCAACCTGCGGTCGTACCCGGGCCTGACGGACGAATGGCTCAGGGTTCTGTGCGTGTCCGCGCCCAACCTACTGGCGGTGAACCTCTCGCGGTGCGGGGCGCTCACGTCGCAGGGGTTCACGTCCTTAGCCGCGTGCGTGGAGCTGCGGCGGCTGGACGTGAGCGAGTCACCGGGGGTGGACGACGACGCTTTGGCCGCGGTTGAGTCCATGTCCCGCCTGACGCACTTCAACTGCGCGGGGTGTACCAACATACGCGGCACCGGGCTTAAGTACGTCTCGGGACTGACGAACTTACGGTACGTCAACGTAGAGCGGTGCAACGCGTTGACCGGAGGGCTTAAGTTTCTCGGTCAACTGACCGAGTTGGAGCGGCTGGACGCCGGGTGGTGCAACAACGTGGACTCGACCGACGTGTGCGCGTTGGCGGGTTTAAAGAAACTGAAGCACCTGAACCTGGCGCGGACCAAGGTGGACGACGCAGGCGTGGCCACCATCGGCCAGTTATCGGCGCTCGAGACGCTCAACCTGGCGGGGTGTCGAATAACGGACGGGGCTTGTTTCCTCATCGGCGGCTTGACCGCGCTCAAGGAACTCTCGCTCGAGTGGTGCAGGGTCGGTGACGGGGGTGTCAAACGGCTCGCATCGCTGGCCAAGCTCGAGGTACTGAACCTCGGGTACTCCTCGGTCACCGACGAGGGGGTGATTCACCTCGCGCCGCTGGATAAGCTGCGGGTCATTGACTTGGACTCGACTCAGGTTGGCGACGACGCGACAAAGGCGCTCGAGCAGTGGCCTGACCTGGAGGATGTCAACTTGAGCGACACCGCCGTGGGTAACCTCGGTCTGAAACGTATCTCGCGGCTCACGAAGCTGCGCAAGGTCCAGCTGAGCTTCAGCAACGTATCCGACGACGGCGTGATGTACCTGGAGAACTCCACCTCAATCCGGTCTCTCTCCCTGGACAGCAGGATGGTCACCGACGAGGGCCTGGGGTACCTCGCCAAACTGAAGGACATGGAGGAGCTGGACCTGTTCGGTGCGAGGATAACGGACGTGGGCGCCAAGATGCTGCGACACATGCCGCGGCTGAAGACCCTAGAGCTCTGCGGCGGGGGAATCACGGACGTCGGCGTTAAACACATCGGCGACGCGTGCGCTGAGTTGACGCTGCTGAACCTCGGCCAAAACTTCCGCATCACCGACGCGGCGGTTCCCTCGCTCCTGAGACTCGAGAAACTCGGGTCGCTCAATCTCCAGTACAGCAGGATAACCAACGAAGGCGTTTCACAGCTGTCGCGGCTGACGAACCTCACCGCGCTGGCGCTGAAGGGGTGTAACCGCGTGTCGCACGCCGCCGTGGAGGAGCTACGGGCCAAGATGCCACGCCTCTCCGAGGTTGGTTTAGACAACGCCACCGCCTCTGCGTGACGCGGTGACTTGACTGGCGCGCCGCGCCGTGATTATTTTTTAGTAGGCGCCGACCTCTCGTCGCGCGCACTCGTGTAATTTACCTTTTCGACTCGGTCGTTTCATTAAATTTTCAAAAATATTAGAGGGCGTCGTGAACGTCCGCGAAGTGGCTCGAGTGCCTCAACGGTATCTGATACCTGTCCCTGATCGTCTCGTCCGCCTGCTTGAGCTTGGACGTCTCCAGGATCACGATGTTTGGCACGTTCCCGCGCGTCACCTCCAGCCTGATGAACTCATTTTTCGCCTCGATGGATTTCCCGATGGCGGCGACGAACCGCGCCATGTCCGCCACCGGGACCCCGTCGACGCTCTTGACGTAGTCCAGGCCGACGCTGTCAAAGGTGAACCCCACGTTGGCCTCGTCGGACAGGACCTGCGACAGGACCACCACCTCCTTCTTGTCCGGACCGCTGATACCGTCGTAGTACTGCTCCACCAGGTGCGTGGGCGCGTCCTTGAGGTCGCCGCCCCAGCTCTGCAGGTACTCCAGCGAGAGGGGCTGGAAGAGGAGGCCGCCGATGATGACGAAGGGCGGCCGCTTGTCGTACTGGCCCCGTGGCACGAGCTGGTGCAGGGTCTTGAGCGTCACGTCGACGGTCATCTCCTTACCCTCCCTCAGTAGACGGATGGGAACCGTCTCGCCCACGTACCTCGCCTGGAGGATGGCCACCATCGCCAGCCTCTGGCCCAAGAACACGGCGCTCCCGTCGTTGGCGAGCTTGGTTCCGTCAACCTCGAGGAGCACATCCCCGGGGACTAACGACCCCTCCGCGCTGCTCCCGTGCTCCACGTGCGTCACCATCACCCCGGTGTCCGTGTCCTTCATCTTGAGGTACCTGCGCAGCGACGGGGACTGGAGCAGCTGCAGGTGCACGCCCAGGGATGGCAGGTTGGGCGGCGGCTTTTCATCCGCGTCGGCGTCGTCGTCGATGCCCCGTAGGAACCTGTCGATGACCGGCGCGGGGACCATGTGACCCTGGTTCTCCACCGAGCTCCCGGCGTACCCCTGGAACGCGACACCGACCAACCCGCCCGTGCTCTGAGACAGCACGGGCCCGCCGCTGTTCCCCGAGTTGATGGCTGCGTCCACCGTCACCGCGAGAGCCCTGGCGTGCGAGTGGGAGTAGGACTGAACCTCCACGCGTGACACCACACCTTCCGTGATGCTCAGGTCGTTACCACCCACGGGGAACCCGAGCACGTACACCTTCTCCCGCAGCTTGGGCAGTCTCACCGCCTTGCCCTCGGGCAGCGGCACCGGGTCCACCCCGTCCAGCCCCTCGTCCACGGCGACCAACGCCAGGTCCACCTCGTGTAACACGGACACCACGCGCGCGGGGACCTTCTCGGGGGAGTTGGCGAGCTGGACCTGGATGTAGGTGGAGTTGGCGACGACGTGCGCCGCGGTGAGGATGAGACCGCCGCCGTCGGCGTCGCGCCGGATCACCGCACCGGATCCCGTGCTCCTCTGCGCCGTCTTGGTCTGCCACGGATTAACCCAGTCCGGCTCCAGGAAGGTGACCAGGAGCTTGACCACAGCCTTGTACTCGTCGATGTCGAAGGGAATGTCGTCGTCATCGAAGGTCTCGCTCAGCGCAACCTCGGACTCATCCTCCGCCGCCGCCTCGGCAGCCACCGCGCGCGCGAGGGTCACGCGTCTGGCCCGGACCTGCCCGGTGGGGACGGAGGATTGCGCCTTCGAATTGCTTCGGCCGGGAACGACGCGGCGGAGCGCGACGGGCGCGGGAGCGCGGATCGCGCACGCACTCATCATTTAATAGCCTTTGAGACGGAACGAAAGGTCCGCTCGAGTGCTCGCCTGGACTGCGGTGCACCGGGTTTGTGAGGATCCTCGATTCAGTCGGCGCCGATTTATCGATGGTTCGGGCGTTTGCCAAAGTCTTATCTGACTTTTTCACATCCAGTCAATACAGTCCGCGCCATGGGGTCGGCGGGGGCGTCCGCCGCGTGCCCCGCGTCACTCATTCCACCGGGGGGTATTAGGCGCTTACCTCGCTCACGCTCAAAACGAGTCGTCGCGGTTCGGGCTCGGGAGGAGCGCACGGATGCCCTCGGGGGACAAGACTATATCCTCTCCCAAGCCTCGGGTGTGAAAGAGGAGCTTTACAAGGGCTCGGTGTTGGGTGTCGATGCGGACGTGGCCACGGGAGACTTGAGAACCAGGGGCGACATCAAGCAATTCGGGGACATCAAGGACCACGCGAGCTACCACATACCCGACAGATTCCTGGACAGGTTCGCGTGTCACGTCGCCAAGAACCTTCTCACCGATGGGGGATGCGTTCTCGGTGCGACTCCGTTGATGCTGTGCGTGTGGGGTGGGAAGGGTGTCGGCAAGTCCTTCAACCTCGAGCTGTGTTGCAAGAGGCTCGGCGTGATGCCCGTCGTCGTATCGGCGGGGGAACTGGAGGATCCCACCGCGGGCGAGCCGGGCGCGATGCTGCGACGACGGTACCTCACCGCCAGCAAGCACATGTCCACCTCCGGCGCCCCGACGTGCCTCATCGTCAACGACGTCGACGCGGGAGTGGGACGGTTCAAGGACGACAAGGTGACCGTCAACAACCAGATCGCGCAGGCGACGCTGATGAACCTGTGCGATGAGCCGACACGGGTGAGCGTCGGCGGGGAGTGGAGAAGTGACGACAGGGCGACGTGCAGGAGGGTACCAGTCATAGTCACCGCAAACGATCCCAGCGTGCTCTACGCTCCGCTGACACGAAACGGACGTATGGACCTCTGGATGTGGGAACCGACGAGGAAGGAGATCGCGAAGATGGTCCACGACGCCTTGGACGGAGCCCCGGGGTACGGAGGCGAGGTAGATGCGATGGAACTCGTCGCGGCGTTTCCTTCTCAGCCGTTGGATTTCTTCGGGGCGGTGCGGTCGCGATGCGCGGACGACGCGGTTCGTCGCTTCATCGCCGGCACGGGGCTCGAGAACCTGAGTGGCGTGTTGTGCGGTCATAGAGGAAGGGAGGGCGGCGACCCGAGCTGGTCCGCGTCCGGCCTGACCGGCATGAACGCGTCACTCCCGTCCTTGTTGGCGGCTGGCGCGGAGGTTGCCAGGGAGCAACAGAACGTCATGGACGTCCAGCTCTCCAGGGACTACGTCGCCAACTGGACCGAGGAACCCAGCGCTGGGGAGATACGCGAGAGGCGGGTGATGGATCGCAGGATGGCGGATGCCAACTCGGCGGCGGTGGAGGCTGCGGAGGAGGCGAGGCTCGCATCGATCAGGGCGCGGGCGGAGGCAGCGTCGGCGAGGTCCAGGTCAGCCGAGGCGGTCGCCGCCGAGGAGTCTGCGCGCCGAGCGTTGGCGGAGGCGTCGCGGCGTGCCAAAGAGGAAGGGGTGGATATGTCCATCGCCGTGGGTGTATCCGCGAAGGAGCCCGACGCCGAGGAGGTGGAGCGTGAGGCGGCCGCCGCGGAGGAGGATGCGTTACCGTGGCGGGTCGTCGACGCCATCGACTGCTTTCGGTCCCTGAAGGAGGGCACCTGCGTCCTTCTGGACGTGAGGCCGAGGAAGGACCACGACAGGGAGGCGATCAAAGGCTCGCTATCCGCACCAGCTGCCAATTTGTCCGGCGGTATCAGCGACAGGGTGATAACCCCGGACCTGGACAACATGACGACGCGAGTTGCCAAAATGACTGACAAATTGAGGGATAAGACAGTCGTAGTCGTCGGCGACGGTGAGCCGTACGTGAGGGACGCGATACGTGTGTTGGGTGAGGTCCTCGGGGGGGAAGTTGTGGAGATGCGCGGCGGACAGGCCGCGTGGTTGAAGTACTACACGCCCGCGGGGAAGCCCAGGCCCAGGTACGTCGGCTACGGGAAGGACAACGAAGAAACCTTCTGGACGGCGTCAAACTAGCTCTAGACATCAGTTAGATAGCATTAGCCGGTTAGTTTACAAGCTCTGACTATTCGTCCTCGCCGAGTTCTGCTGGGAGCAGGGTGAGGTCCCTGACCGTATCGTCGTCGGAGAGTTTCATCACGTTCACACCCTTGGCGGCTCGGCCCGACTGCGGCCTGATACTCGCGACGTCGTACCTGTTCATGACCCCACCCTGGCTGCCGATGATGACGTGCTCGTGCTCGTCCGAGTCGAGGCCGGTGAGGCAGAGCGCGGTGAGCTTGCTGCCCTTCATCAGCCCGATGCCCTTCTTACCCCTGCCCGCCCTGGACTGCTGCGCGAACGCGGCGACGGAGATGCGCTTACCCCTGCCGTCGCTTGACACGAAGAAGAGCATGGGTCCCTTGGCGTCCCCTTCGTCCTCGCCCTCCTCGTCGGCGTCGTCGTCGCCGGCCGAAGCCTTGTGCAGGCCGAGGGACTGCACCACGCTCGCCGGGACCACGGCCATCCCCGCGACGTTCGCCGGGAGCGCCTCGGACGTGTCGTCGTCCTCGGATGTATCGTCCAGACCGTCGGGTTTGAACGCCATCGCCTTGACCCCCGCCGCCGCCCGGCCCTGCGCTCGGACCGAGTCGGCGTCAAAGTGGATGACGCTCCCGTTGATGCCGCCGATGATGATGCCGTCACCCTTCTTGACGATGTTGACGTGCTTCAGCCTGTCGCCCTTCCTCAGTCCCAGCGCCTTCTTGCCGTTGTTCCGGATGCTGACAAACTCGCTGGCGCACGTCTTCTTGATCAAACCCCGCGCGGTGACAAAGCACAAACTGGTCTCGCCCTCCTTGCCCGGCTCCTCGGTGGTGTCCACGGGGAGCATGGCGGTGATGGACTCGCCCTCGGACAGCTTGAGCACCCTGGTGAACGGGGTACCCAACGCGCTGGTGGACGCCTGGGGAATGTTGTACGCTCGCACGGCGTGGACTCTGCCTCGGTCGGTGAAGAAGAGGACGGTGTCCATGCCGTTGCAGTGCGTCACCTTGGTCACCTCGTCGCCGCCCCGCATCTTACCCATGTTCCGCCCGCGCGTCGCCCGGCCTTGCTTGGAGAACACCGCGGGGTCGATGCGCTTGATGTACCCGCGGTTGGTCATGATGACCAGCGCGGGGGAGTTGAGCATCTCCAGCGTCACGTTCATCTTCTTGGCGTGCACCTGGGCGTCCCTCATGGCGCGCTCAGCCTCGGTCATGTCCCCGAGGGGGATGTCGACGCCGTCCTCATCCGTGGGGTGGAACGACGCCGCGTCCGCGATGGACGTGTCGATCTCGGTCCGTCGATCGATGCCGAACGTGTCCCGCAGCTCCTTCGCCTCGCTCGCGACGGTGGCGATGACCCGAGTTCGGTCCCCGAGCAGCCCGGTGAGGTCGTTCACCCTGGCGGTGAGATCCGCCTCCTCAGCCTTGAGCTTGTCGTGCTCCAGGCCGGTAAGGCGGCGCAGGGGCATGGCCAGCACAGCCTCCGCCTGTTTCTCGCTGAGCCAGAAGGGCTTCTCCTGGAGCGCCGCCTGCGCGTCCGGTCCGTCCTTCGCCGCCCTGATGGTCGCGACGACGGCATCCGGCGCGGCTTGCACGGCGAGGTACCCCTCGACGACGTGGAGCCTGGCGGACGCCTTTTGGAGCTCGTGCCTCGCCCTGCGCTCGATGGATTCGCACCTGAACGCGAGGAACTCCCTCATGATGTCCATCAGCGACAGAATCCTGGGTTCACGTCCCACCAAACCCACCAGGTTGACGCTCACCCGCGTCTGCAGCTTGGTCCTGGCGTAGAGCTGCTCGCGGACAAAGTCGGCGTCGGTGCCCCGGCGAATCTCCACAACCACGCGCATGCCGTCCCTGTCGGACTCGTCCCTCACGTCCGACACGCCCTCGATGGTCCGCGAGTTGACCAAATCCGCGATCTGCTCGCACAGCGACGCCTTGTTGGTCTGGTATGGGATACTGGTGATCACCACGGCGTCGCGAACCGTGCCGTTTTTGCCGCCGCCAACCTTCTCGACAGCCGCCGCGCCCCTCAGGTTGACGCCACCCTTGCCGGTGCGGTACATCTCCTTGAACCCGCCGCGTTGTTGGACGATGATGCCGGCCGTGGGAAAGTCGGGCGCGGGCATCACCTCCAGAAGGTCCTCCAGCGTGCAGTTCTCCGGGTCGGAGGCGTACCGCGTGAGGGCATCGGCAACCTCCCGCAGGTTGTGGGGCGGGATCGAGGTGGCCATACCGACGGCGATGCCCGTGCTGCCGTTGATGAGCAGGTTGGGCAGACGCGCGGGGAGCACCGCGGGTTCCGTCTGGGATCCGTCGAACGTCTCGGTGAAGTCCACGGCGTCGAGGGCTATGTCCGCCAAAAGCATAGCCTCCGCGGCGGGCTTGAGGCGGCACTCCGTGTAACGCATCGCCGCGGGGGGGTCCGCGTCCAAGGAGCCGAAGTTACCGTGGCCGTCCACCAGCGCCGAGGACATGGAGAAGTCCTGCGCCATCCTCACCAGGGCGTCGTACACGGACTGGTCGCCGTGGGGGTGGAACTTACCGAGCACCTCGCCCACCACGCGAGCGCACTTTTTGAACGGTTTCTTCGAGTCGAGGCCGAGCTCGTGCATGGCGTAGAGGATGCGGCGGTGCACGGGCTTGAGCCCGTCCCGCACGTCGGGGAGCGCACGCCCGACGATGACCGACATGGCGTAGGAGAGGTACGATTGCGACGCCTCGAGGTGAAGCTCGAGGTCGACGATGCGCTCATCCTCGACCCCGGTGTCGCCGCCGCCCCCACCGCCCGCCACCACGCGGGTCGCCACACCGCCGCCGCGGGCGTCGCCGGAGAGGAAGCGGCGGCGCGGATCGTTCGCGCGGTCGAACATCGCGCGGCGATCACCCAGCGCGGCGACGACCGCGTGTCGTTTGGTCCAACCGCGCGTCGACCACGTGGCCTCGGGAGCGGCGAGCGCCCCGGTGGAGGAGCCCCATCGTCCGAGGGACCCGAGATGGGATCGGAGCGCGCTGGACCCGCTCCTCGCCGCCCTCCTTACCACGGAGGCGGCCGCAAAGTTACTCACCATCACACGTGTTCCGATGACGCCGGTCTCAGTAGCCATATCAGCGCTGCATCCCCGGGTGTGTCGTGTGTGAACCGGGCGCTCATCAGTCGGGCTTTTTGAACTCAAAAAGCGTCGTCAGCTCGAGGCCAAGAGATATTTTGGATTGTTACTCGCACTCGCGTGCTTACATCAAGGCTACTGTATCGCTAGCTAGGTATCACCGGGTATCGTCAATCGTTGTACGCAGAATTCAGAATCCGAAGCGTCTTGGCGCGGTTGTACTCCAGCCGGTCGTCAACCTTACTGGACTTCCGCCTCAGCTTGATGACCTTGCCGCTGATGTGGTCGTACCGGCGGTCGTCGCTGTCGCTCTCACTCTCCTCCTCCGAGGACGAGGACGAGGACGAGGACGAGGACCGACGCCTGGACTTGCTCTTCTTCCCCTTGCTCTTCCTCCTACGTCGATCGTCGTCCTTTCGTCCCTTCCTTCGTTTCTTCTTGCGTGTCTCGCCCATCCTACCCAACCGCCGCTTCAGCCCGGCGCCCCGCTTTCGCTCCCTCAGCACCGCATCCACGAGCTCCGCCTTGGACATACCGGCGACGTCAACATCGTCATCGTACTCGTCGCTCCTGGACGTGGATGCGGCCCTTCCCTTGCGACGCTCCTTCCCGTCCCCCAACGCGAGCCTCTCGCCGCCCGCGTCGCCGTTGCCGAGGCGGAGTGGCGCGTCGCCATCTACGGCACCCAACGCGAGCCTCTTGGCATCCCCCTTGTCGTCATCATCCCGCCCGAACCCCGGGAGCCTCTTCCCCTCCTTCTCCGCGTGCTCCTTGAGCCTGAGCTTGACGTCGTCCCTGACCAGTTTCATGTAGTCGCGGCCGTGCACGCCACCCACGGGCACGCGCTGACGCTCCGCCACCCCGTTCACGTCCACGCCCGCCTTGATGGCGTCGTTGCACCGGTCCCTCAGTTCAGACACGCTGCTCATGCCCTTCTTGACCGCCGCGAGGACGGCCATTGACTTCTGGAGGGCATCGCCGCCGCCCATGGCGCGGCACGGCCGTGTCCCTCGCCCGCCACCCTCGCGCGCACCCCGAGTGAAGATGATTTTGTTTGGAGCACCCGAAAGTTATTAGGGTTGGATCTGGCCTCACTTCGACAGACACGAGCGGGGAGCCGACGCACGCTCCTCGTTCCAAGCTTCAGTCAACATGGCGACCCGTCGCGTGCTTCTCTCCGTCGGCCGCCGGCTACTCGGAGGAGATTCGGCGGTCGCGCTCGAGGGCGTCGGAGGCCTGACCTCCGTGCACACGCGCGAGATGAGCTCCAGGGGAGGACGAGGCAGGTTCCGCGGAGCGAAGAGGCCCGTGGGCAAGGCCGCGCCGCCCCCGACGATGGAGGACACGTGGGAGGAGGTCAAGGATGAGACCACGGGGCAGACGTACTGGTGGAACGTGCAGACGAACGAGACCACCGCGCTGGGAGCGCCCAAGCCGGTGGCCACCTCCCTCACCCCCGCGCAGCAGGGCGGTGCGCCCCCGCCCGTGGGCCAGCCCCCGCAGCAGAGGTCCATGATGGGCGCGTTCGGCAGCATGGTCGCGGAGGGGATGGCGTTCGGCACGGGTTCGGCCATCGCGCACCGCGCCATCGGGAGCATGTTCGGGGGAGGCGGGTACGGGTACGGAGGAGGCATGGGAGGAGGAGGAGGAGGAGGTGGAGCCGCTCCGCCGGAGCCGGGCAGCGGTCCCGAGGTTCCGTCGGAGGGAGCGGGCGGGTCGTCGATGTGGGGCGATGAGTTCGACGCGGACTCCGATAGCTCTGAGGGAGGCGGCTGGGGAGACGTGTTCGACGGATGGGATGAGTAGGGTGAGCGCGAGACTGTTTTTCTTTGCCAAAACTTTATATACTCTTCTCTCACATGCGGTGGAGGTTAAAACATCTATCGGTTACAATGAGGGTTCAGTCCAGTCCAAGCCTTCTGCCCCCTTCTTCTCGGGTTAATCACTGCATTTCGCGGCGGTCTTCCATCACCTTGTCCACGGCATTCTCCCACCGCCGCCGTACGAAGCGGCTCCGCCCGGCAACGTCGGCGTCGGCCAAATCGAACGTCGCTCTCAACGACGTGAACAGCATGCGGTCCGTGCTGCACAAAAAGTTGTCCGAGTTGTACGCGTCCGGCGCGTTTTTGAACGGCTTCATCAGCACCTCCACCATCGACTCAGCGATCCAGTAGGTGGACGCCGCCATGAACGAAAATGTCAAGACGCAGAAGACGTTCATGTACAGCACGGCCCCCCTGTCATCCGCGAGCTCGCCCGTGTCCGCGTTCACCACGAGCTTTGGATCCAGCTGCAGTGCCACGTGCAGGGCCTGCAGCAGCACCAGGTAGGTGACGATCACGTGGCACACCGCGTACCACACGTTGGGCATGTTCCGCACGAACAGGTCCATGTGCCGCGCGGTGATATTCTGCAAGCCGGTGAAGAGACCGGTGTAGATGGCAAACTCGCGCATCTGCTTCGCGTGGATCATCCGCTCGACGGTGACCTGGATCCACGTGATGATCATGTCCCTCGACTTGTTTGGGACGTTCGCCAGCAGCCGGACCTCCTCGGGGGTTAACAGACGCTGCGAAAGGAACTCGGCGTCGCTCTGCGGCAGCAGCGGGTTCACGCTCGCGTACGTCTTTGAATGCACGACGTTGAGGTAGCGGTACAGCTTGAAGATGCTCGATCGGGTCTTGGGGCAGGTCGGATCGATCACCCCGGCACCGACCGCGATGCCGATGTCGTGGAACCGCGCTTGCATCTCGTGGCTGTTCACGAGGAAGTCCCTCCATCGGCTCACGACGTACCCGAGCAGGCCGAGCAGTAGGAACGAGGGGAAGAATGTATACCCGCTGATGATGTGCGAAAGCGCAGCCTCGAGTTGCACCACGAGCTTGGACGCCGTCCTGGATGGCGCATCGTACTCGAGGTGCACGTACCACACGCAGCAGGAGAAGGAGGCCATGAGGAAGGAGAGGCCGAGTGCGTTGAGGACCGCGGCGTACACGGGTTCGCTCTGCACCAAAATGGAGAGCAGAGTTGATGGCCTGAGGACATAGAACGCTCGTTCGCCGGTGTACACGGGCGGGACCTTGAGCTCCGGGTCCGCGTTGCCCCGTGTGAAGTTGCTCTCGTACCTGATGTGGGACGTGAACACGGACTTGCTGAGGGAGGCGCGGAAGTTGGTTACCACCTCGCGTTCAGCCCTCGCAGAGTGCGAAATGTCTGAATCGTGCAAGCGGAAGCCATCGCGTTTCCTGCGAGTCGAATCGAGGGATGAAGGACGAGGAAGGTGAGCGATGAGCGATTGACGGGTGATGAGTCATGACTTATGGGTGATGCGTGACGTACCTGGCGGCATGCACGGCCTCCGAGATGTTGCCCTTCAGCCGGCGATTAAGTGTAAGCGAGCGGGCGAGCGCAGTTACTCCGGAGTCCATCAGGCTGGGGGATTTTTTCAACTTGCGCGGACTGCTAACTGCATCCGCATACGCAAGTAGCGACTCCTTGGAAGCCGTCAGCCGCTTCCACACGAAGTGCGGGACCCTACGTAAGATGATACATATACCGACGGTGAACAGGAAGGCGGAGAGCCCGAGCGCGAGCGCCTGGTCGCCCGTTTCGTCGCCAGTCATCGCCAAATGCCTCGAAGTCCAACCACGTTCGGGATATTTCGTTCATCTGCCCCGTCAAGCAGTCAAGACGACAACACGTGATTGGTCCGTGATTCAACACGTGGTAACGAACTTTTGACACGTGTTGATCACGTGTTTGCACTTTGGGTCCACACCTGACACCACAAGCGACGGCGCCGACGCCCGTTTCCCACGCGTCTCAGACCCGCTAGCCCCGTAGGTAGCGTGCACGAGATGGCCGAGGCTGCGAAGGATCGCGGCAACGCCCTGTACAAGAGCGGCAAGTTCGCCGAGGCGGTCGCGGCGTACGACGAAGCCATCGCGCTGGACGACTCCATCGCTTCGGTGCACGCCAACAGAGCGGCGGCGCTCTCGGGTCAGGGCAAGGCGTTCTTCGCGGATGCGGTACGATCGTGCGTGACCGCCGTGTCGCTGGATCCGTCCTACGCCAGGGCCCGCTCCAGGCTCGGACAGCTGTGCACCAAGCTCGGGGAGCTGGACACGGCGACCACCGCCGCCGAAGATCTCGCCAAAACTGACCCCGACAGCGCGCCGGCTAAGGCACTGACCAGGCTCCTCCGCGCTTTGAGAGACGGAAGGACCGAGGGTAACGCCGCGTTCAAGGCTGGGGACCACGCCAAGGCGAAAGAGGCGTACAGCGCGGGCATCGCCAAGGCGGCCGAGTCAGATCCAGAGCAAACATCCGCGGAGTCCATCGGCGACGTCACCGCCCTCGCGACCAGGATGCCGTGCGCGCTGCTCCTCTGCAACAGGGCCGCGTGCTCATCCGCGCTGGGCGACCACGCAGATGCCCTCGCCGACGCCGACGCCGCGCTCAACGCGGACCCCGACTACCTCAAAGCGTTCCTCCGCAAGGGGCACGCGTTGGAGGCGCTTAGCAGACACGACGACGCGGCGGCGGCGTTTGTTTCCATCCGGGAGAAACTTCCAGGCGACCAGGCTGTGGCGGACGGGGTGAACCGGTGTAGACGCGCGGTGGGTAAGTCATCGCACGAGAAGGCGGGTCCGGTGCACGTCGAGGACGCGGGCCAGTACCGGCGGATTGTGGCTGGCGCCAAGTTGTGTTTGGTTGACTTCACGGCGAGTTGGTGCGGTCCGTGTCGGCAGATCGCGCCCGTGTTTGAACGGATGGCGCTGGTCAACCCGCATGTGCATTTCCTCAAGGTTGACGTGGACGAGGTGCAGGAGGTGGCGGCGGCGGAGAACGTGAGGTCCATGCCGACGTTCAAACTGTACAGGTACGGGTCTAAGGTTGAGGAGTTCAGCGGGGCGGACCCCAACCGGTTACAGGCGTGGCTCACCAAATACCTCCCCACGATAACGTGAGAGGACACGGGCTGGCGATGTAATACAGCTGATGATCTAATACATCGTTCGTTACAACATCGTCTGGTTCACATCGTCTGGTTCACATCGTGGTTCACATCCCCCCGTGGTTCACTCATCCGCCGGTGAGTCATCACTCATCCCTTGCGAGCCGCGAAGCATGCACGAGAAGGTCCCGTTGGTTCCCTGGGTCGGATTGTCCCAAGTCCCGGTGATCTCTGGGGTCCCGTTGAGCGCGTGTAGCCTGCCGTCGTACGTCACGTCCGTCGGTGGCACCGGCCGCTCGTACACCTTCTTGAACTGAACCCGTCTGGTTATCGGGTCGAAGCCTCCGCGCAGGGTGAAAAATATGGTTGAGTGCCCCTCGACATCGGCAGAGTCGTCGAAGTAACCGGCTCCGAACGCGGTCACGCTGGCGTTCGTGTCGGCGTCCAGGGTCAGGGACCACCGAATGGGATTGGTGGGCACCGTCGGATCCTGCGCCAGGCACTCCGGAGACGGCCACGCCTCTCCGACCCACAATCCCGCAATTATCTCCGCATCGTCCGAAATGCCCAATCCTCCGCCGAGAGCCCTCGCGATGCTCTCGACGTCTTCCCTCGGCGGTCGCGGAGGCGACGGATGGATACCCCCCTTGCCCATCCTTCCCTTCGAAACGCGAGTGCGGTGACGGAAGGTGAACGGTGACGGAAGGCGTGCGGGCGCCGTGCGCAGCATCACTGAGAAACCCTCCTCCGTAACAACGCCCGAACTTTTGAGATCCACCGAAACTCGCAAATCACCTGACGTGCCACAACTGGCTCACTCCAACACGCGCAGGCTGTGCGATCGAGCGGGGAGACGGGGTCGATGTCGGGCATGAGCGCGTCTGTCGTGATGCGGGGAGTGATGTGCGCGCCCTCGGTGGGACGCAGATCGGGCACAACGGCGCGTCACGTCGGGTTCGCCCCGGCGTCCAGGCGTGGGCTCATCTTATCCGCGTCGGGAGATGACGACACCGCCCGGGGGTTCGTCAATATCAAAGGCGAGGAGGGCGTGGACGAGGCGAGGACGGAGGTGCCCCAGTCCATCAAGGACCAGTACCGGCTGATCGAGGATCCGACGTGGCTGGAGAATGAGCTCCTCAAGCAGGACGACGGGTACCCGACGTCCAGAGCCGCTGTGTTGAAGCAGACGTTGATGACTGGCGACGTCAAGGGGTTCGGTTACGCGGTCAGCAGCGTCCAGCTGACTCTCGTGATGTTCGCATGCGCGTACGTCGCGGGCGCCGCCTCACGGGTATCCGGGGTGGAGGAAGGGGACCTCATCTATTTGGTGGGAGGAACCTTCTGGCCCTTCGCCTTGCTCGGCGCCGTCAGTTTTTACCTCGAGTGCGTCAAGTACCTGGAAGCAGTCGTGGGCACGTCGTCACGACGAAACATGTGAGTGTGGTCTATCATAGTGCTGCTCTCGCGTTGTAACAACAGTTAGTGCGTGTGAACTAAAAGTATGGTGTGAACGTCAGCTGAACGCCAGCGTGGCCTGGGTGAACGCCTTCTTGGGAAGTTTGGTGTGCGGGATCCGCGGCTCGTCCAGCACCGCCGGTCGCTTCCGAATCGGCGGGATAGACGGTGACGTCCCGGTTTGGGGTCCCGCGTTCGCTCCCGCGTTCTCCTGCCCGTCCTTCGTGTGTCCTTTCCTCCCCTTACCCTTCCGTCGGCCCTTCCTCCGCCACGGGTACGACCGGCTCTTACCCTTCCCCTCGGACGCGCCTTGGAGGTTCCTGTCGACATCGTCTGTGTGGTCGACGTCGTCCCCACTCGGCTGCTCGTCTATGACCTCGATGGGCGGTGCGGCGGGCTTCTTCCGTACACGGGCCGAGCCACCCGCCCCATCGTTCACGCCCCATCCCCCGGGCTCACGATGTTCGCCCCAGCTCCCGCTGCGCCGACCGGGCAGAGTGGCGGGGGGCTCCGACCAGTACCGGCTGCCGACTCCGCCCCCCGCGCCGCCCGTCCCCGTGAGCCAGTCCCGCGCGGTGGCCACCCCACCCGCGTAGGGTGTGGGCTCATCCGTGAGGACGTCGTCGGCGTGCGGGGGACCGCCCGTGGGCGCGTCGTCGACTATGAAGTCGGCGAGATCGTCATCCTCGTCGTCCTCCTCGTCCTCCTCGCTTCGTGGATCCTTCCAGTGGTCGTCGCGCGGGAACTTTCGCCGCGACCCGATCCCCCGTGCCGTCCTCTTCCGTACCCCGGGTTTGACATCCGGCGCGCCCCACTTGTCGAAGGACCCGCCGGACGACTCACGCCCCCTCCCGCCGCCGCCTCCACCGCCGGACCACCTCGCCGGTTTCAACCCCGTCCTCGCCGTCTCCGTTTCGTCGCCGTATATGGATGCGCCCCAGGTGCTGAACCACGCGGCGTCCTCCTCCTGCGCAGCCTTGGTCGCCTCGTCCACCTCCTCGGTTTCCTCGACGACGTCCGATACTCCGCCGAGGTCCCACCGATCCCAATGGTCGGCTCCACGCGACTGTCTCTTCGGAGGAGCTCGTTTGGACGGAGGAGCTCGTTTGGACGTGGTCGCCGCGCCCGATACTCCGCCGGCGCCCCATCGTGACCTCGTGGACGCGTCATCCGGCGCGGCGGACCACTTGGGCGCCGCCGGTGCCGCCGCGGTGGACGCCGTAGGGTCCACGCTCCAGAAGGGCTTTTTGCCCGATCTGCCCCCTCCCGTGTCCGCGACGCCGACCGGCCGGTCACCCCCGCCCTGCGTCACCTGCCTGAACGCCTCGGTGACCACCTTGAAGGCATCCTCCGCGGCGTCGCACCTGGCCTTGTCGGGGTGAAGCGCCTTCGCCAGCTCCTTGTACCTCGACCTGTACGCATCTACCCCGGAGCCCCTCGGGAGGTCGAAGACCACATGAGGGGCGTTGGGGGGCGCGTTAATGATTCGCGCCACGTGGGCCTCGACGTCCGCGTTGGGCGGCATATCGCGATCCGACGGGTCCGTAACGATGTCCCCGGTACGATCCTAGAGCCTATGGGCGCGGGCTTGCGTGCCCCGCGCGTCCCTTTGCGTGCCCCGCGCTCCCCGATTTTCAAAATATTTAGACAGCTGCTTTGGACAGCTGTGGAAAAGGGTGAATTTTATGACAAAGGGGCTCTCTCTAACACTATCTCTGTCATCACTTGGGCCCGTCCGGCTCGCCGAGCTCCGTCCTCGCCGCCACCTTACCCCCAGCCTTGACCTCGTCCCATATCTCCAGCGCGTTGAGGAACGCCTGGTCCATGTTGAAGTACTTGTACGACGCCAGCCGCCCGACGAAGCACACGCCGGGTTCGTCCTTGGCCAACGCCTGGTACCGCTCGTACAGTTCCCTGTTGGCGGGGTTGGGTACGGGGTAATACGGCTCGCCGTGGTCGCAGCTGTACTCTTTGAAGATGACCGTCCCGGGCGATGCCTTGGCCTCCTCGGGCTGGTTCGGCTTGTGCTTGTACTCGACGATGCGGGTGAAGTCCACCTCGGGGCCCGGGTAGTTGAGCTGCAGGCACGGCTGGTAAAAGCCGGGGTGATCGGACTTGTCCGAGGCGTCCGGCGTGTGGTACTCCTCGAAGAAACGTAAGGACCTGTACTCGAGCTTTGGCAGTCCTTGGGAGGCGTAGTACGCGTCGATGGGCCCGGTGAAGACGGTGAGTCCGCACTTTGGGAGGTTGGGACGTTCCTTGAAAAAGTCCACGTTGAGTCGGACGGTGATGTTCGGGTCGGACATGATCATGTTCTCGAAGATGCGCGTGTACCCGTCCTTGGGCAGCGCCTGGTGCGGGTCCGAGAAGTACCGGTCGTCGGTGTTGGTCCTCACCGGGATGCGCGCGAGCACGGACGCGTCCAGCTCCTCCGGCCACTTGTCCCACTGCTTGTGAGTGTAGTGCTTGAAGATTGCTTCGTAGAGCTCGGGGCCCGACCGGGTGAGCGCGGACTCCTCGCCGTTCTTCGGGTCCGGGTTGACGCTCCGCCTCGCATCGAGCCACGCCTCCATCTCCGTCTCGCTGTGCACGTTCGCGTCGAACAGCTTGTTGACGGTCTCCTGGCTGGGCGGGATGGGCACGATCTGGTACTCGTCCCGGACGTCCTTGCACTTGCCCTTCACCCTGTGCTCGTACGGGACCCAGTCGCTGAACTCGTTGACGTACTCCCACACGCGGTCAAACTTGGTGTGAAACAGGTGGACTCCGTACTGGGACACCCTGAAGCCGTGCTTGTTGATGAAGTCGTAGCAGTTGCCGCCGATGTGGTCCCGTTTGTCGATGATCAAGGACTTCAATCCGAGCTCCTTGCTGCCGCGCTCGGCGAAGACGCACCCGCTGATGCCGGCGCCGACGATGATCATGTCGTACTCGTCGGCGAGTCCGTTGAGCCCCGCGAACCAGCTCGGGTCGTGGTCGTTGCCCCGGCGCACGGAGAGGTCCATGCCCGCCCACTCATCGTCGCCGAGGGTGGTCATGTCGAAATTCGATCGGTGGGTGCCTTCTGACAAGACCCGGTGAAGGTCGCGTCGAGAGTCCTGGTCTGAGGACGCGGGTCGGCGCGATGCGAGTGTCGATTCGCGCGTGTATGAGCCTCGTGAGTACGAGCGCTCGAGGATATGAGATGGCACCTAGGCTGGGATGCCAGGAGTGCGCTCGAGTTGTGGCGCTCGGTCTCGTCAAAATCACTTCCAACCCCGCGGCCTCTTGACAAGGATGAGGGGACGTCCCCGAAAATGGCTGCCCTCAGAGAGCGGGGCACGAACGAGGCGGGGTTCGGCGGTCCCACGCCCCACGATGCTCATCCTGATCGCGCACACGGGCAAGACCGTGGAGCTGGACTGCGATGGAACCTCGAGGTGAGATTCGACGCTGTGCCGACGTCGCCGCGCCGGCCCGAGATCCCGCCCGCGTGGGCACCCGACTTTTCCTTCCCAGTTGAAAACTGACGTCGTGTCTCCACCTCCCGCTCCCCGCGCCTCGCAGGGTCGATTCGCTGCTCCAAGCGTTGGCGTCGCTGACGGGGGTGCCCCTCGGCGACCAACTGTTGCTGTTCGCGGGTCAGAAGCTGGAACCGACCAAGCCGCTGGGCACGTACGGCCTGCCCGAGGCATCTGGCACGGCGGCACCCGGCCCGCAGAGCGTCCACGGCGACCAGACGCAGCATGTGGACGAGAAACCCAGGCACGTCTTCCTCTACTGCAAGAGCCTGCTCCGCCCGGACGCGCCCGCGCCGCCCGAGACACCGTTCGAGCACGTCCCGATCGACCCGCCCCCGCCCGCGCCCCCACGGTCGGACGGGACGCACCCGCTAGACGCCGCCTCCTCGCCGCTCATCAGAGCCCTGCCCGACTACGAGCGGCAGTTCCGGCACCACCGGCAGTCCGCCGCGGCGGTGTGGCGCGCGACGCAGGCGCGGTTCGAGGAGTGCAGGCGGCTGGTGACGGAGATGCACGTGCAGGCGCTGGCCATAGACAGCGCGCGGGATAACGTGGACCACCACTTCAACTACATATGCCGGTGCCAAGGTGAGTTTGAGCGAACACACGCCGCGCAGAACGCGGCGCACTCGGAGCTTCTGCAGTGTTTCGACGCGGACATGGAGACGTTGGAAAACACAGGCCTGCACCCGGCGGTCATCGAGCACTGCGCACGGAGGCACGAAGAGGCCAAGAAGGCTGCGGAGGGAGAGAACGCCGAATTGGAAGGAAAGGTGGACGGGGGAGACAAGCAACAAAGTCACGGCGCGGCGGACGTGTCGTCGGTGACGGGTTCCGGCTCATCCGCGAATGAGTCCGCCGGGGATATCGGGCCGGTGGATAACGTGGTCAGCTCCACGGAGAGCACAGGGAGCGCGGGCGGCGAGGGTAACTTTAACCCTAAGCCCCGATCCGCGCCCGCGTCCCTGTCACGGCCCGCGCCTTCAGTCACGCCTTCAGTCACGGTTCCGCCCTGTCGTAAAAACCTGCTGGACTGCATACCGGCGGAGAGGGTCCGTCGGTGGGCACAGGACTGCGCCAGGTCGCACGACGCGTTCAACGCCAAGGTGAACGACCTATCCGATATGTTCAACGCGCTGCACGCCACCACGGAGGAGCTGTTCATGACCGGGCCGGACGTGGACATAGCCGCGCTGGAAGAGGAGCTCGAGCGGGCGCAAGGGAAAATGGCGGAGCAGGCGGCGGTGATCCAGTGCCTGGACAAGGACCTCAACACGGTGGGACGGTTGGTGGAGGATACCGTCGGGGATATCGCGTCCAACAGGGGCGGGACCGGGTCGGTGGGAGGCGGCGCGTTGGACGCGTGCGCCGCTTTGGATCCCATGAACGAGCTCCACGTCAAGTCGCATTTGCCCGCGGTGGACGCCGTGGATGCGGAGATGGCGGCGCTGCACTGGCACTGCGCGCAGTGCAAGCACGCGATGGGCGCGTGTGTCCACCGTCAGCTGCAGAGCATCAGCGCGTTACAGTCGCAGATCCACCAGACGCGGAACAAGCAGGCTGGGTTCCAGGAGTGGGGTAAGCAGCAGGAACAAAAGTTTCGGGAGCTGAGAATTGCCAGACGGATCCCGCGGGTCTACCGCGCGTGCCTCGCCGAGGTGGCCAGGCGCCTCGCCTTCCAGGAGATGTACTCGGCGCAGGCTGGTAAGCTGGCGGAGCGAATGGCGCGGCACAGGGAACGTGAAGTGACCCGCCGCGAGCGTTTCACCAAATCCCACGAGAGGTACCTACCCCCGGAGGTTGTCGCGGGCCTCGGTCTCGGCGCGTCGCCGCCGCAGTGCGAGGTGACCGTGACCCGATCAAGCGAGGAAACAATCCCTCCGCTGGCGCCGGTCACCGAGGAGGACCTGCGTAGGATCGGTGCCGACGCGAGGACCGCGTGGATGGACCCGACTGGCGCGGATGTAGACCCGACCGGCGCTGACGTGTCACCGCCCGAGTCGCCGGCGAGGTCCCCGGTGGAAGCCGCCGCCGCGGAACTCCTCGGATCTTTAGCACTGGACGACGATTCAGAGAACGATGACGATAAGGACGGCGAGCCCGGGGTGTCACTCGGGGACGGAGCCATGACTCGGAGCCGCGCGGGTTTGGATGGCGATTTGTTTTTGGAAAACGCGAGGCTTCGAGCGGATCTCGCGGCGAACGTGGCGCTCCTCGCGACGATCGACGGCGACAGGGTTCGTGCCAGTAAGTCGGCGCAGACGTCGCAGGTGCTCAGGGACTCACACGCGACGGGCGTGGGGGTTCAGACGTCGCGGGGTGATCTGGCGATGGGTCGGTCGATGCAGACGTCGTTGCATTCGTCGGAGGGGATCGGCGTGCAGACCTCGCAGACGCTCGAGGGCGTGTCCACGCAGACCTCCCTGGTGCTCGAGTCGGAGGAGACTCGGAGTGAGACCGCGCGCGTCCTCGCGGCGCTTCACGCGAGGGAGGAGGAGGCTGGCGCGTTGAGGCGGGAGCTCCGGCGGGTCACCGCGGTGCTCCGGCGAAAAGAGTCGTACGTCGAGTCGTTGGAGAGAGCGGCGGATGCGACACGCGGGTCCGTCGCCGACCCGGGCAGGTCCCCGACCCCCGATCCCCTCTCGGCGCTCATGTGAACAAACACAATACTGATATAACCTAGCGTGTCGACTCGACTACGATCAATTGGCTACCCTATCGAACGGCTTCACTTTGACTTGTCCGACTTTTTCGGTGGTTGTGGCGCCGGGGTTATCCTCCACTTGTGCCTTAGTTCCTGCAGGTCCGTCCCGATCTCACCCTCGTAGTCCAAACACATCAAGTCCGCCGCCCTCGCCCCCGCGCGCCGCGCCCACGGGTACATCTCGTGAAACAGGAACCGCCTCTTCTCGGCGTCCAGCCGGATGGGCGCGAACGCGGCTCCCAGCGCCGCCATCGGCAGACCCGTCTGCGCAAACTCGAGCGCCTTGAGCGCCAGCTCACCTTGCACCGTCGTCGGGCACTGGAACAGCACGTGCCACAGGTCGTGAACCTCCCTGGACCGCGTGGCGACGTACGCGAGCTCTACATCGTCCACGAACCGCACCGGCGGCCTGTCGTTTGGGTTGAACTTCCTCACACCCATGAACCTCGCGTAGGCTCCACCGAACGTCTCCGCGGGTAACTCGTGGCACCGCTCCAGGAACTCGTCGGTGATGCGGGGACGCCGGGTTAGGATGTCGCGGCCGGTCGGGTCGCGTCGCATGCGGTCGCGCATGCGTCGGAGCGCCCACCACCCCGTCGTCTCGCCCACCGCGCCCACGAGATCGGCGCGTTGGGGGAAGGCGACCGCGCCGACCCCCGCGGCGATGGACAGCAGTGACTTCTGCAGCATCGTGAGCGGTACATGCCCGGGGTAGAGCTCACGCGTGGACGAGGATGACGAGGATGACGAGGCCGACGTCGAAGCCTCCGACCCGTCCGCCCGGCCGTCGTTTGGACAATCATCGTTTGGATGATGGGTGCTCTCCCTCGCCTCGCCGCTGGATGACGCCCACGACGCCGAGGATGACGCGTAGGTGCGACCCCACCATACGTTTTCAAACCCGTTCGCGAGTCGCGAGCATGCGCTGCGAAGCATCGGACGCGACGCCATCACACTTCCGGGACCTCAGTGCTCCGGTGCTCTGACGACAGCCACGTCGTTCAGAAGGGGCACGAGTAATCCTTGGAAAAAGTGCAAATCAATCACAACGCTCCGAGCACCACAGCCATCATGCTCGCCATCGCTTCTTCAGCCATCGCCGCGCACGTCGCGGGCGCCCGCGTCGTCGCCCGGCGTCACGTCCCCGCCCGCGCCGCGGCAACCTCCCCCTCTTTCACCAAGAGGGTGACGGCGCATCATGTATCAAAACGCGTGAATTCGATGCGACCCGCCGCCGCATTCGCCGCGTCCGTCTTCGCCGCCAAGGATGAAGACGACGACGAGTGGGAGGACATCGACCCCAACGACATCGAGTTCCTCGACGGGGAGTTCGTCGTCGAAGCCTTCGACGACGAGGCACAGCTCGCCAAGGCGCTCTGCGCGGAGGTTGAGGAGAACGCCAAGGCGTGCCTGTCGGAACGCGGCGGGTTCTCCCTCGCCGTGCCCGGCGGCAGCGTCGCCAAGGCCCTCGCCGGTCTCAAGGACGTCAAGGACGTGGACTGGTCCAAGGT
>Ga0302114_10000146_pt1 | contig 51312 bp, 55 predicted proteins | sample AG5_Surface_MG_FD_203107 | JGI IMG/M metagenome (GOLD analysis project Ga0302114, IMG submission 203107) | Marine microbial communities from Western Arctic Ocean, Canada - AG5_Surface | ecosystem: Environmental > Aquatic > Marine > Oceanic | place: Canada: Western Arctic Ocean | collected... | reverse complement strand
CTGGCTGGGGATGCGGATTGTCGGGCCTTCGTGATGCAGCGTCTGAATACAAGCGTGTTCGAAAAGCCTGAGCTGGTCATGCGCAATTTGCTTGCGCTAGGCACGCATGTACAACAACGTTTGGCTATCGATCCTCCTGAATTGGCTGGACGGCGTTGGGAGATTCCAAAGGTTCTCCCAACGCGCGATAAAGAAGCCAATTGGGTTGAGCACAACGGAGAGTTTTGGCGATCGATCTCCTACATCGGAGCTGCAACCACGAGTGATGTGATCCGTGATGGTGGGCATGCGCGAGAGGTGGGTTATGGATTGGGGATGTTCCATCACCTCATCAGTGATTTACCGATTTGCGACTTAGCAGACACCCTGGAAGGCTTTCACATCACTCCGAGCTACCTCAAGCATTACGACACTGTTTGCCGCCGTCAATCCGAGAGGATGGAGAAGCGGTTATCGCTCGATCCGCAGCTGAAACGTGCGATTGATTTCGTGGAACGCCGCCGCGACTATGTGGATGTGTTGGAAGTTGCCTGCGCTCGCGGCGAACTGCAACGCCGACCGATTCATGGAGACCCCAAAATCAACAATGTGATGCTCGATGAGCACACTGGACTTGCAGTGGGATTGATTGATCTCGATACGGTCAAGCCCGGTTTGGTTCACTACGACATCGGTGATTGCCTGCGATCTTGTTGCAATCCTCTTGGAGAAGAGACCTTGCGGGTTGAGTTAGTGACGTTCGATCTCAACCTCTGTCGGGCGATTCTTGAGGGATATCTCACGATGGGTCGATCCTTTCTTTCTGACCAGGATTTTCGCTATCTACCAGACTGCATTCGTCTGATTCCGTTTGAGCTTGGGTTGCGCTTTTTAACTGACTACCTGGATGGCGATCGTTACTTCCGAACAGATCGACCCTCTCACAATTTGGATCGAGCCCTGGTGCAATTTGCGCTGACCCAATCGATCGAAGCTCAAGAGGATGACCTCCAGCTCATGATTCGCGAACTTTCAGGAGCGAGCTGAAATGTCGCGCCATCCCGTGATGGTCCAGCAGGTTTGCCCGCTCCTTCCTCAAGACCCCCAAGAATCCCCTGATCTCCTTCTTAGTGCTGAGTTTGTCTGGCGTGAGGGGGGCATTCTCGAACTCAGCTATAACCTTCGGCCGGCACAGCGCGATGGAGATTTGCTTGCCGTTTCGCTGCCTTCGATAGAGCCATCGTCCGTTCGAATGCATGGTGATCGCCGCGATGAACTTTGGAAGCACAGTTGCTTTGAGGCGTTCATCGGTGTGCCTGGCTCTCAGCAGTACTGGGAATTCAACGTATCGCCCTTAGGTCACTGGAACCTTTACTGCTTTGAGAGCTATCGACACGGTGGCTCTGGGTTGGTTCAGACCTTGCCACCATCAGTATCCGTGCGTCTAACGCGACAGGACTGCCGTTGTGATGTGGTTTTGGATTTACGTCCCTGGTGGCCGATTGAGGGCATGCCAGAGCTCGGTTTGACGATGGTTGTGGAGGAAATCAATGGTCGTCTCAGCTACTGGGCTCTTTCCCATCCAGGAGACGCTGCAGATTTTCATGACCGTCGCAGCTTTCTGATCTGTTGATGGATCGTCCACGATTTTGATGATGATTTCAGTCCTCCGCCTACTGATCTGTCTTCCCCTGCTGGTGGTCCCCCTGGCCTTTGGCTGTAGGCGCTCGCCGGCACTCCAGTCCACCCAGAATCAACAGCAGGACGTTTCTGAACAGGACGTTCTTGAACAGCTTGAACCAGCTGATCCTCCGCTTCCGGCGCTCCCTACAAGGTCAGATCTTCCCCGCTCTCCATCAGGAGCGCACTATCCGCTGTTTCTGCCCAACCCAGATCAGCTGGCTCCATTGTTGGCGGACATTGAGCTTGCCATTCGTAACCCCGAGGTCTCTTCAGAGGCCATTACCTCCATTGCTCATCAGCAGCAGGTGATCTATAGGGTGTTGTCTCATCGCTCTGATCTCTCCGACCAGGTGCGATCCAAGCTTGATGATCGTTGGCGCTGGGTGTTTGATCAGCACATCTCAGCTCGTCGCTCGTTTCTTGCCATGCATCGTGGCCCGGCTTCGTCCAGGCTTCCTGCTTGGCGTATCCAGACTCCGGCTCCTCCCGATCAATTGCTCAAGGCTTATCGAAGTGCTTCAGCCTCCACAGGGATTGATTGGGAGGTGCTGGCTGCTGTGAATTTGGTCGAAACGGGAATGGGGCGCATTGATGGCATTTCCGTTGCCAATGCTCAAGGGCCGATGCAATTCCTACCCACGACCTGGACGGAGCCTGGGATTGGCCTTGGTGGTGACATTCGTGATCCTTGGGATGCCATCCATGCTGCTGCGCGTTATTTGGTTCGTCGTGGTGGCCTTCAGGACATCCGAAAAGGACTCTGGGGGTACAACAACAGCGATCACTACGGCAAGGCTGTGGTTCATTACGCCGACCTGTTGAAACGGGATCCTTTCGCTTATCGCGGTTTGTATCACTGGCAAATTCACTACGCATCTTCAGCCGGTGATCTCTGGCTTCATGAGGGGTACAACCAGCCACAGCCCACCGACGTCTTGCAGTATTTGCGTCAGAACCCGCACAGCCGTCCTGCAGGTTGAGGGCTAGAGACTGGCGTGATCGCCTCCGACCTCTACGATTCCGATCAGATGAAGGCTGAGCTCTTTGGCGAAGGAACTGACGCATCGGGCCGATGAGCTCAAGACCCTTGGCTGGTCAACGGATGACGTGGCTCGATACTCCGAGCTTTGGGACTATCGACAGCGTTGGGGAGCAATGAATCTCGAACGGGAGGATCGTTTGTTTCTGCGTAAGGCTGAAGCCGTACTCCCTGCGATTGTTTCGGGCAAGGCTGCAGCGAAAAAGCCGATCAAAGAAAAGTCGTATTACCGCTGGATCTGTTTTCACTTGGAGGCGATGGATGCGGCTGAGGGCGGTTACGCCTTGCCCCAAGGGTCCCGTGGCGCATGGCCGATCTTGTTGGAGGAGGAAAGACGTTTGCTCGATTACTACCAGCCAGTTCTCGGCCTTCCCGACACGATCAAAGCCAAAGCGTTTGATGCGGTCCGGGAAGAATTAGCAGCACAGGCTGGCCCTCTTGCGGCTGCAGATGGTCAGACGAAGAATTACGACTTCATGTCTGCGTTAAAAGAACTCAAGGAACAAGAGAACAGCAAGTGGCGTCATCTGCGCGAGCAAGAGGGTGACCTGCCCTATCCGGTGCTCAGTGCGGAAGCGGCAGGATCTTTCCGATCGGAAGTGCGCAGTCGTTTTGGTCCCCTGATGCGTGAGACGCTTCCATCCCTTGTGGAGACTGAAAAACCGGCACCTGACGACAATTGGAAGCCTTTAACGGAAGTTGCGAGCTAGAACGGAGTTATCCGTATTTCGGCCGTGACATCACAACGTTTCGAGACCCTTCAGTTGCACGCTGGTCAGGTTCCTGACCCCACGACAAATTCTCGGGCGGTCCCGATCTACCAGACCAGCTCGTACGTGTTCAATAACGCTGAACATGGCGCAAATCTGTTTGGGTTGAAGGAATTCGGGAACATTTACACCCGTTTGATGAATCCCACCACGGATGTCTTTGAAAAGCGCGTTGCAGCACTGGAGGGTGGGGTAGCTGCCGTCGCCACCGCCTCAGGCCAGTCGGCTCAGTTTTTGGCGATTACCAACTGCATGCAGGCAGGGGACAATTTTGTTTCCACATCCTTTCTATACGGCGGAACTTACAACCAGTTCAAGGTCCAATTCCCGCGCCTAGGGATTCAGGTCAAGTTTGCCGATGGCGACGATGTCGCTAGTTTCGCTGCGCAGATTGATGAAAACACCAAGGCGATCTATGTGGAAGCGATGGGTAATCCCCGCTTCAACATTCCAGACTTCGCCGGCCTCTCTGCACTTGCTAAAGAACGTGGCATCCCTCTGATTGTCGACAACACACTTGGAGCAGCAGGAGCCTTGATTCGACCCATTGAGCATGGCGCCGATGTGGTGGTGGAGAGCGCCACGAAATGGATTGGTGGACATGGAACCAGTCTTGGTGGGGTGATTGTTGATGCTGGAACTTTTAACTGGGGCAATGGCAAGTTTCCGTTGATGAGTCAGCCGAGCGCTGCTTATCACGGACTTGTTCACTGGGATGCCTTCGGTTTCGGCAGTGACATCTGCAAAATGCTGGGGTTACCTGATGAACGCAATATCGCGTTTGCGCTAAGGGCAAGGGTGGAATGTCTCCGCGATTGGGGACCGGCCATCAGCCCCTTCAACAGCTTTTTGTTGCTGCAAGGCTTAGAAACACTGAGCTTGCGCGTGGAGAGGCATGCGCAAAATGCGATGGCGTTGGCGATTTGGTTGCAGGAGCATTCCAGTGTTGCCCATGTGAGCTATCCCGGATTACCAAGCGACCCGTATCACACAATTGCCAAGCGTTATCTCACGGACCGTGGGATGGGCTGCATGCTGATGTTCTCTCTTAAGGGTGGTTACGACGATGCGGTGCGTTTTATCGACAGCCTCAAGCTGGCGAGCCATCTAGCGAATGTTGGCGACTCCAAGACGCTGGTGATTCATCCAGCCTCCACGACCCATCAGCAGCTCAGTGCTGATGAACAAGCCTCGGCTGGCGTGACTCCCACCATGGTGCGGGTGTCTGTGGGTTTGGAACACATCGACGACATCAAGGCTGATTTTGAGCAGGCTCTGGCTATCTGAGTTGGGGACAGGCGGTTGGTCATTTGGAGCCCAAGGCCAAGGTGATCGACCGCCGTGGCGATGTTCAGAACAACCAAGCATTTGACTCACTCCCCGTGAGTTCATAGGCATAAGCCGTGGCTACGTTGAACAGAGAACACCTTGCATAAAAAGGGAGCTCGTCATTGCACATATGATGAATCAAACTCAGTCATTGGAAGGGATCTGAGCTGATGGCACTGATTCTTCCTAGGAATTATCACAAGATCACCGCTGTTGAACGGAATCGGATCTCTTGGATTGAACCCGAGCAAGCCGAGCGTCAAGACATTCGGCCCTTGCGCATTGGCATTCTCAACATCATGCCTTTGGGGAAGCAGTACGAATTCAACCTGCTGCATCCCCTAGGTCTCTCGGTTCTTCAGATTGAACCGATCTGGATTCGCCTCCAATCTCATGCGTACCGAAGCTGGGATCAAGACCATCTCAACCAGCACTACGTGAGCTGGGACGAGGCTCAGTCCCAGCATCCATTGGATGGATTAATCATCACCGGTGCTCCAGTGGAACACTTGCCGTTTGAGGATGTCACCTATTGGCCCGAATTGGTTGAGCTGATCAACGAGGCGCGTCACTCTTGTGCCAGCACTCTCGGTCTCTGTTGGGCTGGGTTTGCTCTGGCTTATCTCGCGGGAGTTAACAAGGTCACGTTCGATCGGAAATTGTTTGGGGTGTTTCCGATGAGAAGTCTTGTGCCTGGTCATTCCCTCATGGGAACCCAGGATGATCAATTTCTTTGTCCCCAAAGCCGTCATGCGGGATTACCAGACGCAGCGATGGAATCGGCCCAACGCCAGGGTCGATTGAGGCTCCTCGCCCATGGCGAGAAAGTGGGTTACACCATTTTTGAGACTCCAGATCAGCGTCAGCTCATGCATTTAGGCCATCCCGAGTACAACGTTGGGAGGTTGCAGGGGGAAATGGAGCGCGATCTCGCCCGTGGCGATGTTCCGCCGCCGGAAAATTTTGACTCTGACCACCCGAGAACGCTGTGGCGTTCCCATCGCAATTTGCTATTTCAGCAGTGGTTATGGTTCTGCTACCACCGCGTTAGCCTTCAGTCCTGAACAGGACAGGCTGACTTTTGAGTTGGTGTTTCAATCGGCGTTGGTTCGATTGGCCGCTGAGCAGCATCGCGATTGAGTTCTCGCTCCAAGGCTGCAATGCGTCTCTCTCTAAGGCAGTGACGACAGCCTCCTGTTGTTTGGAGATGCTTCTCAGGCGTAATGCTGATCAGTTGGACAGGATGGTGGTTGCAGCGAATTTTGACCGGGCTCTTGTAGCTGCGGTATTTGATCTCTGAGTAATCGAAGTGATCACCGAATCGCTCACGCGCTCGTTTGAGAAATTCTGATTCCGTGATACGAGCTCCCATGAGAAGAATGTATGGGGTGTTGCCTCAAAGTTTTCGTCTCTGTTATGGCTCGTTACTGGTTTGCTTTAGGCAAGACCCACGATCGATGAGCTGGAACCATCGCGTTGGCTGGCTTGAATCGCAGGCTTCGGCTTACTGGTTTGACCAATGTCAGGAACAGATTGCCTGGGAACAGCCCCAAGTGCGGGTGTATGGCAAGGTTCACCGTGTGCCGAGATTGTCGGCTTTTCTCGCGGATGGTTCGGTGTCATACCGCTATAGCGGTGTGATTCATCGCGGGCAGGGTTGGCCCGACTGGTTTATGCCCTTGCTTGAGCAGGTGAATGAGACTTGTTCTGCCCAATTCAATGGTTGCCTGTTCAATCTCTATCGGGATGGAGACGACCGCATGGGGTGGCATGCCGATGACGAACCGGAGATTGATGCCAGATGTCCAATCGCATCACTTTCTTTTGGTGCCACCAGGGCGTTGCAATTTCGTCATCGCCAGAGCCGGAGCCGAGAGGAACTAGCCCTCGCGGATGGGGATTTGCTGGTGATGAAACCTGATTGCCAACGGTTATGGATGCACGCCCTTCCGGTTCGCAAGAGGGTACGTACGCCAAGGTTGAACCTCACATTCCGAGTCTTTCTCCCAATGTCCTCAGCAGTACAGCCCAAATTGGCACCGTGATCAGCGCCAGGAGAGTGCTGCGCCAAATGAGCTGTGCGGCTGCAGTGCTGTCAGCCTTCTCGGTTTCAGCGATTAAGAGCACTGAAATGGCAGTGGGAGCAGCTGCTTGTAGAACATGGGCCTGACGCGCGAAAGCGCTGATGGGAAGGATCAGGCTCAGTCCCAAGACGAATGCAGGAAACAGCAAAAGTTTGCAGCCCAGAGCGGCATTCAAGGTTTTGTTGTGAGCGCTCTGTGTTGCATCGGTCTGCGGTGTTGTTGATTTCGTGTCTGAAAGGCCTGCAAGTCTCATGCCCACAACGATTAAGGCCAGCACAATGACAACCCTTGAAGGAATCCATAGAGCGGCTGTAATGGTGGCTTGCCATGGCGTTGCCATCACAAGTAAGGCACCCAGGAATCCTCGTGATGCAGGACTGGAACTGAGTTGGTTGATCAATATGCGCCAACGGTGCGGATGAGCGTTCGGACTGGATCCTGAAAGCCAGATCGGCCCGAGCCCCCATGCAAGGAGCGTTGCGCCGAAGTCGTAGCCGATGCTGATCGATAGGGCTTCCGGGGGGAGTAAAGCCAGCGCGACTGGAATCCCGAAATAGGCAGTGTTACCGACGCAACCTCCCAGTTGAAGCGTGGGTGAGAGCAGCTGATCGCCCCCTCGCTGCCAACGTCCGAGCACCATCAGCATGAGCATGATTGCGGCCGCGGCCATCGCTGCTGTGCTGAGCAGGGAGTTGCTCAATCCACCCTTTAACAGCAAGCCCATCAGGCTGATGGGAACGCCATAGCGCACGAGTGGGGTCGATAACGGTTTGACCCACCTTGGTTTGAAGCGTCCAAGCAGATATCCACCAAGCAGGCCTGGAATGAGTTCAACCAGGAGGCGAAGAATCGAGGGGTCTGCCAGATCTCAGTAGAGATTAGGAACATTCGCGATGATGTGCCAAAGTCACAGCTGTCCCACGACAAGTGCTCCGTGGCTGTTTCGGCTCCTTTCTGTTCTATCCCCCAGAGAGTGGTTCAACTCAGTGAAGCCTTGCAAGCTCAACGTGAGCGCTTGCAGGAGCGGTTGGCTGAGCAAATTTATAGCCTTCCAGTTGGCAATGAAACCTGGCTGCAAACCGAAAGGGAGCTAGTAGCAGCTGAGCGGGCCCTGCGCCAGTTGGATGGCCGTTGTCAGTTAGTCATTTGATTGAGGAAGCGCCTGCTGCGCTCTTCTTTGGCATGACTGAAAAATGTCTTTGCGTCTGAAAGTTCCACCACTTTTCCTGCATCCATAAACAGCACCCTGTCAGCGACCTCACGGGCAAATCCCAGTTCATGCGTGACGACCACCATGGTCATTCCTGCTGAGGCCAGCGTGCGCATGGCATCGAGAACTTCTTTGACGCGCTCTGGATCGAGAGCACTTGTTGGCTCGTCGAACAGCATCACCTCTGGATCCATCGCCAAGGCTCTGGCGATCGCTACACGTTGTTGCTGCCCTCCACTGAGCTGGGCAGGACGCTTTATAGCCTGATCAGCAATTCCCATTTGGCTCAGGAGCGACATTGCCCTGAGCTCCGCCTCTTTTTTCTGCATTTTTTTGACGCGGATTGGCGCCAGCGTGATGTTGTCGAGGATGGAGAGGTGGGGAAACAAATTGAACTGTTGAAAGACCATTCCAACCCTGCGCCGAATTCGTTTGATCTGTCGTTCGTCATGGTTGGAATCCAGCTGAATCCCTACGATTTCCAACTGACCTTCATCAATGCTTTCCAAGCCATTAAAGGTGCGGATCAAGGTGCTTTTTCCTGAACCAGATGGCCCCATGACCACAAGAACTTCGCCAAGGTTGACGCTGAGATTCACCTCATCAAGAGCGCGATGATCGTCTGAGTAAGACTTGCTGACGGAGTGCGCGTGAATGACGATGGTCATAGGTGTTGTGGAGGTACGTGCGGTCTTAGGAGCTAGTGGATAAACGGCCTTGACGTTCAATTCGCTTCGCTAAAAGGGCCATCCCTGAACAGAGCAACCAATACACACCGGCGAGCCAGACATAAACCTCAAGATGACGGCCAATGTATTCAGGGTTTGCGAGCAAGCTTCTGCTGATTCCTAGCAGTTCTATCAACCCGAGAATGGCCATCAAGCTGGTGTTTTGCAGCAAGCCGATCGCTTGGTTGGTTAAGGCCGGCACAGCAATTCTCAATGCCTGGGGAAGAATGATCAGTCTCATGGTGAGAGATGAATTGAGGCCGAGGGCCGCGGCTGCCTCCGATTGAGTGGGTGGGATGGACTGCAGTCCTCCGCGCACATCTTCTGCGATATATGCCGCTGCAAACAGTGCAAAAGCCATGACAGCCCTCAATACTCTGTTGATTTCGATCTCAACTGGGAGGAAGAGCGGGAGCAGCAATTGCCCGAAGAACAGCACCGCAATAAGAGGAACGGCACGCATGAGGTCGATGTAGACGCGGCAAAGCATTACCACCAAGCCCACATTGGATGTTCTACCGATCGCAAGGCCTATCCCCATGGGCAGGGCTAAAAATCCACTCGCTGTCGTCAGCAGCAATGTGAGAGTTAGGCCCCCCCATGCGCGAGATGGCACGGCTTGGAGGGTGGCGGATCCAGCAAGCAGAACAACTCCTGTGGGCACCATTAATATCCACGCCCAGGGAAGCAAAGGTTGAAGGCGTTTCAGTGGTAGAGGCAAGTGATCACTGCCCAAAGTGGTGATCGTTAGCAGCAGGAGAGCGGCCATCCAAACCAAAGGCCTCCAGCGTTGATCAGCGGGATAGCTGCCAAAGGCGTAAAGCGGAAGGTTTTGGCTGACCACCCGCCAATCAGCCCCGGTGATCAGCCAGGATCCCGTTGACCAGAGAGCCCAAAGAATCAACCCGAGGATGAGAATGCTGAATGCGGCCTCAATCGGTTTTTGTCGCCAACGCCGATAGGTCTGAAGCCGAGGTTTTAATTGGCTTGCCATTAGCTGGCGGCTGGTGGAGCATCCGTGGGCTTGAGCAAGTTCAAGGCGGATAGGAAAAGAGACACTCCAAAGATGGTCCCCAAAGCCCAAAGGCTGTCAGAGGGCCATTCGATCACCAAGAGCAATCCGAGGACGGCAGTTACGATCCCATCCAACACTGCAAGACCGCGAGCTGGTGCATTGGAACTAGCTCCTGTTGCTAATTCCATCAACCCTTCAACTAGCAAGAGCACACCTGCAAACAATGTGAGGCTGATTTCACTGTCGATTGGGTCGATCAGAATGAAGACAGCTCCACCGATGTAAAGCAGGCCTGACAAACCTTTGAAGAGTTTCCCTTGATTGTTAGGAAGATCTCCAATCCGAAGCAGTTGATTGAGCCCAGCCACGAACACAATCCCGCCTAATCCAATGGTGAGAAGGGTCGCTGATATGAAGGGCAGCAAAATGGCTGCAATAGACGCCACAATTAAAAGGACCGCAGCGATTCGGCGAGTATTCATGAAAGCGAACTGTTAGCTCTTCACTTTAATGATGGTGCTGACTTCTCAAAACAGCTCGGTTCAGCAGCTGCATCCCTCCGTTAATGAGCAAGTTCAAAAGTAGAAAGCTCAGCAAAAGCAGCAAGAATCCTTCAATCGCCCGTCCTGTTTGGGTGATGGTTGTGTCACTCACCGCGTAGAGATCGGCGTAGCCCACGGCAATCGCCAGGGTGCTGTTTTTGGCCAGGTTCAAATATTGACTGCTGAGTGCTGGAAGGATTGCCGGGAGAGCCTGGGGCAGCACGATTCGGCGTAAGCCAAGGCTCTCTGTCATGCCAAGACTGCGGAAGGCTTCCCACTGGCCGCTGGGTACTGAATCGAGTCCACCGCGAACCACTTCTGCAATGGAGGCTCCAGTAAATACGCTGAGTCCTAGAAGAACAGCTGCAAACTCCACACTGAGCGTGACTCCAAGCAAGCTGATGCCTTGATTGGACATATGTATCACAGCTCCAAGTGGTGCGAATGGCTCTGAAGGAAGTCCCAGGAAGGCAACGAAGTACCAAAACAGAAGCTGCAATAGCAGAGGAATCTGACGAATGAATCCCACGTAGAGAGCTGCTAACTGCCGCAATAACGGGTTCAGGCTGCGGCGAGCAGCACCGGTGCTTACGCCAAGCAGAGTTGCCAGCACAATCCCTGCAACGATCACGCGCAAGCTGTTGAGCCATCCCATCAGCAGGGCCCAGGCTGTGCTGTCTGAGGATTGATAAGGAAGGGGGTGCTCACTGAGCGCGAAACCTGCGGGTCGCCAAAGCCAATCAAAACTGAGGCCTAGACCCGTTCTTATGAGATTGACTGCAAGGTTATTGATCAGAATCCCCATCACGGTGAGGAGCCCAATCACGATGATGACCTGCCACCACAAGCGTTTTGAACGATTCATTGGAATGGGGGGGAGGTCAGAATGCCTCCATTGCTGTACAAATTATTGAGGCCCCTAGGAATCGGAACGGCACTATTAGGGCCGAGATGACGATCATAGATTTCACCGTAATTTCCTACTGCTTGGATCACTTTGACGATGAAATCGTTGTTTAAACCTAATTTTTGGCCTAAATCAGCTTCAATGCCAAGAAAACGCCTTAGTTGTGTGAGTTGAGGACGACTTTGGGCTTCTTCCAGCTTATTCCCGATGTTTTCTTGGGTAATGCCTAATTCTTCTGCAGCGATCAATGCATAAATCACCCAGCGCATAGCATCTGCCAGGCGCTGATCACCCCCTGCGGCCAGTGGAGCAAGGGGTTCTTTGCTCAAGACTTCAGGGAGAATCACGTGTTGATCTGGGTTGTTAAAACCGGATCTGGCCGCGGCGAGCTGAGAGCGATCTGATGTCATGGCGCTGCAGCGACCTTGGAGGTAGCCCGCGATTACTTGATTGAGATCCTGATACTTGATTGGTTTGTAGTCGATGCCTTTGGCCTGAAAGGCATCGTTGAGGTTTTGCTCGGTCGTGGTGCCTGAGCCCACGCAGATGGTTCTGCCTTTGAGGTTGTTGAGATTGGAGATCCCACTACTGCGCTTAACCAAGAGCCCTTGCCCGTCATGAAAAACAACAGGAGCAAAGCTGACGCCGTTTCCTCCCGCGGCATCTCTGCTGAGGTTGAACGTGGTATTGCGGGACAGGAGATCAATTTCTCCAGTACGAAGTGCAGTGAATCGTTCTGGAGCGGTTAATGACCTGTATTGCACCTGATCTGGGCTGCCAGTAAACGCTGCCGCAAAGGCTCGACAGATGTCCACATCAAGTCCAGCGAAGGATCCATCCCTTTGCAGAAAACTAAACCCTGGAATCTTTCCGCTGACTCCGCAGCGAAGCTCGGTTCTCCGTTTGATGAGATCGAGTCTTGAGGAACCACCTTCCCCGAGCGTGGCACATCCATTCAAAATGAATAAGAAAGAAACCAGTGGCAGTGCAAGAAGACGGACTTTCATCTGATTGTTTCTGGTAGGGAACAAGTGTGTCAGAGCTCGTTCATCAGGGCTGATCGTTCTTGTCAACCGAGAGAAGTGGTTTAGCTTTCGCAAGTGTTCGTGAACAGCTCGATGATGCGAACGCTGGTGGGATCTACCCTGATTTCAGCTCTAATATTATTTGGAATAATTCCCCCAGCACTGTCGTGGGAAGAGACTGATCAACAGGCTTATTATAATAAAATGTCTCTTCTTAAAGTAATGCTTGAAGGGGCTCGAATCAGGGCTGTTGAAATGAATGATTTGCAGACTCTCTGTCTCGTTATGAGCATCGGTAACGATGTGACGGTTCGCTATGTCGAGCTAAATCCAAATGACGTTAAGATCAGCAATCGGCTCGGTGGCATGCGGAATGACATGACGGCTTGTTTGGCACTCCTCTACAACAAGCAATAGTCATCAAGCTGATTCAGGATCAACCATGACCTCCTTCTGGTTGGCTCCCGATCCTTTCAAAAAGGTTCAAGCTTTCTTCGTTCAATCCCTCAACATTCACTACGGAGCCACCAAGTCTGAGCTTGCGAATGAGTTGGTTTAGTGCTCCAACACCACTCTGGTCCCAAATATGTGCCTTACTCATATCAATGGTGATTCTGGCCGGATGATCGTGAACGTCAAATCCCTGTAGGAAATAAATCTTGCTTACAAAGAACAATTGTCCACTGACCACATAGCGACTCTCTTCTTCACTGATTTTGATCGCTTCGACGCGAATGACTTTTGCGACTTTGCGACTGAATAAAACACCTGCAAGAGCCACACCCGCTAATACTCCAAGAGCCAGGTTGTGGGGAGTGGTGAGCATGGTGACAGCAAAAGTCATCACCATCACGGCAGTGTCACTTTTGGGGATATTTCGAAGATTACGCAATCCAGCGACATCGGCTGTACTGACTGCGATTCCAATCATGACCGCTACCAGAGCTGCCATTGGGATCTGCTTGAGCCAAGTACTTCCTAGTAAAATCATCGCTAAGAGGCTGATTCCTGAGGACAGAGTGGAGAGGCGTGTTCGTCCACCGTTGTCGATGTTCATGACGGATTGCCCCACCAACGCGCAGCCAGCCATTCCTCCAAACAACGAGGACACAATGTTTGCAATTCCCTGGCCTTTCGCTTCAGTATTCTTGTTTGAATTGGAATCAGTTCTCTCGTCAAGAATATCTTGAGTGAGGAATGTTTCCATTAAGCCTACTAATGAGATCGATAATGCTGTAGGCAAGACAATCCCAAACGTCTGTAGATTGAAAGGTACCCTTTGATTGCTCACATCTCCAAAGGGAATGTTGAACATAGGAAGACCATTGGGAAGTTTGCCAAGATCTTCTACCTTGGGAATACTTAAATCCGGAAATATTGAGCTTAGCCCCATGCTGATGGCTGTAATCACAATGATGGCTATCAGCTGTGAAGGAAGGGCGCGTGTGATGCGTGGCAGACCATAAATAATCAAAAGCCCAAGCAAAACAAGCGGCCAAACAACTGCCATTTGGCTTCCAGTCAGAGCACGCATCGCATGGTCATGTACGGCTTCCCCGAAGTGAAGATTGATTCCTAATTGCGGAAGTTGAGCCTGAAAGATCAATAAAGCAAGAGCATTAACAAACCCGCTTAAGACACCTAGAGGCACGAACCTCATCTGATAAGCCAGGCGTAAGTAACCCCAGAGAATCTGGAAGACCCCGGTGAGAATTCCTGCCGCCATCAAGTAGGCCAGCCCCAGTCCTTCCCCTCTCGCATTTCCTGTCGCCACCAATCCGGTCATCAACAGGGCCGTTGATCCCGTGGCAGAGGTGATCATCGCCGTTCGTCCACCGACGAAGGCAATCGTTATGGAGAGACAAAAGGCTCCAAACAATCCAACCCTTGGATCTACGCCTGCAATCCCAGAGAACGCGATCGCTTCTGGAATCATGGCGAAGGCCACGACTAAGCCTGAGAGAACATCGCGTCTCGGATTGCTGAACCAGTTTTGAAGTCCCATTGCGGGAGAGGAAGCCATGGGCGTCAGTGCCACTTTCTTTTCAGGGACCGTATCTCAGAGCGGTGGCAGCAATCCATAAGGATCATGATGTGACTTCAATTGATTGAGGACTGGAAGCCAGTCTTGAAAAGCGTCATTGAGTTCTGCCTTATGGCATGACAGGTGTGGATGGATCTGTGTGAGGTGAACGCCAGGGCAGTATTCAGTGAGAATGGTATTGGCTTGAAAAAGCCAATCCAGTGCTCGTTCTCGCCCGTTTTGATCACCTGCGCTCCAGGTTGCGGTGACCCATGGTTTCCAGATTGCACCGCGATGAATGAAGGATGTGCGTGACACGGGAACCTGAGAACTCATCCCACCAAGTTGTTGGGCACTGATTTGGCATCTGGGGTGAGGACGCCTCCGTATGAGTTGATTCAGGTCTGCAAGGAGTGAAGGCGATCGTTGGCCCCAAGCTGGACCGAGTCTGCTGATTACTTCGCTGTGGATGCGCCCCTTGGCAGCGGTGGATGTTGCCAAAGCTCCAAATAGGGGCTGATCTTGTTGACCAGTCACGATGGTCATGCTGGATTCAGAGCAGTGGCCAATCAGCGTTTTCAGCGTCTGCACTGCTGTGACCGCTGCAGGGTCGTCAGCGCTACAGACGATGAACAGTTCAATTTTTTCGTTCCAGGCCCATTGCAAGCTGGCGCTGTGCTTCCACTGTTCCGCCGCTTCAACGGCGATTGCAAGTTGCTGAACGCTGCATAAACTTCTCCAAATCACTAAAGGTGTGAGCTTCTGAGTCCGCAGCCGGATCGCAGTGACAACAGCCAGGAAGGGTGCGGCACCGAGCAGTCCTTTCCACTGCTGATGGGATTCCTTGCTACTGGCTGTTCCAGTGCTTACAAGGTTGGTAGGCGCTGAAAGGTCAAAGATATTGCCGTTTCCCCAGACACCTCGCAGACCCACGATGTGATCCATGGCGAGGCCCTGTGATCGACTCAGAGGACCAACTCCACCTGTCAGTACAAAGCCACAGCCTGGAACGGTGGAAAGGCCAACGGGGATCGAGCGTCCATGGGCTTTAAGACCTTCTAAAACCTCGGCCATGGTGAGCCCTGTCCCAATCTCCACCTCATCGCCTTCTTCGCTGATGATTAGCTGGCGATTGCGCGCTCTTAAGTCGAGTGTCCAAAGTCCATCCGCTGCACATCGACTGCTGGTGCCCCCTGCGCAAACCAACAATGGCGTTGGCTGGATCCCTTGGCGTATCAGGTTGGAAAGAGAGATTGCATCAGTCGAGATCCAACCCGCTGGATGTGAATCGTCGGCCATTGGATTCCAAAGCGCAGCATGCTTTGTCACGTTGTCGTTCTCATGCAAGCCGATGGTTTAGGCAAGACCAACCGGCGCGATCTAACAACGCCGAGGATAGTGTCGTGGGAGTGGAACGAACCGAGTGAGTTCAGATCCGAGTGCGCCGCAACCGTCGCCTCATGGCGTTTTAATTTGCGGCCATGGCAGCAGGAATCGCTTAGCGGTTGAGGAATTTGAACGTCTCGCCATCACTCTGCGCCGGCGCATGCATCCCATTCCTGTTGAACACGGGTTTTTGGAATTTGCTAGTCCAATCCTTAGGGATGGTTTGGATCGCTTAAGGGAGCAAGGAGTGGAACGGGTGCTGGCAATTCCGGCCATGTTGTTTGCGGCAGGCCACGCCAAAAACGACATCCCGTCCGTGCTGAACACCTACAGCGCTGAAACGGGCTTGCAGATTGATTACGGCCGAGAACTCGGTGTTGATCGATTGATGATTGCAGCGGCTGGCGCTCGGATTCAACAGGCGTTGGACGCCAATTCAGATGTTCCTTTATCTGAAACCATGTTGGTTGTTGTTGGACGGGGGTCATCAGATCCCGATGCCAATTCCAACGTCGCGAAGGTTGCGCGCATGTTGGTGGAAGGTTTTGGTTTCGGCTGGGGCGAAACCGTGTATTCCGGCGTGACGTTCCCGCTGGTGGAGCCAGGGCTGCGACATGTGGTGCGCCTTGGTTTTAAGCGCATCATCGTGTTTCCTTATTTCCTGTTTTCTGGTGTTCTTGTGACCAGGATCCGCCAGCACAGTGAAAGGGTCGCCAATGATCACCCCGAAGTGGAATTTCTGCATGCCTCCTATCTCGGAGACCACGCAAGGGTGCAAGACACCTTTGTAGAGCGGGTGGATGAAGTTCTCGGTGGTGAGACAGCGATGAATTGTTCGCTCTGTAAATACAGAGCACAGGTGTTGGGTTTTGAAACTGAGGTAGGCCTAGCCCAGGCCAGCCACCATCACCACGTGGAGGGATTGACCGATGGCTGCGATCTGTGTGAGCTCGAATGCACCGGGGCCTGTCAGCCCGATGGCGTACCAATTCCACTGGGTGGTGGGCATGAGCCTCACACGCATGGAGACCACGCTCATGAGCATCCCCACGACCATGGGCATCACCCCTACCCGCATGCAGAGCATCCTTTAGGACCAAGCACCCTTCGTGGTCGCAGTGCGGATTTGAAGACGGATGCCCCTGAATCCTGAAGAACTGTCTCTGTCACTCGGTTTCTTGATGAATTCGTCTCATGCAAGTCCAAAGAGACTTGAAGTCATTAGCGAGGCTTATCAATCAACGATCAAGCTTATTGTTCGTTCTTTTTCCACAGAAATAGCGGCGTTTTCCACGGGCTTTTGCACGAGATCCTTGCTCGTTGCTCAGGGTCTGTGGTTTTCCGGATTTGGCCTCAATTGAACTTGACACCGTCTTGAAAGCAGTGCTCGGTTTGAAAAACCCGCTCCATGATCTTCGAAAACCCTTGGGCTGGATAGATTCTCATCAGGGCTTCTCTCTGGTCGACCCGATTGCTTCGGCTTTGACGGCGACCCCCTCCATGTGTCTTTGTAGGTGTCATGCCCCTCTGAGGATTTCCCCCACTCCATGAATCGATTTCACTTTGAACATTGTGATATTCCTGTCTCTGAATCAATCAGTGATGTTGGAATTTCACTAGTGAGCATGGAAGCGGAAATTCCTGAAGTCCTTTATCTCGGAATGAAAGATTTCATTGGATTAAATCCTTCTTGGGATCAATATCAACTGCTTAGTTCTGCAATTGCTCAATTTTTAGTCCAGAATGGTTGTACTGATCGAGCAGTCACTGAGCGTTATCTCGACGATCTTTTTACGCGTTCTCAGGTCGGAGCGCCTTCAGGCAAGCCCTTCGCGTAATTGCCATCATCGTCAAGGTTGGACTTTGCCACGCTGAAGTGGTCCAACATGAGCCATCAACGACCAACACGTTTGGACAGCGCCAGAGGCGATTCCAGGCATCCACAACGCTGTTGTTTTCATCGTTACCCATTGGAGCTCCACCCAGCTCATGCACGTAGTAGCCAGGCGGAGGCGCACCTGCTTTCATTGCTTCCATAGTGCCGACAATGGGTTCGATCAGAGGCATCTTGACCAGATCGGTGAGGGGTTGTATCTCCCCTCCCCCTAGGGCAATGGCCTCAGCCATCATCGAGTGCATGTGAGCCACCATCGCTGCTTCGTTCGCTCCCCATTGGCAGCTGATATGGGGGATGGGAACTCCCCAGTGATCCACTGTTTCCGACAAGGTGACCTTGTTTTGAGCGGAGGGAAGAACTTCCCCATGACCAATCAAAAAACCCAAACGGCAGTCGGGATTTCTTTTTAACCACCACGGTGGATCAAAGCGATTGATCGCGCCCCAAAGTCCATATCCCCTTAAAAATGGGATCGCCCCAGTGCGTTGTGGTGGAAGACTTCCAAAGGGAAGGAAAAAACTTCCGGCTCCTGATAACTGGCTGGTGGGGTCTAGATCTTGGAGTGATTGACGTCCACTCCTGCTTGGTATTTGAAAGAAGCGGCAGGTTGAAACGTGATCCATCAAGTGACGCCCGAGGCTTGCTGAGGGATCTTGAAAGCCTCCTTCCGTCGCTGAGCATTCTGAGAGCAATAGAAATCTCAGGGAGGCGATGGTTGAAGCACAGAGAACCACCAAAGGTGCCTCCAGCTCGATTCTCTGCCCGTTGCCTTGATTGATTACAACGACGCCTCGAGCGCGACTTTGATCGCGGTTCATCAGCAGGCGTTCTGCCAGGTGCCCTGACAGCACCTCCACACGTCCTGTGGAGAGTGCCGTTTTGAGACTGCTGCCAGGACTGCTCGATGGTGGCCATGGACACTCTGCGGATGGTTGATGCACTGAAAAACCGCGTGAGTGAATCATCTCGATGTCTGCCGAGCCCTGGAGGTCAGCAGCCAGCTGTTGCTCTTCTGGGGTGAAACTCAGCGCCGCGGTGGTGCAACCATCTGGGAGTTGCGCGAGACCGTCTCTATTGCCATGAACGGCAAATTGCAGCTCAAGAGCGGAATAATGCTGATCTAGATCTCGATGGGAAATAGGCCAAGAGTGTCCGTGACCATCCCGCTCTGCAGCCTTAAATTCCAGATCAGAGAGTCGCAGGGTGATCCCACCCCAGGTCAAACTCCTGCCCCCAACTTGGCGCCCTTGTGTCCAGAGAAAAGGTTGATCTTTTGGAGTGGAGTAGGGATAGCGCCGCTCATCGGCATAGAGAAGTGGATTGTGTTTCCAATAGCCGGGATGCTGAGCCTGGTTTCGGTGTTGACCGCTGAGAAGGCCACGAACGCGGCGCATGCTGTTGATCGGTTCGCTTCCCAGAGCTGCTTGAGCGCTCAGGTCGGGGCCTGTTTCCACCACCAAAACGCGAACTCCTGCTTCAGCAAGCGTCTGCGCGGCCACACCACCGGTTGCACCTGAACCGATCACGATGGCTTCGAAGGGTTTCAGCGGCACAGCTCAAGAGATGACCTGTTCTTAGTGTCCCTCGTCGCCCACTGATCTTCTGGATCTGAGTGGATGTCTGTGGCCAGATGCTTCGAGCAGCTGATTGAAAAGCCTTGGTTTGAGGGCCTTAATCGGTTCATCGCGATGGGGATGTCTCGATTCAATCGCCCCAGATTTTTTCGGTCTTAGATGCTGATATTCCTGGCGAATTGAAGATGAGTTTTGTGTGTCTAACCACAGCTTGATGAATATTTGTATTCTGCTAGTCGGCTAATTTTAGCCTATAACTTTAAACCTAAGGAGGCCTCAGCATCTAATTATTTTAGACTAATCCTGTTTTGGAGTTGTGTTTTTTTAGAAAGAAAATTGCTTTTGATTCTTGTTTGAAGTGTTGGGAAGCGCTGCTGGGCCTGGATGACAAGAATTGCACGATTCTTCGATTCTCAATGGCTTGGAATTTCAGTCATAAAAAATCCCCTCATAAAGAGGGGATTTTTGATTTGGTGGCGGGGGGGAGATTTGAACTCCCGACCTTCGGGTTATGAGCCCGACGAGCTACCAGACTGCTCTACCCCGCGTCGGCTTTAAAACTATACAACTTGGGGTTCGCAAGCTTGGGGATTGTGAGCGTTCACGCGCGTAGTTCTCCCTTCACTTCAAGTCGGACTCCTGGACCAATGATCAACATCTTGTCTTCCAGTTCGTCGAGGCTCCCCTGAGTGATCCAATCAAGTTGGCGCAGTAGATGGAGTGCTACAGCCTGTTTGGCACGACGAGAGCCATCTTCAACCTTGATCGCCACTCCTAGGCCATCTCCTGTTCTGCTGAGACACTGAATGCCTTCGGCACCACCTTTGCTGATCACCTGTTTATGAGACCGGGACATCAGTTCGGTGTCGAAGCGGCCATCTCCGGCAACAAGCTTGGGGTGGGCGAGCATGGCTCTGCTGATTTGCTCCAGCTCAGCATGGTTTGAAGAGCCGAGATGGGCATAGAGCAAAGCCATCTGGGACAGTTGCAACAGAAGGGTGGGCGCACCACAGTCATCACGCTCTGCAACTAATTCCTCAGCGGGGAGCCCGAGGAATTCTCCGACGCGTCGATTGATCTCTTGTTGCAGTGGGTGATCACCTTGGAGATAGCTCTCCAAGGGCCACCCCATTTTTCGTGATGTGGCCAGGAATGCAGCATGTTTGCCGGAGCAATTGTGCTCTAGGGGACTGTGACCCCATGCAGGAATTGGGCACTGGAGAGAGTCCGTTTCCAGTTGGGCGTTCCAAAGCAGGCGGAAAGCTTCTCTGGCATGCTCAGCCGTTCCGGCATGGGAGGCACAACTAATTGCCAAACCTCGATCGCCAAAGTCATAGGTTCCAGAGGTGCCGCTGCTGAGGGCAGGCAAGGCTTGAAAAGGCTTGAGTGCTGATCTCACAAAGGTTTCATAATCAGCCCGTCCAGCCTTCATCAGGATTCTTCCTTTTGAATCACAGACAACGGCATGCACGCGATGGATTGATTCCACCGATGAACCTCTTTTCAGTACAACCTCAAAAGCGGGACAGCCTGAGTTTCTAGACGATCTGCCGTAGCCAGAAGGAAGTGTCATAGAGGGATTGTTAACGAAAAAGTGTCAGCGAAATTAGAGAGCCTGACAGAGGCTGGCTCCACCAAGAATCAGCCCCGTTGTTGTGGCCATGGCTCTGCCGAGCCGTCCCAGGATCGGGCGCACTTCATGTTGGGCAAGAAGCAGATCTCGCTCGCGCCAGGACAAAGGTTTTTCCCAAACTTGTCCGTCATACCAACCGGATTCTTCATATTCCACGCGCTCAGAAAGGAGACGCTTGTGAACGTAGGTCCAGCCCAGCCATTGGCGTACCAATAACAACATCGGCAAAACAAGCCCCGAAACAGCACCCGCAAGCACGAGCCGAATTGGATCATGTTTCAAGCTCCAACTACCGCTTGCAATCAACACGGTGAGAGGAACAATAAGTAGCCAGCTCAAGAGCAAGGCCTTGTCTAAATCGATTTGTCGATGACGCGGCCAGGCAAAAAACCACGATTGGCTCAGCTGGGTGAACTCTTCTTGAGGACGTTGATCGGGAGGAACAGGACAAGAAATTGTCGCAGCCATATGAACAGGTGTCAGAGGCCTACTGATGTCTCGGAAGCTAGATGGGGACGGCGTTCACCGTTACTCCAGAAAGCTTCCAAGTCGTAAAAACTGCGTTCGTGCGATTGGAGGATGTGCACAATTAATTCTCCGTAATCAAGTAGTGCCCAGCGCCCTTCATTCATCCCTTCTTTGCGTAAGGGGAGTCGTTTGGCCTCTTCTTCAAGACGATCTTCAACCGATCGGGCCATTGCTTTGACCTGAACGTCGCTCTGACCGCCTGCAATCACCAACCAATCGGCCAGGCTTGAGACCTCATCAATACGAATTAGCTGGATATCTACACCCTTGCGATCGTCGCAGGCATTCGCTGCAAGCTCAGCCAGCTGTTCACTATCCATAAACGTTCTCGCTGCTAACTGATTGGTTGGATCCTTGTTGCTGAGCCATTTCTGCTCTTGCTTTGCCTGCACTTTTGCGTAGTGCCTCAAGCCGATCCTCGTAAAAGCTTCTCTTTTTCTTTTTGCGTGTCTGTTCTACCAACTCCTTTAGAGCGCCACCCAAGCTTTTGTACGAGTTGGGAACGCTATAGCCAAAGCGGCAAGCCAAATCAATAGCTCGCTCGTCTGCTGAGATCGCATCACGAAGACGTTTCTCGGCATTGTTTTTGAGATAGAGGCGATAACCAGCAAACCCAGACAAGCCAAGGGCCATAAACAAGAGAAGACCGTCTTGGACCCAAAGCTCACCAATTGCACCACCCAGGCCGATGGCTAGCGCAGCCATTTCCCATCCATCTCTTGGAATCGTGTCGTTTTGGATCCGACCGACTTCGTGCCAAAAAAGCAGATTTCTGTGATCAAGAGCAAAACTGTCCCACAAGTCAAGATCCACCTGAATCTCAACCTCATCTCTGCCGATCTCTTCAAGAGTGATCAAAGCAGGTTCCACAGCAGCAGCAGCTTCCACGAATACCCAGCTCTGCATCTCTGGTGGCAGCAACCCTTTAAGTCGCTGGAGCTCACTCATGGTGAATTAATGACTCCTTTCACGTCACGCTAGCGACCAACCGACCGGAAAGGCTGCTGATTAAATCTTTTAAGGGCTCCACATGGGAGTATTGGCTGGTTTGGCTGTATTGAAGGCCCATGCCCAGGCGGAACGATCTTCGTCGCATCCTCCTGTTGGGTTCCGGACCGATTGTCATCGGGCAGGCCTGCGAGTTCGACTATTCAGGAACTCAGGCTTGTAAAGCCTTGAGGGCAGAGGGCTATGAGGTGATCCTGATCAACTCAAACCCGGCGTCGATCATGACGGATCCGGAAATGGCGGATCGCACTTACGTCGAGCCGCTGACGCCTGACGTTGTCACTCGAGTGATTGAACTGGAGCGGCCCGATGCTTTGCTCCCAACAATGGGAGGGCAGACCGCCCTTAATTTGGCGGTTGCTCTTGCCGAAAATGGAACGCTGGATCGGTTTGGAGTCGAGCTGATCGGCGCTGATCTCAAAGCGATTCAAAAAGCGGAAGATCGGAAACTGTTCAAGCAGGCGATGGAGCGCATTGGCGTTCACGTTTGCCCGTCAGGAATCGCGTCAAATTTGGAGGAAGCTGAATTGGTTGGAACCTCAATTAGCAGCTATCCACGCATCATTCGACCTGCCTTCACGCTCGGCGGAAGTGGTGGAGGTATCGCTTACAACTCTGAGGAGTTCAGTGCCATTTGCAAGACGGGTCTTAATGCCAGTCCTGTCTCTCAGATCCTGATCGAGAAATCTCTGCTCGGTTGGAAAGAGTTTGAGCTTGAGGTGATGCGTGATTTGGCAGACAACGTCGTCATTGTTTGCAGCATTGAGAATTTGGATCCTATGGGGGTTCATACCGGTGACTCGATCACTGTTGCACCGGCCCAGACGCTCACAGATCGCGAATACCAAAGGCTTCGAGATCAATCGATCGCGATCATTCGTGAGATTGGTGTGGCCACAGGTGGAAGCAATATTCAATTCGCCATCAATCCTGCTGACGGCGAAGTGGTGGTGATTGAAATGAATCCAAGGGTCAGTCGCTCCTCTGCATTGGCGAGTAAGGCCACTGGATTTCCAATCGCCAAGATCGCTGCGAGGTTGGCGATTGGTTACACCCTTGATGAAATCCTCAACGACATCACTGGAAAAACACCAGCCTGTTTTGAGCCAACCATTGACTACGTAGTCACGAAAGTTCCTCGTTTTGCGTTTGAAAAATTCCGTGGATCTCCCGCCGTTCTGACCACAGCGATGAAGTCGGTTGGTGAGGCGATGGCCATCGGTCGTTGTTTCGAAGAGTCGTTTCAGAAAGCATTGCGATCGTTGGAAACTGGCCTATCTGGCTGGGGTGGTGACCGCCCGGAGCCCTTGTGTTCCAAAACCGATCTTGAGCGCTCATTACGGACACCTTCTCCCGATCGGATTTTGTCTGTTCGCAGCGCCATGCTGTCCGGAATGACTGATGCCCATATTCATGAATTGAGTCATATCGATCCTTGGTTCCTTGCGAAGTTAAGAGGATTAATTGATGTTGAGTTTGAGCTCCTAAATGGGCGAAGTCTGGAAGAGCTTGATGTGCCAACGCTGTTTACACTCAAGGCTCTTGGGTATTCAGATCGACAAATCGCCTGGTTTGTTGATAGTGAAGAGTTGAATGTGCGTGCGCGTAGGGACCAGTTGGGTGTGACGCCTGTGTTCAAAACAGTCGATACCTGTGCGGCTGAATTTGCTTCGTCTACTCCCTATCACTACTCAACCTATGAACGACCGCTTCTGCGTCTGAAGTCAGACGGGCAACTTCAACCCATGGCTCCATCCACTGAGGTTGCGATTGAAACGAGACCAAAGTTGATGATTTTGGGTGCTGGACCTAATCGAATTGGGCAGGGCATTGAATTTGATTACTGCTGTTGCCATGCTTCTTTCTCGGCTCAGGATCAAGGTTTTGCGACGGTGATGTTAAACAGCAACCCCGAGACGGTCTCTACGGATTACGACAGCAGTGATCGTCTTTATTTCGAGCCCCTAACGCTCGAGGATGTGCTGAATGTAATTGAGGCAGAGCATCCAAACGGAGTGATTGTTCAATTCGGTGGGCAGACACCTCTCAAGCTTGCATTGCCTCTTTTGAATTGGCTCTCCACACCTAAAGGAAGTTCTACCGGGACTCAAATTTGGGGAACCTCACCAGAATCCATTGATCTTGCAGAAGATCGGGAACAGTTTGAGGCCATTCTTCGGAAACTGAACATTCGTCAACCTCGCAATGGTTTGGCTCGAAGTGAAGTTGAAGCGCGGTCTATTGCAGGCAACGTTGGTTACCCCGTTGTTGTTCGTCCCTCTTACGTCTTGGGTGGGCGCGCTATGGAAGTTGTATACGACGAAGCTGAGCTCAATCGCTATATGAAGGAAGCCGTTCAAGTTGAGCCAGATCATCCTGTGCTTATTGATCAATATCTGGAAAATGCTGTTGAGGTTGATGTTGATGCTCTTTGTGATCATGAGGGCACGGTTGTGATTGGTGGCTTGATGGAACACATCGAGCCTGCAGGAATTCACTCCGGAGATTCAGCATGTTGTTTGCCTTCCATTTCTCTCGGTGAAGATGCTTTAGCTCTTATTCGGCACTGGAGTAAGGAGTTAGCAACCACATTGAAAGTTCAAGGATTGATCAATTTGCAATTTGCGGTTCAACGGGCTGTCGATGGGGAAGAAAAAGTATTCATCATTGAAGCCAATCCTCGTGCTTCTCGAACTGTTCCCTTTGTGGCAAAAGCCACCGGTGTTCCTTTGGCCCGTCTTGCAACGCGCCTAATGGCGGGTGAAACGTTGAGTCAAGTTGGCCTGCTGAAAGAGCCTGTTCCTCCTTTGCAGTCCGTTAAAGAAGCGGTGCTCCCCTTCCGGCGTTTTCCTGGGGCCGATTCTCTTCTGGGTCCAGAGATGCGCTCAACTGGTGAAGTGATGGGTTCTGCATCCGATTTCGGCATGGCTTTCGCCAAGGCAGAACTAGCGGCAGGTGAAGCGCTTCCAACGGCTGGAACTGTTTTTCTTTCCACGCATGATCGCGACAAGACGGCACTAGTGCCTGTGGCGAGCCAGCTGATCGGATTGGGTTTCAAATTGATTGCTACCTCCGGAACGGCTAAGGCATTGCGAGAGGAAGGATTGGAGGTTGAGTCTGTACTCAAGGTGCATGAGGGAAGGCCCAACATCGAAGACCTCATTCGCTCTGGGGGTGTGCAGCTGGTGATTAACACCCCAATTGGACGCCAAGCGGCTCACGATGATCGTTATTTGCGACGGGCCGCTCTCGATTATTCCGTTCCAACCCTCACCACACTGGCTGGTGCGCGTGCTGCAGTTGAGGCCATTGAAGCCTTGCAAACTAGAACAATCGATATCTATGCTCTGCAAGACGTCCATTCATCGCTTGCTGGCCAGTAGGGTTTTAAAAGCTTGCTTTTGATCTCTTGACCACGACCTCCAAGACAGTGATCGCTCCAGGCAGCGATTGCCGGGATGCTTTTCGTGCTGCTTATCAAAACCGTTACACCTGGGATCCAGGCTTTGCTGGATATTCAGGTCGCTGCATCTGGCTACAAGGTGATCGCTCTGTTGAAGGAACTTTTCGTGTTGGCGCTGATTTAAAAGCCAAGGTTGAGGGGGTCTCCGATGTTGAAGTTGACAAGGCATTCGCTTCACAGTTGTGGGAGGTTTGCATTCATCGTGTGCGTCGCACATTCGAACAGACTCATTCTGAAAATACATTTACTGCCGGTGATTGCACCGATGAGGGTCTTGAAGTCATTATTGGCGGCAAGGGTAAAGGTGATAAATACCGAATTAAAAATGATGTTGTGACGATGGTCCATCGTCACATTCACGGAACGGTGGTATCCATTCATACCGAAAGTACAACCGACACTGGAGCTGGCTATCTCAGCCATTCGTACACCAGTCAATACGCTGATCCAGCTACCGGAGATGTTCGAGGTGGAATGAATCGCTTTACTGACACCTTTGCTCCCGTCTCTGAGGGTGGTTCTTGGGTGCTGAGTGAGCGCATAATTAGAACGGATGCATTTGCTGATTCTCCTGCTAGTAAGCAGATTTTTCGCTTTATTGACCTGACAAGCGCCTGACAATATGTCATCATCTGCTGAGTTTCAGCTGATGATGGAAACACTTATTTCTGCTGTTAACGACCCCATTAATGGGATCGTTTGGGGTTGGCCGATGGTCATCTTAATTGCAGCGACGGGCATTCTTTTGATGTTTGGCCTGCGATTGATGCCTTTGCAACGCTTGGTTTTTGGCGTTCGAGTGCTGGCTACCAGGTCTACGGCTTCTGAAGAAGGAGATATTTCCCCTTTCGCAGCCTTGATGACATCTCTCTCTGCCACTATCGGCACCGGCAATATTGCCGGTGTTGCTGGGGCAATCGCTGTGGGTGGACCAGGGGCTGTGTTTTGGATGTGGGTGATTGCTGTGTTTGGTATTGCCACCAAATATGGAGAGGCTGTTCTGGCTGTTAAATATCGCGAAGTGGATGCTCTTGGAAACCACGTAGGTGGTCCGATGTACTACATCCGCAACGGCCTAGGGAAGAACTGGCAATGGCTTGCTGTGTTGTTTGCCACCTTTGGAATGCTGGCTGGCTTTGGGATAGGTAACGGTGTTCAGTGTTTTGAAGTCTCCAGTGCTTTGGAAGCCTTTGGTATCCCCAGGTTGGTGACCGGATTGGTTCTTGGAGTTCTTGTTTTTGCTGTGATTATTGGTGGTATTGACCGGATATCTCAGGCAGCCTCAGCCCTGGTTCCAGCCATGACGATCCTCTATATCCTCGCTTGTATTGTTGTTTTAGGAATCAATATTGTTGACGTACCTGCTGCTTTTGGAACGATTTTCTCCAATGCTTTTAGTGGGGAAGCTGCTGTAGGTGGTGCGGTAGGACAAGTGGTCCTGATGGGATTCAAGCGGGGTATTTTTTCTAACGAAGCCGGTTTAGGTAGTGCACCAATTGCCCATGCGGCGGCCAAAACGAATGATCCAATCCGTCAGGGCACCGTGGCGATGTTGGGCACCGTGATCGATACATTGATCCTCTGCACGTTGACGGCATTGGTGATCATTACCAGCGGTGTTTATGGCGGAGGTGAGTCCGGGGCCAACCTCTCGATCTTGGCGTTCAACACGGGCCTGAACGGTGCTGGATGGGTCGTTACTGCTGGTCTGGTGGTGTTTGCGTTCACCACCGTTCTTGGTTGGAGTTTCTACGGAGAGCGCTGCACTGAGTTCTTGTTTGGCGAAAGGGCGATCATGCCCTTCCGCTTTGTTTGGGTTGCCGTTGTTGTGATCGGCTCAGTGGCAGGAGATCGTGGTGTTGTTTGGGGTGTCGCTGACACCCTGAATGGCCTGATGGCTCTTCCAAACCTTGTGTCTTTGCTCCTGCTGTCGCCAGTGATTTTTAAGCTCACAGGCGACTACAACTTCAATCGCTCTCAGGAAGATGGCTAACTTCTTTGAGTCGCTCGTTGAGTTGCATTGCCATTGACTGGCGTCCAACTGCGAGCACTTTGAGGGTGTCCTCATGCATGCGTAATTGGGCATCAGCAACCTGCATTCCTCTAACGAGCTCTTTGAGATCATCTGGGAGCTTATTGAGGTCATAGCGTTTTCCTTCAAAGGTCAGAATTGGATTCTGGTCTTGGGAAACGGAAGAGCTGGTCATCAATGAAAAGCTATTCCAACGATCTTATTGGTTGGCGCGTTGCTTGAAACAATTCATTCGTTGACGCGGATGAATTGTTTTTCGCAGAGTTCTCGATATCTACCGCCTTGACTCATCAGATCGTCATGGCTGCCCTGTTGGCTGATACGACCATGTTCGAGAACAACAATGAGATCGGCTCCTTGAACTGTTGCTAAACGATGGGCAATCACAATCACTGTGCGGCCCAGCATGGCTTGCTTGAGTCCAAGTTGAACGGCTGCCTCCGCTTCTGCATCGAGGGCACTGGTGGCTTCATCCAACAACATCACTGCGGGATTTCCAAGCACAGCTCTCGCGATGGCAATGCGCTGGAGCTGTCCCCCTGAAACGTTGGTGCCTCGCTCCTGAAGACGCGTGTTGTAACCGTCTGGGAGACGGATGATGAAGTCGTGGGCGTTGGCAAGCTTTGCGGCTTGTTGGAGCTGTTCCTGCGTGGCTTGCCGTCCAAATCGAATCGCTTCTGCGAGCGTTCCAGAAAAGACACTGCTGCGTTGCGGCACAAGAGCCACTTGTTGTCTCAGGTCGCGCGCGCTGACTTGACTGAGATCCTTGTCATCAAAAAGAAGCTGACCTTTGTTAACGCGATTAAACCGCAGGAGCAGAGAAAAAAGTGTTGTCTTACCAGCCCCTGAAGGTCCCACAAGGGCCACAACTTGTCCGGCCTTGATTGAGAGATTGAAGTCTTGAAGAACGGGCTGTCCTGGTATGTAAGCAAACTCAACTTGATTGAACTTCAAATCTCCCCGCAGGCGCCCAAGGGGCAGCGATGGGACCTGATCTGCCGGTTCCGAGGGTTCCTTTTCGATTTCACGAAGACGGCGAAGTGAGGATTGTCCCTGCTGAAATTCGTTGTAATTCGCAGTGACATGGGCGATCGGATCGATCAGCAGCACCAGGCCAGTGAGATAGCTAATCAGCTCTGGGACTGCAAGATCTCCGCTACTGATCCTGATGGCTGCTAAGACCAGAACTGTGGCGAAACCCAGGACCTCAATGATCCCGACCACGGGATGTTGAAGAGCAACAAGCCGGTAAGTGTTGTAGCGAGCTTGCCGGTGCTGATCTATTTCTTGTTCAAAACGGCTCTCTAACCAGGGTTCTGCGGCAAAGGCGCGTACGAGAGGTAGCCCTTCAATGGCCTCTCCTAGTAGACCTGCCAGCTCACTAACCTTTTTTTGACTTCGTTCTGTGGCGATCATCACTCTCGCTCCAAACAGGCTGATCAGCCAGGCAACGAAGGGTGCGAGTAGCAGGATTGCTAGCGTTAATTTCCAGTCAAGCCAAAGCATGTAGCCAAGAACGGCCACCAACTGCAAAGCACTTGGGATGCTGTCGTGGAGGGTTTTATAGATCACCTCGCTCACACGATCAGCATCCTCCGTGAGTCGATAGGTGAGATCTCCGGATGACATCTTTTCCAAGGCACCTAGCTGCACCTTCTGAAGCCTTTGAAACAGGTCTCTTCTCAGCGACTGGCTGACTTGTAAAGCAGGACCTGCGAGTAGGGAGTCTTGGCCAAATTGAGCAAGTTTTTGTATCGCGAACACCAACAGAACTAGGCCTATGACCGGCAGGATGCGCTGTAGATCGCCCGACCCCACATCGGGCAACAGTCTGCCCATCAGTCGCATCAACACCAACTGGCTGCTGACAAAAACCAGCATGCAGAGCGTGCCGATCGTTAGGAGCCGCCTGTGAGGCCGCAGCAGTGGAATCAACCTGCGGAATCCCGCTTCTGATGGCTTCAGCATCAGGTCAGACTATCAATGGCGATTGGACTGATTGGTGCAGGCATGAGACTTGATCAATTCCTTAAATGGATGGGCTGGGTGGCGACGGGCGGAGAAGCCAAGCTGAGGATTCAGGGGGGTGACGTATTCGTCAATGGTGACCTTGAGCAACGGCGTGGCCGTCAGCTGAAAACCGGCGATTGCGTCCAAATGGGTGTCGACTCTGCCGAAGTTTCGGATTCTCTTCAGTCTGGGCCTTAAGTTGTCAGCTGCTGAGATGCAGAGGACGGAAGCGTGCGCAAACCGGTGATTGCTGGCAACTGGAAAATGCACATGACCTGTGCGCAAGCCAGGGCCTGGATGGGTACGTTTCTTCCACTTATTGCAGATCTGCCCGATGACCGACATTTGGTAGTGGCGCCACCGTTCACGGCCATCAGCACACTTGCTGAACTGAGCCAAGGAACCCGCCTTGAATTATCCAGCCAGAACGTTCACTGGGAGGGAGAGGGCGCTTATACCGCCGAAATTTCTCCGAGCATGCTTAAGGAGCACAACGTTGAGTACGCGATCGTTGGCCATAGCGAGCCTCGCAAGTACTTCAGCGAAAGTGACGAACAGATCAATCACCGGGCTCGATCAGCCCAAACAAATGGATTGATTCCCATTGTTTGCGTTGGTGAAAGCGACGAACAGCGCAGTCGGGGTGAGGCTGAGCGGGTCATCCGTCGTCAGGTTGAACAGGGCTTAGAAGGTCTTGACCCCAGCCAGCTGGTTGTGGCCTACGAGCCAATCTGGGCGATTGGTACCGGCAAAACGTGTGAAGCGATTGAAGCCAATCGAATCTGCGGATTGATTCGCAGCTGGGTTGGCTCACCAGATTTGATCATTCAATACGGGGGCTCAGTGAAACCAGGCAATATTGATCAGTTGATGGGAATGAGTGACATTGATGGGGTGCTGGTTGGTGGTGCCTCCCTCGACCCTGAAGGCTTCGGGCGGATCGCGAATTACATCAAGAGCTGACCTTTGATGCGCTGGCCGAAGGATTGGGGCACGCGTACCGCAGTGATGGGAGTGATCAATCTCACTCCCGATTCCTTTAGTGATGGTGGTCAGTTCAATCAACTCAATCGTGCTTTAGCTGAGGCGTCGCGTCAGATTGCTTCTGGGGCTGATTGTTTGGATCTGGGAGCCCAAAGCACCAGGCCAAATGCCGTGGAAGTGGGAGCAGAAGAGGAGCTTAAGCGCCTGTTGCCAACGCTGAGAGCCATTCGTGCAGCTCACCCCAAAATTCTGATCTCGGTCGATACCTTTCTGGCTGCGGTTGCCAACCAGGCTCTTGAGGCCGGTGCTGATTGGATTAATGACGTAAGCGGTGGACGACGTGATTCAGAGATGTTGCCGTTGATCGCACGTGCCGGCTGCCCGTTTGTGCTGATGCACAGTCGCGGGACTAGCCGAACGATGGACCTTTGTACGGATTATGGGGAACAAGGAGTTGTGCAGGGGGTTCTGGAGGAATTACGGGCAGCAACAGATCGAGCTGTCGAAACTGGTGTGAATCGTGATCAGTTGCTTTGGGATCCAGGCCTTGGCTTTGCTAAAACAACAGCCCAAAATCTCACCCTCCTACAGCAGCTCAATACCCTTGTGGCTGAAGGAATTCCTCTATTGCTGGGACCCTCGCGCAAACGTTTTATCGGGGCTGTACTAGCTGAACCAAGAGCCCGTGCCCGTCTTTGGGGCACGGCAGCGGTCTGTGCTCGGGCAGTCGATGCAGGCGTAGCTGTCTTACGAGTACACGACGTAGGACCTATTCATCAAGTGGTGACGATGGCCTCAGCCATTGGTTCAAATCGCTAGAACAGATCTCTATTTCTATGTGTCGATGATGAGTGAAATAAGTCTCACTCTTTTGTATGACGGAGCTTGTCCGCTGTGTCTTCGTGAAGTCAAGTTTTTGAAACGCCGAGATCTTCATGGAAGGCTTGCGTTTGTCGACATCGATCAGGACACATACGACCCTTCCCAATGGAAGGGAATTAGTTATAGAGCAGCGATGGCACGCATTCATGCCATTCGAGCTGATGGAGATATTCTTCAAGATGTGGCTGCGTTCCGAGAGGCTTATCGCTGCGTTGGCCTTGGTTGGATCTATGCCCCTACCCAATGGCCTTTCATTGGACCGTTGATCGATCGCGTCTATGCGCTTTGGGCCTCGCAGCGTCTGCGTATGACTGGGCGTGCAAGTCTTAATGAATTATGTAATTGCAAGCAGGTAACATCGTGATTTATGGCATAAATCGGAGTCACGATTAGGCTCATCGACAATTTTTTATTGAAAACCGATCCTCTGTCAGTAATGCAATTTTCATTATAATATATAGCTTAAAATGTTAAAAAATTGCGGATTAATGATATTTTAATATGACTTTCAAAGCTATAATATTATTATATAAATAGTCTTAATTTTTCAATGATGCAAAAACTAAATAATTAATTATAATAATTATGCCATAAACCAATTTCTTATTGATGATTTAACTACCGGATGTTAGTGATTCCTATGATGTAACGCCTTCAATTCGATCTTCAACCTCTTGATAGAGCTCTTGAAGCTGTCGAATGTTTTCGTCAGATGTTTCCCAGTATCCACGTCCATTTACCTCAAGTAGGGTCCCAACAATGCGCCTGAAGCTGTGAGGATTAAGCTCTAGTAAGCGTTTGCGCATCTCTGGATCATTGATGAATGTATTATTCGCTTCTTCGTAAACAAAGTTGTCAACAGAGCCGCTGGTGGCACTCCATCCCAGAGTGAAGTTCAAGCGTTTCGCTACTTCACGCACACCTTCATAACCCGAATCAAGCATGCCTTCATACCACTTCGGATTGAGGAGTTTGGTACGTGAGTCGAGGCGAATCGTTTCACTTAAAGAGCGAACCTGAGCATTCGCCGTTGTCGTATCTGCGATGTAGCTCGTTGGTGTTTTTCCATCATCGCGAAGTCCCTGAATCAGCTTGGTGGGGTCGCTGTCGAAATAATGGCTAACATCGGTGAGCGAAATCTCGGCGGAGTCTAGATTTTGGAATGTTACGTCTGCAGTTTTCATGACTGATTCGAACACTTCACGCTTTTGATTCATTTCGCCGGGATTGTCGGCATTAAAGGCAAATGTTTTACGGGAGAGATACATCTCCTGAAGTTCTCCTTCCTCTTCCCAACTGCTGTTTTCAACGGCGAGGTTCACATTGGAGCTGTAGCTACCGCTTGCATTGGAAAACACACGACAAGCAGCGTCACGAAGACTTGTGCCTTCTTTTTCTGCTTGTTCAAGAGAATGTTTTCGTACAAAGTTCTGTTCAATGGCTTCTTCAGATTCGGCGGCCATTTTTACGCCTTTATCAATCAGGGCCATCTGATTGATAAATAAATCTCGGAACACACCCGAACAGTTCACAACAACATCGATCCTTGGCCGCCCCAGTTCTTCAAGGGGAATCAGCTCTAGTTTGTTGACCCTGCCTAAGGAGTCAGGAACGGGGCGAACTCCGATGAACCAAAGGATCTGTGCGAGTGACTCTCCATAGGTTTTGATGTTGTCTGTTCCCCAGAGCACGCAAGCGATGGTTTCAGGCCAATCGCCCTGTTCCTCTCTCTGTCGTTCAATCAATTTGTCGACAACAACTTTGGCTGCAGCAACTGCTGCCCTGGTAGGAATCGCTTGTGGATCAAGAGCATGTATGTTTTTCCCACTAGGCAGTACGCCTGGATTCCTGATTGGGTCTCCTCCGGGGCCAGGCAGAATGTATTCCCCATCCAAAGCTCTTAAAAGGCTCTCCATTTCCATGTCTGCGCAGATTTGTTGGAGGCAGAAACGCAAATAGGTAAAGAGGGTGTCAAGAGCAGTGCTGTCGACGGTCGTGAAACCACCAGCTGAACAGGCTCGGAACCAAGGCGTAGGCGCTTTGAATCCAAAGCGTGAGATCAGATCCAGGAACCATCCAAAGTTTTCGCGCATATTGACGCGACCATCGCCCCCTGTAAGAGATCGCACCATGGATCCCACAGCAGTCCGTGAAACTTCCGTGATCGTGCGATTGAGTTCCACATCTTCAAGAACACCATCGTCATTTCCCTTGTAGATGTCTTCGATCTTGCGGCCGAGGGATTCAGCGAGTAGTCCAGGTAAGGAGCGAAGGCTTTCCTCTTCACGTTCCAAAGCAGCAATACTCACCAGAGTTGCAATGGCCTCTTCTGCTGTGGGCGGCTTGCCAATGGTATGGAGGCCGCAAGGAAGCAGGCGACTTTCAATTTCCATCAATTGGCGGTAGATGGCCCCAACAATGGCGTCGCGATCTTCGAGTGTTAGATCAGACGAATCATCGTCGGGCAGCGTGACGTCTTTATCAAGATTGCATAAGCGAGCGGTTTCTACGATCGCATTCACGATTTGAACTCCCCTACCACTTTCTCTCAGTTGTTGATAAGAACCCACCAACTCACCAAGCTCCTTAAGTCCTTTGTAGAGGCCAGCATTTTCCGCAGGTGGTGTGAGGTAGCTAATCGTGGCCGCATACCCGCGGCGTTTTGCGATCGTTGCTTCAGATGGATTATTGGCTGCGTAGTAATAGAGGTTTGGCAAGGCTCCGATTAGGGAGTCTGGGTAACATGATTCACTCATACCCATTTGCTTACCGGGCATAAATTCAAGAGAACCATGTGTGCCGAAGTGGAGAACAGCATCTGCTTTCCAAACTTTTTCTACGTAGGTGTAATAAGCCGCAAAACCATGGTGGGGACTCGCGCTACGTGAATAAAGAAGGCGCATAGGATCACCTTCGTAGCCAAAGGTTGGTTGAATTCCTACAAAAATATTTCCGAAATGTCGTCCATAAATCAATAAACTTTGCCCATCACTGTTTAAATTACCTGGTGGTTTTCCCCAGTTTTCTTCTAAGCGTTCGGAATAGGGTGTTAGCCGTTCATACTCTTCAACGCTCATTCGATGGGCGATCGAGAGTTCTGGTGATCCTTGAAGGGCTTCGGGATCGTTGATCACTGTCTCCATGAGTGCCTTGGCATCACGTGGCATGTTCTGCACGTCGTACCCCTTGGCCTTCATCTCTTGAAGAACCCTATGAATGGAGTCGAAAACATTCAGATAGGCCGCCGTTCCAACATTGCCCTTGTCTGGGGGAAAGCTGAAAACGGTAATCGCGAGCTTTTTGTCTGCTCGAGGCTTCAGGCGTAGTGATGACCAGCGGATCGCTCTTTCAGCAATCGCGTCGACGCGATCTTGAAGAGTGTGTGCTTTGCCAGTGGTGTCATCACGACCAGACAAAACAATCGGTTCGATTGCTCCATCTAATTCGGGAATCGCGATTTGCAGTGCTACTTGAACTGGATGAAGGCCTAGATCACTTTTCTCCCATTCTTGCGTGGTTTGAAAGACCAATGGCAGGGCAACCATATAAGGCCTATTGAGTTTTTTCAGCGATTCAACGGCCTTGGGATGGTCCTGACGCGCTGGACCTCCAACCAAAGCAAAACCTGTAAGAGAAACAATGCTGTCCACCAGAGGCTGCTCTGGATTGAGCGGGTCGTAGAAAAATGCATTGACCGGTTTTGAGAAATCAAGTCCTCCGCAGAAGATCGGGATAACGCGTGCCCCTCTGAATTCGAGTTCTTGGATGGTTGCTACGTAATGGGCGTCGTCTCCCGTAACGATGTGGCTGCGCTGAAGTACGAGGCCAACCACTGGACCATTGCGGGCTTTGTCGTTTAGATCTGGACGACTAGCCGTCCAATTCAAATATTCCTTTAAATCCTCAAACATTTGAGGTGCTAATGGATGCCAAATTCCTAAATCAGGAAAGACTTCTGGATCTGCAACTACTAGATCAGGACGATCATTACCTTCTGATGCGGGAAAAACATATTTATCGGCCAGCATCAACAGAAAATTTCGAAGATTATCTGGTGTGCCGCCCAACCAATATTGAAAACTCAGCATGAAGCTGCGAGCGTCTTGAGCTTTCTCGACAGGCAAATACTTGAGCACGGTTGGAAGCGTGTTCAAGAGTTTGAGCATGGCGTCTTGAAAACCAGCACCACCAGCTTCTTTTCGCTTTTTCATGAAGCCAGCGATCGCACTTTTGCTCTGGCCGAGTTGAGCCATCGAGAAGCTGCCCAACTTATTAAGGCGCATCACTTCTGGCATCGAAGGGAAGACCACTGCGGCCTTCAGGCGATCTCGGTGAGGAGTTACTGCATCAACAACTTTTTGGGCGAGATCTTCAATAAATATCAGGGATCCAATAAAGACGTCGGCCTCAGCAATGTCTTTTTGAAAATCTGCATAATTATTTTCATCGCGAAGTTCCTCAATGAGATAACCGCAGAGTTCAATCCCAATGGGACTGTCTTGCGCATTGAGACTGATCGCTGCTTGGGTTAACGCACTCTGATATTGCGGTTCAAGAACGACGTAGACGGCCTTCATGACCATCTGATGGTTGTTGTTCTCAGCAGGAACAATCCGACGATCAGCGGAACGGACCTGCGTAAACATCAGCATTTATGAGCAATGTAAAGAAGCTTACGGGTGTGTGTGTCGCTCTGCTTGAGATCTGCATTTCGTGTTACATCCACGCATGGCCTCATAGGCTGAGTCCATCTGCAACACGTTCATGAGCGACATCCAGACAGGCTCGATACCCGTTGTGGTGATCGGTGCGCTGGGTCGAATGGGTGCAGAAGTGGTTCGGGCTGTGCATATGGCTCCTGATTGCCATTTGGTGGGTGCCGTGGACAACACGCCCGGTAAAGAAGGCCAAGACATAGGCGAATTACTTGGACTTCAGGCCCTTGAGGTAGCTGTTACTGCTGATCTAGAGGGCTGCTTGTGCTCTACGAGTCAGGCCGTTCGTGATGCAGGGCCTGGGAAAGGTGCCGTCATGGTGGATTTCACCCATCCATCCGTGGTGTACGCCAACACAAGAGCTGCGATTGCCTATGGAGTTCATCCCGTGATCGGGACTACAGGTCTGTCACCCGCCCAACTCGATGACCTCCAATCCTTTTCCGATAAGGCATCCATTGGTGGGGCTGTGATTCCCAATTTTTCTGTGGGGATGGTGTTGCTTCAACAAGCGGCTGCCGCTGCTGCTCGGTTTTATGACCATGCCGAGCTGACGGAGCTCCATCACAACCGCAAGGCCGATGCTCCTAGTGGAACTTGCATTAAAACAGCCGAACTCATGGAGGAGCTAGGCAAACAATTTAATGAATCAGAAGTAGATGAGCATGAATCTCTTGCTGGAAGTCGGGGTGGACAGCGTCCGAGCGGCCTGCGCTTTCATTCATTGAGGTTGCCTGGTCTTGTGGCTCATCAGGAAGTGATGTTTGGCTCTCCTGGTGAGACCTACACCCTTCGGCACGACACGATTGATCGGGCTGCCTATATGCCAGGGGTATTGCTTTGCGTTCGTAAGGTTCGACAGTTACCGGCGCTTGTCTACGGCCTCGAGCGTCTTCTTTAAGGGATTGGCACGATGTTGATTCCGCTTCGTCCCGGTGAGTTGCATCGGTTGATCCCCGCTGTTGCCACTGGTCAACAATTCAAAGCCGCACTTGGCAATCCTCGAAAAGTTCTCCAGCGTGTGCTGATTGCCACCATTGGAGGAGTGATCACTCTTCTGCTGAGTCAGAGCCAATTATCCAGTCGTTGGGGCTCGATTTTGCTGCTGATTGGGGTTGTGTTTTTGCTCTATGTGCTCTGGGGCCCGATTGTGGAAGCCGGTCAAAAAAATGCCGTTTTACGCCGGTATCCTTCTGCAGCTCTCTTTGAAGGGGAGATCGTCAAGGCTTCTCGCCAGGAGCGAGTTGAAAACCAACGGGAGCAGGCTGATGCTCGCGGCCAGCTCGAATTGATTGAAAACCGTCGGACGTGGTTGGTGTTGGAGCTGGCTGATGACGACGGCTATCTCGGACGGATCTCCTTTCCAATGACCAAGCAGCATGCGTCGATTCGCTCCGGAGCGTTGATCCGTTGTGTGGTGCTGAGCGACCGCAACGATTTTTCGAGATTGGGCGCCGTATCCGATGCTTGGCTTCCTGGTCTTCGGATCTGGGTCGGTGAATACCCATATTTGCTTCGACCTGCGTTCGAAGACCTCTGTCGCATGCGCTTGCGCAAAGTTTCTTCACAAATGGGTTACACTTCTTAAACATCGTCAGGATCCCCATGACTCAGGCCTCTACAGACGCAGCAACTATCCGTGGCGCAACCGTGACCACAGAAGACGGTGGTCGTCTCAACGCATTCGCAACAGAGCCACGCATGGAAGTCGTGGACGTTGAGAGCGGTTGGGGTTTCCATGAGCGCGCAGAAAAGCTGAACGGCCGCATGGCCATGCTCGGGTTCATTGCTTTGCTCGCAACTGAATTGGCAATGGGTGGTGAATCCTTCACCCGTGGACTTCTCGGCATCGGCTAATCACAGTGATGACCGGCTACTTAGCTCCGATTCGGATCAATGGTGCCGGTCCAACTGGAAGTTTGCTTGCCTTTGGGCTTGCACAATTTGGTTACTCCATTCATCTTTATGATCCTCTGACTGCAGATCAAATCTGTTCTCGAAGTAGAGCGTATGCGCTAACTCATTCTTCTCGACGTTTCCTAACGCGATTAGGCCTTTGGAATGAGTTATTGCCTCTCCTATCACCCTTTAAGACCTTGAGTCTTGAGGATCGTGGTATAAACAGATCTGTATGTTTTACTGAGTTAGATCTTCATTCAGCAAATAAACCATCCCAATCTGTTGGTTGGATTTTAGATCATTCTTCTTTGATGAAGCTCTTAATAAGCCGACTCAGGAGATCCAGCCATGTCAAACTATTTTTGGGCGAAGGGGCGGATCAATCACCATTTCCAATTGATGATTTTGGTTTGGTGATTGCAGCAGATGGTCCTCGCTCCCCTACCCGGGCACATTTTAAATTTCCTTGGTGGTCTCATTCGTATTCCCAGGGCTGTCTAACCGCAAAAGTTCGTTTTCGTGAAATTGATTCAGAAAAAGCGTTCGAATGTTTAAGGCCAGAAGGTCCTTTAGCCATACTCCCGCTTGGTAAGACTGATTTTCAAGTGGTTTGGAGTGCGCCTCTTAATCGATGTCGTCAGTTAGCTGGTCTTGAAACATCGGCTTTTCTTGACCAGCTTTGCACGATCCTTCCTAAGGGTCTCGAGCCGGATGCATTGCTCGATTCACCCGCTGTTTTCCCGTTAGAGATTGGTTTTTCACCAAAACTGCATCGACGGAATGTTGTTCTTGTAGGTGAATCTGGTCACCGCTGCCACCCTGTAGGGGGGCAGGGGCTAAACCTCTGTTGGCGAGATGCTGAAACTCTCCTTCAACTGATGACGTCTGCTTCCTGTGCTCGGCGTGGGCTTAAAGCTGTTCCTGGTTGTTATACCAGGCTGCGTTTTTTTGATCTATTAACCGTTGGACTTGCCACAGATCTTCTCGTTCGCTTGTTCTCCAACCGCCAGTCAGCACTTCTGCTCGTCCGACGTCTCGGTCTCTTCATGCTCAAGCACTCTCCTCCGTTTAGGCGGGTTTCACTTCAGGCGATGTCAGATGGACCAAGCACTCTTTTGCACAGCTTGCCAAAGTAAGTGCAATTGATTGGTTTTGATGGTCATTAGTAGTGACCCGCAACCCAAGCCATCCGCTGCCTTGCTTGCCTACTTGCAAGGCAAGCTTGGATTGAGTGCCAGTGCCATTAATCTGGGGCTGCGGCAAGCCGAATTGGAACAGGCCCCCCTGCCAGTGGTGCTCTGGAGTTTTGGGCTTCTCAGTTTGCAAGGTTACCAAGATGTTTTGGACTGGCAGCAAGCTCAGGAGTACTGAATCAAAGATTCAACGCGGATGTCGTCGGGAAGACGCTCTCGTCCACCTAATGCTGTGAGTTCCACGATGAAGGCGCAACCAACCAGTTGACCGCCAGCCTTCTTGACTAAATCGGTCGTGGCCGAGGCAGTCCCTCCTGTTGCTAGGAGGTCATCAACAATTAAAATTTTCGGTTGGTCTCTCATGGCATCTGCATGAATCTCGAGGCGATCCGTTCCGTATTCCAAGGCGTAATCAATTCCGTATACCAGCCCAGGGAGTTTTCCTGGTTTGCGTACTGGAACAAATCCCAGCTTCATTTGTGTTGCTAAACCCATTCCCACAATGAAACCCCTGGCTTCAATTCCCACAATCAGGTTTGGCTTCAAAGAATCACACAGCGTTCCAAGGCGATCCATTACCTCTACCCAGCCCACGGGATCACGCAACATCGGGGATATATCTCGGAAGAGAATTCCTGGTTTTGGAAAGTCTGGAATATCTTGAACGAAATGACGAAGATCCAAGGACGTGTGTTGATGAGATTTGCAATCATCGCAGATATGGCTACGGATGAGCTTGATTTCGCATATCCCCTACGCAGCTTGTTCCTTCTGACCTGTTCAGAATGAATTGATCAAAATCATGAGCAGCTCTGCCCCATTCCAAAAAGTTAGTTGTCTGCAGGTGCAATAACGTCTTTTGATTTCGAAAATCAATTTCAATGCATAGAGCAATCGTTCATATTGTGCCCGTTAAGTTGATTGTCTTATTGAACAGGAGAGATCTGTCGTTATTTTGTGAGTGAATTAGAGATGATCGGCTGCTGCTTTGTGGCAATTTTTGAAGAGTATTTGTGCAACCCATTAGCATATTGTAAATCCGAATTATGAGTAAGAATCATATTCTGCTTGGTTCTCTCGTCTCTTGTTTGGCAAGGATCTTGTGTCGATTCAGGCTGTTGCTGCCGTTCCCTTGAAAGAATTGTTTAAAGCCTTAGGATCGCATCGTCTTGATAAGGTCAAACATTTTTGGTTGCCGATGAGGAAGCCGTTTCCATGCTTTTCTGATCGTGTGTTAGCACTGCATCCAAGCCTGTCTTGATTGAACTCGAAGCGGTATGACTCGAATCGGTACGCCACCCAGCCATGACTGAAGCAACAGTCACTCCTCTCCAAGAAGCGTCTTTCCCAACAGCTGTGCTTGGTCGTCGTGGGATGGAGCGTCTTGATCTCCTTTTGCTCACAGTGGAGTCCTTGGATTTCAACGGTGGGGAGGCCATGCTGTGGGCTACTCAACAGCTCGGCTTCGAAAGTCTGTTCCCTAATCGGGTGGAGCTTTGGAAGCGTCGATGCCATAACCCGCTTCGTCGCTCTACGCGTCGTGGAAGACTTGGTTCGGCTGAAACAGAGGCCCTTATCAGGCTGCTCTGTGCCATGGCAGATCGACTTTATCCGATGCTTCATCAACTTCTGTCGTCTCGTGAACCTACTGACCTCACTAAGCAGCGCTGGGCCTTAGTTGACCAACGCTTGAGGGATTTGATTGCTGAGCGCTTCAATCTCCGCCGGGGGGCTGTTCAACGCTTGCTCAGCTCCGATCATTCTGCGTCTATTCAACGACAGCTTGTTTTGACCCTGGCGCTGGCTGCAGGTCCCGGTGGAGTGGATCGCCTACGGGCCAGTCTTCTTGACCCAACACCCTGATGATCTCGATGCTCAAACTCTCTTATCGCTATGACCAAACAGCGGCCAGGCTTGAGGTGGATGGACTTCCTGACTTTTCGTCTGGACATCGTGACAGCGTGATTGGGATCATGTCTGCTTGGCGACTTCAATTGGTCGGTGCTCCTGAACTGGAGGGGAAACGCGATCACCTTGAAGCGTTGATGGCTGTGGTTCTTCCCTATGCACGCCATCAAATCTCAGGGGTTTCCAGGCCTGAAGGCTGGTCTCATCATCCAGTGAGCATCCGCCCTGTTGATGGTGGGCATCAGCTTGGACTCTCGAGTAGTCAGCCTGATGTTCCCCCGTTGGAAATCAAGTTGGATGATGCTGATCTCGCTGATCTTTTGCGCTGCCTAGATGCGCTTCGTGCTGACGATCGCGTGGCTATTTCTTGGCCCGAGATCATTAATCACCCCTTGAGTCGTCGTGAACTAGTGGAGCGGGTTCCCTTGGTACGTCGTTTAGCCGCACCTGTGCTTGGTGGCGTTGCACTTGTTGTAGTTGGGGTCATGGCCATGGTTGTTCCATTGCCTAGTCAAGAGACCAAGGCTCCTACTGACTCCGTAGAGGCTGCTAGTCCTGACCCTGTTAGCGATCCTTCACAAGCCGATCCATCACGTTGAGCCTGTTGTGGTGTTCGCCCATATATTGGCTTTATTGCTTGCCTTCAATGTCCTCTAGTTGGTCTGATCTGAGACGTCGTGTCGCAAGGATTGGAGCTTCACTAGATGTAGTAGTGCGTAGCGATCCAGAGGTTTGTGGCTTAAGTGGTTCTGATTATCAACTCACCCTTCATCACAGTGGTTATGGAGATTGCACGGTTGGCGATCTCAGTTTGATTGATTGCCCGAATGAGTTGGTTCTCATTGAATTTGAGCGCTGGATGCGTCGAGCCAAGTTGTCGTTAGTGTCATGATCTCGAAGAACATCCCCCGTCTGCCGCGCACTCAAAGAGAACGTCGCGTGTTTAGCAAAAGCAAACGCCACTCGATGCGCGTGCCTGTTTGGAGGATGTTTTTGGAGTCGTTCCTTTTGTTAATGCTTGGAACTGGCTTGCTTGCAGGTTTGAGCTGGTTACCGACCAAGGTCGATGCAATCGTTGTTGTGAGTGAAGCGATTGCTGATTTAATTCGCGGCCTCAGTCAGCTGTTGGAAGCGTTTCTTGGTTTATCGGCAGTCATTCTGATTGCTGCACTTCTTGTTTTGGGTCTGCTGGCACTGCTCTCAGGTTTGATTCGACTCGTGCGTACGTTTGCTGAGGCTTCTAAATCATCAGCACGTCGGCAAGCACTTCAATCTTCCAACGCTCCGAGACAAAACTCTCGTTCAGCTCGCCGCCGCCGGCTGCGAAAAATGCGCTAATTCAGCCGTTCCTCAACGTGATCTCGATCGAGGGGCGAGCGAACGCTGCATCATCCATAATTCATTTAAGCTAAGTCCTCCGTCTCCATTGCGGTCCAGGCTTTCGAAATTCCGTTGAAGCCAGGGAAGGGATGCCACCTCCTTGCGATCTAGTTGGCCATCAAAATTTCGATCGGCTTGTTGAAATCGTCTTTGTAATCGCAGCCCACTTGGGTGTGAAGCGGAGGGCCTGATGTCCTCAATTAACAAATATTTGCGGGTGGGGTGGCGTTGTAATCGCCGTTTGAGGTAGGGCTGGCCAGTGACTTCTCTACTCTCCAAACGTCCATCACGATTGGAATCCATTCGTACGAATAAGGCCTCCATCTTGGTGCCGTAATGACGCACAGGGTTGGCTTGCACACCTTGGTCCGCTAGCAGGAGGCTTGCCCCCAGTGCGACGAGTGTGAAAGGTACCCATTTCTCCATCACAGAAGACTATTCAGTGTGATTGGTAAAGAGATGTCTGAGTGATGACAGATCATCAATGAACTGTGACATGGTCCGCCTCAGCGAGACAGTTTGCTTAATGCTCCATACGATCGGAGCATTCAATTGAAGTGTCGACAGTGGTGATCAAATCTTTGTTGATTTGGATGGTGTGGCGATGACCCAACCTTCCGGCATCGCTTCGCACTCCCCTGCCAAAAAAGCTTCGATGATTTGGGTCGTGGATGACGATCCGGAGCTTCGTCAGATGGTGGGTACCTACTTGATTGATCAGGGCTATGACGTTCGCTGTCTTAGTGATGTCAAGCAGCTTGAGGCAAGGCTGGAATTTCAGCGCCCAGACTTGATCGTTCTAGATTTGATGATGCCTGGGGATGATGGCCTGACAGCTTTACGTCGCTTGCGAGATGCTGGCGACGATCTACCCGTGGTCATGTTGACGGCGAGAGGAGATGGAGTTGACCGCATTATTGGCTTGGAGCAGGGGGCTGATGACTATCTTGCTAAGCCATTCCTTCCCCGTGAGTTGTCAGCACGCATCGAAGCAGTGCTTAGAAGGCGTAGCTCTATTCCTGCTGGCACTCCCCTGGCTGAAGGCGGTGATGTGACCTTCGGAGAGAATCAATTTGATCTTTCTGCCAGGACCCTGTTTCGCGCGGGTACGTCTGTTGTAATTACCAGCGGTGAGTTCAGCTTGTTGGCGGCTCTCGTGCAGCACCCCCACCGACCTCTGTCCAGAGAAAGGCTCATCGAGCTAGCTCGCGGACCAGGGTCTGATACGGATAGTCGCAGCATGGACGTGCAGGTATCGCGGGTACGCAAGCTGGTTGAGCCGGATCCTGCGCGTCCTCGCTACATCCAAACGGTATGGGGATATGGCTATGTCTTTGTTCCTGATGGAAAACCCCGTTCGCGTTGAGGGATGGAATGACCCCACGGGTTTGGCAAGTTCGATTGCGATCTCTATTCGGTTGGAGTGGCCTTGCTCTTGGCAGTTGGGCGTTTTGCTTGTTGGTTTTACAAGTGTTGTTTGGACAGCAGCTTGAGCAGCTTCAGACGGTACAGCTCGGCCGTGATTTGGCGCTGAATGTAAGGCTCACTGAGTTGGCTCTAGAGCGCTATCCACCCCATTTGGTGACTGAACTCACCGGTCTTGGCCTCAAAGTTGCGATCCAACCCAAACCGGTTCAAAAGGTTCCTTCCGCAGGCTTTCAACGCCAGGCGAAAGCGCTTCAGACGCAGCTTTGTGAGCGGCTCTCCCATTGCCCGATGGTCGTGGCGGATCGAGATCACGAGGGCGAACGCGGAATTTGGATTGAGCTGATCTCACCGCTGGAACCGATTTGGCTGCGCGTGAACGTGCGTGCTCCGATGAGCTGGCCGCCTGAGCCCACCTTGTTGGGGTTGTCACTGGTTGGGGCGGGCATGATTTGTGGCGGCTTGTTCCTGCTCGTGGAGGTAGAGGCACCGTTACGTGGATTGGAAAAGGCCTTGTCGCGTGTTGGTGAAGACATCGATCCTGATGCTGTTCCTGCTCGTGGTGCTCCGGAGGTTCAGCGCCTTACTCGCCGTTTCAATGCAATGGTCCGACGTTTGGCTGCCAATCGGAACGAAAGAGCCACCATGCTGGCTGGAATAGCCCATGACTTACGCGCCCCCATCACTCGACTGCAGTTTCGTTTGTCCTTGCCTGAACTCAGCACAAAAGAACGCGAACGTTGTGCCGGTGATTTGCAATCTTTGGAACGTATCACAGGCCAGTTCCTGTTGTTTGCGGGAGGCGGGGATGAAGAACTCTCTGTGCCCGTTCCTTTGGATCAACTGCTGGCAGAGGTGGCGAGCAGTCATCCCGCTGACCAACTGCAGCTTCAGTTGGACACGTTTGAGGTCATGGTGAAGCCAGTTGCCCTGAGTCGAGCTGTTGGCAACTTGATTGATAACGCGTTCACGTATGGCCAAGCCCCTGTGGTGTTGAGGTTGCTGCGCACTGCGAATCAATGTTCGATTGAGGTTTGGGATCAGGGTGATGGGATGCCTCAGCGTTTGTTTGAGCAGGCTCTTCAACCGTTTCACCGCCTCGATGCCTCGCGTGGAGGACAGGGCCACTGTGGATTGGGGTTGGCCATTGTTGTGCATGTGGCACGTCTCCATGGTGGCCACCTCGATTGCTGTAATGCCGATGGTTTGAATGACTTGAAGGTTCCAGGGCGCTTCGCTATTCGTTTGTCATTACCGATGGACGTAATGGTGGAGAACATTGTGAAAAGCTGAAATCCTGGCCTTTTTGTTGAATTGGGAGGCACCAATGGGATGGTTGATCGCTTCGTTATGGGCCATAATCGTTATAAATGAGTTATGGCAAGGAATTTAGAAAAAATAAGTGATTTATTCTCCGAGTGTCACTTATGAAAGTCCACTAACGAGACCATTGGCATTGAGATGCGAAGCGAGGCATCACTTCTCTATGACCTGATCGACCTTCCTCTCTTGCCCGAAGAACCGCCGCGACGACCTGATCTTCATTGAGTGGCTGCACGATCGCAGCGGGCTCAGTTGCTGCAGCATCGCCATTAAATAGCCCAATAAGAACCCGTTCGTAATCCATATCAGCCGGCTTGAGCTCTTTGAGTTGCATGTCATGCTTCAGGCAGCAACTTCAACTCAGCAAGCAAATTATTAAAATAAGTGTGAGATCAACGCCAACAAAAACAACAGACGGCTAACTATTTATTGTCTGGTTAGTCTTGTAGGTTTTAAAGTATGACATTGCCTGGTTACGATGCAGGCGACGCTGCTAACGCTTCGCCAAGGATTATCCTCCCCAATCAAGGGCGATCGATCACCATTGGAAAATCGACCTACACGTTCAAGGTGACCGGAGAAGATACTTATGGAAAATTTGGCCTGTTCGAGCTACGAATGCAAGGCGGATATGGGATTAAACCTCATACGCACCACGAATTAATGGAGATGTTTTATGTGGTAGACGGTGATGTATCTTTTCTCGTTGGGAGCGAGCAAAAAATATTGCAACGAGGATCAATCGCCACGATCCCACGCAACGAAAAACATGCCTTCGCTAATACATCTTCTAGCGATGCCATTCTTCATATCATGTTTTGCCCCGCTGCAAAACGCGAACGCTATTTTGAGGAATTGGCCTCATTAGCCAAGGAGGCTGGGGAAGTGGACCCTGATCGAATGAGGCGCCTATGGGAAGCGAATGATCAGTTTCCTGCTGATGATCCTAATTGGCCGTTTTAATGTGATCGTGACCTTTGAAGGCTTGACACTCTCTCCTTACCATTCTGCTTGCTTCTCCTACTGCTTCACCGTTGACTAGCCGTTCTCATTCTTTCTCCAACTGTTGCATGACCGTCCCGTATCGTTTGAGGGCAACAAGGTGGTTGGTTGTTTCAACGGATCTTATGAGTCGTGTCTTTCGAGCCAGTGCTCTTAACTTGATAGGGACCCTTCCTTAACCGTGCGTAGTAGGTCAATGAATCCATTGTTCAAACGAACAGGACCATGTGACTTACGACCCATTAAGTGACATGAATAAGTGACACAGCTAATAAGGGAAGTCAGTTATGTCAACCGTTCACAAGGAGTTTGCTCTAATGGGCCATAAGGAAAACAAAAAGTCAAAACACAACAGCAAAAGCAAAGAGACGGCACAACCCAATGGATCTAAGCCCCTATCTGATGCGGAGAAGGGTGAGCTTGATGGAAGGGAGCCCAATAGCGCGGCCCTGGCCCAACGGTATGGAGATGAACTCCAACGACCTAGTTACAACGGAGAAAGACTCAAGAAAAAGACCTATGAGTCTGAACTGGAACAGCTCCAGACTCAACTCGTCAAAATGCAGTACTGGATCAAGGAAAAAGGCTTCCGCATGATTATCCTGTTTGAGGGTCGGGATGCAGCTGGTAAGGGAGGCACGATTAAACGCTTAACCGAACCTTTAAATCCACGTGGCGCCAGAGTCGTTGCTTTGGGAACCCCTTCTGATCAACAGAAAACGCAGTGGTATTTCCAACGATATGTTGAACATTTTCCAGCTGCTGGCGAAATTGTGGTGTTTGATCGCAGCTGGTATAACCGCGCTGGTGTGGAGAAGGTCATGGGGTTTTGTACCCCTAACGAGGTAGAGGATTTTCTTGAAGATTGTCCTCAGTTCGAGCAAATGTTGGTTCGCAGTGGTGTGTTGTTGTTGAAGTATTGGTTTTCTGTAAGTGATACGGAACAAGAGGCACGATTTCAATCACGCATTGATGATCCAACTAGGCGTTGGAAGCTCAGTCCAATGGATCTTGAGGCACGTAATCGTTGGGTGGAGTTTTCTGAGGCAAAGGATTTGATGTTTGCCAGTACGAATATCCCTGAGGCACCGTGGTTCACGGTAGAAGCAGACGATAAGCGAAGAGCGAGACTTAATTGTCTAAGGCATGTTCTTAGTAAGGTGCCTTGGGAAGACATGACTCCGCCAGCGATTGAATTACCACCGAGGCCAAAACAAGGATCCTATGATAGACCACCAATTAATGAACAGTTTTTTGTTCCTAATCATTATCCCTATGATAAACCCAATGATTAACAAGTTTCTATCTGTTTAGGTCTAACTCCTGTTTGTATGAGTAGTCAATGCTCTTTTGGCACTGATAGGCAGGTGCCGAATCTCACCGCTTTAAGGTGCTCAGGTTATTAGGACACTCATCTCTTGGGACCTCGAGAGCATTTTAATTCTAGTTTTATCGTTGTGCTTAATGTTTGCCTTTGTGATTTCTAACTCATGACAATTAATCCTCAAATATAGTTTTTTATTTTGCCATTGGCTATGATGAATATCATCAAGAATGTGTGGCAATGGGGTCTCTAAAAATTCTCATATTGACTTTTGTGATCGTCAGTACATCAGGTTTTGATCTGGGAAAAGAAACGGACTTGTATTCATCGAAAGCAGAAGCCTTTGAAGAATGTGAGGCCTGGAAGGACGCAGGTAACATAACTATTTATGCGACAAATATTAATATAGTGGAGGAAGCCTCAAGGTTTAGCCTTGATCATCCAACTCCTTTATCACACTCTTCTGGTTCAACAACAGATCAAATTATATATGCCAATAGGCTCTATGAATGGAATCAATCTGTGGAGAATTTTCTTGCCAAGCACCCCACCAAAACAATGAAAGTTTATTCCCGTATATGTAAGTATGAGCCAAAACAACAATTATTTGTAGGTTATGAAAATAAGCAGATTCAAGAAGGAGCCTGGAAGGATGAAGAAGGAATGAGAGGAAGAATGGTAGAAGTGAAATTTTTTCAATACTAAGAAATTACTTTTTTGCCAGCAAGAGTGATTCAGGGGGTGGACGGGAATGAGGTGACATTTTTGATCTTTCATGAATATGATCGATTGGTGAAGTGATCTGGGTTTTTAACTCTATGGGTCCCTACATTCCTGTGGTTTGCAGAGGAGTCGAGCGCACTGCTCTGGCCTTTTGTTTCAGATACAGGCTTTGATTTCATATATCACCATTGATTGTGATTCTTTTTCCCATGAACTGCGTTCTAGCGACTAGGATTTTTTTGTTAATAATTAGGTAAATAGATGGATCTTCGTCTTATTGAGTTGCTTGGGAAGTATCAGGAAGAAGAGCTTGAAGCGATTGAGCGTTGGTTCAACCATACACAGCCTTTGGCGCTTGAAATTATGGGAAGCATGAAGATTGCGCGGGGCACCATTAAAAGGGATAAAAAAAGTAAGTAAGTGCATAATACAAGCCGTTAAACTGTAGATATTTGTTTGATTGGTTTTCATAACTTTGAATTCACTTTTTCTGATCTGATTTTTTGTGTCAAGTTAGAACTTGATTGAAACAATTTAATTGCTTGTTCATTGTATACATATCATTCGCGAATCTGATACGTCTTTTTGCTGTTATATATACTAGTTGAACATTCATTCGCCACGTTCTATTCTCATGTCCCAATCTATAAAGTATGTAATCTGAACCAAATGAATTGAATAGTTTCATTCTGATAATTATATTCTTCATTTTGTTACCCTGCGGGCTTTTAAGTGCTGCATTGGCAGCATCTAAAAATCAGCAATATTGGATATGGTTAATTGCTGGAATAGTTTTTGGTCCTATTGGGCTTATCGGCTCCTCTTATATTAAGGACAAAAGTAAACCTCCTAATGCTAACTGATGAGACCTATTGAAGGTTTCTTTCCTTTAGTCTAATCTGTCTTTGGATGAAATTATAATGTCTCTATAGTTTCATCCCTGAAGCCTTTGATCAATTGATTGTAAATGTTGATCTGAAAATTGCTATTACAATCCAGACTGTAATCCCTATGGTTGCTATGAGAGTAAGTATCCATATTTTCAGGGCTCTTCCTGTTGGTTTGTCATAAAGCAGCTTCTCAAGTGATGTCTTCTTGCTGTAAATTAAATGATCAGCTATTGACATCATTAATTTATTAGATGTTAGTTTCTTTTGCCAGTCAAGGCCGTACCTCGGATATTGTTGGTATAAGGGTATTGAACCTGTTGCCCGACCTGGTAAAATACGTGATAGTTCACTTGGTGGAATATCGTAGCCAAACCTAGACATATATTCGTCACTATCCAGGATATAGTCTATAAAATAATTGAACCCTTTATCCGCAATGATTATAGATAATGCTAGGCCTTCTGCTCCATTGTATACTTTTCTCCCCAATGCTCTTGATATGACTTGTTCTGCTAATCGGTAGTTGTTATTATATTCTATATAGCCTCGTCGGAACCTGTCAGAAAGAAATAGCCCACGGATGAAGTCGCGTACGGTTATTGAATTATTGCGTAACTGTGATTCGAGATATACTTCTCTATCATTTTCCAATAGGTGGAAAAATACTTGACCATAACAATTATTTATAAGTTTATCTGCCTCATTTTCTGTGTTAATTTCTATGCTTTGATTGCTGACTCCTTCGACCCTTGAGTTGAGAGTGTGAAATTCTTCGGAGGAATTGCCATATTGTTTAATTGATAGCTTCATGCTATGCATTCTGGTCTCTTTTTAGCCGTTTATTGGTCACATTGCTGCGTATCAATGTTGGCTTTCGCTTGCTTCTCCTGTTTCAGTTCTTCAGCGAATCAACTTGAGTCTTCACGTTTTTTTGAGGAGTGCCAAAGTAAGTGTTGTTGTAGTATATTCTTGCTAATGGTTAATTGTCTAGGCTGTCGACTTTGGCTTGTTTAATATTTCAAATTGCTTTAATATCACTAAATTACTCTTTTATATGTTTAATAAGTTGATCTTTAATCGTACTGATTATTTTTTTGACTTTCCCCAGGGGAAGTCTTCACTGGCGTCATTAGCCATGGAGCTGCCCAAACCAAAATCCAGCGAGTTGCCACGAGCTAAAAAGAAAGATCGCAAGAAATAGCCAGTTCACCCAGGCGGGCCGTTCGCGGTTTTCAAACATGCAATGTGGAGTGATTCCCCTCAATTCTGGCCGATCAGCCTTTCGAAATCATGAATTCTTTGGAATGATCATATCTGCGTCACGATTGAACGGATTCTGAATACCAATCTGCATTTTGAAGCGATACCTGAGATCCACCAGCACGTTTGAGATCATGCATTCCTTCAAGCTGTCGATAGACGGCTTTCAATTGTCTTTGTATGTGATCTGTGTGCGGCATTGCATATAAGGTCAACAGCGCTTCCTCGAGATGGTGCTTTGCATCTATCAAGAGGCGGCAATCGGTACTTCCTGGTTCGTAGCCCATGAATTTTTTAAGTCTTTACCCATTCAGCTTGATTGCATCGAAAAAAATTGTGGCAATTTTTACTAAGTGGCAGATATCTAGGGTTCTTGTTGATTTCCAATTGCCTCGAGCAAGTCCCACGGTCGTGCAATTCCTCCTTGAACGGCCCATATCCCTTCTTTCCGGAGTTGAGCTTCACTCTGCAATTTTTGATAGTTCAGGTCGTCGCATCGGCCCAGGTAACCGTCGTAGGCAAAGACTTGTCCACTGCTT